>Ga0115566_10004824_pt1 | contig 10677 bp, 9 predicted proteins | sample COGITO_mtgs_1204_3_FD_87173 | JGI IMG/M metagenome (GOLD analysis project Ga0115566, IMG submission 87173) | Pelagic marine microbial communities from North Sea - COGITO_mtgs_120405 | ecosystem: Environmental > Aquatic > Marine > Epipelagic | place: Germany:Helgoland, sampling site Kabeltonne...
GTCCGTAATAGTGAAGAGGAGTAATATCCATTGAACAAAATGGAAACAATAACAACGAAGTACTTTTATTCTTTTCCAAATCAAACCAATAAAATGGGGCTGCAATCCCTGCTCTAAATCCTAAATGCGTCGAATACCCCATTGTATAATCTTCTTTTATCCCAAGTTCTTCTATGTTACGATACGTTTGAGGCATAGCGTGCATAAGGAAGTGTTGACGGCTAACAGTGGTTTTCTTCCCAAGAATTAGATTTAATCTTTCTGTTTCTTCTTTTACACGACCGTTTATATAATTACTGGCATAGGATGGATGTATGCCAACGTTTGTGTTGGGTGCCGTATCTAATTCTTGAAGTAATTTTCTTAGTTCTCTATTTGAATAATGGGTGTTCTTGTCGTACTCTCCATGATTACCGAGCAGAACAAAGTATTGTGTCTGGATTTGATTAAGGTTATGAAAATCCAATTGCCACTTAAAGTTAAAAAAAGGATCTTGTTTGCTTCCCGTTAAAACGGCTATACGTTCTTTGATCGCTGGAAAATCAGCATGTAATAGATCTTTAAACATCCCTAAACTACTTCTAAAAAAACCTTTATTGCGATACTTCCATATCATATCTATATCTATAGTAGAAAGAAATGAAAATGAACGAGGATTAAATACAAGATTAGGATAATGGCTACTCAATATTTCCTTAAGTAAGAGTGCCCATTGGTTCACCAAAGGTTGTTCAAGTACATTATTTTTATGAAGTATACTCGATTCCGCCGGGAAACGATGATGCGCATCTGGCGCATAAGGAAGCCACTCTTCATATCTAGATGTTAATAGAAATGTTGCAGCAAAAAGATCATAAGGTAATGCACCAGAATTGGTATTAAAGAAACAACTTGTGTCACCCCACGATTCAAATTGTATTTCCTCTATAATAGATTCTCTAATCTTGGTTTCATCCAGCAAACCATGTGGTGTGCAATTAAGCGACCTAGAGGCTTCACTGGAGTAATTTATATGTGCATTGGATATATCATTCACATATCGATAATCAATGCCTAACAAGGACTTGATTATCAGTGAAAAAACATAATCATGTCTTTCGGTAGGCTGAGGGCAGTATATGTTTATACAGGAGGACAATACCTTGAGTCTAATATTTCTGCAAGTTTACGGTCTTTTTGTGTAATACTATTTCCTTCATCATGTGTAGTAAGCTTTACAAATACTTTATTATAGATATTTTGCCATTCCGGATGATGATTTAAGGTATTAATATCCGATACACAATTACGCATAAACTGAATAGCATCTTCAAAAGATTCAAATTCAAATGTCTTGGTCAATGCATTATTCGTTTCCTTCCACTCTTTCATTATCGTATTATTCGCTGACTGTAATTAATGCCATCTATATTAATTTGAATAACATAATAGCCCTTAGAGAAATCATGTGGATGGAGAATAATTTGAGACTTAAAATCTGAAAGTATTACTTGACCCAGCGCATTATAAATGACGTATTTTACTTCCTTAGGTAGATTAATTTGTAATGATCCACTACCTACAATAAATCCTTGCTGATTTAAGACCAGTAACGGAGAAGGTAGGTTTCTTGGGGCTATCGAAACATTCCACTTCAAGAAATCTGCTTCAACAAAACATCCTTTTACCTTCTTATAATACCTCTTGTTAAAGTCGGAACTGTCAATTTGCACAATTAATTGCGCCATTTGAGACATAGTTGCATTTGCTTGCTGATAAAATAAATGTTCTAAGACTAGACTGTCTGTTGCATCTCTGCCTATAGAATCATGAATGCACATTAACGCACTAGACCACACATCACGGTCACCGTCTTTATACCCTTTAAGACTAGAGGGGTAAGCTCTATTGGTGTTTATATTAAAGCCATTCCAAAAACTATTGTGGGCATCCCAGCTAAATATTTTAGTGGGTGTGTTATCGTTATATGTGCGGCTATACGCTTTAGCAAAATAATCACATGTTCCCTCTTCCATAGCTTGCCTTTCATCACCAACGGTATTATTAGGTGATGCTATTTCACTTAGAGAGTGAGTAAACTCGTGAATTATTACTTCACCGTCTTCGGCATCATCAACACCACCATCTCCAAATTGTAAGGTATGAAATTCAGGACTATACGCAGAGTTATCTGCTCCAGAAAAAGCATGAACATCCACTTGCAAGGGAAGAGTTAGCGCATCATAACCAAGTTTATTGACATAATTTCCTACCTCATTTATGTGGTAAAATACGTTTAAGTACTCGAATCTATTATCCAAGCGATTTACGCTAAAACTATCTGTTGAAATGATAAAATCGTCGTCAAAAGGCAAGCTGATATTGGCAAAGGATAGAAACTCAGACGCTAAGAAAAATGTGTCATTTTCAAATTGAACTGGATTTTTTACCCAATACATTTGGGAGTCTAATGTTGAGTTACTGCTGTCTTTATTGTCTATGAAAAAACCACCATAAACAGTATTAGCAGTATTTATGGGGTTAACCATAAATACCTTGGTGAATAACGTGGTGTCTTTTCTATTAAATTTATTGATTTCTTTTTTTAACCAAAGATGTCCACTAATATCAGTGTAGAGTATCGCAGGATGAATAGGGTCAGGTATAAACGTTTCGTAAACGGGTATTAGGTGAGTCTCAGAAGGAAACCATTTCTCCAATCCATTAGATTCGAGCGGAGGTAGGTTCACGATATAACTTTGAACTGAAAAAGTACCATTGTTCCTTAGGTGCAGTTTTGCTCCAGCTGTTACAACTTCTTTTCCATCCACATATTGACTAAATGTTAAGTGTAGGCCATTAGGACTCACAATACGATATGATTCAATAAGTTGAATATCATCAGCAAAATCAATATAATTACGGATATTAAAGCCCACATGATTAGCTGTTGGATGTTTATCTAAGGTTAATGACTTACCGACAGATTCTCCAAAAACAAGTGTACTTGATAGTAGTAAGCATGCTCCAAAACATATGATTCGTAGTTTATACATTATTCGATAGCCAAATTAGGTATTTTTTTTAGTTCATTATGTATGGAAGGAGTCAAATTTTTAGCACACGTAAGAACAAATTGACCAGAGTCAGAAATAGTATAACTTACGTCTGTACGTTTTGCTAAAAAATTATACAGTTTGTAGGAGATGTCATCCGGAATGGAACAAACTATACTATCCTCAAGAGTCCTATTAATCACCTCCGCTTGATCTATACAAAGTTGAGCTGCTCCTCCATAGGCTTCACTTAGTCCGGGTATACCCAGCTTTTTACCTCCGTAATACCGAACCACGGCACACCCCACATTAGATATTCCTTTAGAGAGTAGTGCGTTTAAAATAGGACGTCCTGAACTATTACTGGGTTCGCCATCATCGCTACAACGTTGGTATCCTCGCTCAACACCAATTACGCAGGCTGAACAAACATGGCTGGCGTCTGCAAATTTTTCTTTATACGACTTTATATTTTTTTCAAAAGAAAGGGATTCATTGCACGGGAATAAAAACCCTATAAATCTGCTTCCGCTAGCTTTATAATCACTGGTGTAAATTTGATCAATGCCTAGGTAATGGTCAGCTTGCATAGGCTATTAGGATAATAGATAATAAGGCCATTCCTAATCCTATTTTATTTCCTCGGCTCAGTGTTTCCTTAAAAATAAGCACAGATAGGAGAGTGCTTAAAATCACAATTCCTATATTATTTAAACCGAAAACCAAGGCACTCGTTTCACTATAACTTCCTATGGCCTTTAACAAGAAATAGATAGAAAAGTAATTTGGAACACCCAGCAAAATTCCAGCTTTTACACTTTTGAATTCAAAATTTTTAAGGTTCCCTTTATTTCTAAGTATGAACAAACTCAGGCCAGCAAAAAAAGCCCCTAAAAAAATAGAATAGGAAATAGTGTCGGTAGAAACGTTGGAATAAGTGGTGGTTAATACTTTGAGAGACGTGTCAATTGCTCCGCCTCCAATGAAAACAATCACAGGTAGCATTAAATATTTACGTTCAATGATCAGGCCTTTTTTTACACTTATAAAGTATATACTCAAAAGGGACAATAGCAAACCTATCCAAAACCATACATTCAAGGATTCATTAAAAAAGAAGTATGCAAAAAGTACAGGGACAACTACAGCCATTTTTCCGCTTACCGCGGTCACACTTATACCTAACTTTTCTGTGGTTAGCGCCATGGAAAAGAATATTCCTACAAATACAAAACCTAACAAAACGCAATAAGAAAACCATGAAGCTTGTAGGTTTTCAATGATATTTGTATGTTCAGAAAAGGAGTACCCCATGGTAAAACACACCAAGTAGTTTACAACTATCGCTTGAAATTTCTGTACCTCAAACTCCTTAAACCATCTAAAAATAAGGTTAATAAAAGTACTAAAGAGTATACTTAGAAGCAGGAATAAAAGTGCCATTTATGCAGGTTTAAAATATTTAATAATATCGTTATTACTTTTGATTTCGTTATAGCTGGGTATTCCCAGCCAAGGTGCTTTAATTCCATCTGCCCATTCCGTAGAAGACTTTAGGATGATAACCTCATCCCATAATTGCTGGCTGATAAAACTGTCTAAAACCAATGGTCCGCCTTCTACCAGAACACTTTGAATATCTCGTGCAGCTAAATCTTGGAGTATACCTAAAAGAGATAACTGTTCTAATTTAATAAGCTCATAATTATCAGTAACTTCTGATTTTAGCTGATTGTATACCCATGTTTTTCCGACCATGAATAAATCCTTGTTTAAATCAACAGATAGCTTAGTAGAAAGTACAATTTTAACAGGATTAGAGCCATTTGAATAACGTGCGTCTAACCTAGGATTATCGTTATTTACGGTAGAAGCACCCACTAGAATTGCTTGATGTGTTCCTCTAAGGTGATGTACTAAATCGTTATTGTTGGAGTCACTTATTTTTGTGGTAGATAAATCGTTTTTATGCCTAGCCATAAAACCATTATTTGTTTCAGCCCATTTAAGTGTAACGTAGGGAAGAGCAGTGGTGTGCGCTTTAATAAATATCTTATTAAGCATTTTGCAATCCTCTTCTAGGGTGCCCACAGATACGTTAACACCCGCCTCCATAAGTTTTTTGATTCCTTTTCCTGCTACTTTATGATGTGGGTCTAGCATTCCAATAATAACTCGTTTAGGTTTTTTAGCTATGATTAAATCGGAACACGGTGGTGTTTTACCGTAATGCGAACAAGGCTCTAGATTTACATATACATCGCATAAATGAATAGGTATTAGATTACTCAATTGTGAAAATGCATTTACTTCAGCATGCGGGCTACCATATATTTCGTGATAGCCTTCGGCCACAATTTTGCCATTATATACAATTACGCAACCTACCATTGGATTGGGAGCTACATCCAGCTCACCAAGCTTAGCAAGCTCAAGGCAACGCATCATGTAAAATTCATCATTTTGCACGTTTCAAAGGTAAATTCAATATTTCGAAAAGTAGAGGCTTAATAAAGAGCTAATTTTGAAACCATGAAGTTGAGTTTATTAAAAGCGCTGTATATAGATACTCTAGTTCCGTTCTATGCCAGATCAGAGGGTGAAAACATATTTTATATTGTGCTGGAGCATTTGGATAAAAAATCTAAAATAGACATTCTTTTAGGTGCTGAGACATTCAACGTCGAATTGTATCAAAGTATCTTAGAAGCGCTAAAACAAGGCACTCCAGTGCAATACCTTACCCAAATGGCTCCTTTCTATAACTTGGAGTTATTTGTAAACCCCAGTGTATTAATTCCTCGCCCAGAAACAGAACAATTGGTACATTTGGTTTTGGATGAAAATAGAGGTGCCCACAAAAAAGTGTTGGATATAGGGACGGGGAGTGGTTGTATAGCATTAGCCCTTAAAAATGAATGGAAGGAAGCAACTATATCTGCTTGCGATATAAGCGAAGAAGCGTTGGTTGTAGCTCGAAAAAATGCGAGTGATTTAGCCTTAAAAGTTGATTTTTATCAAACGGATATTTTAATAAATGAAATAGCCGTCTACGATATTCTGGTTTCTAATCCTCCTTACATTTCTCCGAGTGAAAAAGATGCCATGCATATAAATGTCATCGAAAACGAGCCGCATATTGCCCTTTTTGTGGATGATATTGATCCTTTAGTTTTTTATAAACGAATAATACAACTGGCTGAAAAACAAAGAGCTATATGTTATTTTGAGACAAGTGAGTTTTACAGAACTAGTTTAGAAACTTGGTTAGAGGAAGGCGAATATTCGTTTGAATGGAAAGCTGATTTTCAAGGTAAAGATCGCATACTAAAAGTCATCTGGTAAATTAAAAGTAATCATAGCTCAATTTATCCCCAATTAAGTCAGCTAATTGTGGGTATTTTGGTACTACAAATGAGTGTTCATAAGGGTATTACCAATAAATTGCAGACCTAATTAAATTTGTAATAGATGAATTCGGAAAACGAAAAGATTATTCCAATTAACATTGAAGACGAAATGAAAACAGCGTACATCGATTATTCGATGTCGGTAATCGTTTCGCGTGCTTTGCCAGATGTAAGAGATGGTTTAAAACCTGTACACAGAAGAGTTTTATACGGCATGACTGAACTTGGTCTTGCTAGTAATAGGTCGTATAAAAAATCCGCGAGAATAGTAGGAGAGGTGCTCGGAAAGTATCACCCGCATGGTGATACCTCGGTTTACGATACTATGGTTCGTATGGCTCAGGATTGGAGCTTACGATACCCTATGGTTGACGGGCAAGGTAACTTTGGATCTATAGATGGCGATCCGCCAGCAGCCATGCGTTACACTGAAGCTAGAATGCGTAAGCTAGCTGAAGAAATGTTGCAAGATATTGACAAAGAAACGGTTGATTTTAGACCCAACTTTGATGATAGTTTAACAGAACCAACTGTTCTGCCTGCCCGTATACCAAACCTATTGGTAAATGGAGCCTCAGGTATTGCGGTAGGTATGGCTACCAACATGGCCCCTCACAATCTAACAGAAGTTGTAGACGGAACTATTGCCTATATAGACAATAGAGATATTACTATAGACGAGCTGATGGAATATGTCAAAGCTCCCGATTTTCCTACAGGTGGTATCATATACGGGACAGAGGGAATTAAGTCTGCTTTCGAAACCGGAAGAGGGCGTATTGTAATGCGTGGTAAGGCAGAGTTTGACGTTAATAAATCAGGTCGTGAACAAATTATTATTACAGAGGTTCCTTACCAAGTAAGTCCGTCTCAAATAATAATTAAAGCAGTTGATTTAGTTAATGATAAATTACTTGATGGAATAAGTGAGGTTCGCGACGAAAGTGGAAGACAAGGATTACGAATAGTTTTTGATCTTAAAAAAGATGCGGTACCTAATATCGTATTAAATAAACTATATAAATACACTCCACTTCAGACCAGTTTTAGTGTAAATAATATTGCCCTCGTAAAAGGTCGTCCATTGATGCTTAATCTAAAGGATATGATTGGCCATTACGTGGAGCATCGCCATGAGGTTGTTATTCGCAGAACCGAATACTTACTGAAAGAAGCTCAAAAAAGAGCACATATTTTAGAAGGATTAATAATCGCTCTTGACAATCTTGATGCGGTTATAAAACTTATCCGTGCCTCCAAAAATGCAGAAGATGCTCGAAATGGATTAATGAAAGAATTTAGCCTTTCAGAAATTCAAGCTAAGGCTATTCTTGATATGCGTTTACAAAAGCTTACTGGTTTAGAAATAGACAAAGTAAGAGCAGAGTACGCCGAATTAATGGCAACCATAGCAGATTTGCAAGATATTCTAGCGGATGAAGTTCGTAGAATGCAAATTATCAAAGATGAGCTTATAGAAGTTAGGGATAAATATGGTGACGAGCGCAGAACAGCAATTGAATTTGATGCTGGTGAAATAAATATTGAAGACCTGATTGCAAATGAAGAAATGGTGGTTACTATTTCTAATATGGGATATATAAAACGTACCCCACTCACTGAGTATAAATCACAGACCAGAGGAGGAACCGGAAACAAAGGCGTAAAACATAGAGATGACGACTTCGTAGAACACCTTTTTGTGACAATGACGCACAACTATATCTTGCTATTTACGGATCAAGGTAGATGTTTTTGGATGAGAGTTTATGAAATTCCAGAAGGAGGGAAGGTCTCTAAAGGTAGGGCAATTCAAAATCTAATAAATATACCTACGGATGATGTGGTAAGAGCATTTGTGGCAACAGGTAATTTAAAAGACGAAGAGTATGTAAATAGCAATTATATTGTTATGTGTACTAAAAATGGTACTATTAAGAAAACCTCTCTTGAGCAATATTCACGACCAAGAACAAATGGTATCAATGCAATTACCGTTAGAGATGGCGACCAATTATTAGAAGCAAAACTTACCGATGGAACAGCTGAAATACTGCTTGCTAAGAAGAGCGGTAAAGCTATTCGTTTCAACGAAGGTGATGTTAGGGTAATGGGTAGAACGGCTTCAGGAGTACGAGGAGTTAGGCTTGAAAACGATCAAGACGAAGTCATTGGCATGGTATGTGTAAACTCGAGTAAAACCGATGTAACTATTATGGTTGTCTCTGAGAAAGGATACGGAAAGCGCACAGATATCGATGATTATAGAATAACAGGTAGGGGAGGAAAAGGAGTCAAAACCTTAAGCGTAACCGAAAAAACAGGTTCTTTAATCTCTATAAAAGATGTGACTGATGAGAATGACCTGATGATTATAACAAAAATGGGCATCACCATCCGCATGAAAATGTCAGAAATGCGCGTGATGGGAAGAGCTACTCAAGGAGTAAGGCTTATCAAGGTTAGAGACAAGGATGACATTGCTTCAGTGGCTAAAGTGCCTAAGGTGGATGAAGAAGAAGAGTTAGACCTTATGGAAGGAGACGAGAGCACCGAAACGAATACAAATACAGAAATAGAACCGAATGAAACAAACAATGAAGAGAATCAAGATTAACGTAGCTAGCCTTTTTATGCTTGCCTTGGCACTAATTATTGGCACCAACGCCAACGCTCAAGGCTATAACGTAGAGTCGATGAAAATAGAGTTGGAAGACAACACTAAAAATGACATTGACAGAGACTACACTAGTCTATTAAAGTGGGCAGGAGAGGCGAAAGAACATTCTAAAACCGCAAACAGTGAAAAAATGTGGTATTACAGAGGTGTTCTTTACCTTAAAATTGCTAGTTTAAATAATGATTTAAGTAAGGCGAATCCAAATGCAATTCGAATTGCATTAGAATCTTTCAAAAAAGCAATAGCAGGTGATGTGAAGGAAAAGTATACCAAGTTAGCGCAAGGTAATTTGTTAAATGTCGCTATAGGTTTATATCAAAGCGGATATGCTTTTTACACGGCAGGAGATTACGCATCGTCTTATACGGATTTTGCGGATGCTGTGCCGCTTATGCAATATGACGTAGATGGAGAGTTGAAACGAAAAAATCTCACCAGCGAATTTTTGGAGCAAATGATGGCGTATTCTGCTATGAATAACAACGAAGATCAAAAAGCAATTCAAGTTTTCGCTAAATTAATTCAAAAAGAAAGTCTAGAACCATCGATATATGTAAACATTTCCAAGTTGTATTTAAAAACAGGAGATACAGCTAAAGCATTAGAAGCAGTTACTGTAGGACGTGGTCTCTTGGATAGCGATAAATCATTGATAAATGCAGAATTAGATTTGTATTTAAAAATGGGTAGAAGCAAAGAGCTTATAGAAAAACTCGATGTAGCTATTGCAGATGATCCAGGGAACACCATTTATTATTTTGCTAGAGCAATTAGTTTTGAGGGAATTGGAGATATGGATAAAGCATCTGCGGATTACGACAAAATTTTAGAAATTGATCCAACCTTCTATGACGCTGCGTATAACAAAGGTGTAATGTTCTTAAATAAGGTAGCTAAAATTGTAGAACAGCTAAATGGTGAGTATAAGCCAAGTATCATTGCCAAAAAAGAGGCTGAAATAAATATTCTATACGATCTAGCTATTATTCAATTTGAAAATGTTTTTCAGAATAATGATGAAATGAAACTTGGAGATAAGACTGAGTTAGCGGGAACAATGAAAAAAATATACGCTAGACTTGAGCGAATGGAGAAGTACAATGAGATGAAAGCTTTCGAGGAAGCAAACAAATAGAATATAGGGAGTATTTCAATACTCCTTATATTTGACACACGTTAGTTAACATAATATAAATTATAGGCGAAAAGTGTTGAAATCCAATTGAGCGAGAATATCCAACGAACTCTATATTCGCAGCATGTTGCAGATGTTTAGAATTACTGGGTATTTGGAGGGAATTAGTTATCTATTACTTCTTGGTATTGGCTTGCCACTCAAATACATAGCACATAATGATTCTTGGGTAAAAGCGCTAGGAATGCCACATGGCTTATTATTTGGGCTTTATATTTTTATGAGTTTGGCGTTGCGTGATAAAATGCAATGGGACTTTAAATCGTTAGTTACTATAATGATTGCTTCCGTCATTCCGTTTGGTACGTTTTACGTTGACCGCAAATTCCTTTCCAACACATAACCCGTTTTACAAAA
>Ga0115566_10004828_pt1 | contig 10672 bp, 8 predicted proteins | sample COGITO_mtgs_1204_3_FD_87173 | JGI IMG/M metagenome (GOLD analysis project Ga0115566, IMG submission 87173) | Pelagic marine microbial communities from North Sea - COGITO_mtgs_120405 | ecosystem: Environmental > Aquatic > Marine > Epipelagic | place: Germany:Helgoland, sampling site Kabeltonne...
CATATATGAAAACGTTCAGCAAAGATGCCGGAGCAAAACGTGTTGGGGGCATTTTCGGGTTTCGCTGGCATTTCTTAAAATGGTTTACAGAACAGCCTGAGTCTCCCTTAGAGCAAGCTGAGGCTTGTGATTCAAATCGCATATGTGATAACGGATTTTTTCAGCGCATCGCACCGATGCCCTTCAGGCCTTATCAATCTGTCGATGCGCCCGAAGATGTTGCCCGTGTTGAAGCCGCCTTGAACGATGATCCACTCTGGGGAAAATACTAATGATCGACGCTATTTTGTTCGACCTGGACGGCACTCTTATTGACAGCGCGCCAGGCGTTGCCTGGTCACTGAACAAGGCGCTCGCAGAAGAAGGCCGAGCCGCACTAAGTGTTGACCGCATTAAAGATTTAGTCGGCAAGGGCGCCGTACATCTTGTTGCTGATGCACTTAAAGATACCGGTGGAATGGAAAGTGATGCGCAACGCGATAAAGTCAAAGACGCCTTTTTGCAGATTTATAGCGAGAACCCGGTTCAGGATACTATCATCTTTCCAGGCGTCATAGACGTCTTGGACGAGCTTCACGCCAAAGAAATACCCATTGCACTTTGCACCAATAAACCCAGAAAAACGACAATGCCGGTCTTGGATATATTTGGCATGACAAAGTATTTTCCAATCATTGTCTGTGGTGACGATGTCCCCAACAGCAAACCTGACGGCCGGCATTTACTTGATACATTAGCCGCCATGGATATGTCCGACGCCACGGCAATCATGGTTGGCGATAGCGAAAACGATATTCTGGCAGCACACGATGCCAAGATGGCGTCTATTTGCGTTAGCTTTGGCTACTGCCATATGCCTTACGATGAGTTGAAACCAACCATCTTGATCAATCATTTTTCTGAATTTCCTGCCGCCCTCGCAACACTTCATGAGCAAGCATCCGCAGATAAATGACCAAAGTTACTGTTTTATCTCGATCTTTTTCACGCCATCCAGTTCTTCGAGCTGAATTGCTAGCACGCTATCCAGATGCATCGTTCAATGACGCTGGTGTGAGCTTAAGCGGCGAAGAACTTATCAAAGCGCTGCGCGGTCATCAAAAAGCGATCATTGCCCTCGAGCCAATATCTGCCGAAGTGTTAGACGCCGTGCCTGAGCTCCGTGTCATTGCAAAATATGGCGTAGGGTTTGATAAGATCGACCTCGCTGCACTGATTACGCGCGATGTTTCTTTGGGCTGGGCGGGTGGTGTTAACCGTCGGTCTGTGGCTGAGCTTGTCATTGGCTTTGCCCTTTCCATGTTACGCAAACTACCTGAGGCGAATGATGCTGTCTGCAATGATAATTGGCATCAGATCGTTGGGCGCCAACTTTCAGATTGCACCATTGGCATAATTGGATGCGGCCATGTTGGCCAGGATTTAGGTCGAATCTTGCGCACAGGGTTTGATTGCAGAGTCCTTGCTCATGATATCCAGGATCATCCTACATATTACACAGAGACCGGCGTTATGCCTTCGTCACTTGATGCGCTGTTGCGCGAAGCTGACGTGATTTCTGTTCACCTTCCCCATGATACATCGACAGCAAATATTCTGGACGCCACATATCTTAGTATGATTAAAGCCTCTGCGATCCTGATCAATACAGCGCGTGGCGGTCTTGTGGACGAAATGGCGATAAAGCAAATGTTAAAAGCTGGTACACTCGCTGGAGCAGCATTCGATGTGTTCGCATGTGAGCCTCCTGAAGATCAGGAATTACTCGATCTACCAAATTTTTTTGCAACACCTCACGTTGGGGGAAGCACGCAGGAATCCATTCTTGCTATGGGACGAGCCGCTATTGATGGCTTAGATGATTATCGTGTCCCTGAGAAAGGCATTTTTCCACCAGGCCTTTGGTAAGCCATTGGCAAAAGGCTTTTTAGCCTTTTGGCTTGTTCGCCGTTATAAACCATGACCACCCCATATGTCGGCCTAGCCAGTATTCGAGCGGAGATTGATGCGGCCAAGGCTCACCATAAACCAACACGCCGCCTGGATGCGTCCCATGTTTTTTAATTTGGTATTTCCGATAAAGTTTTCCAAATTTAGGGATCAGGTAAAAATAGAACTCGGCTTTGCGAAAGTGTGGGTTTTCATATTTTGCAAATAACTTTCGTAACCCAGATGCTGTATAGCATCGCGTAATCGGGTTTTGCACCGTCTGCTGATCACGTCCACCCCACTCGGTCGCTTTTCCAAGCCAGTTTTTATCACCAAATGCGCGACCCATAATTAAACCAATACAGAGATACATATTGATCCAATAATGCCACGAGCTTTTACAATAGAGCATGATCACCGCACGACCGCCGGGCTTCAGAACACGCCATACTTCAGCAATCGAGGCTTCGGTATCTGGAGTGTGATGCAGGACGCCGTTCGAATACACAATATCGAATGTGTCGTCCGCAAACGGAAGATCTTCAGCATCACCTTGAAGTGCGCCACATCCTGCAGCCATATCGCCCATCAAATTATATTTTGCCTGGGTCGCACGGGCACGCTCTACCGTTATATCAATACTCGTGACATTAGCGCCATGTTTCGCAAACAAAGAAGAATGACCACCTGCGCCGGGGCCAATTTCCAAGATCGATTTTCCAGACAACTCACTCAGCGGCATATCCGCCACCGCCATATGGCCACGAAGACGGAACATGTCTTCCAAGTCATCCAGCGCTTTCAGCAAGTCTTCACGACTAATGTTGCTATCAACATGATCGTAAAGAGATTTATAAAGAGAGCCCCAAAAGGCTCGGACATCCGATTTTGTGTCGACCACATCGGTCATAAGTTAGCCTCCGAGATTAAGGCATAAATAAAGGATGATTTCCCAACTCAAAAGGAAAATCGGGCAGGTCGCCTCAGATCGCGTGTTGCGAAAGTGGCTGGTCGGGCGAATGCTTGGTCGCTACCAAGCTCCAGCAACGTTCGAACCCCACCACCCCCCTTATCTTCACAATCAGTTGCCGCTTTCACCTGAAACACCAAAGTGGCAAATTCCTCCCAAAGCACTATCCAATAAATTAGCCGTCGCACAGACCTCAATTCAAATTTTCTCTCAACAGCTGGCCCTTGACCCTGAATCCCCGCGTGCTCTATTCAATGGGCCCATTGCTGACATAGAGGCTGAACTTGCGCGCCATCGATTTGCATGGATACCTCTAACGCCTCAGATTGACGCCGCTTGGTTTGTTGCCATATGGCACGCATGGCGAGATCAGTTCATGAATTCAAACGGCTGGGCATGGCATCCGTACACAGCAGCAGAACGTGCAGTTAATCTTATTGACGGTGCACGCCGATGTGGTGCGCCTGATACACTCGATGTCTTCGCCCAAGATCTGGCAACTCACACACTAGAAATTGCACGCCAATTAGAGTATTTTGGTGACCACGATACGTCTAATCATCTCGCAAATAACGGACGCGGACTTTATCGGATTGGCTGTGCATTAGATTTATCACAAAGCCGCCATATTGGTTTTGAGATCTTATGCCACGAATCAAAGCGTATTGTTCTTGAAGGCGGCTCTCTTCGTGAAGGCTCAACCCATTATCACATGCTCTATGTCCGAAATTATATTGATGTCTGGCTGGCAGCTGTCCGCCATCAGCGAATTCAGGAAGCGGAACAGCTTAAAGAAATTGCAAAGCGATTAATCGCCGTCGCGAAAAGCTTGGTGCTACCAGGGGGATTGCCACTGATTGGCGATATTTCTCCTGACTGCCCGCCAGCGTACCTTGCCGGAATTCATAACGGTGTCTGCGCCTGGACGAACACTTTGCCAAAAAACGAACAGCATCTCGTTAAAACATTGGCTGGAGAAGTGCTATCCGCGCCATTCGAACAACTGCAGAATGATGGCTGGGCGCGCGCCGGTATTGGGCAATGGTCAATGCTCACATCTGCACCTTTGAATGGATGGCCATTTATGCCGGGTCATGCTCATCAAGATATCAGCGGTGCTGAAATTCATCTCAACAAGCAACCCCTGTTTGTTGATCCAGGTCGGGGCGCATACGGCGAAACAGGCGATGCTGCCTTATATAGATCAAGCGCAGTGCATGGTGGTATCAGGATAGACCATCAAGACCCGTATCCCGCAAATAAGCCATATTACAGTGATACGTTCAGGCAATCTGTTGCTGGATCCGCGTCTACACGCATTACGCCTGACGGCATTGCTATATCCCATGATGGGTATCGTCGATTGGGTATTAACACCATTACAAGATCCTGGACATTCAGTGGCCCGACCATGCACATTGCGGACATAATTCAAGCTGAAGGCACTCATTATATTGAACGATCATTTGTGACCCCACATGCGGTCAAAATCGAACCAAATAAAGTGATCATTGGTGACAGCGCAATTATTCGCGTATCTGGTAAACCGCCATCACACCGACCGGTCACCATCTGGCAGGCTTATGGCAGTGGCATCACAGGCACTCAAATTGTGTTTGAGGAAACGACGACCGGGCCATGGCATGACACACTTGAAATAGAGAGCATCATCTAATGTGCGGCATTGCTGGCATATTCATTCCACAACAATCTGAACCCCAGGTCTCCGATTTAGCAGCTATGGCGAACGCGATGCTGCACCGTGGACCTGATGGTGATGGCCAGTGGGTTCGCTCTGACAAACGCTATCAGACAATCTTTCGCCGCCTTGCCATTATCGATCTGAAATCTGGTGATCAGCCCCTGGTTAGTAGTAATGGTCATCTTATATTAAGCGGTAACGGCGAAATATATAACTATCTTGAACTCCGCTCACGATACTCAAACTATCATTATAAAACCCAAGGAGATATGGAAGCCGTTCTCGCAGCGTACGACGCCCATGGTGATGATTATCTTCAAGTCTTAAACGGCATGTACGCACTGGCGCTCTATAATGATGACACCCATACCCTGGAACTTGTTCGCGACCGGCTTGGCATCAAGCCTATCTATTGGGCCAAATTAAGCGGCGGCGGGATTGTATACGGATCAGAGATTAAAGCGATCTTTGCATCAGGATTAATGCATCCTGAAATTAATGAACGTGCCGTACCAACTTACCTTGCCCACGGCTATGTTCCCGGCCCAGATACATTGTTTAAAAATGTACAAAAGCTTCAACCCGGCCACCGGCTTTGTATTGATGCCGCAGGGCAAATCGACATTAAAGCATATTGGCGTCCTCAACCAAGCACCGAGGCACCACAAGGCGAGGATGTTGCTGAACACTTGTTAAGCCTGCTTCATGATAGCGTAAGCTTGCAACTTCGAAGCGACGTAACGATTGGCACATTATTATCAGGGGGACTGGACTCAGGGTTACTGGTTGCCCTGGCAGCTCAACAAACATCTCAACCATTAAAAACATTTACCGTGCGGTTTGCAGGCGGGGTTGATGAATCTCCGCTCGCAGCTGATATCGCAAACCTCTATGGCACGGACCATAATGTCATCGATGTAGATGCGGGCGATGCCATCGATAACCTTTGGGCGATGACATGGCATCTTGAAGAGCCCGTTAATGATGCGGCTCTTTTGCCGAATTATCTGATTGAACGCGCCCTTGGTGAACACGTAACCGTCGCTTTGAATGGAACTGGCGGCGATGAATTGTTTGCCGGCTATGGGCGGTATTTTCAAATTCCAATCGAGCAGAAGTACCTTAATATTCCTGCATGGGTACGCTGTGGCATCGAAAAAGCCATAGGACCTATTTCACCCATGCGCGCATGGCAACTCGAACGAGCAGGCCTTTTTGAAACAAACCGAGGCCAATACATTCATGCTCACAGCACTCATTTCCCAGCCCCAGTCCGCGATATTATTGACAATAAAAGTGCGTCGCCATCTGCAGCTCAGGCTATTGCAACGCGGGCTTTCTTAACTTCATTTCCAGATGCTGATCTGCAAACTGCAGGATTGGCAGGTGATATTAGCACATATCTAAATGACGACTTACTCACACTTCTGGACCGTACCAGCATGGCGCACAGTATCGAGGGCCGAGTGCCATTTCTTGATCACAGATTGGTTGAAGCATCGCTTTCGATTTCAGCTGACATACGAACGCCCGGTCAGCAGGCTAAGGCTTTGGAGCGCAAGATGGCTAAAGGGCTTTTGCCCGAGAGTGTTCTTAATGCACCCAAGCAAGGTTTTGTTTCGCCCGTCCCACAATGGATGCGCAATGATTTTGGCTCAATAGCAGAACGAATTTTAACATCAAAAGATGCTTTAGAACGTGGCTGGTGGACAGCTGAAGGCGTACAGCGACTTCTCCAAAACCCTACAAAGCACGGTTACCGCGTTTATACATTGTTAGCGTTAGAATTATCTGTGCGTATGTTCACTCACGGTACTATTCCAACATCTACACCGACGGCAAGCCTTCAGGATATTGCTGATGCCGCATGATACCGCCCCCGTAAGTGTAATCATCCCGGCCTATAATGCGGCAACATCAATACAGCAGGCACTCAAAAGTGTTGCAGCACAAACCCTGCCACCTGCAGAAGTTATCGTTGTTGATGATGGATCAAGCGATGATACCATCGCAATGGCCAAAGCGATGCAAAGACTGTTTCCTGCGGGCACACTCATTATTATTTCACAAACAAACAAAGGTGCAGGTGCCGCACGCAACCGTGCAATTGATGCTGCTACCAAATCTTATATTGCCTTTCTTGACGCTGACGATGAATGGCTCCCCACAAAACTTGAGCGATCCATGGATGTACTCACATCCAAAAACTATACGCTTGTTGCACATGATTATATGGATGTAATGCCAAACGGTGAAGAGCACGTTGATTGTGCACAACGCTTCAATGAAGGTCCTGACTCTTTCGTTACGCTCTATCTGAAAGGCTACATTCCGAGCATTTCAGTGGTTACCCAAAGAGCTGCCGTCCTGGACGTGGGCGGATTTGATGAGAGTCTTCGCAATGCGCAAGATTTCGATTTGTGGCTAAATATATTGTCCAACCCCAAAGCGACATTCACCGTATTTGGAGAGCCGCTTGCGCGTTATTTTCATACGCCGGGTGGAATCATGAGCCATACAGAACGTCGGATCACGTGCTGTATTCAAATTGCCCACCGATATTTACCTGCTTTGCGTCTACGACATAAGAGTGCATTTACAATTTTTACGCGGCGCTTGGCGAACGTCTACTCCGAAGCGTTTTCAACTTACCTTGGGTCTGGAAAATATTTTTGTGCTGCCATAATACCATTTCGTTTTGCCGTGACGATCACAAAAGCATGGATAAACACGGACACGATGTCTGACCGCAATGGATCTATATTCTTTATGATCTTTTCAATTTGGGTTATTTCTATCCTTGGGCTTTATCTTAGCCAGTTTCAGAATTTAATTGAACCGGTGATGGGCGCCATTAGAAGAGCTGTTGGGGTCGAATGATCGCTTTGCTCGCATTTTTGCTGTTAATAGCTAGCGCTCTTGGGGCTGGCTCGATGGCTATGCATATATCTGGTATTCGCAAAACTCTCACGCTTGGCGAAGATATTGTTATTTCTCTAACTCTCGGCGCAGGGCTTATCGGTTGGCTCATGTTCTTCCCTGGTGTGATGGGATATTTGTCGCCACCAACGATAATCTCAATAGTCATTGTATCTTGTTTTGGTACGGCCCCATTGTGGCACCGGCTCCGTAGTAACGGCGAAAATATTCCTAAAGTATCTTTCAGTATTATTGAAAAAGTATTGATTAGCGGTTTGGCCATTGTCCTCATCTTTGATTTACTCGAGGCCTTCGCACCTCAGGCCGACGCCGATACAATGGCATATCATTTTGGAACACCGTCTCTGTTTCTTAGCCATGGGGCTATCAAATTCATTCCTCGCGCGCTTGATGGAGGCGTGCCTCTTTTGCAGCAAATGGGATATGCAGCCGCATTGTCTCTTGGTGGCGAGCTAACCGCGAATTTATGGCTCGCCATAACTGGATGGACTGTTGGCGCAATGACTTTCATAGTGACATCGCGCTTGGCTTCTAGACCATGGGCGATTGCAACAACATTACTCGTAATGACGTCCCCAGCAATTATCTACGGCGCTGGAACCGGACAAGTTGAAACGCGCGCAGCCGCATACGTCATCATCGCAGCCTTTGCTGCTTATTGCGCCATAAAGGAAAATCACCTCGGGTACGCATGGATTGCTGCAATCGCTACGGGATTGTTCTTTGGTACGAAATATACCGGCCTTTTACTTGGCTTTGCCTGTGGTGTTGTCTTTTTGTTGCAAGGTCGCAACCGTATTAAGTACGCTACGATCTTCTCAATCATTGCACTTAGTATTGGTGCACAATGGTACGCATTCAATTTTTACCATTCTGGTGATCCCATTTTTCCCATTTTATGGGGCATCGTTGATTATCCCGTAAACTTTCCGTGGAGTGATATACAGAGCCTTCGCATTCATGAATTGTACGGTCTTGTAGAAAGTCCTGTTGCCAAGAACATCATTTGGTTTTTTGCCTACCCTTTCGTGGCGACTCTAGATCCATTTCCACAATTTGAATCATCAAGGGTCGGGCTCGGTGTGGCTTGGTTATTGCTTTTACCATTCGCTATATTAGGTGCCTGGAGATTGGGTTGGCGTTCCCTCCATTCCCCGGCGGCTATATTCATCACAATCTGCCTGATATATTATGCTATCTGGTTTTTCTTCGGCCCTTCCCAGCGAGTACGTCACTTGCTACCCGTCTATCCCTTGTTGCTGATTGCGTTTGCTTGCCTATCGCATCAAGCGACACGCCATTGGTACGCTTTCGCAATCCCGTGCTCCGCCGCTATTTTTATGACCATAATGATCCAAATGGGCGGACAAGCCATCGTTTCATTAAAGTACATTCATTATGCAGTTTCTAAGGCATCTCCATCGATATTCCTAAGAAACAATATTGTCGGATACGACGTTGTTTTTGCGCTGAACACCTTGCTTGGTAAAGACGATCGCGTTCTTATAATCAATCGGCAATGGCTATATCGATTAAAGGTACGTTACTTCTATGCCCATCCAGACCTGCAGAGCGAAATAATATTGAATGCGAACAGCTATGACCCAGCTTTGTTTTTGAAACAACTAAATAGTAAATCCATCACTCATGTTGTTATTTCACAATCCAGCTTAGACAAGCCTGCCAAGGATAGTCCGCTTCAAAAATATATGAAGACTCTCCAGTCAAATGCGTGTGCTCGCATCATTAACCAACTGGATGTACCTCTGTGGGCATAGAGAACCCTCAAGCCAACAAAGCAAAAAACTCAAACCTATTTGATTTACGAGATGACACCAAACGCATGCAGCCTAAATTAATTTTGGTAAAAAAAACCCAGACACTCCATCAAATGCCTTCATCCTGGCAAGATGAGAGTGGGTGCCAAAGATGACTGGCATCATTCTCTTCGCAATTGGCGTGTCATTTTGTCTGGTTATTTTTGGCGTTCCTGTATTAAGACGCACCCTCGTTTCAAAGGGTATCTACGACAATCCAAATGAACGGAGTTCTCATAGCCGTCCAACACCAAGAGGCGGCGGCATTGTCGTCTTACTCTCAATTGCACTAAGCCTCACTATACTTTGGGGTAGCAACATTTTACTTCCCGATGGCCTAATGATCGTTTTAGTGCTCGCATGCAGCTTAGGCTTGGTCTCGTGGATAGATGATCTTTGTCGTATTTCTGCTTTGATACGTCTTTTATGCCAGGTCGTCACGGTGGCGACTGTTACTTATTTTTATCCTACTTATGCTATTGGTGCCTTACCATTCTTACCCGAATGGGTGGCTTTATTAACCGTCGCTACAGCATGGATCTGGTTTATTAATTTGTATAATTTTATGGACGGCATCGACGGCATGACGGGCGTTGAGACCGTAAGTATTTGCATAGGACTGACTTTACTGACTCTCACAGGTATTCTTGCAGACGATATTATTCCTCCCCTTGCTATCATTGGTGCAACTGCTCTCGCGTTTCTTTATTGGAATTGGTCACCTGCGAAAATTTTTCTCGGCGATGTCGGGAGTATTCCTTTAGGTTTTCTTCTCGGTTGGTTTATTCTCAAGGCTGCCAACGATGGCGCCTTCGTAGTAGCACTTATTATTCCTGGATACTACTTGGCAGACGCAACGATAACGCTGGCAAGGCGAGCAATTCGTGGTGCGCCCGTTTGGCAGGCACACCGTGAGCATTTTTACCAAAAACCAATCACATATGGCATTGCTCACCAGCGTATTATGCTTCGTATCATACTCACTAATTTAGTTCTCATCGTGACTGCCGTCTGGCTTGTTTCAATAAATGCCTGGCTTGGAATCGCCGTTGCAGTAATTACTATTTGCGCCTTGTTATGGAACCTTTCACAACTGCGCTCATGAATACCCAACCGCCACTAATATTTGGATACAATTAAAGTCGAAAATAGCAAATTCCTTGACTAAACATCAGTAGGAAGATTGTCTACGGGCATTATCTTTAAGGACAGAAAACTTATGAAAGTCGTAATACTTTGTGGTGGCCAAGGGACTCGTATTCGCGATGTTAGCGAAGATGTTCCAAAACCAATGATTCCAATCGGAAATCGCCC
>Ga0115566_10004831_pt1 | contig 10666 bp, 10 predicted proteins | sample COGITO_mtgs_1204_3_FD_87173 | JGI IMG/M metagenome (GOLD analysis project Ga0115566, IMG submission 87173) | Pelagic marine microbial communities from North Sea - COGITO_mtgs_120405 | ecosystem: Environmental > Aquatic > Marine > Epipelagic | place: Germany:Helgoland, sampling site Kabeltonne...
AGGTAAGGGCGATCGGATACATCGATCGACACACGGCTGAGCGTCTCGTCCATCGGGATCATGGAAGATGCATAGCGCCGGATTCCCCGGCGATCGCCGAGCGCCTTGTGAACAGCGTCGCCAATGGCGATACCGGTGTCTTCGGTGGTGTGATGGAAATCGATGTGCAGGTCGCCCTCGGCCCGCACTTTCAAATCGATCAGGCTGTGACGGGCCAGGCTTTCCAGCATGTGATCGAGAAACCCGATCCCGGTCTGGATGTCGTATTTACCGGTTCCGTCGAGATTAAGGGCAACCTCGATATCGGTTTCCGTGGTCTTCCTGGCAACTTTTGCTTCGCGCATGTGCGATTACCTGATGTTTGAATGGGCGGAGGTTTATCCCGTAGAACAATAATCAGAACGATGATTGTCCCGTAAATTGGGTTACCGCAACGGAATCGCGCATTTTTTATCAGGTACGCGCTGCGGGCGCCAGTGTTCAACGGTTCGTGAGCGGATTTGCACGATTGTTGATCCCCGGCGCATATACCCTTAAAAAATGTATCAACGCTTGGATTATTCGCGGCATCCGGGTGTTTGTAGTTGTGGGTGGCAAGACAACAGGGCGGGCGTAGCGGGTATGGCTGACCGGCAGTTTTCCGACGGCGAGTTGATCTACAGGTTGGGTGATCCGGCGGACGGGGTATACCGCGTCCGGTCGGGTGGCGTGCGTCTGCAGCGCGGCGGCGGCGATACGTCCGAATTGTCTTAGTCTGGGCGCCGACGCCGTATTCGGAGAAACCGGGTTTCTCACCGGCGAGACGCGCGATACCGATGCGGTTGCCGTCGGCGACGTGCAGGTCGAATTTCTGCGCCGGAACGAGTTCCTCGCCATTCTTTCCGTTCAGCCACACCTTTTGTCGGCTACGTTCGAGCCGGTTTTCAACCTGGTGCGCTCGGCATCCGCAGATATGCCGGAACCGGACACGTCGCACGCCGGTCATCTCGAAAGCGCGGATATCGAGGATGACGATATCAGTCCCGCGGAGATACCCAGCCACGGGTCCGCGCCGGATACACTGGGAATCCGCCTTGTTCTCGCCGGCAGGCGATTGAGGGCGGCGCTCGGGGCCGAAGAGATAGCCGTTCGCGAACTCCCGTTCAGGATCGGCCGCGCTGCCTCCGGCGAGGGCAAGGACACCTATGATGACGTCCATCTGGCGATTACGGATGCGCGCCCATTCAACCTGTCCCGCCGCCATTTTTCCATCGAAGAGGAAAACGGGGCTCTCCTGGTGCGTGATTGCGGCAGTTATCACGGGACGACACTGAACGGACAGATCCTGGGTGGCGAGGGCCGCCCCTCAAGCGCACCGCTGATGTCGGGCGAGAGTGAACTGGTTGCCGGTCGGGCGGATTCGCCGTTCCGGTTCCGGATTCTGGTCCGGTAGACATCTGACAGACTCGCGGTAGACTCCGCCCCGCCCCCGGGGGCGTTGTTCCGATTTCAGCGCAATCCGGGCGGGCCTCCACACTGGCCCTTGACGATGTCTCGGGAACCATCATCTTAGGGTCACGGAGATCACTTCCCATCCGGCGCGGATAGCCGCGCCTTCCGGAGAATTATGGCAGATAACGATATAGCAACATGGCACGGCACAACCATTCTGTCCGTGCGCAAGAACGGCAAGGTCGTCGTCGCCGGTGACGGCCAGGTGACGTTTGGCAACACGGTGATGAAATCGAACGCGCGCAAGGTACGGCCGCTGGGCGATGGCGGCGTCATTGCCGGGTTCGCGGGTGCGACGGCGGATGCCTTCACGCTTTTTGAGCGGCTTGAAGCGAAGCTTGAACAGCATCCCGGCCAGTTGACCCGCGCCTGTGTTGAACTGGCGAAAGACTGGCGGACCGACCGTTACCTGCGCCGTCTCGAAGCGATGATGGCGGTGGCTGACAAGGATGTGTCGCTGGTGCTGACCGGTACGGGCGATGTGCTTGAACCCGAAGACGGGATCATCGGCATCGGCTCAGGTGGGCCGTTCGCCCTTGCCGCAGCGCGGGGCCTGTACGACCAGGACGGCCTCGAACCGGAAGAGATAGCGCGCCGCGCGATGAAAATTGCCGCCGATATCTGCATCTATACAAATGAAAACGTCGTTGTTGAAAGTCTGTAATCCGTGACAAGTTTTTCCCCCCGCGAAATCGTTTCCGAACTCGACCGCTATATCGTCGGCCAGAATGATGCCAAGCGCGCGGTTGCAATTGCGCTGCGCAATCGCTGGCGCCGCCAGCAGCTTGAAGACGATCTGCGTGAAGAAGTGCTGCCGAAAAATATTCTGATGATCGGCCCGACCGGTGTCGGCAAGACCGAAATCGCCCGCCGCCTCGCGCGTCTGGCGGATGCGCCGTTCATGAAGGTTGAAGCCACCAAGTTTACCGAGGTCGGCTATGTCGGCCGCGATGTGGAATCGATCATTCGCGACCTCGTTGAAATCGCGATTCACATGACCCGCGAGAGAATGCGCAAGGAAGTTGTCGCCAAGGCCGAAGTCGCCGCCGAAGAACGTGTGCTCGATGCTCTGGTCGGCGAGGGGGCCAGCGCTGACACGCGCCAGAAGTTCCGCACCATGCTGCGTCAGGGCGAGCTCGATGATCGTGAAATCGAAATCGAGGTGCAGGATGCGGCCGGTGGCATGCCGACGCTCGAAATACCCGGTATGCCGGGCGCGCAGATGGGCATGATCAATCTGAACGACATGATGGGCAAGGCGTTCGGCAATCAGAGCAAGCCGAAGAAGCTGACGGTGCTCCAGAGTTATGACCTGCTGATTGCCGAGGAAAGCGACAAGCTGCTCGACGATGATGCCGTGGTTCGTATCTCGCTCGAGGCGGTCGAACAGAACGGCATCGTATTCCTGGACGAGATCGACAAGATCTGTGTGCGCTCCGAAGGCCGTGCCGGTGGCGGCGATGTCAGCCGTGAAGGCGTGCAGCGCGACCTGCTACCGCTTATCGAAGGCACGACGGTGGCGACCAAGCACGGCACCATCAAGACCGATCATGTGCTGTTCATCGCATCGGGTGCGTTCCATCTGTCGAAGCCGTCAGACCTGTTGCCCGAACTTCAGGGCCGCCTGCCGATCCGGGTTGAGCTGAAAGCGCTCGATGAAGCGGATCTGCGCCGTGTCCTGACGGAGCCTGAGGCAAATCTCATCCGCCAGTACACGGCCCTGATGGGAACCGAAGGGATGAAGCTGGATTTCACCGACGAGGCCATCGATGCGCTCGCTAACCTGGCGGCAGAGGTTAACCGGACGGTCGAGAATATCGGCGCGCGGCGTTTGCAGACCGTCATGGAACGCCTGCTCGAAGATGTTTCGTTCACCGCGTCTGACCGGTCGGGTGAGATACTGACGATCGATGCAGATTACGTGCGCGAGACCGTGGCCGACCTGGCGAAGGACACCGATCTGTCGAAGTTTATTCTTTAAGAACGTTTACCGGCGGCGTTTCAGCAGCACGTAGAAAGCCCCGCCGCCGCCGTCGGCCGGTTGCGCACCGGCAAACCCTAGGACCCGCGCGCGGTTGCCCGCCGCATTGAGCCAGGACGGCAGTTCGCGGCGGATAACCCCGCCGCCGTCTTTCATCGAGCCTTTCCCGGTGATCACCAGGACGCATCTTTTGCCGCTGCCCTGGGCGTCGGCGAGGAATCCGTTCAATGCACCGAGTGCCCTGTCGGCGGTCATGCCGTGCAGGTCGAGACGGCCTTCGGGACGCATCCGTCCCTTGCGCAGTTTGTCCATCGTTCGCCGGTCGAGGTCGGCCGCCTTTCCCGCTTCCAGTATCGGCCTGGGTATTGGTCGGGGCGATGGCGGAACAGGCGGGGGCGCTGTGATCCGGGTCCTGGCAGGTGTTCGGGCCGGGGGAACAGGTAGCGGGCTTTCCTGCGGTGGCGGCGGTTGTCGTTCAATCGGCTTGGCATCGGCCATGGCCGCTCGGAACAGGGCTTCTTCGTCTGCTGTCGGACGGGCCCGGGAGCGATCAGGTTTCTTGGCCATCGACCTCATCCCCGGTAGCGCCGACCAGCACAATATGCAGCCGTTTCGGGCCATGTACCCCGATCGTGACAGTGCGTTCGATATCCGATGACCGGGACGGGCCGGTGATCATCGTCACCGTGCGCGGCAGGGAAGCACCGGTCTCTCCATTGGGTCGGACCCGTGCCCAGGCATCTTCATATCCTCCCACGATGCGGTCGGCATGGACGATCGCGATATGGGTTTCGGGCAGGAAATTCAGCGTATAGGGCGTGCCCGGCCCCGCCGTTACCATGATCGACCCGGTCTCGGCGATCCCGGCGATTGTCGGTGTGACAGAGACCAGATCCTCGCCGCGTGTCGCCCCTCGTCTGATTTCGAGCGCCGGTGCCGTATCCCAGCCATACGCATCCATCGCGGGGTCGGGGGAAATGACGGCGCGGCCGGGCAGGCCTTCGGCGTTAAGCCAGCCAGCGATGGACCCGGCAACGTCGCCGACATCCGAAACCCGCTCAATGGAAATCTCGGCCTCAATCGCCATGGCAATAAAGCGCTTCGTCAGTTCTGCCGGTGTCCCTTGCGCGCGGTCGGGAATCAGCGGCTGGTTTGCATAGGCGGGCGCAGATGGCGGGGCGGCACCTGCGGGCCGGTTGATGGCTGTTCGGATGCGGCCAAGGATATCGTCCCGGGCGGTCATGATCCGGTCTTTCCCGGCATCTCTTTCTGCCAACGGTCGATGAACGTGCCGCCCTCGGGTGTGGGCAGATCGCGCGCCGCCGTCCAGCCCCCTGCCAGTGGCAGGCGGCGAAGATACCCGCGGCGGCGGCCAACCGTCCGGAGCAGGCGCAGTGAAATGCGCGCGCCGAACCGGTAAAGCGCCGGGTGCTGTGCCGCCCAGGCCCACAGGGCCAGCCCGCGCCGGGCACCGGTTTTGTTCAGCTTTTGCGTATGGGCGATATCGCGCCATCGGCGCATCAGGCCGGGCAGCGGTATCCGCATGGGGCAGACGGCCTCGCAATTGCCGCAGAAAGATGAGGCTTCGGGCAAGGGCCAGGCTTTGTCTATGCCGTCCAGGGCCGGGGTCAGCACGGCTCCGATGGGCCCGCCATACACCCCGCCATAAGCATGTCCGCCGACCGCGCCGTATACCGGGCAGGCAGACTGACAGGCCCCGCAACGGATACAGCGCAGCACATCGCGAAATTCTCCCTCCAGCAGTTTCGTGCGCCCATTATCGAGCAGGATGAGATGAAATTCCTCCGGCCCGTCCAGATCGTCCGGCCGTTTCGAGCCGGTCGCAACCGTGGTGTAGCAGGTGATTTCCTGACCGGTCGCCGAGCGTGCCAGGATGCGCAGGATCGACAGGGCATCATCGACCCGCGGCACGACTTTTTCGATCGCCGCGATGACGATGTGTACGCGCGGCAGCGTCTGTGTCAGGTCGCCATTGCCCTCGTTGGTGACGACGACGATCGATCCCGTTTCGGCGATCAGCATGTTGGCGCCGGTTATGCCGACATCCGCGGACAGAAATTTTTCGCGAAGCTTGGTGCGCGCTTCTTCTGTCATATCGCTCGGCGCGTCGAGCGGGCGGTCGGGATCGAGCGTGGTGTGATGGTCGCGAAACGTGTCTGCGATCTGTTCTTTTTTCAGATGGATCGCCGGCATGACCACATGGCTCGGCGTTTCCTCACGCAGCTGCAGGATATACTCGCCAAGATCGGTTTCCACGACTTCCAGCCCGTTGGCGATCAGATAGTCGTTCAGCGCGATTTCTTCCGACACCATCGACTTGCCCTTGCCGACGGTTTTCGCATTCACGTTGTTGCATATCTGCAGGATCGTCTCGCGGGCATCCCCGGCATCGTTGCACCAGTGCACATGACCGCCCGCATCGGTGACGTTTGCTTCGAATGTTTCGAGATAATGATCGAGGTGCGCGAGCGTGTGGTCCTTGATGGCGACGGCGCGGTCGCGCAGGTCTTCAAATTCCGGCAGCCGTCCGGTGATGACGGGTCGGGCAAGGCGGGTATCGCGCTGCAGTTTCGCCAGCGCTGACTGGAGGTCTGCATCTGCCTGCGCCCGTGCAGCATTCTTCGAGAAATCGAGACTGGTCTGATTCATGGTGCTCAGCCCTGCCCGTCATCAGCGCCGCCGATGGCGGGTCCGGTCGCCGTGCCCGCGAGGATTTCGGCGATATGGCGCGCTTCGACGGCTTCACCGCGTCGAGACAACCGACCGGCAATATTCATCAGGCAGCCGAGATCGCCGGACAGAACCGTGGCGGCGCCGGTCGCGACGATATCGTCAATCTTGTCGTCGACCATCGCTTCCGAAACCTCGGGGTATTTGACGCAGAAAGTGCCGCCGAATCCGCAACAAACATCGGGCGCGTCGAGTTCACGCAATTCGAGCCCGGCGACTTTTTCGAGCAGCTGCCGCGGCTGAACTTTGATGCCGAGTTCCCGCAGCCCCGAACAGGCATCGTGATAGGTAACGCCCTTGGGCCAGCTTGCGTCGATGCCGGACCATCCGCGGATATCGGTCAGGAACGAGACCAGCTCCCATGTCCTGTCGGCGACGGCGCTTGCCCGGGTCGCGAAATCGGCATCGTCGGCCAGAAGGTCCGGGTAATGATGGCGCAGCATTCCGGCACAGGACCCGGACGGGGCGACGACGTAGTCGAATTCTTCGAACAGGCTGATGGTCTGGCGCGCAATAGCGGCGGCGCTTTTCCGGTCGCCGGCGTTATAGGCTGGCTGTCCGCAACATACCTGCGCTGTCGGTACGGCAACGTCGCACCCGGCTTTTTCCAGCAGGCTGGCGGCGGCAAACCCGACTGACGGGCGATAAAGATCGACCAGGCAGGTGGCGAACAGCCCTACCTGTGGGCGTGCGGTCACGAAATTGATCCTGTGTAAGTCATCCCGGCAGGATGGCCGGACGCGTTTTACTCCGCAAGAGAGAACATCAGCAAAAGGGTCCGCTGAAGACTGTGAAAATTGTCATCTGAAACGACATAGATCAGTGTTTCGCCGGGCTTGCCGCGCCGCACGGCGATCCCTTCAAAATTATCCGCGACCATTGGCGGGGCCAGTTCGCCGAGCTCGATGCCCTGAAAAATGGCACCGGGGGAGATATCGCCCGGTGGTACCCGGCTGATGCGGACGGCGATGCCGCCGATTGCCGTATAGCGCCGTTCCAGCAGAAACACTGAACCGTCATTGCGGGTGGCGGCGCCGACAGGGTGAAAGATACCGGTCTTGCGAAGGCCGACGCTGTGCCATGATTTACCGGCGCCGATCCAGCCTGTGGCGATACCGGGGGTTGTTTCCAGCCGTTCCGACAGGACCAGCAATTGGGTACTCCCAAGCCGGGTAACGGCTTCGGCGCCGCCATTGTTCGGTGATTTCCGCAGCGCTGCGGGATAGTCGAAGGGCTGGGCTGCTCTGCCGGGCGCGGTGAAGCGATGAAGACGGTGGTGCCGTTCAAACCCGACGACGAGCGTACCGTCGCTCAGCCGCACGATCGATTCTGCATCGCGGTCGGCGCGGCTGGTCAGGGGGGTGCCGTTGGCGGCGCGGATCGGCATCATGTTGGTGTCGGACATTCCGACAAGCCGCCCGTCGCGGTTATAGTTCAGCTGTGCGATGAACCAGTTTCCGCGGTCCGTCACGGAAATCAGCTGTCGGCCGTCCGGCGATATCTCCAGACCGGACAATCCGCCGAAGCGAGGGTCGCGCGCGCGCAGGTCCAGACCCCCGCGGTATTGCAGCTTCCCGACCTCATCGTTCTCCGGTTCGTCATGCGACAGGATGACCTGGAATGTGCGGACGTTAATCGGTTGCGGGATTGATTCCTGGTTTGATTCTGCTGCAACGACCGTTGATAGACCTAGTGAGAGAAGCGCGGTGATGGCGAATTTCACGGCGAATCTCATCGACTGGTTTCAGCTTCCCGGCACTGCGCGGGGTCGCAGAAACCAATACCGGCCCGGCGATTTCATGCTGCCGGCCATCTGTGCTGCCCGTGCGCCGGGCCCCCAGAAAATATCTGCGCGGACCGGGCCTTTGATGGCGCCCCCTGTGTCCTGGGCGATCATCAGCCGGCGATAGGGGCCCGCCTGCTCTGTCGGCAGGGTCGTATCAAGCCAGACGGGCAGCCCGAGCGGCAGGATGTTCCGGTCGACGGCGATGCTGCGTTCAGGTGTCAGCGCGACACCCTGGGCGCCCAGCGGGCCTGGCCCGGTAAGTGCGCGAAAAAACACGTAGGAGTCGTTCGTGCGCATCAGCTTTGCGCCTTCGGCGGGATGGGCGCGCATCCACTTGCGGATCGCCTGCATGGACATGCGTTCGCGGGGAATTTCACCCCGTGCGATCAGTTCGCGGCCGATGGCGGTATAGGAATGACCATTGGTGGCGGCGTAGCCTACCCGCAGAACGCTTCCATCGCGCAGCCGGATACGCCCCGATCCCTGAATATGCAGAAAGAATGCATCCGCCGCATCGTCGACCCAGACGAGCTCCAGTTTCCTGCCCCGCAGGGCGCCGCGCTCGATCTTCGCCCGCTTGTGAAAGGGAACCAGCCGCCCCTGCACGACCCGGCCCGCAATCCGTTTGCCTTTCAGGTCTTCGCTGAAACGGCCGAGATCTACAGCGACCAGTTCCGGCGGGCGCACGTGCAGGGGCACGTTGAACCGACCCTGACGTTTTCGGGCGCCGCGCAGTTCGGGCTCGAAATACCCGGTTATGAGTCCTTCCGCGCCGTCCCGTCCCGATACCGCGGCGGGCACAAAACGGTTTTCCAGAAATGCGCGGGCAGCCTGGTTGTTGCCCGCGGGCAGAGCGCGTGCTTCGGCACAGATGCTCCGCCAGACGGCGGCAGACCCGAAGCCCTGGACGCCGCGTTTTTCCATCGGCGGACAGGACCGGATCAGCGCCGGGATGGCAGCAGCGTGTTGGTCGGCTGCCCAGCCCGGCAGTGCTGAATAGGAAACGTTGCGGAATGATGGCGTATCGGGGGTGTCGGCGGTATCGGGTGATTTTGTCGTCGGGGTCTGCGTACAGGCCGACATAAAGAGCGCCAAGCCGAGGGCCGGCAAAACGACGCGCGCCGAAGTCCTGAATCTGGTCTTCGGCGAAGCGGGGCGTTGGGTCATGACGATTGGCCGGTATCCGGAACGACGTGGTTTCAATGTCGACAGCGCGAGCGCCGTGTGGCGGTGACGGGCGGTTTCCTAGTTCTGGCTGCGGGTTTCGACCAGTTTCCAGTTCGGATCGCTGGTTTTCGTGTCGCGCGAGAATGTCCAGATATCGGTAATTTCCGTTACCTGGTTCGGGTCTCCATCGACGACGCGGTCCTCGGAATCGTGGGTTACGTTCACCTGTTCTGACACGAATTTAACGGTGACCATCGCGTTCCGGCCGTCCATTTCCGCTTCGATGACGTCTGAGGACTTGATGCCGATGATCGTTGTTTCAAGCCTTTCGTTGGCCTCTTTGCGGGTGACGATCGCTTCATTGAAGTTCTCGAACACGTCTTCGGCGAGCAGGTTGTCCAGCGTGGCGGTGTCGCCCTCGGCAAAGGCCTGAACGATCATTTCGAACGCTCCCCGCGCACCATCGGCAAATTCCGCCGGGTGGAAGCTGTTATCGGCAATGCGGATCTGGGTGATGCCTGCTGAGAGCGGGTCGTTCGGGTCGAGACCGGCAGTCGGATCAGCTTCGAACGTATCCGCCGCGCCTTCGGGGACATCGTTGTTGCGGTTCGGCAGATCGACGACATTTCTGTCTTGCTCAGGGTCCTGCTGGCGACGGGAGATGGGATCCTGCCGCGGTTCCTGATGGCCGGTTTTTTTGCCCAATACGCTGCGCAGACGCAGCACAAGAAAGGCCGCGACCATCGCGAAGAGGACAATATCGAGAAACTGAAATCCGTCACCCATCATTTTGCTTTCCGGCGCCCGTTCCGGGGCGCTCCATTATCGTCAGAGGCTTTCCATCCAGGGCGCTCGGATGGACGAAGGCACATACGTTGGATTATACGTCTTCTTATAATACGTTGGTTCTATCGCAATCGTTACCACATTGTTCGGTATCGCTCTGCGCAGGTGTTTCCAACACTTGTCTGAGCCTTCGCAAACGACGCCGTACCCTGGAGTACATAGGACGTCCACCGGGAAATCGCAAGTATGGCAATCCTTTTGCTGGCAATGTTTATTGCCATTCCGATCATCGAAATCGGTCTTTTTATCGAGATTGGCGGGTGGATTGGCCTGTGGCCGACCCTCGCGATTGTGATTGTGACCGCTTTTGCCGGCAGTACTCTGCTTCGGCTTCAGGGACTTGCGGTGTTGCAGCGGGTCCAGGCAAGCACGGCCCGCAACGAATTGCCGGTTCAGGAAGTTTTTGACGGTCTTTGCCTTCTTACTGCCGGTATTTTGCTGCTTACGCCCGGCTTTTTCACCGATGCGGTGGGTTTTATGTTGTTTTTGCCCCCGTTTCGGCGGTTTGCGGCGTTTTCAATCGGTCGTTGGCTGGTCAGAAGCGGTAAAATATCCGTTTCGGCGGGTGGTTTTGGTCCCGGGACGTCTGGGTCCGGACCCGGTGCTGGTCCCGGACCGGGTTGGGGGGGCGGCTCGTCCGGCAG
>Ga0115566_10004834_pt1 | contig 10665 bp, 6 predicted proteins | sample COGITO_mtgs_1204_3_FD_87173 | JGI IMG/M metagenome (GOLD analysis project Ga0115566, IMG submission 87173) | Pelagic marine microbial communities from North Sea - COGITO_mtgs_120405 | ecosystem: Environmental > Aquatic > Marine > Epipelagic | place: Germany:Helgoland, sampling site Kabeltonne...
TATTGATTTATTAAATACTAATGCACCATCAAACATATGAGACATATTATTAACATTTTCAGTATTCCAATTTCCAATATTTTGATTAAACGCTTTTGCATCTTTAAACATATGAGACATATTTTCAACATTTGCCAGAGTCGTTGCGGGTTTAATTATAGTCCCGAATTGCTGCTCCCTCTCCCAATTGCTAATATCTTGATTAAAAACTGCAGCGCCTTCAAACATTCTTGCCATAGTAGTAACATTACTAACATCCCAATTGCTAATATTTTTATTGAAAGCTTTATTGTCTTTAAATAACTCAGACATATCAGTAATTATACTCGTATTCCATTCTTCTATAGTACCATAATCTCTATAACCTCCTATAGTACCATCTGGATTCTTATAATCCATATTAAAAGAAACTTTATTTTTAAACCATTCATTTACTGCCCATTTTAATGACCCTATCGTTCCGCTGGCCCCATCAGTCAAAGGTATTATTAAACTCCAATATAATTTTTTCCATTTATCCACGCTTATTCCAGGGGTATAGCCGAAAGGCGTTCCGCTGGCACTAATTATTTGTCTTTCCTTGTTAGATGAATCGCCATTATTGCTGAGTCTTACAAACAATGAACTATTATATCTCATATAAAACATAGAATTCATATTAGTTACATTACCAACATCCCAATCGTAAAGATTTCTATTGAAGTTATTTGCATACATAAACATTTTTTCCATATTTTTAACTTTACTAACATTCCATTTGCTAATATTTTGATTGAATATAATACCATAGTCATAAGCTAAAGGATGCGATGTCTCCTTTTCGTTAAGGAAGTAATTATACACAGCTGTTTCTCCTTCGCTTATTGATTTACTTTCGCTACTGCCTATCGTTTTCATCTTCTCATATGCGTCGTTGTATATATTGAACACCGTGCTATTTAATAGTAGTTTCGCAAATTTTAAAAATACGAAAGCAGGCGGTGACGACGACCCCTTCGTGTTTTCCCAGTCCCAGTATTCTTCAAACAGTGCATATTCTGTATCATTTAATAGTCTTTTCATAAATAACTTTCGACGCAACGCTCGTGCACTCGACGCACCTTCATTCTCGGTTGGAGGAGACAACAGATATTGTAACTCAACATAATTAAAGCCTTCAAACATTGATGCCATATTTTTAACCTTTCCAGTTTCCCAATTGCTAATATTTTGGTTAAACCTAAATGCTGACAAAAACATACCAGACATATTATCAACATTTTCAGTTTTCCAATCATTTAATGATATGCCTGCATTATTAAAATTAACAGCAAATCCAAACATACCAGACATATTTTTAACTGCACTGACATCCCATTCGTCCATCTGTTGGTTGAAAAATTGAGCTCTGTAAAATAACATACTCATATCTTCAACCTTTTCAGTATTCCAATTATTTACTGGCTTATTAAAATCGCTTGCACCCATAAACATTTCTGTCATATGTGTAACATTTCCCAGAGTTGATGCTGGTTCAACTATATTATCATCAGTATCTGTTTTGGGTTCCCTTTCCCAATTGCTAATATTTTGATTAAATGATTCTGCGTTTTTGAACAATTGCGACATATTTTTAACTCTACTAACATTCCAGTTACTAATATCTTGATTAAACTTCTTTGCCCCCAAAAACATTCCTGTCATCCTAGTAGGCCGATTTGCCTGCTGCTGTGGTTGGATGTTCCATTCGCTTATATCTTGATTAAACTCAATAGCATCCCGAAACATCCATTCCATATTCCAAAGAGATGGAGTATTCCAGTTATTTAATGGATGGTTGGTAGCGTGTGGGTGCATCGTTACACTTCCATTATTAAATCGCGTGGCACCCCAAAACATTCCCGCCATCTCTCTCACGTTTCCAAGTGTTGATTTGGGTTTAACTATATTGCCATCCTCATCTTGTTCCTCATCCCTTTCCCAATTGCTAATATCCTGATTAAAGTTCTTGGCACCCATAAACATTTCTAACATAAGACCAACATTTGTAACATTCCATTTACTAATATCTTTATTAAACATAATAGCATTCTTAAACATTCCACTCATAGTTTTAACATTTCCAGTATTCCAATCACTAATATTTTCGTTAAAGCTATCCTTATCTTTAAATAAGTCAGCCATATTAGTAATATCTTTAGTATCCCATCTTTCTATAGAACCATATTCTCTATATTTTCCTAATGTTTCGAAAGGCCGAAACTTGGACTCGGGGTCCGCACTCTCAAACCATTTTTTAACTGCCCACCTTAAAGAACCGACGACTCCTGATTCTCCATCCGTCAATTTTTTAACAGGCCAATTCAAGTCATGCCATTTTTTTGCAGGAGTTCCTTCTGAACTTAAATCATCTTCAGCAAAATGATCTGTTACAAGTTTGTGATTATGCGTACCATTACTTGAAAATATTCCAGTGTAAACAACATTACCATCAAATGTATTACTCCCCCAATGGCTTAAGTTTTGATTAAAACTTCCAGGTTTATCAGCATTTTCTATAGCAAACATCTTCGTCATATTTTTAACTTTACTAACATCCCAGTTGCTAATATCTTGATTAAAATTGGGAGCATTTTTAAACATTGATCCCATATGATTAACATTTTCAACATCCCAATTATGTAGTGGCTGATTAAATTTGGACGCACCGTTAAACATACCAGACATATCTTCAACCTTTTCAACATTCCATGCATTTACTTTCTTATTAAAATTAGCTGCATCTTTAAACATTCCAGACATATTTTCAACTTTTCCAACATCCCATCCAGGATTAACTCCTTGATTGAAATCAGTTGCCCCTTCAAACATACTTTTCATAGTTTCAACATTACTAACATCCCATTCATCAATACCTTCTGAACCACCATTATTGAACTGTGTTGCATTTTTAAACATACCAGACATATCTGTAACATTTCCTAGTGTTGATGCAAGTTTAACTGTAATGCCGTCGTCATACTTTCCTCTCTCCCAATTGCTAATATTTTGATTAAAAGCAGAGGCACCTTCAAACATGCTTGCCATAGTAATAACATTACTAACATTCCAACTATTTATTGATTTATTAAATACTAATGCACCATCAAACATATGAGACATATTATTAACATTTTCAGTATTCCAATTTCCAATATTTTGATTAAACGCTTTTGCATCTTTAAACATACTTTCCATAGTAGCAACATTCACCAGTGTTGATACCGGGGCACCATCGGCAGCAGCTCTTTCCCAATTACTAATATCTTTATTAAAAGCGGAGGCACCTTCAAACATAGAGCTCATATCTTTAGCATTGCTAACATTCCATCCAGATATATCTTGATTAAAATCTGCAGCGCCTTCAAACATAGAGCTCATATATTTAACTTCTCCTACATCCCACTCACTAATATCTTCATTAAAGCTATCCTTATCTTTAAATAAACCAGACATATCAGTAATTATACTCGTATTCCATTCTTCTATAGTGCCATAATCTTCATAATCCCCTAGGGTATTAAATAATGATTTATCGGTCGACCATTCATGTAAAGCCCATCTTAATGAACCAACTCGCTCTTTAGGTCCATCTTTCAATATTGCGACTGGCCATTTAAGTTTCCGCCAATCATCTTTATTTGTTGTACCATCAGATTCAATGTTTGGTTTTGGTTCATTATCATTATCATATAATTTTTTATATATCATATCTGCCCATTTAAATGTTTCGCTCATTTTTTCAACCTTTCCAACATCCCATTTTCTAAGATCTACATAAAACTTTTTTGCACCTTCAAACATACTTTTCATAGTTTCAACATTACTAACATCCCATTCACTAATATTTTTATTAAAATTATCATTATCTTTAAATAACCTAGACATATCGGTAACCAGGATGGTATTCCATTTATCTATAGAACCATATTCACCATATTTTCCTAGTTTATTAAAAACATCTGGATCTTTCATCCATAAATCAACTGCTGCATGTATTCCTAATTTATCTACACTATTACTATCTCCATTAACAATAGCTTTATTTTTTTTAAAAAGTTTGCTTACATCAGGAGTACCATTATCGGGTTGTATAACATCACTATACTGATCTGGTATTCCTTTTGCACCATCAAACATTCCGGTAACAGGTACTCCTGTGCCAATTTGCCATTCATGAAGAGTACTTATATCAAGGTTTTTAGTATTTTTAAAAGTTTCTGACATATCTGTAACTTCTCCAACATCCCAGTCACTTATATCTATGTTTTTCATGTCTCTTCCAGAAAACAATCCTGACATATCAGTAACTTTATTTGTGTTCCAATCGCCAATAGTACCATAATCTCTGTATTTTCCTGTAGAAGAAAAGTTATCTGGATCACTAAACCATAAATCAACTGCATCTGAAATAGTTAATCCGTCTCTAGGATCATCGTATAATGGGTCAGACCAATATCTAACCCAAATATCTTTTTCAGTTTTAGGAGTTGTTGGCAATAAACTATATTTTTCACGTATTTTAAGTTTTGACACTCCTTGTGTTGGGTCACCAAACATATTTTCTGTATTCACATCGGATTTTAGCCCATAACCATTGCTTGTCCATTGTCTTAAGTTTTGCGAAAATTTAATAGCATTGAAAAACATTTTCTTCATATTTTCAACTTTACTAACATTCCATTTTCTAATATCTCTATTAAACTCGAATCCTGGGTCTTCGGGATTATTCTCAAAACTAGAAAACATCCCTTCCATATTTTTTACATTTCTTACATCCCACTTACTAATATCTTGATTAAACTTATGTGTTTTCGTGGCATCGGATGATAATGCACTAAACATATAGCTCATATCTATAACATTTGATGTGTCCCAATTACTAATATATTCATTAAAATCTCTAGGGTCAAGTATTGGTATCATTCCTAATCGTTTCATTTCTTTTTGCACGGAGCTTATAAGATCGCTAAAATCTGTAACTTTATGAGTATTCCATCTTTCAATTCGTCCATATTTTGCATATTTACCTTTTTTCATAAACTGGATACCTTTAATAGGCCTTTCTGTTGTAGGCCACCAGTTAAGTAATGCCCACCTTAAAGTTCCGACTACGGATGCTGGACCATCCATTAGGGTATTAATGCATGTCTTCACTCTGGATCTAACTCTTTCTATATGGCTGCTAGAAGCTATTATATCTTCCTTGTTACAACTAATAATATGCATTTTTTGTTTATTAATTTTATCACTAGCACTCTTAGTATCAGTTGTTTTAACAATAACTTTGACCTTGTTATTAGTACAACAAGTTAAACCACTCGGCCGATTCGCACTATTATTTTTTCTGCTTAAATAGTTATTGTAACCTATATGCGGGGTATTCGTTTTTTTACTACTAGTATTACTAGATCTATTTTTAGATTTAATAGTTCTCGTTTTTCTGGCTAGCACTGCCAAAGACATATTATATAATAAAAGATTATATTAAAATAACATATATTACCGATACTTTGTAAAATTGATTTTACAATGACAATTATAACAATTAATATGTATTAGCACTTATAATATTTTGATTATAAAGATTATATAATGGCAGAATCAAAAAATAGCGCTTTTATTAGAAAGTGGATGTCTTCCAACGAAGAACAAAAAGACGAATACTTAATTAAAGCAAAATATATGAATCAACAAAATAAATCATCTATACAAGGGATATTTTTGAAAAATATATATCTTGAAGAATACGACACTGAGCTAAATAAAACAAAAACACATTTTAATATTGTTGGGCCTATAAAACATTTTAAAGAGTTCAGTGAAAAAGAGAGAATTGTTTTAGAAAATAGGGGGATAATTGTGCCAATGTATAAAACAATTGGTGATTATACATTTAATTGGAGAGCTTTTAAGAAATGGAAAGTTGTTGTTTATGGTGGAGATGAAAATGATAAATTAACATGGTGGTATCTTCTAGAAAATTGCAAATACAATGTTGGTAATTTTACAGTCATCCATAAAAAACAAGAAACGGTATGTATGAAAAATTATTGCTAAGTATAATATAAGATGGCATCTATACCAAAACGATTAGATCGTTATTTAAAACAACCTTATAACAAAAATGATGTAATAGGATTTTTATCTTTATATTTGATATTTGTTTTTTTAATTCCATATTTAATTTTTAATTATATGTCATTCGAAATGTTTATTACGTACTTTGCAAATGTAGATATAATTGCGAATGTATTATCTGTCAATTATCCGGATTATTTTATAAAGTGGTATAGCGTTTATAATGATACTCTTAGAGGATACCTTTCATTTAATATTATTAGTGTAGCTGCATTATCTGGTATTTTTTATTTTGGAATTAAAGATACTAAAAGATCTGATACCGAGCGATTGGTTATTATGATTACAATGTCTATATTAACATGGACTTTACCTACTTTAGGGATACCATATATGAATTATAAAGTTGAGGAATATTTAATAAATTCACAAGATATAAATAAGACGGAATATGATAAATATAGATTTTTAATAACAATTTCAATATCTTTGATGTTTTTCCTTTCAGAATATTTTATTATATCTAATATTGAAAAATTAAAATTGTAATTAATAAATATCACATACACATCTTTTATTGAATCCGGACATTAAAACACCTGTTTTGTCATTATTACAATTGCATGTACCAACAATATTTGATGCTAGAGGTGTTGTTATGCAAAAATCTCTGGAGAATCTTTTTCTACAGGCTTTATAATTAAATCCTTCTCTATTTATGTTTATTGTTAAACAAAAATTACATATTATGGCAATAATTAGTGCTATATTAATTAATATTATCAGGTTCATTAATATTAATTAATAAAAAATTAATTTCCAACATTTATAAATTATACTATCTATTGTATCTTTTTCCTCTTCATTATTTTCCTCTTCATTATTTTCTATTTGAAAATCATTTTTATTCATTATACTGAGATTTGGTAAATGCCATAAATGTGTATTTATTAATTGTGGATCTTGTTTAACAATTTTATTCATTCTAATTTTTGAACATGTCTCAGAACAAACATAAGCATCGCAGCACCTATACACAGTTGTATTTATTTTTGTTGAAATTATATTTTTACATTCTATACATTTTATTATTTTACGCACGGACATCAATTCTTTATATTATAATATATAATAATTTTTAAACCATTATGGATTTAAAAATGTTTTTTGATGTGAAAAAAATAAAATAAATGTTTTACACATAATTTATATGAGAATTATGCCGCACGCAGTCGCGAGAGCGACGAAGTGCCAGAAACAAAATTGAAATGTGAGTGAGTGAAAGAGAGTGAAAGTATAGAAAAGAAAATGTCGTTGTCAAAGAAAGAGCAAAAGGCGATATCAGTGTTGGCGTTGGCGTATTCGTTCAGTGAGGAAGAAGGATTTAAGAAGGTATTGGAGTCAAAGAAAGTGAAGAATGAGCGAGTATGTAAGCCGAAAATAGCATTGCCATATTGCGGATCATTGTTGAGTGGGTGCTGCATGGGTATTTCACTAAACGGTCGGCTGTACACTCAATGCTTAAAGAAGGCAAAGAAGGGAAGCATTTGGTGCGGAACTTGCAAGAAAGAAGCAGAGGCATCTTCATCAGGAAAGCCAAAGTACGGAAGCATGGAAGATCGTATGGCAATGGGAAAAGATTGGAAAGACTCAAAACAAAGAGCACCAGTGAGATACAGCACAGTAATGCTGAAAAAGAATATCACGAAAGAACAAGCGGTGGAGGAAGCAGCAAAACTTGGCTGGACAATCCCGGAAGAAGAGTTCGAACTCGAAGTGCCCAAGAAAAAGCAAGGAAAAAAGCGAGGAAGACCCGCAAAAACCAAAAAGGTAGAAACCGGTGGAGCAGGAGATGATCTCATCGCAAACCTAGTCGCTCAGGCAAAAATGGAGAATAATGAAGATGCTGACGAAATTGCAGCTGCAAAAACTGAAGTAGTTGATAAGAAAGCTGCCAAGGAAGCCGAAAAACTAGCTAAAAAAGAGGCTAAGGAAGCTGAGAAACTAGCTAAAAAAGAGGCCAAGGAAGCTGAGAAACTAGCTAAGAAACAGGCTAAGGAAGCTGAGAAACTAGCTAAGAAACAGGCTAAGGAAGCTGAGAAACTAGCTAAGGAAGCTGAAAAAGAAGCCAAGAAACTAGCTAAGAAAGCGGCCAAGAAAGCTGAAAAAGAGGCTAAGGAAGCCGAAAAAGCAAAAGTGACAAAAGATGCCGTGGCAGATCTACAACAACAGATGGAAGATCTAGAACTTCAAGAAGAAAAGGTTGTTTCAAGTCAAGATGAAGATGAAGATGAAGATGGTGAAGTTGAAGTTGTAAAGTTCGAACATGAGGGCAAAGAATATCTCAAAGATTGTGAAAATATTGTATATGATATGGAAACACAAGACGAGATTGGAACATGGAACGAAACTGATAAGAAAATCCGTTACCTCTAAATAAAAATATAAAAAAACAAAAAAGACCTATGTGAATAAGAGGATTTTTTCTTTACCGGTTTCTCATTATCCTACCCATTTCTCGGTTAGCATAAAATTGCATTACTTTTTTTGATTTTACTGTATAATATATACAAAAAATCAAATTTCCTAGTATTTCAAATACTTAATTGCACACTATGTCATTGGACGGATATAATGCCTTCCTGAAAAGAAATCAACTTGACAGAAAAACATACCAAGAAGAAGGGATCGAATGGTGTCTTAATATAGAGACTGATGGGAAAAGACTAGGAGATCAGCTTATTCACTCTGCCATCTTGGCCGATGAAATGGGGCTCGGAAAAACCATTCAAATGCTGGGATTGATCATATCCAACTTTAAGATGCACACCATGATTGTTCTTCCCCGAGCATTGCTTGAGCAGTGGGATTCGATCATTGCTAAGTTCCTTGGTCACGATGCACTTGTGTATCACGGCCCAAAGGCTAAGACTATCACAGTGGAAGACCTGAAAACGTCACCTATAGTACTAACTACTTATGGCATGCTGGCAAAGGTTGTTGAAAAGCCCAGAAAAAACATGCCTCTGAAGTTTGGAAAGCTGCACAAAGTGAAATGGGACAGAATCATATTTGATGAAGCTCATCACATGCGGAACCGTAGTACGCGGAATCATAAAGCTGGTGTTGCTGTGAAAGCTACACACAAATGGTTAGTAACCGGAACGCCTATCCAAAACTCAGTAAATGACTTCTATGGTCTGTGTGCTGTGCTAGGAATTGATCAGAGATTCTATACCAACAAAGGTAATATCCATGTCATCTCTGAGGCTCTCATTTTGAAAAGAACCAAAAAGTGCGTTGGAATTGTTTTGCCTGATATGCGTCGTCACGTGATTAATGTTCCATGGGAAAGCGATGAAGAAAGACTGTTTGCAGAAGATATTCACGCGCACCTGACATTTGCAAGAGTTCATATGAGACAAGCCAATTTGTTTGGAGGCGGACAGATTCATCCGTTCGCTATGCTTCAGAGAGCTAGACAGGCCTGCATCGACATGACTCTTTTGCAGAAAAATATTCAGGTTTTGATTAATTTGGGTATTATCGAAGATGAGAGCTTGTTTGAGTCAGCTCTGCAGTACCAAAGCAAAATCAACGCGGTGATCTCTAAAATTGAAGAAAGGAAAGAGAACGGGCGTGCCAAACTAGTGTTTTGTCACTATCACGGAGAGATTGATAAAATTAAACAACAATTGCTAGTGCTAGGACTAAATACGACAACATTTGATGGTCGCACATCACAGACACAAAGAGATGAGATATTGGAGAGCGACGAATATGATGCAATTGTTCTTCAGATAAGAACTGGGTGCGAAGGACTTAACCTACAGAGATTCAGTGAGGTTTATTTTGTGACTCCTAACTGGAACCCAGCAGTCGAAGATCAGGCAGTTGCTAGGTGTCATCGTATTGGACAGGAAAGCGAGATTGATGTGTTTAGTTTCAGGATGGAAAGCTTTGACGAAGACAATAATACTCGCACATTGGATGTATATGTGAGAAATGTCCAAATACAAAAACGACATGACGCAAAGATACTAGATATCCACGAAGAAGGAGATTGTGGTGCAGAAATAGGAGAAGATTGTTCTATCTGTCTATGCGCTCAACATGAACATGATCACACAAAGCTGGAATGCGGACATTGCTTTCATACTAAATGTATTCAGGGATGGTTTCAACATGGCACTGGATGCCCACTATGCCGCAGGTAATATTGTAAAAACAAGAAAAGGGAAGATATTAATATAACTATTATATATATATGTCAAACTGGGGTGAGCTCACTGACGAAGAAAAGAGAAGAAAAAGAAAAACAAGAAAAAGATTTAGAAATCGGAGGCGTAAAAGATAATTTGTATTGCAAAAACACAAAGAGCTAGAGAGAATCTCTCTTTTTTATTTAAAATTGATTTATTTTATTTTTAAACTAACAAAATAAATCCAAAAACAATGTATATCAGACAAGCTAGAAATGGTTCTGGTGGAAACGTCAGATTTTGTAAAAAGAATGTTTATCATACAATAAGCTATAAGGGAGATGGTGATATTGAAAAGCTAGGA
>Ga0115566_10004839_pt1 | contig 10661 bp, 6 predicted proteins | sample COGITO_mtgs_1204_3_FD_87173 | JGI IMG/M metagenome (GOLD analysis project Ga0115566, IMG submission 87173) | Pelagic marine microbial communities from North Sea - COGITO_mtgs_120405 | ecosystem: Environmental > Aquatic > Marine > Epipelagic | place: Germany:Helgoland, sampling site Kabeltonne...
GGGCCTGGGCTGTAGCGAAGCCTCCAGCTAGTAATAGGAGGCCCAGAATCAAAGAGCCTGTCGCGCATAGTCGTGACGTGGAAAACATACTATTCCCTCGAAGTTGTTAGTTCCATTCCCATACGTTTAGGAATGGGTAACTGTTACATTATTGCTGTTTTACGCGTCTTCCAAGGCGTTTTCAGCGGTTCTCTATAATGACCTCGCCTCCTTGGAGTGTCAACTCGATAGGTCCACCGCCCTTTCCGATCTGGATTTCTGCTCGGCGTGTGCCCCTGCCTGAAGAAGGGCTGCGTTGGCCAAGTACTTCGACCTCCCACCCTTCCTGATCGATTTCGATAGTGCCTTCTTCTTGGACGTTTGCAATAACATTTGCATTGGTGTCCGCAGGAAGTAACAACCAGATGTCACCATGTTGAAGATTAACACTCATACGACCCGACTCTAGGAAATGGGCATCGGCCACTTCGATTTCAACATTGCCCACTTCGCTTATCACTCGCACGTTTCCCTGAACGCCAGTGATTTCGATATCTCCTGCTAGGGTTTCAAGCCGCATAGACCCTTCTACATTGTCTACTTCTATATCCCCCCCAGACGTCGTTGCATCAAGATCCCCGCGAACATTTTCCACTTCGATATCCCCACCGCCGCTTGTCAGATCCGCGTTTCCTCCTACATCGGAGAGTTCGATATTGCCCCCTGAGGTTACGGCAGATACATCCGTTTTAACGCCCATTACGCCAATATTTCCACCGGCTGTGAGTAGATCCACTTCGCCCTCAATGTCAGAAACATCAAGGCTTCCACCGCCTGAGGAAACCACCAGATCTCCATCGACCGAAGCGACATCAATATTCCCACCGCCCGATGTGACAGAAAACGAGCCACCAACTCCGTTTGCACTGATGTATCCACCATCAGATCGCAAATACACATCGCCCTCAATATCTTCGAGCTCGATCGAACCTCCCGATGAATTGATATCTACAGAGCCGCCGATACTAAAAACTTGTGTGACACCACCGTCTGATTCTAGTGTGAAACCCATAGAAGACGGTATGATGATTTCATAGCTCGAACCACGCGGAACACCCGAGCCCTCGATCACGACACTATCACCTTGTTTTCTCAGGCCAGGCGCAAACTCCTTGCCATAAGCAAGGGCTTCTGCTTCCAAACCACGTACTAGGGGGATGGACTGGTGGATCCTGACTGAAGGGAGGTTATCCGATGTGACCGTGATATGACCACCAAAGTCTTCAAACGCAAGATCTCCCACTGCTTCGATCGGAAAATCGAAGGAGTTCTCAAAAAGCCAGCCTTCTTCGTGCCGCTCTACGGTCTGCGCGGCAGCCGGGATTACCATGGTTAGACATAAAATGGTGGCGGCTGCAAACGTGAGTGATCGAATCATGGATAGTCTACGTCTCATTTTACTTCCTCGAGGCGTGTTTTGGTCTCAAACTCTGTCAAGGCAGCTTCTGCTTTCTGACGTATAAAAGGATTGAGATCTTGCCGAGCTGTTTGGAGAGCACTCTGCAGTTCTAGGGAAGCCAACTCACTCCGAGTTAGGAGTTGTAAGGCCTCCATGCGAATGGCTGAGCTCTTTTCCGTAGTCAGCATATTGATGAGTGTCGTTTTTAAGTCCTCACCGACTGGCATACCTACGTGAATTGAATTTAGTGCCTTGAGCGTCTGAAGGCGGATTCCTTCGTTGTTCTCAATTAGAAGCACTTCGCGCATAGCGTCCACCAGAGCAAGATCCGGCGCGACATTTAAAAAATTGGCCTCTGATACCGTTCTGACCGCTCGTAATCGACTGCGCGGATCGTCCTGATCTTGAAGGGCATGACGCAGAAGGTCCTGAATTCGTTCATCAGAGATATCAGCCTCAATAGATGTCGGACGGGCCTGCTGATACTGTATCTGAACCACCCCACTTTCTGGATCGAAATTGATATCGGAAATCTGCGCGTCTTTCGAGCCAGTGAATTCCGCGAAGGCTTGGTCAACTTGATCAGGCGAAGCGGTGAATTGGCCCAAAAAGAAAACAGCCAAAAGGACTGATGCGGCGATGGCAAATCGTGGAAGAAGAGACAAGCCACTCCTTGCGGTCGGTCTACTCTCCTTTGGCGCAGCTTCGGCAATACGGCGAGACGTAGCGTTGCGTATGGCCGATAGGGTCTCGTCCGTAAGCTCAATGGAAGGGGTACGAGGAACGGCAGCTTCCAGTAGTTCGAGCGATGCAAGCTGTTCGCGGCAAGAAGGGCAAACAGTGATGCGTGCCTCAACATCCTGCCTGGTAGATGCAGGTAGCTCGTCGTAGTAAAAAAGGATCAGATCCTCACGATCATGGGAGCAGGAATGGCTCATAGTCTTCATTGATGAGTCGTGATAGTGCTTTCCTTAGGTGCCCTTTCGGGACTATAGGCTCGCAATTCGTCACGTAGTTTCCGAGTAGCCCGGAATAGATAGTTCTTTACGGTGCCTTCGGCACAGTCGATCATTACGGCAATCTCACGCAGACGAAACCCGTGCATGTGCTTGAGCACGAACACTGTCCGCTCCCGATCCGATAAAAGCTCCATCGATTTTCGGATTTCATCAGACAGTTCGCTGGTAACAAACACTTCATCCGGGGTCGCTTGATTGTCCCTGAGCAAGTCGGGGGCTGATTCAGACAACTGATCGAGCGACAGACGCTGTTTCCAGCGGAGTCTCCTTTTCATGTTCAATGCCTGATTAATAACAATCCTTGTTAACCACGTACTGAAGGAACTGTCACTGCGAAAGGTATCCAGTTTCCGATACGCCCGGATAACTCCCTCCTGATAAGCATCATAGGCATCCTGCATGTTTCCCATGATCCCATGGGCCACCTGCAAGATCCGCCTATCATTGAGGCGAATCAGTTCGTCGAAAGCTCGGTTGTCACCGTTCTTTGCCGACTGAATGAGTTCGTTTTCGCGATCGTTCATGTTTTGGCGTTTCATTCCTTGGACAACCGGCAGGCACTGATGGTTTGCACGATAATAATGATTCTGCTATCACAAAAAGACCGTACTTTGCTCGTGATCCGCCTGCAGAACCACCTACAGAACTGTCTTTGCCCCAGACGATGATAAAAGTCCGGCTAACATCCCTGCTTCTGATCGCATGTATGCTTCCTTTTGGTTGCGGCAGTGAGCGGGCGACTTCGTCAGTCACGGTGCTCGATATCAGATGGGAAAACAGGACTATGGAATTTGATCTTCCTGCAGCAATCTCCATCCTTGAAGGTACAGATGAAGAGCTCCCGCTCAAGACTTGGATGGCACGAATTGATCTTAGCTCGCCTGAGATTGACATCTCAGTAACAGCAGCGGACGATGAAGATGGGCGCATGTCTGTCGGAGCTCTAGCCAACGAATCTGACGCATGTTTAGCTATCAACGGTGGTTTCTACTTAGAAAATGACGATTCATTTGAACCCGTTGGGCTACTCATATCTAAAGGTCGCTTTCTTCAGTTTGCTACCCCAGGAATCTATTGGGATGACAAGCGCTACGATGTGAATCGCTCTGCTATTGGGTTTTATGACGACAATCGGGCAGAGATTGGCTGGGTCTCGTCACGCGCTGACAGCGTTCATTTATGGCCAACCCCAGTGCCGAACGAACCCGGTAGACCAGGTTCGTTACCTGACAGTATTTCTAGCATACCTTGGATGGTTACAGACGCCGTTTCAGGAGGACCTGCTCTGCTGAAAAACGGTTCTACCAGTGTTACGTCGTACCAAGAGGCATTTTTTGGCCCAGCCGGAACAGAGTATCATCCTAGAACGGCAGCTGGCATCACTAAAGACGGAGATCTTTTGCTCTTAGTGATAGATGGCCGGCAACGCGCAAGTAGAGGAGTTTCCTTTTCTGAACTTGCAGGTATACTGAAAAGCCTAGGAGCGGTAGAAGCGCTAAACCTTGATGGAGGGGGATCTTCCACCCTGATTGTCAATGGCACGCTGTTAAATCGGCCGGCCGGCGCCTCGTTTCAACGGGAAGTGGTGTCGGCGCTGACAGTGCGATGCCAGTAAAAACTGGACCGGTGTTGAGCGAGGCTCAAAACCAGCTGCGGTGGTTACAATGTTCAGGGTTCAGGCTACTCGCTGAGCTGAGGACAATTGGCGCGCCCCGTTTAGCTCAGAACCCAGAGGCCTTTCCTCGGACATGCTAGAAATCGCTTCACTGACAGCACGCCGATCTAAGTACACAAAAAGTGTGACGAGAAGTAGACCGAGTGGTGGAAAAAGAGAGATAATCACTATTAAGAGTGCCTTGAGGCCAATAGCCAGATTTCGTGTCACTACGGCAGTCACAGCCATCCACCAACCGATAAACGAAAAGAACATCGCTACGGTGATGAAAAAGGCTCCGACGCCGCCAACGACCATGTATATCTCTTTCAGCATAATTTTTTTAGCGAAGTCGTCTTGACCGAGTTAAGGTCATGGGCAGAAATACGTCAACCTCATTGTGGGGATGCACCCTTCATCATTTTCGCATCGGATGTCTAATCCAGGCCATCATTTCCGCCAAGTCTGCGCCTTTAGGTCGCGCTCGATCGACGGAGTGGTCCCTCTTTTTTAAGGAAATTGATGGTCATCTCATTCTATAAAGAAGGGCCCGATCGCGTAAACGATCGGGCCCTTCAGTAGTCCCTTACCCCGGAAAGTTACCGGGAAAATGGAAGAACGATCAAGGAGCGGCAACCTCTTCAGTTGCACCGTCTCCGCTGCTTTCAGATCCGATTGCAGCTTGAAGCTCTTCGTACTCTTTCTGAGAACCGACGTTGATGTTTTTGAACTCGCGCTGTCCGGTACCTGCTGGAATCAAGTGACCTACGATCACATTTTCCTTTAGGCCGAAGAGTGGGTCCATTTTCGCAGCAATCGACGCTTCAGTCAAGACTTTGGTCGTTTCCTGGAAGGAAGCAGCCGAGATAAACGAGTCCGTAGCCAGCGCAGCCTGGGTAATACCCAAGAGCACCGGTTCAGCAACAGCCGGTTGTGCTTCGCGCACAATGACTTCTCGTTTGTCCGAACGCTTCATAGCGGAATTGATCTCACGCAGACCACGACGATCAATGACCTGTCCAATTGGTAAGTCAGACTCACCTGGATCGATCACAACAAATTTGTCGTAAAGGTCGTCATTCATCTCTTCCAGAACGAGACGATCTACATAGTTGTCTTCGAGCAGGTTGGTATCTCCAGCATCCGCAACAAGCACTTTCTGCATCATCTGACGCACAATGCACTCGATGTGTTTGTCGTTGATCGTCACACCCTGTAGTCGATAGACTTCCTGAATCTCGTTGACCAGATACTCCTGAACGGCGCGGGGGCCAAGGATTGCTAGGATATCCTGTGGTGCAACCTGTCCGTCGGAGAGAGGGTCACCAGCACGCACAAAGTCGTTTTCGTGGACAAGCATATGCTTGGTCATCGAGACTAGGTACGTTTTCGATTCCGTACCGTCACGACTCGTCACGATCACTTCCTGAGAACCACGCTTACGTCCACCGAAGGATACGACACCATCGATCTCAGACACTTTTGCCGGATCATTTGGCGTACGCGCCTCGAAGAGTTCAGTAACACGTGGCAGACCACCGGTAATATCACGGGTCTTAGCAGACTGACGCGGGATCTTGACCAGAATTCGGCCAGCTTGAACCTTGTCGTTTGCATCAACCTGGATACGGGCGCGGACCGGCAGCGGATATTCGCGTTCGGTACCATCCTTTCCCTTAATCAGAATAGCAGGAGTCAACGTACGCTCACGCGTATCGATGATGACTTTTTCCTTGTATCCGGTCTGTTCGTCCGATTCCTCGCGGAATGTGACGCCTTCCATGATATCCTGGAAACCTACCGTACCTGAGAATTCGGACATGATGACGGAGTTGTAAGGGTCCCATGCGGCAAGCACACCTCCCTTCTCGACCATATCACCATCGCTTACGAGTACTTCGGCACCATACGGAATGAGGTTTGCGATCAGCTGACGATTTCCGTCTTTTGGATCCACAATCTTAATCTCACCCTGACGCGAAAGAACGACGTTTTTCGATTCTTCGCCCGAGTCAAATTCGACTGTACGAAGGTTTTCGTAAACCACCTTACCAGCAAATTTCGTCTGAACCGTTGATTCAGCAGAAATACGGCTCGCTGTACCACCAATGTGGAATGTACGGAGCGTAAGCTGCGTTCCAGGCTCACCAATGGACTGTGCAGCTACGACACCAACTGCTTCGCCAGCTTCAACCATTCGGTTTGAACCGAGGTTACGGCCGTAGCATAATGCGCAACATCCGCGACGGGCTTCACATGTCAGTACCGAACGTATTTCGACTTCTTCGATGGACGTTTCGGAAATGGACCGCGCTGTCTCCTCGTGGATCAGACCATTTGCTTCAACCAGCGTGTCGCCGGTTAATGGATCAATCACATCGTGTACAGAGACACGTCCGAGAATTCGATCTGCCAATGGTTCAACGATATCCTCGTTGTCCTTCAAGGCTGAAATACGAATTCCACGAAGTGTACCACAGTCTGGCTCCTTCACCGTTACATCCTGAGCAACGTCAACAAGACGACGAGTCAGATAACCGGCATCTGCCGTTTTCAGGGCTGTATCGGCAAGACCTTTACGAGCACCGTGCGTAGAGATGAAGTACTCGAGTACCGTCAATCCTTCCTTAAAGTTGGAAATAATCGGGTTCTCAATGATTTCTCCAGCACTACCAATAAGGCTCTTCTGCGGTTTGGCCATCAGACCACGCATACCGCCCAACTGCCGAATCTGCTCTTTCGAACCACGAGCACCGGAGTCGGCCATCATATAAATGGCGTTGAATCCGTCTTTGTCTTCCTTGAGCGTATTGAAGAGGACTTCAGAAACCTGGTTGTTGATGTGCGTCCAGATATCAATTACCTGGTTGTAACGCTCGTTTTCGGTGATGAAACCCATGGAGTAGTTACCACGAGCTTTTTCAACTTCTACGTGCGCGCCATCAATCAATTTGATCTTCGCATCAGGGATCACAATATCTGCGATCGAGAACGTCAGACCGGCAGTCGTAGCATTCTCGAATCCAAGATTCTTGATCGCGTCGAGGAACCCGGCTGTTTCCGGAAATCCGGTAGCTTTCAGAACGCGAGCAATGATACCACGAAGGTTTTTCTTCGTCAGGACCTCGTTGATATATCCTACTCCATGAGGAACGACCTCGTTGAAGAGGATTCGACCCATGGTCGTATCAACTTTGGATCCATCTTCAAGACGAACCGAGACTCGAGCGTGCAGTGCCACCATTTCTTGGTCGAATGCCTGCCGTGCCTCGTCCATAGACGCGAAACGCATGCCTTCTCCAAGCTCTCCAGCAGCAGACTTAGTCATGTAGTACAGACCAAGGACCATGTCCTGAGTCGGAACAGCAATCGGACCACCGTGTGCAGGCGAAAGAATGTTGTGGCTCGCGAGCATGAGTAGCTGCGCTTCAAGCGCCGCATCATGCGAAAGCGGAACGTGGACGGCCATCTGGTCACCATCGAAGTCGGCGTTAAATGCCGTACAAACGAGTGGATGCAGACGGATCGCTTTACCTTCGATCAGGACAGGCTGGAACGCCTGAATACCTAACCTATGAAGCGTAGGAGCACGGTTGAGCAGTACCGGACGACCTTGAATAACTTTTTCGAGGATGTCCCATACGTCACTAGTACGACGATCCACGACTTTTTTGGCGCTTTTAACCGTTTTCACGATACCGCGCTCGATCAGCTTACGGATCACAAACGGTTTGAACAGCTCAACAGCCATCTGCTTAGGCAGACCACACTGGTGAAGGTGCAGCTCTGGACCAACAACGATGACCGAACGACCGGAATAGTCAACACGCTTACCAAGCAAGTTCTGCCGGAAACGTCCCTGCTTTCCTTTCAGCATATCTGAAAGAGACTTTAGGGCACGGTTCGAGTCAGAGCGGACAGCGTTTGCCTTGCGGCTGTTGTCGAACAATGAATCAACGGCTTCCTGGAGCATGCGCTTTTCGTTGCGCAAGATGACTTCAGGAGCCTTGATATCGATTAGTCGCTTTAACCGGTTGTTACGGATGATGACTCGGCGATACAGATCGTTAAGGTCTGATGTCGCAAAGCGACCTCCTTCGAGCGGCACGAGCGGACGAAGTTCTGGCGGAATCACCGGAACGACGCGCATGACCATCCACTCAGGGCGGTTGTCGATGCGCTTGTTTGCTTCGCGGAAGGATTCAGTAACTGTCAGTCGCTTCAGGGCTTCCCCTTTTCGCTGCTGACTTGTTTCTGTCTTGATCTGGAAACGCAGTTCCTGAGCAAGCGATACCAGTTCGGTGCGCTTTAGCAGTTCTTCAACTGCCTCACCACCGATCATCGCAACGAATTTAGATGGATCATCGTCCTCGAGACGGTTATTGTCTTCGCGGATCTGATACAAGATGTTGAAATACTCATCTTCGGAGAGAAGCTGCTTCTCTTCGACACCCAAAGCAGCAGCGCTACCAGGATTGACTACGACATAATTTTCGTAGTAGATGATTTTTTCTAGGTCCTTCGACCGGATACCTAAAAGGTGTCCAATCTTGTTTGGAAGGGTCTTGAAATACCAAATGTGAACAACAGGCACACTCAATGTAATGTGCCCCATACGCTCACGTCGTACCGACTTCTGCGTCACTTCGACACCACATCGGTCACATATGATACCTTTGTAGCGAATACGCTTGTATTTGCCACAATGACATTCCCAGTCCTTGACGGGACCGAAAATCTTCTCGCAAAAGAGACCTTCCTTCTCGGGTTTGAAGGAACGATAATTGATCGTTTCAGGCTTCAGTACCTCACCGTAAGAGCGCTCTAGAATGGCTTCTGGGGAGGCCAAACTGACGGTGATGCTGCTGAAGTTCTTTTTGATCTTCTGGGGTTTTCCGTACGGCATATCGGAGTTCGTCGTTTAAGATCCGTGGGGGATGGGCATCAGGTGGAGATCAATCGAGATTGACTTCCAGACCCAGCCCCTGCAATTCGCGAACAAGGACGTTGAAGGACTCTGGCGTGCCTGCTTCAGGCATGTTTTCGCCCTTCACAATGCATTCGTAGGCCTTAGAGCGACCCTGCACATCGTCCGACTTGTAAGTCAACATCTCTTGAAGGACGTTGGAAGCGCCATAGGCATACAATGCCCAGACCTCCATCTCCCCAAGACGCTGTCCACCGAACTGAGCCTTACCACCAAGCGGCTGCTGGGTAATCAGGCTGTATGGTCCGATTGAACGGGCGTGCAGCTTGTCGTCTACAAGGTGGCTTAGCTTCAACATATAGATGTAGCCAACCGTGGTCTGCTGGTCAAAGGCTTTACCGGAGCGGCCATCATACAGCTGCGTCCGACCATCGACAGGCAAACCTGCCTTCTTCATCGTTGCCTCTACGTCGGCCACTGTGGCTCCGTCGAAAATCGGCGTAGCGAAATTCGTACCGAGCTTCTTGCCGGCCCACCCAAGCAACGTTTCATAAATCTGTCCCAGGTTCATTCGGGACGGCACACCCAGCGGATTCAGGACGATATCGACAGGAGTTCCGTCTTCGAGGAACGGCATGTCCTCCTGCGGAACGACCTTGGCGATAACCCCTTTGTTACCGTGGCGACCGGCCATCTTGTCCCCAACCGAAATCTTGCGCTTCTTGGCCACATAGACCTTAGCAAGCTGCACGATTCCTGGTGGCAGTTCATCACCCATCTGGACATGATGCTTGTCTCGCTTAGCGGCACCTTGTACATCGCGGTACTGGCGCTCGTAGTTACGAACAAGCTTCTTGACCCGGCCATTGAGCTCTTCATCACCTGTGAAGGCAACACGAGGATCGATGCTAAGCGGATCTAAGTCCTTGAAGGCTTTCTTATCAATCTTGGCACCGGAAGAAACCAGCACATTACCATCACGATCAATCAGATCGGCGGCTTTTTTGCCAGAAAGCAGGCCAAAGAACTTATCCCAGAAGGTCGCATTTAGCTCGACCATGGACAGTTCGAGATCCTTTTCGATCTCAGCAAGCCGCTTGTTTTCTTCTTTCTTCGACGCTGGGTCCAGCTTACGACGGCTGAACAGTTTCGTGTCGATGACTACCCCTTTCATGCCCGGAGGCGCTTTCAGGGATGCATCTTTCACGTCTCCAGCTTTGTCACCAAAGATGGCGCGAAGAAGCTTCTCTTCCGGCGTAGGATCGGTCTCTCCTTTCGGAGTGATCTTTCCTACAATGATGTCTCCAGCCTTGACCTCTGCACCCACACGGATGATTCCGCGTTCGTCGAGGTCCTTAGTGGCTTCTTCCGAGACATTCGGGATTTCACGGGTGAGTTCTTCTTCACCACGCTTCGTGTCCCGAACCTGGAGTTCGAATTCTTCAATGTGGACTGATGTGTATACATCGTCCGATACTAAGCGCTCGGAGATGACAATGGCATCTTCAAAGTTGTACCCACGCCATGGCATAAATGCCACGAGCACGTTCTTTCCGAGAGCCAATTCGCCCTTATCGGTCGAGAAGCCATCTGTCAATACTGTGTCTTTCTTGACACGGTCAC
>Ga0115566_10004841_pt1 | contig 10656 bp, 9 predicted proteins | sample COGITO_mtgs_1204_3_FD_87173 | JGI IMG/M metagenome (GOLD analysis project Ga0115566, IMG submission 87173) | Pelagic marine microbial communities from North Sea - COGITO_mtgs_120405 | ecosystem: Environmental > Aquatic > Marine > Epipelagic | place: Germany:Helgoland, sampling site Kabeltonne...
GACGTCGTCGTGGACGTCAAGGGTCTGTCCAAGGGATACGAAGGCCGCGGGCTGTTGATCGACGGGTTCGACTGCATGGTCCCGCCGGGCGCCGTCGTCGGGATCGTCGGAGCCAACGGAGCGGGTAAGACGACTCTTTTCAAGATGATCACCGGCGTCGACGAGCCGGACAAGGGTTCAGTCGTCGTCGGCGAGACGGTCAAGCTGATGTACGTCGATCAGAGCCGCGACTCGCTGGATGACGAAAAGACGGTTTTCGAGACGCTTTCCGGAGGCGCGGAGGAGATTAACCTCGGGTCCAGAACCGTCAACGCCCGCGCGTACTGCGGCTGGTACAACTTTAAGAGCTCCGATCAGCAGAAGAAGGTCGGGCAGCTCTCCGGGGGCGAGCGCAACAGGCTCCAGCTGGCGAAGACGTTGACGAGCGGCGGGAACGTGCTGATGCTGGACGAGCCCACGAACGACCTCGACGTGTCCACGCTGCGGGCGCTGGAGGAGGCCATCACTTCGTGGAACGGGGTCACCATGTGCATCTCGCACGACAGGTGGTTCCTGAACAAGATATGCACGCACATCATGGCGTACGAAGGGGACTCGCAGGAGACGTTCTTCCAAGGGTCGTACGATGAGTACGAGGAGCACAGGAAGGAACGCATGGGCGGCGGCGAGCCCGCGCCGCTGAAATTCAGACCAATGCCCGCGATGGCGTGATAGGTGCTATTAGAGCGTATAAATACAAACGGCACCTGACTCTGAATATGCATACGGATAAACACCACCACAAAATATAATTTGAAATAAATAGGACGCGACGTATGGAGTTTCAGTTACAATCGCCATTTTTCCTCGAGTTTTGCCTTCAGAAAACTCGCTAAGAAAACTCGCACCAATCCCGCACCCCTCGCCCTCTTTGTAACGCGCTAGGCAGAAACCGCCAAGCCGCAGGAACGATGTCTGCGATTCGCAAGAAGGTGCGTTCACGTTCGAGCCTCGTGCCACCCCCGATGCGCCGTCGCACGCGCGTCGGGCGTCGGGTTTCCGCGCGACCTCATCATCGAGCCCTAGTTTTCTCGCCAAGAGCCGGAGCCATCGCGCGTGCCGAGACTGCCGCCGAGACGAGACGCTGACCGATCCCCCGCCCCTTTTCTCCCCCGACAGATCGTTAAGGACGATGGCGCCGCCCTCTCCGAGTTCGAGAAAGAGGTTGCTCAGGTGCGTGTCGGATCCCGGGCCCCCAACACCGGCGGAAGGTTCCGCTTTTCCAGGGATCGCCGTTAGGGTTTTTTTACAGTGCGCGCGCGGGCGAGAAGTGGCGATGTGCACGGCCCGGCGGCGAGCTCGCGCGTGGTCAATCGAGGACCCGCGGCGTCCGGGCTTCGCCGCGCGGGAGTGCATAGGACGTGAACGATCCGTTGAAGGCGTTCGAACGCCCGTGCGATCGTCGCGGCTCGCCCCGCGCGCGCACGCCGGCGCGCCCTCACCTCGGAAAACAACACCGCGAGGACCTCAACGCTGACCTCTCCACCCCTCCATTCATCTTTTCAGGCTCTCTTCGACCTCGAGGCTACCAACAACGAGCTCAAGGCTGAGCTCAAGGACCTCTACATCAACGGCGCGCAGGAGGTTGACGTGTCCGGTGGCCGCACCGCGGTCGTGATCCACGTCCCTTTCCGCAAGCTGAAGCAGTTCAACAAGATCCAGCAGAGGCTGGTGCGCGAGCTCGAGAAGAAGTTCAGCGGCAAGGATGTGGTGCTCGTCGCGACTCGCCGCATCAACCCCGTGCCCTCCTCCGGTTTCGCCCGCGCCAGGCCCAGGTCCCGTACCCTCACCGCCGTGCACACCGCCCTCCTCGAGGACCTCGTGTACCCCACCGAGATTGTCGGCAAGCGCCAGCGCTACAGGCTGGACGGTTCCAGGCTTCTCAAGGTGTACCTCGATCCTAAAGATCGCAACACCACCGAGTACAAGCTGGACACTTTCGCGGGCGTGTACAAGAAGCTCACCGGTAAGGAGGTTGTCTTCGAGTTCCCCGTCCAGGAGTCCGCCTAAGTCAAACGCTTAGTCGCGATTCGCGGAGGTAGAGACTCTTAGAGTAATTTGGGGGGGTTGTAAACGAAGATAAATTGCTTCGTGCTCAAAAACGTCTCTCGTGTCAAAGCGCTCGTTAGACTCGTGTCGCCTCCGTATTAAAAAATAGAATAGTCCACCCCCAACTCACCCTCTCAGTTCCCGCCCGTCATCTGCGACGCCTTGAGCTTCCGTAGCTGCAGTCGCACCTCCGAGTCCGTCTTGGCCAGTATGCGCCGTTCGCTCACCCGCACCCGCGCCGCCGCGACGGACCGCTGCGTTTGCCGGACGGGCTCCGGAAACACTCCGACCCACGCGTCGGCGTCTGGAAACTTGGCGAGCTCCCCTTCCGACGGCCCGCGAAGCTCCGCGAGGAAGCTCTTTTGCTTCTTCGCCTGCTTACCCGCCGGTTTCGTCGGATCCGACGCGGCGATCTCCCTGTCCTTCTCGAGCGTGTTCGGGTACTTGGACAACGCTTCGCTGGTGACGTCGGCCAAGAGCTCCCGAACGGCGATCTCGCCGCCGACGCCGCCCAACACCTCCCCTTGCGTGCCCCTCTTCCCCTTCGTGATCGCGCCCAGCAGCCCGCCCACCATGGCGTTGCCGATCAGCGCGCGCGTCGCGAGCTCGGGCAGTTCTTTCGGATCCTTCGGATCGCACAGCGCGAACGACGCGTATTGCAGCAGCTGCTTGGGGTAGCCGTTGAGCTTGAGCGGGAACGCCTCGACGGGGCCGAGGCCGATGCGCTTGAGCGCGTCCGCCTTGGCGTCCGCGTACCGATCGTCGGGGTCGATGCCGAGGACCACCTCGAACTCGTCGTCGGGGTTCTCGCCAACCGCGGGGGCGAACCCGTATGAGATCAACAGCTCGGACGACGGCCTGGAGCCGTAAGAGGCGTAAACCTGCTCGCCAACCTTGTACCGCCGGTCGGGGGAGAGGCACACGGCGCCGCCGGTGTCGTCGATGTAGGCGTTGCACCCGGGCCTGTGGTTGAGCATGTCCGCCCAAGGCACGAGCGCGAGCTCGCCGCCGCGGTTGGGCAGGCGGATGAGTCGCGAGAAGAGCACGTCGAATGCCCATCGCAGCGCCCCGGGGGTGAGCGCGGGAAAGTCGGCGCGGATCTCCTCGATCGCCGCGTCGACGGAGGCCTGCCGCTCCATGGCCGCGCGCTGCGACGGGGATCCCGCGAGGAGACTCTTGATGTCGTCCTCCGGCCAGTCCAGCACGTCGCCCGTGCGCCGGGGCAGCGCCTTGAAGTAGGTTGCGAATCGCCCGACGTCCTCACCACGTCGATGGCCAGCGGCTGCTCCGCGAGGAAGGCGGCGAGCACCGACCACTCCTGCAGGTTGGCGTGCGCGGGGCCGAGCTTGGACTCCGCGATCGCGCGCTCCACCGTGATCAGCGTCGTCTCCGGGATGTCCAGCAAACTCTCGCCGCGGCGAACCTCGTCGGTGGCGACGAGGCCGCGACCCTCCGGTAGGTCCACCACGAGCTCGAGCTTCTGCGCGGGTAACGCCTGCTGGACCGTCATCCAGCGCATGAACTCCTCCTTGGACGCGGTACCGACGCACGCGGGGATCTCATCGTCGCCCAAGCGCGTCTCCGGGAGCGCCTCGTCCGCCGCGGTCGTCTCGGTGTCCTGGATCGCTTCCGACGCCCTCGTGACCAGATTGTCGTTGCGAGGCGCTGAGCGATGGGCCGGTCGCGTGGAGGTCAGTCGCGCGCGGCGGGACCTCGGGGCGGACGCGCGCGACGCGACGCCGAGACGCGCGGCGCTCGCGATGGTGGATGACGCCATGGTGATCGGCGTTTCGATCCCGATACCTGGACGCGGGGGAGCCTCCGAGCGTCGCCGACTGTGCGCGCGGGGCGACGTATCGCGAGCGATTTATTCAGGGGAAGATCTTATCGGCTTGAAGTCCTTGGAAATTTAACCGTGTTTTCTGAGTCAATGCATCTTGAGTCATGACTCGCCGATCGCGCCATGGAAAAACTCTTGGCAGCTTGGCGGCCGAGTCGAGACCGCCGCCCCATTTATTACTGTCATCTGTACTCCGTCGCGCACACCGCGCCGCGATTGGTTCGACCGGAACCGCCCAACCTCAGCCGACGAACGTCGCGCGAAGTTGAGCGCGAGCGCCAGCGGGACACGCACGAACGTATCGCGCGCGACCCACCGAGACGAGAGGAGGACCGCCGTGCAGCGTCTCCAATCTTTTCTTTGTCGGCGCCGATTTCCGGCAATTGCGGTCGAGTAGACTGACGCGCACCCCCCCGACGCGCACGATCATCTCGCGACCCGATACATCGGCGGGTGCCATGGCGGTCAGCCTGAAGGGGCGCGTCGCCGGCCACAGCGACTTCTTCGACAGGCTCGTCGAGCTCATACCCGCCAGGTACTACGTGCCCGACGAGCAGAACCCGGAGTGGTCCAAGTTCCAAAAGACCAAGAGCGCCAAGGCTGCCGCCAAGCAGGCGGCGAAGGAAAACTCCAAGAAGGCGCTCAGGGCTAAGCTCCAGCCCGGGAACGCGATGACATCGCTGGAGAAGATGCGCCTCAAGGAGGGCGCAGAGGGATCCGACGAAGACGACGAAGACGATGCAAAGGGATCCGACGAGCCCGAGTCTGACAACGAGTCCGACTTTGAGGACGACGTCGAGGACGATGCATCCGGTTCCGCGGACGATTCAGATACCCCGCCCAAGAAGACGGTGCCGCGCGTCCCCAACGGCGACAAGGCGCGCGCCAAGCTCGACCCGTCGGCGGACGACGCCTCGGCGGCGAGGATCGAAAACGTCCCAGCCGCGGGGGCGCCGCCGACCGCCGCGGGCTGGTCCTTGGGCGACGGCGCCGGCGGCGACCGGCTCGAGGAGCTCCGATTGCGTCTAAAGGCTAAGATCGAGGCGTCGAGGGTGGCGAGGAAGGCGGAGGAGACCGCGGAGAAGGCTGCCAAGGCGAGGGAGTGGCGCGAGAAGAAGAAGAAAACCAAAGCTGAGAAGAACGCGGAGAAGCGAAAGAGACGAGAGTCGGACGACGCCGCCGGTTCGAAACCCGGCGCCGATTCGGATTCCGAGTCCGACGAACCCATCCGGGACAAGGGTGCCGACGACAAGTTCGATTTCGGACGCGTGGACATGGGCGACGGCGTCGGGGGCGGCGCGCCCAAGCGGAAGCGGGCGAAGAAGGAGACCCTCCTGGCCCGCGCCGTCGACCAGCGCAGGGCGGTGGCGGACGCGGGCGGCGAGGAAACCGTGGCGGGGCAGAAGGTGGCTGAGAAGTTCTCCTGGTCCGCCGCGCTCGCCAGGGCCGGCGGCGAGAAGGTTCTGGACGATCCCAAGCTCCTCAGCAAGAGCGTCAAAAACGAGCAAAAGCGCAAGAAAAAATCTCAGGAGAAGTGGGAGAAGCGCGAGGCTTTCCAGAAGGAGCAGATGGCGGACAAACAGAAGAAGCGGAAGGACAACCTCAAGTCGCGGGTCAAGGCGAAGATCGAGCGGAAGATCGACAAGCGGGAGAAGAAGCGGAACCGGCCCGGGTTCGAGGGCCGGTCGCAGGGACCAATCAACAAGTGATTCAAGATAGGTTTCAACGACACACACGAGATTTATTACGTACGAAGGTCTCATCTCATCACTCCACTCGTAACACTCACGTGCAAACACGCTTCCACTTCATCGAGCGTTACCTCACCGCTCGGCCCTGTGTCCCATGAAGAACCCGCGCCAGTCCCCTTTGTGCCGCCTGAGCTGCAGGAGCGCGTACACGCAACCTCCGAGCCATCCGGTTGTCATCATGATCGCCGTCCACGCCGCGGCGACTAGACCATTCGCTTCCCTGAACCATATCCACATCGAGTACACCGTGAACCCGACGTACAGGTCCACGAGGGACACGATCCCCCACGGGTTCGACACGAGCCACTGGACCTGCGTGGAGTTATCCGGGACGCCCCCGGTGGATGTGTACAATGCCCAGGATATGACGAAGAACATGAGGGCGGCACCGACGTGGCACACGAGCGAGGCTGCCTTGGCGAAGTCGTTCCCGCGGCGGGCCTGCCAGTCGGACGATCCGGTTTCCGGCACGGGCTGCCAGTCGCCGGACATGTCGCTCCCGGCTCGAACCGCGGAGCGGTGCTTCGTGGTGCTGTCGCGCGTGGAGGGCAACCCGGTGGTGGGTCGTCCCGAGAATGCGAGGTGCGCGCGTGTCGGGGACGCGCGGGGCGGGCGGTGCGGCGCGGGTCGACGCTTGAAGGTCGGGTGGACGCCGGGAGACGGTGGCGCGAGTTCAGTACCGACGCGTATCGACGACGAAGCGCGAAGCATGCGGCGTCCGGTGCTCTGCACGGCTGTCGTCTTCCGAGGGGCACTTCGGCACCATCCTGACGTGGCGCTGATCCGAAACCGGTGATTCTTTAACCTCAATCGTGGGTCAAATCGCCAACGGTAGTGTTCGACACAGCACCCGCGCGCGACCCACCGTCGTCGCAAACCCGCCGATCGCCACACACCGATCGCATCGGATACGCCACCGAGTGATCCGCACGCTCGTCGCACGGTAACGCGCGACCCAGGCACCGCCACCGAATAGGTTGACATCGACTGACGATGGGGGGCAAGAACAAGAAAAAAGGAGGTCGCGGAGGTGGCGGATCGGGCGGCGGTGCCCCTAAGCCCGCCGGGGAGGTCCCCAAGCCCAAGCCCGCGGCCGCCGAGCCCGAGGGCACCCCGTCCAAGAAGCCCCTCCTCGACGAGGAATCGTCCAGCTCCTCCTTCGTGCCTCCCGCGCCCAAGGTTGCTGAGAAGGCCCCAGAGCCCGAACCGGAGCCGGAGCCGGAAATCGCCGATGCACCCGCAGCCCCCGAGCCCGAGCCCGCTGCCGCTGCGCCCGAGCCCGAGGCTGCGCCCGAACCCGCCGCCGATGCCGAGGCCGATGCCAAGGCTGCCGAGGAAGAGAAGGCCGCCGCCGCGAAGGCTGCCGCCGAGGAGAAGGCTGCCGCCGAGAAGGCTGCCGCCGAGGAGAAGGCCAAGGCTGAGGCTGCCAAGCCCGCGGATGTGAAGGTTGAGGTTGACAAGAAGGAGGAAACCGCGCCGCTCGCCGCGCAGCCGAGCTCGCCCGCCGCCTCCGAGTCCGAGGAGAAGTCCCAGGGATGCTGCATCATCATGTAAGCGAGTGGGGACGGGCGTCATAGGGTTCCCACCGAGCCGCGTCCGATGGACGCCGCTGCTGTAGATACAACCCCAAAACGGGGGGAACATATATATTAAACCGTAATAACCGTCAAATAACGCACACGCCACCAGTAACGCGACGCTTCACGAATCTAATTCCGGCAATTACGAAACCGACCCCGAATGCCCATACAAGATCTCCAGCAGAATCTCCTCTCCGCCGAGTGAAGAATTATTCCGAGTTGACGTCAGAACACACGCCACAAAGAGAGAACACACGCCATGGCTCGCTGGCTCCTTTTCGTCGCGTGCGTGCTCTCCGCGTTCTCGCTCGCCTCGGCGGCGCGCCCGAACCCCCACGACGGTATCGCGCTGAAGATCTCGCGCCACGCGAAGGCCCTGGGTGGCGAGTCAGATCTGAAGAATGGCGAATTCATCATGAACGCAGAGTCGCTCGCCACCCCCCAGTGCGACGCCGCGTGGAAGATCCTCAACAGCGACAGGTCCACCGGCGGGTACATCGAGACCGTGGAGAAGATCTTCGCCATCGGGCGCGCCGTGGGTCAGGAGGCCGGCGCCGTCTGCGGCGCGCACCTCAAGGTCCGATGGGACGCCAAGCCCGTGTACTGCAAGCAATCCTGCTCCGACTTTTGGACCCCGGAGCGCATGGACATCGCCGACGAGCTCGACGCGGCGGCCGCCCGGGTTCTTCCCGGCGGGCACACGCTCATGTGGCTGCACGAGAGCGTCACGCTTCCCTTCCCGCCCTTCCCCTTGGTGGACATGAAGGCGGATTTCGACGCCATCATGCCGGTGATTGTACCCGCCGCCTGCGAAGACGCCGCGGACATGGACGGCATCCTCGGGTGGTTCAGCGCGGCGTGCCACAGCGAGAACCCGAAGCTTAAGCACTGCGACTACAGCTTCGACTGATCCGATACGATACGATACGATACGATGCGATGCGATACGTGTATAGATAAGCCGCCAGACTGTAAACAAAAAAGAGAATCGACCGCGTCAGCGTTTTTTTCTTCGTCCCGAGTCAACTTTCCGTTGGGCCCCCGACAGAGGCGGAGGCGCGATGGACGCACCGCCGCTGGGATGGACGGCGGAGGGCCGCGCGCGTAAGATGCGCGCGCTCCGTGCGGAGGCAGGCCGTAAGGCGAAAGAGGAGCTGGACGCCGCGAGAGAGAGGTGCGCGTCGCGTCTCGCCGACCCGCTCGTTCCGTAAATCCCCCCCGAGACGGCACCTTTACCCGTCATCTGACCCCCCACGCCCATCGTCTCTCGCAGGTTACGCAAGAAGGAGGCTCTGCTGCGCAGGATGAAGCAGGACAGGGCGAAGGAACACGAAACCCTCCGACGGATGGCGACCGAGGACGACGGCGAGGCGCTCGAGCGACGGGCACGGGAGGCGGAGGCGCGAGCCGACGACAAGGAAAACAGACGGCTGTGGTTCCGACCGTGCGAGACGTGCTTCGAGATACGCAAAGCCGCGGCGCTCAGCAAGGATCCGGACTACGCCTCGAGGCTATGCACGCGATGCAACGCACGCGCGGTGAAGGAAGCTGCCGAGGAGGTACGACGGGTCCGGCGTGCAGACGGCGGAGAGGACGATGACGATGACGATGAGACCAATCCGAGGACGGTGTCCGCGTTGCGCGCGGATCTCGCGGATGCGGAGGCGTTGGTGGCGCTCTCGAACGATGAGAAAGGACGCATCGCCGCGCTCGATCGATGCGTGCAGCTGCGACTGGCCATCGAGACGGCGCAGGCGGGTGCCACGTGGGAGGCGCGGCGGCGTCGCGTGGAGGAAAGGGACGAGGAAAAGGACGACGACGACGATCCGCTCAACACGAGCATGGAGACCGAGCCCGGGACGGGCGAGACCTGGATCAATAGCTAACCTTAAACCTAAACACGCTTATAGGTACTTCACATCACTCACAGCCCGACCCAGTACGACCTGCCGTTGACGTTATGCACCGGCCCCACGTCCGGCGACGTCGTCCCCCACTCGTACCAAACCTTCGAAGGACCGACGCACCGCCACACGTGCGCCTCGACGTCGCACCCCTGTAAACAAAACACGACGTCAATCGAATTGCCCATACTATACGAGAATTAACATAAACTTACCGCGGGTACGTACACCGGATATCGCAACGGGAAGTAGATGGGGAACCAGCTGAACATGGGCTCGCCGCTCGGGCCCATCGTGTGCGTGGGGGGGTATATGCTGCAGTGCACGTCACCGGCGGGCCCAGAGTACAGTTTCGCGTCGAAATACCCCGCGAAGCCGTGCATGGTCGCCGCGTGATTCGTTCGGTCCCGGCGCCACCGAAGCTTGGCGTATCGGGAGTTGTCGATGACCTTGTCTTCGTTCGGGTGTTCAAACGTGAACACCTCGGCCGGGTCCGCGATCAACGCGCACCTGTGCAGCTTCACCACGTACGGCGTCTCCATGTGCGCGAGGTCCCCGTACGCCTTGGCGTCGTTCCACAGCTTGGCGCACGTCACCGGCGCGAGATAACTCGTGTACGCCTGAGGGATGGACACCCCGCCGGGCTTTAGAAACCTCTGCGCGCCGTCGAGGCACTCCGGGGACAGCTCGTTATCACCGAACGATCCCAACAGCTCGGAGACCAGCACGTCCGCCGGTTCCGGCGGGTCCACGCGCCGCATGTCGCTCGAGATGACCGTCACCAAGTCGCTCCACCCTTCCGCTTCCACCAGCGACTGAAGCGTGATCACCGCGTTGGGGTTCTTCTCAACGGCGTACACCCTCAGCGGACGCCCACAACGCTCGGACGCCCGCAAGGACGCGCGAACCAGCGGCCCGCGCCCGGCACCCACGACCATCAACACCGTCGTCTTCCCACCCGCCGCGTCCACGTCGCTCACCCTGTCCTTTAAACAGTTAAAAACCGCTTCTTCGTAGCATAAGTACTTGGAAGCGTCCTTCTCGAACGTTTCGTACGTGGCGCTCTCCAGGTTATCCATCAGCGGCTGCAACGGCGCCTGCAGGTAGTCACGGTACCCAGCCTCGACGAGCTCCTGGTCGGTGGTGGCTGGGATCTTGCGGAAAAGGTAGACTAGGTACTCCCACCGCCGCCGCGTCGGGTCCGCCGAGTCTGTCTCCGCAGCCGCCGCCTCCGCGGGAGTAGGCTCGTGCACAGCCGTATCATCGCCGAGGTCCCCTTTCGGATTCATCACCAGGTCGCCGTCGCCGCCACCCGCGCGTATCACCACCTGCACGTTACGCCTGAGCATGTTGGTGACAAACTCCTGGTGTCGCTTGGGAAGAACCGGGAAGCCGCGTTTGTTGGACGTGAACGCGTCGTTTGATACCACCACGGCCCTCACCGGTTCCCCGATCCATCGTTCCAGCTCCGTTTGCGGTGGAAGCGTGGGGCC
>Ga0115566_10004844_pt1 | contig 10650 bp, 10 predicted proteins | sample COGITO_mtgs_1204_3_FD_87173 | JGI IMG/M metagenome (GOLD analysis project Ga0115566, IMG submission 87173) | Pelagic marine microbial communities from North Sea - COGITO_mtgs_120405 | ecosystem: Environmental > Aquatic > Marine > Epipelagic | place: Germany:Helgoland, sampling site Kabeltonne...
CACATCGGGCATGCGCTCAACAAGATCCTGAAGGACATGGTGGTGCGCTCGCAGCAGATGCTGGGGCGCGACGCGCGCTATATTCCCGGATGGGATTGTCACGGTCTGCCGATCGAATGGAAGATCGAAGAGAAATACCGCCAGAAGGGACGCGACAAGGACGCCGTGCCGTTGGTCGAGTTCCGGCAGGAATGTCGTGAGTTTGCAGCTGGTTGGGTGGATGTACAGCGCGAGGAGTTCAAGCGGCTGGGTGTGACGGGCAACTGGGGCGACCCGTATCTGACGATGGATTTCCACGCCGAGGCGGTGATCGCTGAGGAGTTGCAGAAGTTCGTGATGAACGGGATGCTCTATCAGGGGTCCAAGCCGGTGATGTGGTCACCGATTGAGAAGACGGCGCTGGCCGAGGCGGAGGTGGAGTATCACGACCACCAGAGCCACACGATCTGGGTGAAGTTTCCGGTGGTCAATTTCACTGGCGAGAATGACGTTTTTTCGGGAAAGGTCGATGTTGTCATCTGGACGACGACGCCTTGGACGATTCCGCAGAACCGGGCGATCTGCTTCGGTGACGGGATTTCCTATGGGTTGTATGAGGTCACCGGCAGACCAGAAGAGTGCTGGCTGAGCATTGGCGACAAGTATCTGGTCGCGGATTCGCTGGCGGAACAGGTGTTCACGCAGGCCCGTTTGGATGGCACGATGTATCGCCGTTTGTGCGATGTTTCGGCAGGGGATCTGGCACAGATGACCTGCGCCCACCCCCTCCGTGGTGCAGAAGGTGCGGACGGCGAGTGGGATTACGACGTGCCGCTGCTTTCCGGCGACCATGTCACGGACGAGGCCGGGACGGGGTTTGTCCATACTGCCCCGAGTCACGGCGATGACGACTATCAGGTCGGTCTGAAACACAATCTTCCGATGACCTATAACATCATGGAAGATGGCGGTTTTCGCGCTGATCTGCCGCTGTTCGGGGGCAAATACATCCTGAACCGTAAGGGCAAGGAAGGCGACGCGAACGGAGCGGTCATCGACAAGCTGGTCGAGGTCGGCGCACTGCTTGCGAGAGGGCGGCTGACGCATAGCTATCCGCACTCCTGGCGCTCTAAAGCGCCGCTGATATTCCGCAATACGCCGCAGTGGTTCGTGGCCATCGATAAGCCGGTCGGGGACGGGCGGGACGACTATGGGACAACCATTCGGGAACGGGCGCTGTCCAGCATTGATGAGTTGGTGACCTGGACGCCTCAATCCGGGCGTAACCGGCTGCATTCGATGATCTCGGCGCGACCCGACTGGGTGCTGAGCCGCCAGCGCGCCTGGGGTGTGCCGCTGACCTGCTTTGTGAAGCACGGGGCGAAGCCGGATGACGATGACTTCATCCTGCGCAACCCGGCAGTGAACGCGCGGATTGTTGAGGTGTTCGATGCCGAGGGTGCGGACGCCTGGTACCGCGACGGTGCGAAGGAGCGGTTCCTGGAAGGTCTCGAAAACCCCGAGGACTTCACCAAGGTGGATGATATTCTGGACGTGTGGTTCGACTCAGGCTCGACCCATGCCTTCGTGCTGCGTGATCGCGCGGATGGGTCCGAAGACGGGCTGGCCGACCTTTATCTGGAAGGCACGGATCAGCATCGCGGTTGGTTCCATTCGTCCATGTTGCAGGCCTGCGGCACGCTGGGCCACGCACCCTATCGCGGGGTGCTGACCCACGGGTTCACGCTGGACGAGAAGGGCGTGAAGATGTCCAAGTCGCTAGGCAATGCGACTGTGCCGGATCAGGTGGTCAAGCAGTATGGCGCGGACATCCTGCGGCTGTGGGTGGCGCAGACCGATTACACTAACGATCAGCGGATCGGGCCGGAAATCCTGAAAGGAACCGCCGACAGCTATCGCCGATTGCGCAATACGATGCGATTTTTGTTGGGCAACCTCTCGCACTTCTCGGATGCGGATCGGGTCGCGGTTGAGGACATGCCGGAATTGGAACGCTGGGTGCTGCATCGCCTTGCCGAGTTGGATCACAAGGTGCGCGAAGGGTACGACGCCTATGATTTCCAGGGTGTGTTCCAGGCGCTTTTTACCTTCGCGACGGTCGAACTGTCGGCGTTCTATTTCGACATTCGCAAGGACGCGCTGTACTGCGATGCGCAAGACAGCGACCGGCGGCGCGCGGCGCTGACGGTGCTGGATATCCTGTTCCACCGGCTGACCATATGGCTTGCCCCGGTACTGGTGTTCACTATGGAGGAAGTCTGGCTGGAGCGATTCTCGGGTGACGACAGCTCGGTCCATCTGGTCGATATCCCCGAGACACCTGCGGATTGGCTGGATGAGCCGCTGGCGGCGAAATGGGCGGCGATCCGGCGGGTTCGGCGGGTGGTGACCGCGGCTTTGGAAATCCAGCGCAGCGATAAAGTGATCGGTGCCTCGCTTGAGGCAGCTCCGGTGGTGCATGTGGATGACGCCGACGCACTGGCGGCGCTGAAGACGGTGCCGTTTGACGATATCTGTATCACCTCGGGCGTGATCCTAAGCGGCGACCCCGCCCCGGCGGAGGCTTTCCGCCTGCCTGAAGTCGAAGGCGTCGGCGTTGTTTTTGAACGTGCGGATGGAAGCAAGTGCCAGCGGTGCTGGAAGCTGCTGCCGGATGTGGGAAGTCATGGCCACGAGGGAACTTGCGCGCGTTGTGACGGGGCATTGGGGTAGGGCGTTGGTCTATCAGGGTGCTCTTGGCCTGCAGCGCACGTAGGCCGAGAAGGCAACAACAGCCCGGAAACAAGGCGAAGCCGCCGGGCGCCCGACCGTTCGCCGCTCCAAGGGTGCGCCGTCGATGAATTCGCGCGCCTCGGGCGTGACGGTCTGGCGCATTGGCAATGTGGCGCTTCCAATTGAATTGATGGCCAAAGCGGGACGAACAAACGCCCATTACATCCATATCGGCGCCATCTCCCGCCACGGTGCTCCTCCGGCTTGAGTTCAGAGCGTGAAGAGACGCACCAAATTGTTTTCCCGATTGAAGCCTGCGCGTAACTGACCCATCATCCTGCTACCCTCAAACCAGCGGACCGCCTGAATGACTACCTCCGTCTTCCTTGCCGTCATCGCGGCGGCCTTCTTGCATGCGGGGTGGAATGCGCTGATCCGGGGGGCCGGTGGCAACCGGGTCGCGACGATGCTGGTGATGTCGCTGACCCAGGGCGTGATCGGGCTTGCTCTGGTGGGCTGGCAGCCCTGGCCCGAAGCGCATCTGTGGCCATGGTTCCTGGCCTCCGGTCTGGTTCACACCGCCTATAAGCTGTTCCTGACCTACGCGTACGAACGTGGCGATCTGTCCCGCGTCTATCCCATCGCGCGGGGTGGTGCGCCGCTGCTCGTGCTGATTTTTGGGGCGATCTGGCTGTCCGACGTGGTGCGACCACTTGAGTATATGGGTGTCATCGTGATCGGCCTCGGGCTGGCGTTGATGGCGCGGGGCGTTTTCACGTCGGGGGAAAGTCGGCGGATGCTGCCGTTCGCGATAGGTTCGGCCCTGGCGACGGCGGCCTATTCGATCCTTGACGGGATGGGGGCGCGGCTTGCCGGGGACGCGCAGTTTTTCGTCGGCTGGATGTTCCTGCTGGACGGGATTTTCTTCGGGACGTTTACCGGGCTGATGCTGGGGCTGAAACCCTACAGGGCGCAAGCCCGCGTCTGGGTGCGCGGGGCGATGGCGGCAAGTGTCTCTTATGGGGCCTATGCAATTGTGGTCTGGGCGATGACGGTCGCGCCGATTGCGCTGGTCACGGCGCTGAGGGAGACCTCGATCCTGTTTGCGGTGCTGATCGGCTGGCTGGTGTTCGGGGAACGGATGGATCGCGGCAAGGCAGGGGCCGCGGTGGCGATTGTGCTGGGCATCGCGCTGACTCGGCTGGCATGAGGGCGGGAATGCAATCTCCGGTCGGGCCACTGACGCTGGTGGCAGAGGGCGACGCGATTGTCGCGCTGGACTGGGCCAATGGACCGCCTGCTGAGGGCGGTGTTCTGGCAGAGGCGGTGACAGAATTGCAGGCCTATTTCGCTGGCCAGCTGGCCGAGTTCACCGTGCCCATGGCGCCGCGTGGGTCGCCTTTTCAGCAGGAATTCTACGCGGCGCTCTGTGCGATACCATTTGGGCAGACGCTGACATACGGAGATCTTGCCGCCGACCTCGGCGTGTCGGCTCAGGCCATCGGTCAGGCCTGTGGCGCCAATCCGCTGGCGATCCTGGTCCCCTGTCACAGGGTGCTGGCGGCAAACGGTCTGGGTGGATATTCTGGCGCAGGCGGAATCGAGGCCAAGGTGGCCTTGCTGAGGCTGGAAGGCGCGGCGGGGCTGCTGATCTGACGACCGTGGCTTAACGGAGCGACCAATGGGCCAGATGCACGTATCGCTGAATTCCCTGCCGCAAACAGGTGCAGCCGTCGGTTGGGCCAGCGGCCACACGGTGGTGATTGACCGCGCCGAAGGGCGCGCGGGCGGAACCGGGCTTGGCTTCAATGGTGGCGAGATGCTGGCGCTGGCACTCGGCGGCTGCCTTTGCAACGATCTACGCTACATGGCCGAGACACTGGCGACGCCGCTGGGTCCGATCAATGTAGAGGTGACGCTTGATCTGGAAGGCGATCCGTTGCTTGTGGTTGGCGCGCTGCTGACTGTCGACTGTGCTCTGGCTGATGGCGGTGAAGCGAGCGCGGTGATCGAGGCGGCGATTGCCGACAGCACGGTCAGCAACTCGGTCCAGCGGGGAATTCCGGTCAGGTTCGCGCGGCGTTAGTCTTCGGTCAACTGCTGCACCACGCCGGCGAAGATCAGGTAGAGCGAGGACGCAACCAGACCCCAAAGCGCCCAGCTTTGCGGGTCGAATTCGACCCACGCGGCCCAGCCGGCGAATCCGGTCCAGGCCAAGGCCATGGGCAGGCTGATAACCCGCCAGCGCTCGGTTCGAACCGGGTGGATAAATTTCAAGCGAAGGAACATCGCGATAGCCAGCGCGCAGACAATGGCAAGGATCACCCAGAAGTTCGGGTGCGTGGCGAACAGCACCAGAACGACCATGTTCCAGCACCCCGGAAAGCCGGAGAACGAGTTGTCCTTGGTCTTCATCCGAGTGTCGGCGAAGTACACCACACTGGTATAGGTAATGACGATAATGGCGATCCAGCCGGTCCAGCCGGGCAGCAGGCCGGATTTGAACAGGGCATACGCAGGGATGAAGACATAGGTGAGGTAGTCAATGATCAGGTCCATCAACTCGCCGTCAAACTCGGCGGCATTCTTTTTTACGTGGTAGCGGCGCGCCAACGGGCCGTCGATGCCATCGACGAAGAAGGCAATGACCAACCACAGGAACATCAGCGCCCATTTTTCCTCGACCGCTGCCAACATGGCGAGCATGGCAAGCACCGCGCCTGTGGCGGTCAGCAGGTGGACACCTAATGCGGGAATACGTGGGTTCATCGCGCAGTCATGGCGCATATCGGAGGGGGGCGCAAACCGAACCTGTGATCGATGGAGGTTTGCTGCGCGAGGGGATCAAGCGCGCGGATGGGCGGCACGGTAGACATCAATCATCCGCGCGGTATCGACGGCTGTGTAGGCTTGGGTGGTCGACAAGGACGCATGGCCCAGCAGTTCCTGGATAGCGCGCAGGTCGCCACCGGCATTTAGCAGGTGGGTCGCGAAAGAGTGGCGCATGGCGTGCGGTGTGGCACTTGCAGGCAGGCCCAATTGGGTGCGGACCTGTGCGACGGCCCCTTGCAGAATGCGCGGGTTCAGAGCGCCACCGCGAACGCCGCGGAACAGCGGGGCGGCAGGTTCTAAGGGGTGGGGACTGGCCTTGAGGTAGGCGGCAATGGCATCGCGCGTGACGTGCAGTAGGGGAACCTCACGCTCCTTGTTCCCCTTGCCGATAATGCGCAGTGTGTCGCCCATAGGCCAGTCGGCCCCGTTCAGTGACAGCGCCTCGGATATGCGCAGGCCGGAGCCATAGAGTAGTGTGACCACCGCCGCGTCGCGCGCGGCAACCCACGGGGTGTCAGAATTAACGTCGAGCCGGTCGATCACTGCTTTGGCATCGGTCGGGCTTAGTGGTCGCGGGAGCTTTCGGCGGAATTTGGGGCTGCGGGTGGCCAAGACTGCAGTAACGTCAAAATTATCCCGCTCGGCCAGCCATCCCGCGAAAGTTTTGACTGCCGACAGGCTGCGGGCGAGGGATCGCGCCGCGACTCCGCGGTCGCGTTCATGCGCCATCCAGGCACGCATATCGCGGATGCTGAGCCGGGCCAAAGCGCCGACGCCAAAACTGTCGCCGATGTGGCTTTGCTGGAAAGCGAGGAAGCCAAGGACGTCGCGCTGATAGGCCTCAACTGTCGCCGCGGCGCGGCCTTCAATGGTGGCGATGTGGGTCAGCCAGCGGTGCAGGGCATCGCTTAATCCTGGGGACAGGGTTGGCGCGCTCACGCCAACCAGCGGGCCATCGCGCGCTCGAACACCTCGGCGAAGAATGTCAGAAGGTCCGTGCCGTTGCTGGGCGAGAACTGGTGCGGGTCTTCTGAGCCGAAGACCAACATGGCTGGCATCTTCGACGAGCCGAAATCCAGCAACAAGCAGGCCTCGGACGAAATCCAGTTCTCTGCGCTCTCCCAGAACACAGCGTCGCTGGCCGAAGTCTGGCGCAATGTGACTTTTCGCACCGAGCCGCCGCGCCCCATTGTGGCGTAGAACTCGCAATAGCCAGGCTCGGCGACTTTCATGATGTCCGACACGCCCGAAAGTTTTGGGGCCTGGCAAGCCTCGGCGCTTTCCAGCACCAACCGGATGCCATCGATTTTCAGGATCGTGGCAAGTTCGGGCAGGTCTTCGAGGAAGCCGTCAAAATCGGGTGCTTCCAGCAGTTTCAGGATTGCGCGGTGCACCATGTTGGTGCCCGAGAGGTTCTCATAAGCGGCTGCGATGACACCCTTATGCGCATCCTCCAGCCGACCGAGCCGCTCCTCCAAGCGCTCAAACGCAACGCCGCGCAGGTCGACAACATTTTCGCCCAAACCGGAGGTGTTGGCCGCCATCAAGGCGCGCATCACGTCGCCATCGTCCAGTATTACATCGGGGTCGGCGATGATCTTGCGGCGCAATTCATCACGCATCGGTGCGGTATTCGTCATGTGGTATGCCTGCCTTTGTCGTAACTGCCCGTAGAGGCGCCGCCAGTCGTTAATCGCCGGTTGCTGCCAAAGTGAGTTATAGCAGGGCGCGCGCACCTGTCGAGAGTGTGGCACGCGCGCACTGCATAACGTGTTGCATTTGCAACTTGAATCCTACGGCGGCTGTCCGTCGCGGTCGTTCAGTTGCGCCAATTCGCCGGTGCGTCCCAAAGCGGCCGCGATGCCTCGGACCGAGCCTGTTCGTCGCTCAACCCAATGTCACGCAAGATATGCGCGTCCAATTTTGCCAAATGCATCCGCTGTCGGCGGATTTCGAGCATCGTTGTGAAGCGCGCCACGAATCCGGTTTTGCGAGCGGGGGCAGGGCAAGCAAGGGCAGTTGTTTGAGTCATGGCGTATCCTCACGTCTAGTGATCAGTCCGATCAGTTTCATCGCTAATGTTGATGTGTATGCCACTTCGTGGCACATTGGTAAAACGAATGATATTGACCCAGGCCATCAAGGATTGTGATATGCCAAGAAATCTGGATATGACTGCGTTACGCTCTTTCGTCGCAGTGGCCGAAAGCGGTGGCGTGACACGCGCTTCAGGTTTTTTGAACCTGACGCAATCGGCAGTCTCGATGCAGTTGAAGCGGCTGGAAACTGCGATGGGTCTGGACCTGCTGGACAGGTCAGGGCGCGGTGTTTCCCTTACCAGCGCAGGCGAACAATTGCTGAGTTACGCACGACGAATGCTGGATCTGAATGACGAGGCATTCGCCCGTTTGACCCATCAGGATTACGAGGGCGAAATAAAACTGGGTGTGCCACATGATATTGTATATCCGGCGATCCCGCAGATTCTGCAGCGCCTGGCCGCCGAATACCCGCGGGTTCGGGTTCAACTGATCTCATCCAACACGCGGCGCCTGAAAGAGATGTTTGCCCAAGGCGAGTGCGATTTGATTTTGACGACCGAGGACGGTGTTGGCCCGGAGGGGCAAACGCTGATCGAATTGCCGCTGATATGGATTGGGGCGCCAGGTGGGTCAGCCTGGAAGCGTCGGCCATTGCGGCTGGCATTTGAAAATGAATGCATCTTTCGCAGCGGTGTTCAACGTGCGCTGGATAGTGCCGGTATCGCCTGGGATATGGCTGTAGAATCCAATTCGAGCCGGACGATAGAAGCGACGGTGAGTGCCGATATGGCGATCCATGCCGCGATTGTGGGAACCATCCCGAACTACATGGAAGTCGTGCCGCACGGCAACGCGCTGCCCGAATTGCAGATGACAAGCATTAATCTTTATGCGTCGGATGTTGGAGGTAACGCGGCGCTGAACGATCTGGCGGCACTGGTGCGGCAGTCATATCAGGCCTTGGCAGGTGCACGGGTGAGCAACGCGCTGGTCAAGGTGTGATCACGATTTTGCCGGTCGATTTGCGGGCACGCAGCAACTCCAGACCCTCGGCAGCGCGCTCTAAGGGCAGCGAATGACTGATGTGCGGCGTCAGTTTTCCTTGTGCATACCAGGCGAACAACTGGGCCAGACTATCGGTGATGACTTTCGGATTGGTTTTGACGTAGCCGCCCCAATACATCCCCAGCACGGAAATGTTTTTGACCAGCAGAATATTTGCGGGGATTTGCGGCACGGTGCCACTGGCAAATCCTAGCGGCAGAATGCGCCCGTCGGGTTTCAGGGTTCTGAGGGCAGCATTGAAGAGATCGCCGCCCACCGGGTCGTACACAACATCAGCCCCGCCCAGGGCCTTCACCGCCCCACGCAAGTCATCGCCTGCGTCGATCAGGTGATCGGCCCCTGCGGCTTTTGCGATCGCCAGCTTTTCGGCACCGCGTGCAACCGCGATCACCCGCGCACCCATCAGCTTGCCGATCTCGATCGCCGTCAGGCCGACACCGCCCGCCGCGCCGAGGACCAGAAGTGTCTCGCCCGGTTGCAGGCGTGCTTTGTGAGACAGCGCCACGTGGCTGGTGCCATAGGCGACAAGGAATGCTGCCGCGTCCTCAAATGGCATTTCGTCGGGCAAAACGACAACGCGGTCGGCCGGGAAAACCCCGGCTTCGGCCAGTCCACCATGACCACCGAACACGGCGACGCGGCTCCCGATTTTCGGTCCGCCGGTATTGGGTCCAAGGGCCAGCACGTCTCCTGCGACCTCCATCCCCAGTGTGAACGGCAAGGGCGGTTTTTCCTGATAGGTGCCGTTCGCCATCAACAGGTCGGCGAAGTTCAGGGCGCAGGCTTTAATCGCGACCAGAATCTCGCCCGATGCAGGCGTGGGCGTTGGAACACGGATCAACTCTGGATCGGCGTCGAATGCCGAGACCTGGAACGCGCGAACCAACGGCGGATTTTTGGTGAAAAGTTGCATCAGAGTGATTCGCTTTCGCTAAGGTTGAATCGCGATTCCGCAGGTTTGCCTGATGTTAACGTAACGTGAATCGGTGAATTAGGCAAAAAAAACGCCAGATCGGCAGTTTGGGTTAGTTTCAAGAAATTAGCGCAACATACTGATAAAAAGCCTAAAAAACAGATTATACAACCAGAGACCTGTCCAAAAGGACAAGTTGGCAACTTAGGCGAGATGGCCAAAGAAAGGGACAGCCAGATTGAAATGGAGACAGGCAAATGAAACACCCCGTTGATGTACATGTCGGCAAGCGCGTTCGCCATCGTCGCTGGATGATCGGAATGACTCAGCAGCAGCTTGCTGAGGCCGTTGGTATCAAATTCCAGCAAATTCAGAAATACGAAACCGGTATGAACCGGGTCAGCGCGTCGCGCCTTTGGGATATCTCGGACGCTCTGGATGTGCCGGTCGCCTTCTTCTTTGAAGGTCTCGACGGAGCCGAGGAAAGTGCAACCGGAGCTGCCGCAACCGCCCAGGGCGATATGCTGGTGGATAAGGAAGCGCTGGAACTGGTGCGGTCGTACTATGCAATTCCCGAAAATCAGCGCCGTTGCTTGTTTGAGCTGGCACGCGTCCTCAGTGACGCGGCCGCCTGATACGGCGCTTGACCTGCCCCGGCAGGTCGGGCCATCCCGGACGGATCGAATGATCCTTCAAGGGAACCAGGAATGGCCAATCTGAACAAGGCGACTCAAGACCATCTGGTCGCTGTCTCAAATAAACTGGCTGTAGTATCTCGTACCAAAGCCCTGGCATCCTTCCGGATGTCGGGGCTTTTTACTGAGAACAAGGACGCTGACGGATTTGATCCTGTCACCAAGGCGGATCGCGATGCCGAGGCAGCAATGCGCGATGTTTTGGCCGTCGAGCGTCCTGATGACGGTATTATCGGCGAGGAATTTCCCCCGGTTGAAGGCTCCAGCGGTCTGACCTGGGTGCTGGATCCGATAGATGGTACGCGGTCGTACATTTGCGGAGCGCCGACCTGGGGTGTTTTGATAGCCGTGAGCGACGAGACCGGCCCGCTGATGGGTATGATCGACCAGC
>Ga0115566_10004849_pt1 | contig 10646 bp, 8 predicted proteins | sample COGITO_mtgs_1204_3_FD_87173 | JGI IMG/M metagenome (GOLD analysis project Ga0115566, IMG submission 87173) | Pelagic marine microbial communities from North Sea - COGITO_mtgs_120405 | ecosystem: Environmental > Aquatic > Marine > Epipelagic | place: Germany:Helgoland, sampling site Kabeltonne...
AGGTTTCTTTATTTACCTCTACGCTAAGGCTAATGAACAAGACAAAAGACCTATTGGAGCATTACTCGCGGTATATGCTTGTTTAGTGATATTTTGGGCGGTATTCCATCAAAACGGAGATGCACTTACGGTATGGGCAGAAGACTTTACCGAAAGAACAATGCCTGAAGCATTTGGCAATGCCGTAGATAAAGTGGGTATGGCACAAACCGTAACCTATCTTGGTGATAGTACAGAAGCTAAAAGTGCAGCGTACTTCAGTAACCTAAGTCCAGAAAAAATTCCACAACAAGGGAGTTCATTAAAATTGGTTTCTACCGAATTATATCAATCCATTAACCCGTTTTGGGTAGTGTTGCTTACTCCTATTCTAGTTGGGTTTTGGGGATTCTTACGCAGAAAGAAAAAAGAGCCATCTACGCCTACCAAAATTGCGATTGGTTTAGTGATTACCGCCCTATCCGCATTGGTAATGGCAGGAGCGGTAGCGGCGTCCAACGATCTTTCGATGAAAGCCAGCAGCGTATGGCTCATAGCAAGTTATGGGGTTATTACGTTGGGGGAGCTATGTCTTTCTCCGATGGGACTCTCCTTGGTTTCTAAGCTCAGCCCTCCACGAATTACAGCGCTGATGATGGGCGGATTCTTCTTGAGTACATCCATTGGCAATAAGTTGTCTGGTATGCTTTCGGGTATGTGGGAAGGCTTTGCAGATAAGAAAAATTTCTTTTTTATGAACTTCGGGTTAGCCATGGCGGCAGCGGTTATGATGATCTTATTACTGCGTTGGTTGAATAATGTAATGAAAGAAAAAGGCATTTATTAAAATTAGAATATTTTTACCAAAAATTAAATCAAAACAATATGAGTGAAGAAGTAATCTTAGAAGAATACAAAGACGACCAATGGCCTGACGGTGGCACAGAAAAGCAGCCTAGAGGTCTGATGACCTTATTTTTCTCAGAGATGTGGGAGCGTTTTTGCTACTACGGTATGAGAACATTGTTGACCTTATTTTTAGTAAAGTCATTAATGAAAGGCGATGCGGAAGCATCTCTAATTTATGGTGCTTACACGAGTTTGGTGTATGCTGCTCCAATATTAGGGGGTAAAATGGCAGATAAATTCTTAGGATACCGATACGCGGTAATGCTTGGAGCTGTTTTGATGGCCATTGGCGAGTTTATTATTTTAGGTGGTACAGAACACATGCTCATGATAGGTATGGGAGCTTTAATTGTAGGAAACGGCTACTTTAAAGCCAATATTTCAACCATCGTAGGTAAATTATACAAAGACAACGATCCAAGAAGAGATTCTGGATTTACGATTTTTTACATCGGTATCAATATCGGTGCTTTATTGGCAACAACCATTGTAGCCTATGTAGGCGAAACTTATGGTTTTGAATACGGTTTTGGATTAGCAGGTTTAGGTATGCTTTCAGGGCTGTTTATTTTCTGGGCGGGTAGAGATAATTATGCTGCGGCAGAAGGTCTTGAAATTACAGCGGCGGGTAAAGCTAAGATGCTAGGTCCATTGAATGGCGTACAAGTAGTTTCTTTAGGTTCGTTATTATTGATCCCAGCATGTTACTTCTTAATTCAACAGAATACCTGGATGACCTATTTACTTTTAGCCTTATTTGGTTTGGTAATTTATACCTTATTAAATGCAGGACTGAAAGAAGATAAAGAGCTAGGCGTGAAAATTTGGTTTGATAGAATGGTTGCATTAATTATTTTAATGTTAATCAATATTTCATTTTGGGCATGCTTTGAACAAGCAGGAACCTCACTTACCTTGTTTGCAGATCGAAATGTAGATAGAGGAATATTCGGTTGGGAAATGCCAGCAAGTATGACTCAGTTTTTCAATCCTTTCTTCATAATCGTATTTGGGTCTATTTTCTCTGTGTTATGGGTGAAATTGGCTAAATTGGGTAAAAATCCAAGTATTCCTCAGAAATTTGCTTTAGCATTTGTGCAATTAGGCTTAGGGTTCTTGGTAACCATGATCGGCTTAAAGTTTGTAGATGCAGATTTCCAAGTTCCTTTGTTTACCCTAGTTGTATTGTATTTATTGCATACTACTGGTGAGCTTTGTATATCTCCAATTGGTTTATCTATGGTAACCAAATTAGCGCCAAAACGAATTGCGGGTGCTGCCATGGGAGCATGGTTCTTGAGTTTTGCGGGTGCCAACTACCTAGGCGGTATTATTGCATCGTTAACAGGCGGACATGAAGGCGGAGAGGCTTTAACAGCGGCTCAGACCTTGGTTAATTCAACGGATGTATTTGCCATCTTAGGATATGTACTTCTTGGCATTGCTGCCTTGGTATTTATACTGAACGGACCTATCAAAAAACTAATGCACGGAGTAGAGTAGTAATCTATTCTTAAAATTAAACATAAAAAATCCGAACTTATCCAGTTCGGATTTTTTTATTTGCAGTAACGGTGGAAGAAGTATGGAAGGTAGTCTACATTGCCAGTAGACAAGAGAAGAAAGTGGCGGTACGCTTGGCACAAGAAGGAATAGAATATTTTTTACCGCTATACCAGAAGCTAAGCCAATGGTCAGATCGCAAAAAATGGGTAGAATTACCCTTGTTTAACGGCTATTTATTTGTAAAACCTACAACCTTGCAACGCGACAAAGTGCTGAGCTTACAAGGTGTGGTCGCTTTTGTGCGTTACAACAAAGAAGATGCCATTGTAAAGCAAACAGAAATCGAGATTATTAAGCAAGTACTGGAATCGGGATATGCGCTAGAGTCCTATACCAAACCAGAAGATTTTACCGTAGGCGACGAAGTACTCATTACAGAAGGAGCCCTCATCGGGCACAAAGGCGAGATTCTTCGCCACAATAACAAAGAATATTTTTTAGTGAGTTTCGAGACGCTTGGACAAAGTATCAAAATAGAATTACCTGTGTATAGTTTCAAAAAACATAGTTAAGCGCAGCCTGTGCGTATTTTTTGGCAAGTGGATTAACGAATACATCTAAAAATGTGCTTATTTGCAGTAAGTTAAAATCAATCTAGATTTGAAAGATCATAAAATCGCAATTATTGGCTTAGGTTATGTGGGTTTGCCACTTGCTGTAGAGTTTGGTAAGCAATACGATACCATTGGTTTTGACATTCACCAAGGAAGGATTGACGAGTTGAGAAGAGGAGAGGATTCTACCTTAGAGGTGGAGCCAGAAGACTTAAAAAAATCATCTCGATTATCGTACACGGTTAACTTAGCCGATATTGCTTCGTGCAATACCTTCATCGTAACGGTTCCTACACCGATCGACAAGAATAAACGTCCAGACCTTACGCCCTTGGAAAAAGCAAGTGCTTCTATAAGTAAGGTGTTGAAAAAAGGAGATATCGTAATCTATGAGTCTACGGTATATCCAGGTTGCACAGAAGAAGTGTGTGTGCCTATCTTAGAAGCAGGAAGCGGACTAAAATTTAACGAAGATTTTTTCTGTGGCTACTCGCCAGAGCGAATTAATCCAGGAGATAAAGTACATACCGTTACCAAAATACAAAAAGTAACCAGTGGTTCAACTCCTGAAATAGCGGAAGTGGTAGACCAATTGTATAAATCGGTGATTACCGCCGGAACCTATAAGGCGTCTTCGCTAAAAGTAGCCGAAGCAGCGAAAGTGATTGAAAACTGCCAACGCGATTTGAATATCGCTTTTGTAAATGAACTGTCGCTCATCTTTGAACGACTGAATATAGATACCCTTTCGGTACTAGAAGCTGCCGGCACCAAGTGGAACTTTTTACCCTTCCGACCAGGATTAGTAGGCGGTCATTGTATCGGAGTAGATCCGTATTATCTTACCTACAAGGCCGAAGAAGTAGGCTATAACCCTCAAGTTATTTTGTCAGGCCGACGTATCAACGATGCGATGGGTGCGCATGTGGCTAAGAAAGTAGTGAAGTTGATGATTGATAGAGGTCAAACGATCAAAAACAGTAAAGTGCTAATGCTCGGTATTACCTTCAAAGAGAATTGTCCGGATATTCGTAATTCGAAAGCGATAGATGTTTACACGGAATTGACGGATTTTGGAATCGACGTGGATGTATATGATCCTTGGGCAAATGCTTTAGAAGTAAAACACGAATACGATGTAGACCTATGCACAGAACTGGGTGCCAATTATGGTGCGATAATACTGGCGGTTTCGCATGATAAATTTAGAGCCATCGATATCAATACCTTAAAAGCAAACGATGCCGTGGTGTTTGATATCAAAGCCTTTTTTGACGTAACGGAAATAGACGCCAGATTATAATGGAATTGGATAAAGCTCTTGCCAGTAAAATTCAAGACGCTTCGTTCCTAGTGACAGGTGGCGCTGGTTTTATTGGAACCAATATCGTAGAAACGTTGTTAGCACATGGTGCGGGTAAAGTACGTGTGTTGGATAATTTATCCAATGGCTACATCGAAAATGTTAATGAATTTAAGGATAACCCTCGCTATGAATTTATAGAAGGCGATATACGTGATCTAGCAACATGCCAAAAAGCAGTGGCAGGTATAGCGTACGTAACCCACCAAGCAGCGTTGGGCTCTGTTCCTCGTTCTATCGAGAATCCCATTCAATCCAATGAAGTAAACGTCACAGGATTTCTGAATATGTTGGTGGCTGCCAAAGAAAGTGATACGCTTCAAAAAATGGTGTATGCTGCATCTTCTTCTACGTTTGGCCACCATCCCGCACTTCCTAAAGTAGAAGGGCATGAGGGTAAGCCGCTTAGCCCGTATGCAGTGACCAAAGCGGTAAACGAACAGTATGCCGATGTATTCTCCTCTATTTATGGATTACATACCATCGGACTGCGGTATTTCAATATTTACGGCCCAAGGCAAAATGCCAATAATCCGTATGCTGCTGTGATTCCTATTTTTTGTAAAGCCTTTATAGATGGTAAAGCGCCACACATTAATGGAGATGGCGAAACGAGTCGTGATTTTACATTTGTAGATAATGCCGTTCAAGCAAATCTACGCGCTTTATTTTCCAATAACATGGGAAAACATGAGGTGTTTAACGTTGCCTGTGGAGAGCAAACTTCACTCAATGAAATGATTGCCATTCTGAATGCTATCTCGGAAAGTGAACTCATTCCTGTCTATGGTCCAGAGCGTCAAGGGGATGTAAAGCACTCATTAGCAAGTATTGATAAAATAAAGAGAACCCTGGATTACGCTCCACAAGTATATTTTAAGGACGGACTAAAAAAAGTGTACGCGTGGTATAAAAAGAAGGCGAAAATCGAGTAGTTTTGCTACTCGTTATTTAATATAACTAGCTACATAAAAGAAGTGCTAACAAAAATGAGTTTATATCTTACGGCTACTGTAAAGAGTGCTAACCTATGGAATGTTATCCTAGTTGCATTTCTTTTGGATAGAGTGTCTAAGCATGCATATCTGTTTGCTCATGAAAATAAATATCTTTGTAGCTTGTTACCCACTCCTGCATCTGAAGATGGCTATTTAGCATCCCCATATTACCGATTTCCTTGAAAGAAGTAAGGGTAAGGAATGGTGTGTTCTTCGTTTCAGTCGTTGGGACTGAGGTGGCGAAGCTGCATAAGATGAATACGAAGAGAAGAGTACGTACATACACGGATAATACGATAGATGCGTAATGAAAGCACTAAATGCTAACCCTGCAGCAACGGTTATGGGAGTAGAGGAAAACGAAAAAACACATACCAATCAAATGGCTCAGGAGGCAAGTGCAGGAAAGAGCTCCCTATCACCCTATGCGTTAAGTGGGTCAAAGAGATTATTTGATTTGTGCTTTAGCTTGGCTGTGTTACCCGTTGCGCTAACCTTGATCATTCTTGTTTTTATACTTTATCCCTTTATAGATGGTTTTCCTATTCTCTTCCGTCATGAGCGAATAGGTGTTTCGAGTAAGAGATTTTATTTGTATAAAATCCGTACCTATAAAAAGAACGAACCTTCATCTGGCCCAAAGGACAATCACCATGATTTAGTAGTAGTTCCTGTGTTAGGCAATCTATTGCGAATGAGTCGTATCGATGAATTGCCCCAAATCTGGAATATCCTAAAAGGCGATATGAGTTGGGTAGGTCCTCGGCCCGAGCAGTCTCAATTTGTAGATAAAATTATTGCGGAGTACCCAAAATACGATGCACGTCATGCGGTTAGACCTGGAATTACGGGTTTAGCGCAAATCAATAATCCCAATGCAACAATTGAAGATCACCAAGAGAAATTAATTTTTGACATCGAATACACTCAAAAAGCAAGTTTACGCTTAGATCTTCACATTTTATGGCGCAGTTTGGTGGTGGTTTTGACCAAAAAATAAGCCGCCGTTACCTCTAACGAAATACCTATGTACAAAATGAAATTCTATTATTTTACGTTATTGATAGTCCTGAGTCAGTCGGCATTTAGCCAAGGATGGCTAGGTAAAGATTTAAGTAATATTAATGTTAAAGAATTGACTAATGCTCAGCGCGACGAGGTAAAGCGATCGGCTAAACTTCAAGGACTGAATGATGCTGATATGGAAGCAATTGCCAGATCTAGAGGAATGAGCTTGGATGATTTTAGAGATATTCGGGCGAGTGATGGCGAAAAAATAGGAAAAAAAGACAAAGATACTTCTTCCTCAAATCGACAAGAAGTGAGTGAAAATGTGCTTCAAACTACGGTAGCTATTTATGGGCAGGAATTATTTGAAAACAGTAATTTAAATTTTCTACCTAGCAGTAATCTCGCCCCAACGGCAGATTACATCTTAGGGCCAAATGATAATTTGGATATTCGTATTTACGGGTTACAAGAACAAAACATGAAAGTGGTAGTCGCCACGAACGGTTCCATTGTAATACCCTACGGTGGGAAAATTATGGTAAGCGGCTTAACCTTAGCGCAGGCAGAGCGTACGCTTATCAATCAACTTAAAAAAGTAGGATTTGCTTCTTTAAGCACAGGGAAAAGTCAACTGAAAATACAGATCACCGAGTTCAGAACGATTCAAGTGATGGTTTGGGGTGCAAAACAATCAGGCGCCTATTACTTGCCTAGCTTAGCTACGGGTTTTCATGCATTGTTCGCGTCAGGGGGGCCTGGTTTAAACAGGAGTTATCGAAATATTCACATTATTCGAAACGGTAAAACCATTCGTGTAATGGATTTATACGAATTTTTAGCGAAAGGTTCGCGTGCATCGGATATTACCCTCCAAGATAATGACATCGTTTTTATACCGTATTACGATCGCAGAGTGCGGCTACGTGGCGAAATCAAAACCCCCGCGGTGTTCGAATTGCTGCCCAACGAGCATTTACAATCGGCTATAACGTATGCGGGTGGATACACAGAAATTGCCTACCAAGACGTAGTTGAAGTATTGCGTTATGGTGGTGCTCAAAAAGAATTATTTACGGTGCGCTCAGAAGAATTGGCTAATTTTAAACTGCTAGGTTCTGAAATTGTGACTGTTTCTTCGATTATGGATCGCTACAGTAATCGGGTAAAAGTAGAAGGAGCTGTAGAGCGACCTGGCTACTACTCGATGGCCGATGGTATTGATTTGAAAAAAGCTATAGAAAATGCAGGTGGTTTAAAACCTAGTGCCGTAAAAGAGTATGTGTTATTATTCCGTGAACCGCGTGATGGTCAAAATCACTATTATTCGTATCGCTTAGATTCGATTTTAGCCGGAAGCATACAGGTAGACTTGCAAGAGAATGATTTGATCTTGGTTGGAGATAGTCTGGATATGAACCGAGAAGATAAAGTACATATTTATGGTGATGTCAATAAACAAGGGGACTATCTGTTTGGAGAAGGCATTACGGTAAGTAAGCTGTTATTTCTTGCAGGTGGATTTGAACAAGAGGCCTTAACCAGTAAAATTATTATTTCTAGAAAAGTAGAGGATGAAACACAACTCGCAATTATTAATGTGTTAAGTGCGCGAAGGGATTTTTGGAACGATAAGGCATTAAATGAATTTGTGTTAAAGCCAGGGGATGTTGTCACCGTCAGCCGTAACCCATACTACCGTGATCAGGTTTATGTAACGTGCGAAGGAGAATTTAAGGTGCCAGGGGTATATCCTATGGCCAGTAGAAATCAGTCGTTATATGATATTTATGTGCAAGCCGGTGGATCAAATCAATACGGTAATGTGGACGGAAGTACGCTCATCAGACAACGAAAGGTTCAAATCTCAACAGGGAAAATCGAATCCTTAAAATCAAAAGTATTGAATGAGATTTATGCGCAAGATACATTAAATAAAGTAGATAAACTGGATTATAAGCCAGACAGTCTTGTCATTGATACCATTGTAATCGGGGGGTATCGTAATTTCGAAACCACAGCCAAGTCCTTTTATTTACAACCGGGTGACCGATTTATTATTCCAACCATAGAATCTACGGTGAGTATTTTAGGAGAAGTATATAATCCGAACGTGATTATGTACGACAAAAAATTAAGCATGAAGCGCTATGTGTTGATGGCAGGAGGGACTACGGAAGAGGCTAAAAAGAACAATATTTTTGTGGTCTATGCTAACGGTAGAAGTGCCAAAACAAGGCGAATTCTTGGCGTCATCAAATTACGTCCTGCCGTTCGTCCTGGATGTCAGATTATAGTGCCATCTAAGTCTAAAAGTAATAATGGAAGCAGTAGAATCTCTCCAACAGAACGAATCACCATGTATTCGGTTATGGCGTCAACCATGTCATCGCTAGCATACCTTATAAGTCAGATCGTGAAGTAGTTTCGTCACGAATGGATAAGAAACACCTACTAACGCAAAATGCATTATTTAACCTAATTGGCACAGCGTTGCCGTTAGGAGTAGGTCTTATCTCCATTCCCATAGTTATAGACGCATTAGGTTTGGAGGTATTTGGGCTCTTAACGTTAATATGGACTGCTATAGGATATTTCGGGTTATTTGATTTTGGTATGGGACGTGCGCTAACCCAACAAGTAGCGTTGCATCGTGTACAGGAAATAGATCGCCTAGTCCCGATGATCAAAACCGGATTGTGGGCATTGATTTTGCCCGGCATACTTGGTGCTGTTTGTATGCATATTGCATCTTTTTACTATGTGCAACACGTACTGGGTCTTACTCCCCTTTTACGCAAAGAAACGCTAGATGCATTGGTATGGGCGGCATGGTGTATTCCGTTGGTAACAGTTAGTTCTGGCTTGCGGGGTATTTTAGAAGGACTGGAGGATTTTGCAAAATCAAGTACTCTTCGAGGTGTTTTAGGAATTCTTAATTTTTTAGCTCCCATGGTACTCGTTTTAGTGGGAGATACTTCTTTACTGCATATTGTTTGGAGTTTAATTGCTGCCAGAATCCTAGTGGTGGTATGGAATGTGTGGTGGCTAAGAGCCTTTCTTAAGCCTAGCGAAAAAATTCCCTTCGCGCAGCGCGTGATATCATTAAAGTCACTTTTGTCATTTGGGTTTTGGATGACGGTTTCCAATATCGTTGGACCCTTCATGGTGGCCGCCGATCGATTTATCGTCGCCATGTTGGTGGGCACATCTATGCTAACGTATTATACGGTGCCACAAGATGTGGTAATGCGATTATTGATTATTCCCGCAGCAATAGCTACGGCATGGTTCCCTCGTTTTACGATCGTAGCCAATGAGTCTGGAAAGCACGGCGAGCGTGCACTGGTGCGCAAAGGATTAAACTATATTATACTTACCCTAGGCCCCATTTGTGTGCTTTTGGCATTGTTTTCTAAACAACTGTTAAGTAGTTGGATTAATCCCGAATTCGCAGAACACGCTTGGATGGTTTCGATAATATTATTAGTCGGAGTCTTCTTTAACGCACTAGGGCATATCCCATTAGCCGCACTGCAAGCAACGGGCAAGGTTAAAACAACGGCCTTATTGCATGTGGTGGAATTATGCGTCTATCTTCCGTTACTGTATATCGTTTTACCTAGCTGGGGCGTAGTGGGTGCAGCCTGCCTTTGGGCCGCTAGAACAACCCTTGATTTTGGGTTTTTAATTGGGTTTAATCACTATAAAACACATGCAACCGCAAGATTATAATCAAAAACAAGAAGCGTATTTTAGTCGAGCAAGGTTAGATATAATACCGTTATTTCCTGCGCATGCTAATTCCGTACTGGAAATTGGGTGTGGCAACGGGGCCACCTTACGGTATTTGCAAGGTGAAGGACGATGTACTACCATAGACGGCATAGAACTGACGGAGTCTGTGGCATTAGAGGCAAAACCGTATCTAAATACTACGTGGATTGGTGATGCAGAAGAAATTATTACTACGTTAGAAGATGAGCGATACGATGCAATTCTGTGTTTGGATGTTTTAGAACATCTCGTAGATCCATGGAAATTCGTAGCACAACTCTCTCGGGTTCTCAAAACAGGGGGCGTTGTTATAGCGAGTATTCCTAATTTACGAACATTCAAAGTGATTGCTAATTTGACATTTTTTGGTCGCTTTACCTATGCCGATCAAGGTATCATGGATAGAACACATCTTCGTTTTTTTACTAAAAAATCGGCGTTACACTTATTAGAAACAAAAACATTAACCGTAGATAATTGGAATCACAGCCC
>Ga0115566_10004850_pt1 | contig 10645 bp, 9 predicted proteins | sample COGITO_mtgs_1204_3_FD_87173 | JGI IMG/M metagenome (GOLD analysis project Ga0115566, IMG submission 87173) | Pelagic marine microbial communities from North Sea - COGITO_mtgs_120405 | ecosystem: Environmental > Aquatic > Marine > Epipelagic | place: Germany:Helgoland, sampling site Kabeltonne...
CAACAGATGATACAGAGTATCAAGTATATGTTATTGTTAAAAGAACTGTTAATGGTGCAACAAAAAGATATGTAGAATTTTTAAATGTATTTGATTTTGATCAAACAGATAATACATCATTTAATTTTTTAGATAGCGAATTAAGTTATAGTGGTAGTGCTGTAAGTACATTGTCTGGACTAGATCATCTTGAGGGACAAGTGGTTGCTATATTAGCAGATGGTGCAACGCACCCAAATAGAACTGTAAGCTCTGGTAGTATTACATTAGATCGTTCTGCAAAAAGTGTTAAAGTAGGTTTAGCTTATACATCTTTACTACAAACTATGAGATTAAATGCTGGATCACAGAATGGTACATCACAAGGTAAGACAAAAAGAATATATGATATAACAGTTAGAATGTTTGAAACTATTGGTGTAGAAGTAGGACCTGATCTTTCAAACATGGAGAGAATACCATTTAGAAGTTCTGCTGATTTAATGGATGAAGGTATACCACCATTTACAGGAGATAAAGAAGTAGAGTTTAGAGGTAATTATGAAACAGATGGTTTTATATTTGTTAGACAAACTCAACCTTTACCTTTTACAATTTTATCGTTATACCCAAGATTAACTACAAATGATGGATAATATGTTATATATAGTACCCTACACAGCTGAACATGGAAGATTTATATTATCTCAACAAATGAATCATAAACTTATGGATAAGGATGCACAGTTCGAGGGAGATGCTATGAACCTTGTGCAAGACCACTTAGCCTTTACAGGTATTGTTAATGACAAACCTATCTTTGCTGCTGGCATGAAAATGATTTGGGGTCAAGTCGCAGAGGGTTGGGTTATTGCAACACAAGAAGTTTGGAATCATCCAATTAGTGTAGCGAAAGCAATTAAAAAAGATTTTGCAAAAGTTGCAACAAAATATAATATTAAAAGAGTTCAAACTTCGGTGCGTAAAGATTTTGATAAAGGAATAAGATTTGCAAAGTGGTTAGGATTAGAGAACGAGGGATTAATGAAACACTATGGGTTTGATGGTTCAGACCAATACAGATATGCGAGGATATTTTAATGAGTTGGCAGATGGCAGTAGTCGGTGCATTAGGTTATGCAGGGTTTCAACAAGCAGGTGCTATTGGTTCATATCAACAAGCAGCTTTTAATAGAAAAGCAGCGATAGCAGAGCAAAAAGCTGAAGCTCTTGAAAATCAATTAACTTTAGATTTACAAAAATTTGATAAAAAATTTAAACAACTAGAATCTACTCAAGTTGTTAATACTGCTAAATCAGGAGCAGTTGTTGGAACTGGTACAGCAAAATTAATTAAATTATCAAACTTATATAATGCAGAAATAGAAAAAGATATAATGAGATACAATACAGAAGTAGGACAAGCTAGAGCTTTTGAAGAAGCATCATTTGCAAGAATAGAAGGAACTCTTGCAAAACAAAGATCAAAAATGGAACAGTTTCAAATTGCTAGTCAAACAGGAACAAGTTTATTAACAATGACAGGATAATATGCCAAAGATACCAACATATGATGTACAAGGAAGAATAACAGCAGATGTTCCAAGTTCAGGAACTATACCTAGTATTGATGTTCGTGAAAACATTTTTAGAGAAGCTAAACCAATTACTGATTTTGTTACAAAAGAATATATACAAGAAAAAAAATTAGAAGCAGATAATAAAGCATATCAATTATTATCTGATATGTACATAGATCAAAAAGATGCTAATGGAAATATTATTCAAGAAGGTTTATTTAGTATTCAAAGTACAGCTAAAAAAAATGGAAACCCAACAGATGCAGCATTATATCATGATAATAGTGTTAATAGTTTGTATAATTATTTTAAAAATAATAAATTTAATAATATAGATAACTTTACTAAAAAAGCTATTGAGAAGAAATTTTTTTCTACAGCAGGTATTTTAAAAACAAAAGCTCTTGAAGGTTCAAGGATAGAACAAATTACATTATCAAAAGACATAGATGAAGATTATATTTCTAAAGAAGCATTAGTATTAAAAGATGTAGGACCTGTATACATAGATATATATACTCAAAAAGTAATTGATAAAATTAATTCAAATTCTAATTATGATGAAGGTCAAAAGAAAATTTTAATTAAAGCATACAATCAATTTGGTGTAACAACTTTAGCAGAAAGTATGGCTACTGCACAACCTTTTGCTTTTAAAGAAGCGGTTGAAGCTGGTAAATTTGATTTATTATCTGCTGAACAAAAAATAACTTTATCCGCTACAGCAGATAAAAATATATTACAAAGTAAGTTTCAAGTATTAACAGGATCACTTGATTTACCTCCTGATGCTGCACCTGCTTTATTAAGCAGAGCTTATGACGAAATAGCAAAAGGAACATTTGGTAATAATCAAGAGTTACAAAATTTATATAATAGTTTATCTGTAACAGAAAAAACAGAATTTAAAAGTTTCTTTAATAAAAAAGCAAGAGCTAAAAGAACTGATATGCAGTTTAGTATTCTAGCTCAAAATCAAATTATACAAGCAGAAACAGCTCAAGAATCAAAAAAATTGATAGAAAATATGGATAAAGAAACAGGTGTATTTGATCAACAAATAGAAGAATTATTTGGAAACACTCCTGTAATTATTGAACAGTTTAAAGACTTAAATGAAAAAATTATAAACAATAAAGGTAAATCTATTTCAAGTTTTGACACAAATTCTAGAATAATAAATTTAATTGTTAATGATGAAGTTAATCAAGTAACAGATAAATTTTTATTACCAGGAGAAACTGGTGAAGGAAAATCAATTATAGAAAGATATGAAAATGGTGTTAATTTAAAAGACCTTACATTTTTAAGTTCAATGATAGATTCACAAAATAAAAATCCAGAAACATATTCTCAAATGAAATCATTTTTTGAATTTATAGATTATTATAAAATGCCAGTTCAAGGTTCTCCTGTATTAGTAGGTATTGATTCTGGTTTAGATGATAGGTTAAATAATTTTAAATATATTATGTATCAAAGATATATTAATGGTATTCAAAGTGGAGTACCTGCTAAAACTCTAACAGATCCTACAAAAAAAGAATTTATTGGAAAAGATGTTTTAAATTTTATGCCTAATGCAAATAAAATTTTTAAGGAAATGATTGATCAAATTAAAAAAAATAAATCATTTGATTTAAAAACAGATGCTAAAAGATTACCTGGTGAGTCTACAAAAGATTACTTAAAAAGAATAGGATTAACAAAATGACAACTCTGACTACGCAATTAGAAGCGTTAGAGAAAGGTGGATTTTCATCAGAAGAAATAAACACTTGGAAACAAGATAAGGTATTAACATTAGAAAATGCTGGATTTGAAAGTGATGAAATTTTAGCAGAGTTTGGTTATGAGCCAATAGATAAAGGACCAATAAAAAAAATATGGGAAAACATTATAACTTTAGGAAAAGAAGAAAAACAAACTACTTATGAAAAATTATTAGAGGTAGAGAAAAATGAACCTGATAATACTTCTTTAAAAGAAAAATTAGTTGGTGAAGTTTTTGAGGTAGAAAAATATTGGGATAGAGGTTTCAATATGGGTATTATTGATCTTATTCAAAACTATCATCAGTTACCTGGCAATGATGGTACAGGTTTACCTGATGGTTATGTGCTTGAACCTTTTAATGACACAGGTATTGTTGAGAGAAATATTCAAAATCTTGCAGTTATTACAAAAGATTTACCAGTATATTTAACAGGTGCTTTGCTTACAAATCTTATAACTGTAGGTAGAGCAGGTAAAACAGGTACTGCTGCTGGTTCTGGTTTTTTTGCAGGTTCAATTAGAGAAACATATTTGAATATGTTGCAAGAAGGAAAGGTACACAGTTGGTCAGAGTTTTGGGATATATACACTAAAGAAGGTGTTAAGGCAGGAGGTAAAGAAGCTATACAGTTAGCATCTGCTTTTAAACTAGGAAGTTTTGGAAAAAATTGGTTATCAAAACTTGCATTAAGAGTAACTGGCTTTGAAGGATCAGGTGCAATTATAGAACAAGAATTACCTAGTAAAGATCAACTAATAGATTCTACAATATTGTTTGGTACATTTGGTTTAGCTGAATCTGGTGGAGCTAAAGTTATTAATACAATTAAAAAAACTAATAACAATGCAATAGATGTATTAACAGATTATGTTGCTGACAAAACAGTTGTTGAAGATTTATCTAGTAAAAATATATTAATACCAAGAGCTTATGAAAAACCAAAATCAGAACCTGTATTTAAAGAAGATAGTTTTAAAAAAGATATTAAATTAGAAACAGAAGCTGAAAATAAAATTTTAAATAAACTACGTTTTGAAAAAGAAGAAGTAACTGTCAAAGGAACTAAAAATAAACTAACGCAAGAATTATTAGATAGACATCATCCAATACTTCGTATGGTTAGACAAGTAGATAAAACAAAAAACAGAACCAAACAACTTAGTATCTATGAAAGATTTAGAACTCTTGTTGGTATGCAACATAGAGCTGGACACTTTATTGAAATAGGAACTTTAAATAAAAATTTAAAAATAAATGGTAAATCTTTTAAAGAAATACTTAAACCTGTAGGTAAAGATAAAAAATCATATTTAGAATTTAATACTTATAAAGTTTCTAAAAGAATTGTTGAATTAAATGAAAGAGGAATTGATCATGGATTCGATATAAAAGCTGCTAAAGAAGTTGTAGCTAATAAAAATTTAATTAAAAAATATGAAAAAACATCTAAAGAATTAGATGCTTATAATTTAAGAATATTAGAATATGCAAAAGATAGAGGTCTAATAACCAAAGAAGCATTTGATGCAATAACAGAAGCTAACAAAAATTATGTTCCTTTTTCAAGAGTTATTGAAGCAATAGAAGGTGAAAAAGGTTATACCAAAAATGTATCTAATCCTTTTAAAAGAATCAAAGGATCAGAAAGAGATGTTATTGATCCAATAGAAACTGTATATAATAATACATTTCACATTATAAAACTTGCTGAACGTAATGCAGCTCTCATAGAATTTTTTGATTTTGTTAAAGCAAATGAAAAAATATTTCCTGATATTAAAAAGAAAGTTACTGGTAAAGAAATAAAAATAGAAAGAAAAGAATTAGAATCAGTATTAGATACAGTATCTGAAAATTTTATATCTGATAAAGCAATAGAAAATTTTAAAGTATTTAGAAAAGAATTTTTACAACCTGATGAGACTTCTGTAGGCGTTATGAGAAATGGTAAGTTTGAAGTTTATGAAGTTGGCAAAGAATTAGCAAATGCTTTAAAAGATTTTGACCCAAGAGCTATGGGTGATTATATTAAAATGTTTAAATTAAATGCTCCTGCTAAATGGTTAAGAGCAGGTGCTACTGCATCACCTGACTTTGTATTTGCAAATATAATAAGAGATACAGTATCTGCTGCTGTGTTTAGTAAGTTTGGATTTGTACCTTTATGGAGTTCATTAGAAGGAGCTATAACTTTAACTATGGGTAAATCAGGATTATCAAAAAAATCACAACAGATATATCAAAAGTGGGTTAGATCAGGTGGTATGCAATCTACTTTGGTTTCTCTTGATAGAAACATATTTGATAAACCAGCTTTTGAAATTTTAAATAAAGGACCTGTTAGAAATTTACTTAAGACACCATTAGAATATTTAAGAATAGTATCAGAGTTTTCAGAAAACATGACAAGAATATCTGAATTTGGAAGAGCTTATAAAAAATCTAAAAAAACAGGACTAACAGAAAAGGAAGCTATTGAAAGAGGTGGATTCGAATCAAGAGATATAACTATTGATTATTCTAAAATGGGTTTAAAAATGAAAGGATTAAATCAAATAGCTGCATTTTATAATGCAAGACTACAAGGTTATGCAAAAATTTATGATGCTTTTAAACAAAGACCAGCAAGAGCATTTACTATGATTACAGGATCAATCATACTTCCATCTATATATTTTTGGTTAGCAAACAAAGATGATCCTATTTATCAAAGACAACCAGAGTGGGTAAAAAATAATTATTGGGTAGTCGTACATGATGTTGTGCCTTATAGAATATCTAAACCTTTTGATCTTGGTGTGGTGTTTGGTACAGGTACAGAACAATTATTAGATTGGTTAAACAAAGAACATCCAGATGAAATTAATGATTTTATTTATGACTTTGGAATATCACAATTAAAAAATATAAATCCAATTCCTACATTTGCTGCTCCTGTTATAGAAACTTATATGAATAAAAGTTTTTTTACAGGTAAACCTATTGTTCCAGATTATATGGATAAAAAATTATTATCTAAATATCAATATACAACTTATACATCTGAAGTTGCTAAAGGTATATCAAGAGCTATTAACACAATGATTGGAAATGATTATACTAAATTAGATAATCCTATATTTATTGATAATTTTTTAAATGCTTGGTTTGCTAGTTTAGGTAGATTTGTTATACAAATGACAGACAAAGGTTTAGTGGAGTTTGGTGTTATAGAAGATCCAATTAAACCCACAGATAATTTAACAATTATACCTGGTATTAGAGCATTTATGTTAAGAGATCCAAGTGGTAATTCTGAATTTATAACTGATTTTTATCAAGAGTTTGCTAAAATAGATAAAGATATTGGAAGCATATTGGCTTTAGAAAAACAAGGAAATATAGAAGAAGCATTAAAAGTTAAAGAAAAAATTAATATGAAAGATAAAAATGTTCTTCAATTATTAAATATAAGAGATGCTTTAAAAGAAATAAATTATGTTATAAGAAATATATATAATACTAAAAAATATACTGCTGATGAGAAAAGAGAACTAATAGATGCTCACTATCTTTTAATGATAAAAACAGCAAAAAGAGGACTAGATATGATGTATTATAAGGTTGATAATGATAATAAATAATAATATAGAGAAAGTAATATGACAGTATCTTCAACTACAGTAAAGAACTCCTACTCTGGTAATTCAAGCACAACAGTATTTGCTTATACCTTCAAGATTTTTGCAGACACAGATTTAGAAGTAATCATCAGATCCTCTACAGGAACTGAAACAACCAAAACTCTAACCACGCACTACACAGTATCTGGTGCTGGGGATGCGTCAGGTGGTAATGTTACATTTACATCTGGGAATACTCCTGCAACTGGTGAAACAGTTGTTATTAGAAGAGGTGTTCCGCAAACTCAAGCGATAGATTATATCGCTAATGATCCATTCCCTGCGGAATCTCATGAAGAGGGTTTGGATCGTGCAACTATGACTATTCAGCAGATGCAAGAGGAATTAGATAGATCGTTTAAAGTTTCAAGAACCAACTCAATTACAACACCAGAATTTACAGAGGATGCTGCAACAAGAGCATCTAAAACTTTAGGATTTGACAGTACAGGAAATGTATTAACAACAGTTGCAGACTTTCTACCGGCTGGTGGAGATAGTGCAATGTTCCAATATTCAACAACAACAGCAGATGCAGATCCCGGAGCAGGAAAATTTAGATTAAACAATGCAACAATATCTAGTGCATCTGAAATGTACATAGATGATTTAGAATTTAATGGTACAGATGTAACAGCATGGGTACAAAGCTGGGATGACGTAACAGGTAATGATACTAACAGAGGAAGAATAAGAATATCAAAAGCAAATACATTAGATACTTGGATGGTATTTAAAGTTACAGGTGCAATCACAGATGCAACTGGTTATTCTAAAATAACTTTAGTTTACATTGATAGTGCTGGTAGTTTTGCTGATGATGATAAAGTATTTATTGCATTTACAGCTTCTGGAGAAGATGGTGCTATACCGGGATATTTTTATAAGTTTGATACTAACACAGCAGATAGTGATCCGGGTGCTGGGGAAGTTAAATTTAATAATGGTACTTATGCTTCAGCTACAGCAATCTATATAAATGATGCTGATTCTAATGGTGCTAGTACAGCTACAGATGTTCAATCATGGGGTGGATCAACTTCTACAATTAAAGGTTCATTACATATAGTTGATATTAACGATAGCTCAACTTATGCAAGATTTAAAATTACAGCTGCGGTTACAGATGCGAGTGGCTACAATAAAATTACAGTTGCTCATCTAGCAAGTAACAATACATTTAGTGCTGCTGATGAACTATCTATAACTTTTGTTAGAGCTGGAGATAAAGGTACAACAGGAGATACAGGGTCTACAGGAAGCACAGGATCAACTGGTGCTACTGGAGCAAGTGGAACTAACTCACAACTTGCAATGACATTTGAAAGCACAACAAGTGATGCTGACCCGGGTGCAGGTAAAATAGCTTTTAATAATGGTACACTATCTAGTGTATCAATTTTATATGTAGATGATGCAGATGATGCTAGTGCAGACATATCTTCATTTGTACAATCTTGGGATGATGTATCTAACGCAGAAGCAAGAGGTATTGTAACTGTAACTAAAGAAGGTACACCATCTACTTACGCAACATTTAAAGTATCTGGTGCAGTAACTGACGCAACTGGATATACAAAAGTTCCAGTAACTCATGTAGTAAGTGCAGGATCATTTTCAGATAATGATGGTGTAGGAGTACACTTTAGTTATTCTGGAGAAGATGGTTCTGGAGATATTGAGGGAGTTACAGCAGGTACAAACTTATCTGGTGGTGGAAGTTCGGGAACAGTTACAATAAATTTAGCTGATGCTTCTACATCTGCAAAAGGTGCTGCATCATTTAGTTCAGATAATTTTGCTGCTAGTTCCGGTGCAATAACAATTAAAGATTTAGGAGTGGCTACAGCAGAAATACAAGATAACGCAATTACTTTAGCAAAAATGGCTGGTGGTACAGATGGAAATATTATTTCTTATGATGCGTCTGGTAATCCTGTAGCTGTTGCAACGGGAAGTGCAGGACAAGTTTTAACTTCTGCAGGTGCAGGTGCGCCTCCAACTTTTGCTGCGGCTGGAGGTGGAGCTTGGAATTTAATTAGCACAACAACAATTAGTTCAGATTCAGATGTTACTGTTTCGGGTATGGATAGCACATATAAAAATTATGCAATGATATTAACAAACATTCATCCAGCAACTAATAATGTTACTTTAAATGGACAAGCAATAATAAGTGGTTCAGCTTATACAACCTCAAATTATTATAGTATAAATGAACATAGTAGAACTGGAAATGCTGGTTGTGAATACGATAATCAAGAAGGTCAAAGTGAATGGAGTTTAAACCACAGTGGTCAAAATATGGGTAATGCTAATCACGATAATATGAATATGATTATTATTATACCTAATCCATCAAATACAACTTTTGAAAAAATTATAGATGTAAAATCTAATTATAATCATAATGCTGTTTCTAATATGTTTTCAAGAAGTTATGGTATTAGTGCAATACAAACAATTACATCTGCTTTTACTGGAATAAAATTTTTCTTTTCAAGCGGAAATATGGATTCAGGAACGATTAAATTATATGGAATTTCATAGGAGAATTTATGCCAAGATATCATAACATTAATGGAACAAGAGTTCAATTTACATTAGCTGAAGAAACAGCTAGAGACAATGCAGAAGCAGCTTATGCTAATAAAGCATTTGATAGAGCAATAGCAGATTTAAGAAATAAAAGAAATAATAAATTAACAGAAACAGATTACTTAGCTTTATCTGATAACACATTATCTTCTAATATGGCAACATATAGAACTGAATTAAGAGATATTACAGAAGGTTTATCTACTGTTGAAGATGTAGATGCTGTTGTATTCCCAACAAAACCATAATGAAATTTGTTCTCATGCTTTCAGTATGTTCATTTATAACTGGAGAATGTAAAGATCCTATTACTTATGGTCAAAAATTTGACACTTGGAAAGATTGTGCCATAGTAGCTTTAGATACAAGTATAAAATATTTAGAAGCTATGGATAGTAACACAGTAAATGAACTTCAATTATCAACGCAATATTCTTGCAAACAAGAAAAAACGATTTAATGACTAAAAATTCTGCAATAGAAAGAATAGAATCACACGAAAAACTTTGTCGTATCATGCAGAAACAAACTCACGACAGAATGAAACAACTAGAAAATCAAATTACAAGAATAGAAAGACATATGTATTATGCTATGACAGCATTAATAGGTGGTATGTTTACAATTATAGTTATATTATTTCAAAAACTTTAACTCTTAGGTCTTTATGGCTAGAAGAAAAAAAGCAACTACTGGTCTAATAAGCGAAATGAAAGCACAGATTGAACTTGCAAAAGATCCAAATATTCTTGTATTTATACCCCTTGGAGGTCTTGGTCCGGTAGACATTGTTACTTTAAATATGACTACAGGTGAGTATAATGGATATGATGTTAAGTCTAAAAATTATAGAAAGTCAGACTATACAGCAAAAGATGGTTATAGAAGAAAAAGAATTGGCTCACTTATATCAAGAGCCACAACTCCAGAACAAAAAAAACTAAAGGTAAAAATTATATATGCAAAATGATAATGCTATAGATATTCTTAATGAATATAAAGATCAAGTTAGAATATTAAAAGGTCAAATATCAGAGCTTGAAGATTCA
>Ga0115566_10004853_pt1 | contig 10638 bp, 8 predicted proteins | sample COGITO_mtgs_1204_3_FD_87173 | JGI IMG/M metagenome (GOLD analysis project Ga0115566, IMG submission 87173) | Pelagic marine microbial communities from North Sea - COGITO_mtgs_120405 | ecosystem: Environmental > Aquatic > Marine > Epipelagic | place: Germany:Helgoland, sampling site Kabeltonne...
CTCCTTATAAATTACCGTATCACAGTTGGTGCATTTGTTACGAAAGGTAGTTCGAATGTAATAGGTTCCTGTATCGCTAAAGGTGTGCGTGAATACCCTATCGTCGGAGATAGTATCTACATGCCCATTTCTATATACCAAAGTGGTGTACTTAAAACAGGTGTCGAATGAACCCATTTCAAAAGTGAATTTGTTGCAGTTTTGACTGTAATAAATGCCTGCTTTTGACCAGTTGCAACCCTTGCTAGTGTTTGGCTTGCACCTTACACGAATCTGCTTATAAATGACCGTATCACAATTCGTACAGGTATTGATTATCTTGACTCTTACTACATACACTCCCGTATCTTGGAAGTAGTGTTTAAAATTTCGTTTCAAGTAAGTAGCCTTGAGTGTAGTTCCTAAATAGATTTTAGCTTCAATTTTGAAACAGGTGTCTGTTGTACCCGAAACTTCAAAATTATAGCGGTTACAGCTGTCACCGTAACCTACATTTACATTGGTCCAATTACAACCGGATCCTGAACTTGCATTCGGAATACATGTTACGTGTATCGGCTTGTAGATTACTGTATCACAATTGGTACAGGTATTGATTATCTTGACTCTTACCACATACATTCCCGTATCTTGAAAGTAGTGTTTAAAATTTCGGTTTACGTAAGTAGCCTTGAGTGTGGTTCCTAAATAGATTTTAGCTTCAATTTTGAAACAGGTGTCAACCGTACCCGAAACTTCAAAATTATAGCGATTACAGCTGTCACCGTAACCCACATTTACATTGGTCCAGTTGCATGCACTAGCTATGCTTGAAGCGAATAAGAACAAAAGAATTGAAATCTGTTTCATAAATTCAAATGTACACCATTAATCATAAAACTATTTCGTCATATTGTTAAGTCCAAGTCAGCGGCTATTTATGCATAAGTATCCAAAGTTCTACTTCTTCCTGTGCTCGCCAATGCTGGTTTCTCTTTGTTTTATCTGAGGATGCTGTCACCTTTTTTTTAAGGCATCTATCTAAGATGTAGCGATTGCCAGATTCAAGTTCTGTGACTATAGGATGGTCTTTTGTTACACCTGTAAGTTGTGCTAGATTAGAAAAAAGAAGTACAATTCTTCCATCAGGAAGTAATCTTTCTTTTGCTTCCTTAAAAAAATCGGGGAATAATGTTTCAGGATAATAGATGGCTTCATCCAAACGATTTAACGCACTAGATGTGGGCAACCAAGGCGGATTAAAAACGATGAGCTCTGTTGGTTTAATCCATTTGCCAAACAAGGAATTATAATCTAACTCTATTTTTCGAGCCATTTTACTACCTGTCATCCATGATTCAAGTCCAATTATGGCATTCGGATTGGTATCTGTGCCAAATGATTTCTGAAAACCGTGTTTTACGAGCATCAAGGATAATATTCCGCTGCCTATTCCAATATCCATAGCCGTTTTTTTGGGTCCGTTATAGCGCTTTAGCCAATTGTCAAAAAGTACTAAGTGTTCAAAGCGCGTTGGGAAATACACACCGTAATAAGGATGTATCTTGTTGCGAAGTACGGGAATTACTATGCCGTTGGTGTACCATTGCCACGCACTGTTTAAACCTTGTATTTGAGGGAAGGTGAGTAAAAAATCGCCCGACGCTGGATATAGTTTTTCGAGCCAACCGATTGTAGGTCCTTTTTTCACGACTAGCTTTGACTGATTAACTTCAAGCAGCACACGATTAGACAGTAGCTGATATTCAGCTCTATACGCTCGTTGTTCCGTAAAGCCTTGCCCAGGGTGTTTTTGGTGCAAAAAGTCTTGTAATTCGCTAAGAAGCGTCAAGCCATTGCTGTAAAATTCATCTATTCGAACATATTCACCTTTCACAAGTGCACGAATGGTACTTTCGGTATCCGAACTTCTTACATAGGATAGCGCTTTAGTTTCTGCGGATAGTTGACTCGGTTTGTGGGCAATTAGAGCAGGATTTTGCATCGTGGGAAGGTAAACTAATATTCCATATCATTGAAGGAACATTACAATATGTCGTGCACCGTATCGCCACATCGCACACTCTTCTATATTTGCACTTATTCAATACATAACCAAACCATGAAAAAGATACTACTTGTACTCGCCGTATTTGCATTGGCATCGTTTACACTACTAAACACGGATGGGGAAAAGCCAAAAGCGTTTGACACCAGCTATATGGATCCATCGGTAAGTCCTTGCGACAATTTTTATCAATACGCAATAGGCGGATGGAGAGCAAATAACCCTATTCCTGAAACAGAGAGCAGATGGATGGCTTTTAATATTCTTAATGAAGAAAATCGCCAAAAACTCATGAAAATAGTAGATAAAGTTAGACTTAACACTGCTGCCGCTAAAGGTACTGAAGAACAAATGATTCGTGATTTTTATAATGCGGGTATGGATACTGAAGCGAGAGAAAAAGCGGGTATTTCTGGAATTAAACCGGTATTAAACCAAATAGCAAAAGCGAAAAATACCAAGGATATTCAACGGCTTTTTGGTGTTTTAGCACCTCAAGGCATTCGTACACCTATAGGATTGTATGTGGGGGCAGATAGTAAAAACAGTAAGGTAAATATAGTGTATGCTGGACAAGGTGGTTTAAATCTGCCAGATAGAGATTACTATTTACAAGACGATGAAAAATTCATTGATATACGTAAAGCATACGTAGCTCACATCAATAAAATGTATACGCTAGCCGGTCTCAAAGCAGGAGCAGGGGAGTCTATTTTAGCCCTCGAAACCAAGCTTGCAACAATTAGCTGGAGTAGGTTAGAAAGAAGAGATCCGGATAAGACGTATAACAAAAAGAGTTTTGCAACATGGAGTAAAGAACTTAAAGCTACGGATATGATAAGCATTGCCAAAAACAGAGGTTTTGGTGCTTTTGATACTATTATTGTTAGCCATCCTTCTTATTTTACTGCGCTTGATGAGCTTATGGCGACTACCTCCGTGCAAGATTGGAAAAATTATTTGACATGGAACACGTTAACTGGTTACGCTAACCACCTTAATGCAGCGTTAGAAACAGAAAACTTTGCTTTTTATAGCACCAAGTTACGCGGTACAAGTACCATGAAACCGCAGGATGAGCGAATTTTTGCTACTATGGACAATATCTTAGGCGAGCCGCTGGGTGAACTTTTTGTAAAAGAATATTTCTCTGAGGACAGCAAAGCCTACATGGTAACCATGATCGAAAATCTTAGAGCAGCGTACATAGAGCGCGTCAAAGGACTTACCTGGATGAGCGATGTAACCAAGGAAAAAGCCATTAAAAAACTAAATGCTTTCACCTATAAAGTGGGTTATCCTGATGTGTGGGAAGATTATTCTCAACTTGAAATAGTATCTACAAGTCATTTCCAAAATATAATAAACTCACGCACCTGGGGATATGCTAAGATGCTGGATAAGCTAGGTAAAGAAGTAGATAAAAATGAATGGCACATGTCTCCACAAATGGTGAATGCCTATTATAGCTCAAGCAATAATGAAATCGTTTTTCCAGCGGGAATCTTACAACCGCCTTTCTTTCATAAGGATTTTGACCATGCGATAAACTACGGTGGAATTGGTGCTGTAATTGGTCACGAATTTTCACATGGGTTTGATGATCAAGGAAGTAAGTTTGATTGGAATGGCAACTTAAACTCATGGTGGACGGATGAAGATAGAACTAAATTTGATGCACTAGCACAAAAACTAGGCGAGCAATATGACAGTTACTCTCCAGTGGATGGCATGAATGTAAATGGTAAAATGACCATGGGTGAAAATATAGCAGATTTGGGTGGCGTAACCTTGGCGTATGAAGCGCTTAAGAAACAATACAATGGCATCATGCCAGAAGATATAGATGGATTTACCTGGCAACAACGCTTTTTCTTAGGATGGGCCAATGTGTGGAAAGGAAATATTAAAGAGGAAGAACTGGTAAATCGTTTGAAGTCGGACGTGCATTCTCCAGGAGAGTTTAGGGTAATCGGGCCATTGGTCAATTTTGGTCCTTATTATGAAGCTTTTGGAACGTGCCCTTCAGGTGCTATGCATAAGCATGATTCTGCCCGAATTAAAATCTGGTAATTATAACAATATCACTATCCAAAAAAAGCGACATTCAATTTAATGAATGTCGCTTTTTTTGGAGCTATACATATGACATTTTAGTTGCCAACCGCCTTATCAAATTCGGCTAATGGGTCGGGTTGTACGCCTTCTTTCATTCCTACTAATGTTAGGGTCACATTTATAAACTGCGCATGGGTTTCAAAATCGCTAATAATCTCTCTTACGTCTGGGTGTATACTAATGGATTTTGATCCATCTATGATTACGTTTGATCCTGGAGGAACCTTGTTTAGCGTATCCAGAATACTTGCTTTGTGCAAGAAAGTAACATCTTCAGCCAGCTGAAAATAAAAAATATTATCGGCTGTATTTTGGTCAATATTTACCAAATAGGGCTTGCGGTAGTTCAGGTATAATATCTCGAGAATAGCCACGGTTAATCCTATGCTTACGCCCCAAAGTAAATCTTTAAAAACAATGAATAAAATGGTCACTAAAAAAGGTGTAAATTGATTTAAACCCGCACTCCACATTGCCTTAAATGTACTAGGATTAGCAAGCTTAAAACCGACTATGAGTAGAATGGCAGCCAAACTAGCCCTGGGTACAAGATTGAGTAATTGCGGTAATAACGCAACAAAACCCAAAATGAAAAAACCGTGAATGATAGCCGACATTTTGGTTTTACCACCACTTTGAATGTTGGTGGAACTGCGCACAATAACTTGAGTTATGGGCAAGCCGCCTAATAAGCCACTCACCATATTCCCGATTCCTTGTGCTTTAAGTTCTCTATTGGCAGGTGTTACACGTTTTTGCGGATCCATTTTGTCTGTAGCTTCCGCGCTAAGCAGGGTTTCTATACTGGCAACCAGTGCGATTACCAGTGCCGTTTTCCAGACTAATGGATTAGATATGGCAGAAAAACGTGGGAAGGTAAAAAACCCAAAAAAATCGTTTGCACTTGTGGCAACCGGTACGTTTACCAGATGTTCAGTTAGCATCTCATGGCTTCCTCCTCTATAAAGATAAACCAAACCAATGCCCGAAAGAATGGCAACCAGTGGTCCTTGAATGTAGGTGAATAGCTTAATGCGTTGCATAAAGCCTTGTTGCCATAGTATTAAAATGAGCAAGCCCAGAGCTCCTATACTAGCAGCTCCAAAATCAGGATTACCAAAGGCATTGATGATTTCGGTTAAGGTATTTTCTCCATCTACCTGCCAAAAATCCATGTCACCTTCTAGGTCTTTATCGTATCCAAGCACATGCGGAATCTCTTTTAGAAAAATGGTGATGCCAATTCCCGCCAACATTCCTTTAATGACAGAAGACGGAAAGTAATAGCCTATGATTCCGCCGTTTAAAAAACCGAGGAAGATTTGTATGCCTCCCGCAAGTACAACAGCAAGTAAGAAAGTTTGAAAGGCTTCGGCAAAGATCGCATCAGGGGCGAGACTTTGATCTACTTGTGCTTTAAATTCTTGAAGAGCCGTAGCGATAATTACCGCTAGACCAGCTGCGGGGCCACTCACTCCTAATTGTGATCCGCTTAACGAACCCACTACAATGCCGCCTACAATTCCTGCAATGAGACCCGAAAATGCAGATACACCACTTACTGCGGCTATTCCCAAGCATAACGGAACGGCTACTAGAAATACAATTAGTCCTGCGGGTAAATCAGCATTGAATTGCGAAAAATATTTTTTCATGAAACTTTTTTTATGTTTTAAAATGGGTGGTTTATAAATGATTATCTCATAAACCTTAAATTTAGGTCACCTTGGGTAAATGGAATAATCCATTACCTGAAGATGACAAGATAAAAACGAAGTTTTTAAACCGATTCGGGAGGCTCGGTGGCGATACCTAGACTTATTGCCGAATAATAATTAGCGGCATGTATTCCATAAAAATTGCGTTGTAGGGCAGGGAAGATGGTGAGTGAGCTGTCTGATACCATTTTTAGATCGTCATCTATTTCAGTTTCGGCGTCTACCTCCGCGTCACTGCACTCTGCTACTTGGGGAGTTACTTGTTTGTATACCAAAGGGATAGAAGCAGCCAACATAATCAGCGTTAGTATTAAAATAGATATAGAAGTGGTGGGTTTCAACTTAGTGTTTGTTCTACAAATAAAAGATATTTTACCTACAAATACACCATGCCGACGGGTTACAAAAGTTCTATTCCTAAGCCTTCTCGTATAAGTTCTAGCTCTCCTTCGCTGGCGTCTATTACCGTGGTTCCCACATTATGCCCGGCTTCTCCATCTACAATGTAGGCAACTTTATTTTGCCACACTTCAAATATTTCTTGTGGTTCGGTAAGGTATTCTTGTATTTCATCTTCGGAGTGAATAGAGGAACATACCAATGGGTTTCCTAATTCAGAAATGATATCTTGGCATATTTCATTGTTAGGCACTCTAATACCAATCGTTTTTTTGTTTTGTCTAAATATTTTGGGAACGTTGTTGCTAGCCTTTAGTATAAAGGTAAAAGGACCTGGCAATAGTCTGTTCATTACTTTATAGGTGGGATTAGAAATAGGAGAGGTGTACTCACTCAGACTGCTTAAATCTTTGCACAGAATAGAAAGATTGGCATGGCTAGGCTTTTTTTCTAACAGTCTACATATTTTTTCCATGACATCGCGGTGAAGTAAATCACCAACAATGGCATAAATAGAGTCGGTTGGTATGATAGCAAGTCCCCCGTTACGAAGGACTTGTACTATTTCAACTATGGTTTTTGAATTGATGTTATGAGGTCGTAATTCTACAAATTCGCTCATAACTCAGGTGATTTAAGCTAGAACAGCTTTTACCTTATCCGCAGCTTCTTGCAATACGATAGCAGACTCTACACGCAGACCGCTTTCGTCTATTATTTTCTTAGCTTCTTCTGCATTGGTTCCTTGTAGTCTTACAATAATAGGTACGTGTATTTCGCCGATGGATTTGTAGGCTTCTACTACGCCATTGGCAACTCTATCGCATCTTACTATACCACCAAATATATTGATAAGAATCGCTTTAACATTAGGATCTTGAAGGATAATACGGAAGCCAGCTTCTACCGTTTGTGCATTTGCTCCTCCCCCCACGTCAAGAAAGTTAGCAGGTTCACCACCACTTAGCTTGATAATATCCATTGTTGCCATGGCAAGACCAGCGCCATTTACCATACACCCTACGTTACCATCAAGTTTGATAAAGTTAAGGTTATGTTTTTTAGCTTCTACTTCAGTTGGGTCTTCTTCTGCCTCATCTCTAAGAGCAGCAAAAGCAGGATGTCTGTATAATGCGTTATCATCTAGCGATACTTTACTATCTACCGCAATTATTTTATCGTCTGATGTTTTAAGAACAGGATTAATCTCAAAAAGAGATGCATCAATTCCAATGTAAGCATTGTAAAGAGAGGTAACAAACTTCACCATTTCTTTAAAGGCATTTCCACTAAGCCCTAAGTTAAACGCAATTTTACGCGCTTGAAAACCTTGTAAGCCTAATGCAGGATCTATAAACTCTCGGTGGATTACCTCTGGTGAGTCATGCACTACTTGCTCTATATCCATACCTCCTTCGGTGGTGTATATGATTACATTTTTACCGCTATTACGATCTAGCAATACGCTCATATAATACTCAGATGGCTCATTAGCACCTGGGTAGTACACGTCTTGAGCAAGGAGTACTTTGCTTACGAACTTACCGGCAGCACTTGTTTGAGGTGTTACCAGGGTCATACCTAAAATATCATTTACTACTTGTTGAAGTTGTTCGTCGTTTTTGGCGAGTTTTACACCTCCACCTTTACCACGGCCACCAGCATGAATTTGTGCTTTTACTACCATCCAGTCTGTGCCGGTTTGCTCGCGCAGCTTGGCTCCAGCACTTAAGGCATCTTCTTTTTTGTCGATTACGATACCTTCTTGTATAGCAACTCCGTATGATTTTAGAATTTCTTTGGCTTGATACTCGTGTATGTTCATATTAAGGCCGCAAAAATAGGCTTTGTATGGTGTTATAAAATAGAAACTTTGAAAAAAACGTCACGGCAAAACATGGAACTGTTTAAGGTTTCTTTACCCACATTTAGAAAAGGACGAATGGTAAACCAGCGATATGCTGTTTCTATCAAAAAATAAAATGATATATTTGATAAATTGAATTGATAAAAAATGAAAGACGGCTATTTCTTAGTGTCGTGGCCTGCCCTAGCCATGGTAAGTATAAGCCAAAGGAGTGGTATAATGAGAAAGAGACGGTAACGGTGGTGAGGTAGTGATTGGTTATAGGGTGGATAGGAAAGCAGGGTTACTTTGGCCTCGTTTTTTTTAAGGTTAATCATCCTAGACATAACATTAAAGTCACATCTCTAGGGGCTTACGGTTCCATTCTTCTGGTGACAGAGCCTCGCATATTAAGGGGTTTGCCTTGGCGTATTTCAAAATAGTGGTTCCGTCTTCCAAGTATATAAGATCTCGTATCTCTTTGTCTAGGAGTCGTGTAAATAGTTGTTTGTTTACCTCGTAATACACCACCGTGCCATTTTGATACGACTCTCGGTAGTTGATTTTTGCATATACATAGTCAAACTGATGAGTGAGAAGATAGTGTTTACGCCAAGTGTTTATGCCGCTAATGGCTAACGGTCCTCCGAAAAAGGACATCACCAACACCCAACTTATGAGTCGCTCGTAATTGAATCGAAAGGGCGTGTCTACAGACTTCGCTATAAATCGCGTGTAGGCTTCGTTTGCGGCAAGTACTAAAGCTATACTGAAAATGGCAAATCCAAGAATTAAGCGCTGACGGTCATAGCTCGCATAGTCAATAAAATAGTTGGAATACATGATTTGTAACCCCCAGATTAGGAAAGTTGTCAGACCCAAAATGCGCAGGCCAAAAGGAAATTTTTCGAGTCCACTTTCGTATTTTCTTTTGATCCGTAGCTTGCGTTCTTCCTCCATCTCAACAGCACGCTGTCTTATGGTAATCTGAGGAAAAACAGATTTGCGGTTTTTTAAATTATGTAATCTTTGTATCTCGATCAAATACGCCAGTTTTAACTTTCGGTCGTACGCTTCTTTGGTTTCAGGATGAACAAGATGTTCTTTGGCTTGATTTAAGTATTGTGTAATTTCAGCTGCACTTGGATCTGGGTTTATATCCGGATGAACTATCTTTATTTTAGCCTTGTAGGCCAGTTTTACCTCTGCTATACTTGCATAGTTTTCTACACCTAATATCTTATAATAATTTACCATACCGCATATAGCCTTTGCTCTACTACTTTATACATTGCGATAGTAACACTGCTTTGGTGAAATTAAAAATACTTTAGCGCATGATTTCAGTTAAAGAGCTTCTTAAGCAAAATGTGTCTTTTATGCTATGTGAAAATATCCAAAAGCATTACCAAGGGCAATACGATAATCGTCATCTTATCCATGTGAAGTGTTTCATAAGTACATCATTGGCTACACTATGTTGATACAAAAAAGAAGTAGACTAAGCTATGGCATTGGTTAATGGATTATTTTTGACAGCAATGTCATTATATACACAATCCATGCTCAGAGACGGCTCACTAGAAGGCAAAGTTATTTGGGTAACAGGCGGAGGAACCGGTCTAGGTAAATCTATGGTAAAGTACTTTGTAGAGCTAGGAGCCAAAGTGGCTATATCAGGTCGCAGAGAAGAAAAACTACAAGAAGCTGCCGCAGAAATATCAATTGAAAATGTTTTTCCTGTGGTATGCGATGTGCGTGAAAGCAATGAAGTAGAAGCGACAGTAAAAGCAATAGTGGCACATTTTGGAACGTTGAATGGCTTGGTAAATAATGCCGCAGGTAATTTTATTAGTCCGACAGAAAGACTTAGCCACAGAGCGTTTGACGTGGTGATAGATATTGTGCTTAAAGGCAGTAAAAATTGTACGTTGAGTTGCGGTAAGTATTGGATAGAAAATAAAATACCAGCTAGTGTTTTGAATATTGTAACTACCTATGCTTGGACCGGTAGCGGCTACGTAGTGCCCAGTGCTACGGCAAAGGCCGGTGTCTTGGCTATGACCAGATCGCTAGCAGTAGAATGGGCTAAATACGGTATGCGACACAATGCTATAGCTCCGGGTCCGTTTCCTACAAAAGGTGCTTGGGATAGACTGTTTCCGAAAGAAATGTCAGACAAAATAAACCTAGAAAGCCGTGTGCCATTGAAGAGAGTGGGGCATCATCAAGAGTTGGCTAACCTAGCCGCATACCTCATGTCAGATTTTTCTGCTTATGTGAATGGGGAAGTGGTAACCATAGACGGTGGTGAATGGCTGCAAGGCGCTGGTCAGTTTAATCAAATGGATGCTATAACCCAAGAAGAATGGGATTTTCTCGAAAAAATAGTACGTTCTAATCAGAAAAAATCCTAGAACATATTCTTTATCGTCATTCGTAAGTCATCTCTAAATAAGGTGACATTTGATACGAAAACTAATTCTTATTTTGAAATTATTTAAAAAAAA
>Ga0115566_10004854_pt1 | contig 10636 bp, 7 predicted proteins | sample COGITO_mtgs_1204_3_FD_87173 | JGI IMG/M metagenome (GOLD analysis project Ga0115566, IMG submission 87173) | Pelagic marine microbial communities from North Sea - COGITO_mtgs_120405 | ecosystem: Environmental > Aquatic > Marine > Epipelagic | place: Germany:Helgoland, sampling site Kabeltonne...
CTATATGGGCATGCTTGCTACCATGATTAATAGCATGGCATTGCAATCGGCACTTGAAGAGTCAGGCCTCGATACAAGGCTTCAATCGGCCATCAAAATGGAGCAAATTGCTGAGCCATTTATTCGAAGAAGAGCTGTCCGACATTTAGAAAAAGGACGAATTGTGATTTTCGGTGCAGGAACAGGAAACCCATATTTCACAACAGATACTGCTGCCTCCTTGCGCGCAATAGAAATAGAAGCAGACGTAATTTTAAAGGGAACACGAGTAGATGGTATTTATTCTGCTGACCCGGAAAAAGACAAAAATGCCACGAAGTTTACTAGTATTTCCTTCGATGAGGTTTACAAAAAAGGCTTGAACGTAATGGACATGACTGCCTTTACGCTCTGTAATGAGAATAATCTGCCTATCATCGTCTTTGACATGAACAATCCGGGCAACCTAAGAAAAGTAATCTTGGGAGAAGAAGTCGGAACACTGGTTGATGTTGAATAAGGTTTTGTAATTTGCGATTGGTTTAAGAGTTAAAAACTATGGAAGAAGAATTAGAAATGTTGTTTTCCTTAACGAAAGATTCGATGGAAGAATCGATCGACCATTTGGAAAAAGAACTATTGAAGATTAGAGCAGGAAAAGCCAACCCTGCAATTTTTGAAGGAGTTAATGTGGAGTATTATGGAACAATGACTCCATTAAGTCAAGTATCCAACATAAATACTCCCGACGCCAGAACTCTATCTATTCAGCCTTGGGAAAAGTCACTTCTCGAAGAAATAGAACGTGCGATTATTAATTCAAACTTGGGTTTAAACCCCCAAAACAATGGTGAACTCATTATCATTAGCTTACCTGCCTTAACAGAAGAGCGTCGTGGTCAGCTGGTTAAAATGGCGCGTTCAGAAGGGGAAAATGCAAAGGTGAGTATCCGAAACGCCCGGAAGGATGCCAACGACAATCTTAAGAAGCTACAGAAGGATGGACTTTCTGAAGATCGAGTTAAAGATTCCGAAACAGAAGTTCAAGAGCTTACCAATTCCTACTCCAAACGAGTGGACGATCTGATCGACCACAAGGAGAAGGATATCATGACTGTTTAAGCCAAAATATTTGGCTTTGATAAGTGCAATAATCCCATGCTTTAACGAAGAAAATAATCTGGAAGCTGCCTTAGATTCTGTCTCTTGGGCAGACGAAGTGATTGTAGTCGATTCTTACAGTACGGATAAAAGCTTAGCAATCGCTGAAGCCAAAGGCGCGAAGATTATTCAGCGAACATTTGACTTTCCGGCAGCTCAGAAAAACTGGGCAATTCCTCAAGCAAGAAATGAATGGGTTTTCCTCCTCGACGCAGACGAAGTAGTGAGTCCGGGATTGAAGGAAGAGCTCTTGCGCACTGTAAAAAGTAATCCTAAAGAAAGTGCTTTTTGGATTCCTCGATCAAATTGGTTCATGGGCAAGCTCGTGAAACAAGGCGATTGGAAACGCGACGCAGTAATCCGTTTGATAAAAAGAGATGAATGCAAATACCCAGATATTCGGGTACATGAAGAGATTGTTTCGGAGGGTGTTATAGGGAGATTACAGAATCGAATTCTGCACCATACTTATAAAGGACTTCAAGATTATTTGAATAAAATTGAACGCTACACAAATTGGGGCGCTCATGATAGGATTCAGCGTGGCAAGCGCGCCTCTTGGTTCCATTTTACCATCAAACCTTGGTGGAGTTTCACCCGTGCATACTTTTTGCGTCTCGGTTTTTTGGATGGAAGAGTTGGGTTTATTCTAGCCTTTCTCGCTGCCTATACGGCTTTTATCAGGAGTGTGAAAATGTGGCGACTTCAAAATGGAGAAGCCATCTCAGAAGATTGAGCCTACCATTGAAAATATTAGATTTGCTTATATAAACAGCTCTGTTTAAATGGACAATTTTTCCTACGTTGGAAATGGCGATGTAAATGCCATAGAAGACCTTTATCGAAAGTACCTCAAAGACCCAGAATCTGTAGACTTCGGATGGAAGAAGTTTTTTGAAGGATTTGACTTTTCAAAAGCCAATTTTGAAGAAGATGGTGAAATACCTGAAAACTTCCTAAAGGAGTTCAAGGTTATCAACCTGATTGATGACTATAGAGCACGTGGTCACCTTTTCACCAAAACAAACCCGGTAAGAACCAGAAGAACCTACACCCCGAGTTTAGATATTGAGCACTTCGGACTAACAAAAGAGGATCTAGATCTTGAATTTGCCGCTGGTTCTGAAATTGGAATCGGAAAGGCGAAGCTCAGTAAGATCATTGAACACTTAGAAGAGACTTATTGTACTTCTATCGGGGTGGAGTATATGTACATCCGTACTCCAGAGCAAGTAAAGTGGCTTCAAGATAAGATTGAAACAAAGCGGAATAAGCCAGATTTCGACGCAGAAGAAAAGAAAGAGATTTTCAGAAAACTGAAAGAGGCTGTTCTCCTCGAACAGTTTTTACATAAGAAATTTGTTGGCCAAAAACGATTTTCACTGGAAGGTGGAGAAGCTTTGATTCCATCCTTGAATTATATTCTTGAAAAAGGAGCAAACCTTGGAATTAGAGAGTTTGTATTCGGAATGGCCCACCGTGGGAGATTGAACGTTCTGGCTAATATTTTCAAGAAGCCTTTCAATCAGATTTTCGCAGAATTCGAAGGCGTAGATTATGAGGATGAACTTTTTGATGGTGACGTTAAATATCACTTAGGTCATTCAAGAGATCGAACGACGGACCGTGGGATCGATGTACACCTAACGCTTTCACCGAATCCATCTCACTTAGAAACGGTTGACCCAGTAGTGGGCGGGATTACAAGAGCGAAAATTGATAAGTATCTGGATGATGATTCAAAGATTTGCCCGGTACTTATACATGGAGATGCCTCAATTGCCGGACAAGGAATCGTTTATGAAGTGGTTCAAATGGCTGGTCTCAAAGGCTACAAGCTCGGAGGGACAATTCATATCGTAGTAAATAACCAAATAGGATTTACGACAAACTATATTGATGGCAGAACGAGTACTTATTGCACCGATGTTGGAAAGGTAACGCTATCACCTGTGTTCCACGTAAATGGTGATGATGCAGAAGCGGTGGTGCACACCGTATTACTTGCCATGGAATATCGCCAAAAATTCAAGCAAGACGTATTTATCGATTTACTGTGTTACAGAAAATATGGGCACAACGAAGGGGACGAACCTCGTTTCACTCAGCCAGTGCTTTATCAGGCAATTTCTAAGCATGCTAATCCGAAAGACATATACCTTGAGCAACTAGACCAAGAAGGTGTATTGACAAAAGAACAAGCTAAAAAGAGTGAAGATGCCTACCTAAAAATCCTTGAAGAAAACCTCGAAGAATCCAAGAAGATGGATGTTGCCGAGATTGAGCACTTCATGGAAAATACTTGGAAAGATGTTCCTGGAGAAAAAGAAGGCGACTTTGACAAATCTCCAAAAACGGCAATTACTAAAAAGGCTGTTCTTGACTTAGCCGACCGCATTACACATCTTCCAGACGACAAGAAAATCTTTAGAAAGATTCGAAAGCTCACAGATGACAGAAAAAGGATGGTCAAAGAAGACCGTCTGGATTGGGCAATGGGAGAATTGCTCGCCTACGCAAGTTTGCTGAAGGAAGGACATAATGTTCGTGTTTCAGGACAAGATGTAGAAAGAGGAACTTTTTCTCACCGCCATGCTGCTCTTACGCTAGAAGATTCTGAAGAAAAGTATTACCCACTTGCCCACATCGACAAAAAGCAAGGAGATTTTTGGATTTACAACTCCCTGCTCTCTGAATATGCGGTGCTAGGTTTTGAGTATGGTTATGCCATGACCAGTCCTAACGAGTTAGTGATTTGGGAAGCCCAGTTTGGAGACTTTAATAATGGGGCTCAAATTGTAATCGATCAATTTTTAAGTGCGGCTGAAGACAAATGGCATATTCAGAATGGCATGGTAATGCTTTTACCTCACGGTTATGAGGGTCAAGGTGCTGAGCACTCTTCGGCTCGATTAGAGCGTTTCCTACAGCTATGTGCGGAGAACAATATGCAGATCGTGAATGCTTCTACACCTGCTAACTTTTTCCATGTACTGAGAAGACAGTTAAAGCGTGAATTTAGAAAGCCACTCATTATGTTTACTCCGAAGAGTTTACTTCGTTATAACAAGTGTGTGTCTACGGTGAAGGACTTTACAGTTGGTGGTTTTCAAGAAGTAATTGACGACAGCGGAATAACTAAATCTAAAGCAAAGAAGGTGCTTTTCTGTAGCGGAAAAATCTACTACGATTTGCTTAAGATGAGAGAAGAAACCAAACGAGATGATGTTGCGCTAGTTCGAGTGGAACAGATGTATCCTTTCCCTGAGAAGCAACTGAATGAGCTAATCAAGTCCTACAAAAACTGCAAGGAGTGGAAATGGGTTCAAGAAGAACCTGGGAATATGGGTGCCTTGAGTTTCATGCTACGTCATTTCACCATGGTGCCTTTGAGCTTTGTTTCAAGACCAGATAGTGCTTCCCCAGCAACTGGATCTTCTGTGAGACACGCACACCGTCATCAAGAACTATTAGAAACAGCATTTAATTAAAGAATTAGCAAATTTGATCTTATGATCCTCGAAATGAAAATTCCTAGCCCGGGTGAATCTATTTCAGAAGTAGAAATAGCACAATGGCTTGTAGAAACTGGTGACTATGTTGAAAAGGACCAGGCGATTGCTGAAATCGATTCAGATAAGGCAACGCTAGAATTACCTGCTGAGGTCTCTGGTAAAATTGAGCTTTTAGCTGAAGATGGAGACGTTGTTGAAGTTGGCCAAGTAGTTTGTAAGATCGACACTTCTGTAAAGGGAGAGCCTAAAGCTAAAGCTCCAGCCAAGGAAGAAGCGCCAAAAGTTGAAGCAGCTAAAGAAGAAAAAGCTCCTGCCGCAGAAAAGCCTGCTGCTGCCTCAGTAGCCTCAGCAAATGCTGATGTAAAAGCTAGTCCTGTTGCTAAGGAAATGATGGACAAGAATGGCTTGAAAGGTGGAAAAATTTCAGGTTCAGGTCCTGGTGGACGAATTCTCAAAGCTGATGTCGTTGCCTACATGTCTGGTGGTATTGACACATCTGCTGCTGCAGGTTGGGGTGGAACACGAGATGAGCGTCGCGAACGCATGTCGGCTCTTAGGAGAAAAGTTGCAGAACGCCTTGTGAGTGTGAAGAGTGAGACAGCCATGCTGACCACTTTCAACGAAATTGACATGAGCAATGTAATGGCTGTTCGTTCTAAGCATAAAGATGCATTTAGAGAGAAGTTTGGCGTAGGCCTAGGCTTTATGAGTTTCTTCACAAAGGCTTGTACGGAAGCTTTGAATCTGTTTCCAGCAGTAAACGGAATGATCGATGGCAAGGAATTAATTTTCCACGATTTCACTGACATCGGTATTGCGGTTAGTTCTCCAAAAGGCCTAATGGTTCCGGTCTTGAGAAATGCGGAGCAAATGAGTTTGGCAGAAATTGAAGCCGAAATAAAAAGATTAGCCATCAAAGCGCGTGATGGAAAATTGAGCCTTGAAGAAATGAGCGGTGGAACCTTTACCATTACAAATGGTGGTGTGTTCGGGTCAATGTTGAGTACACCAATCATCAACCCACCACAATCTGCGATATTGGGTATGCACAATATAGTGCAGCGACCAGTGGCTGTTAATGGCAAGGTGGAGATTAGACCTATTATGTATGTTGCACTTTCATATGATCACCGGATCATAGACGGTAAGGAATCTGTAAGCTTCCTTTACAAAGTGAAAGAAATGATCGAGAATCCTTCCAAGCTTATGTTTGGAGCGAAAGATCCTGATGAAGTTTTGTTGGGATTGTAAAAGCTACTAAGTAATTTAAGGAGCCCTATTGCTATTGCAGTAGGGCTTTTTTGCGCCTCATTGTGTAGCAAAAAAATGCCCCCGACATTGCTGACGGAGGCTTTTGGGGAAAGTAAAGTTTTGAAGCAACTAAGCTAATCTGAACACATTTAAGCTCGCCTTGCTCGCTTGAATTTAGCAGGTTTCACCCCTCCACATTTAAGCTCGCCTTGCTCGCTTGAATTTAGTTCAGGAAAATTTTAGAATAAAATTTATCCTGAACACATTTCACAGCTGTCTGGGTCATCCAGAGAGCAAGCGATTTCTGCCAAACGTTGTTCTTCAGTTATCTCTTCATTCTTTGGCTGAGCAAGTTGGCTCTTATCAACGGTAAACTTGATTGCATCGGCAGCAGCTTTTGTTCTCAAGTAATACATTCCCGTTTTAAGACCTTTCTTCCAACCATAGAAGTGCATGGAAGTTAGCTTAGCAAAGTTTGGATCTTCAAGGAAGATGTTCAATGACTGCGATTGGTCGATATATGCACCACGATCGGCCGCCATATCAATAATCGTTTTCTGAGAAATCTCCCAAACTGTTTTGTACAGCTCTTTTAGGTTTTCTGGAATTTCATCAATGTCTTGAACCGAACCATTAGCAGCAATAAGTTTATGCTTTAATGAATCGTTCCACAAGTTGAGTTTTACCAAATCACGAAGCAGGTGTTTGTTTACTACTGCAAACTCACCACTCAAGGTTCTTCTTGTGTAGATGTTCGAAGTGTAAGGTTCAAAGGCTTCATTGTTTCCTAAGATTTGAGCAGTTGAAGCGGTAGGCATAGGAGCTAATAAAAGTGAGTTTCTCACGCCATGCTTTACAACCTCGTCGCGCAATACATCCCATTCCCAACGATCACTTGGAGTAACACCCCAAAGGTCGAACTGGAATTTACCTTCTGAAATTGGTGAGCCTTTAAATGTTTCATAAGCACCATCTTCCATCGCAAGATCTTTAGATGCAGTAACTGCAGCGTAATAGATTGTCTCGAAGATGTCTTTGTTCAGTTGTTGCGCTTTTTCTGAATCGAAAGGATAACGCATCAAGATGAAGGTATCTGCTAAACCTTGTACTCCAAGTCCGATAGGACGGTGACGTAGGTTAGAGTTTTTAGCTTCAGGTATAGGATAGAAGTTGTTATCGATAATCTTGTTCAAGTTTTTAGTAGCCTGATAGGTTACTTCAAACAAACGTTCGTGATCAAATTTTCCATCCTTTACATACTTAGGAAGTGCCATTGAAGCGAGGTTACAAACTGCAACTTCATCTTCAGAGGTGTACTCCATAATTTCAGTACATAAGTTAGAAGAGCGAATAGTTCCTAGGTTCTTCTGATTCGATTTCTCATTGGCCGCATCCTTATAAAGCATATAAGGTGTTCCTGTTTCAATTTGAGATTCTAGAATCTTGTACCAAAGATCTTGAGCTTTAATAGTCTTGCGACCTTTGCCTTCTTTTTCATACTTCTCGTAAAGTTTCTTGAAGTTCTTTCCGTAGGCATCATACAACCCTGGACATTCGTCTGGGCACAATAAAGTCCACTCACCATCAGACTCTACACGTTCCATAAAGAGATCTGGGATCCACATTGCATAGAATAAATCACGCGCGCGTTGTTCTTCTTTACCGTGGTTCTTTTTAAGATCCAAGAAATCGAATACGTCTGGATGCCAAGGCTCAAGGTAAATAGCAAAAGAGCCTTTTCTTTTTCCTCCACCTTGATCAACATAACGAGCAGTGTCGTTAAACACACGGAGCATTGGAACAATACCATTTGAAGTTCCATTCGTTCCTCTGATGTATGAACCAGTTGCTCTTACATTGTGAATGCTCAAGCCAATTCCTCCAGCAGATTGTGAAATCTGAGAGCATTGCTTAAGTGTATCGTAAATACCTCCAATTGAGTCGTCCTTCATCGTAAGTAAGAAACAACTCGACATTTGAGGTTTAGGCGTTCCAGCATTAAAGAGTGTTGGGGTAGCATGAGTGAACCAACGCTCAGACATTAACTCATAAGTTTGGACAGCAGCATCAATATCATCTTTGTGAATTCCGATTGAAACACGCATCAACATATGCTGTGGACGTTCAGCAATTTGTCCGTTTACCTTAAGAAGGTAAGAACGCTCAAGTGTTTTAAATCCGAAATAGTCATAACCAAAATCTCTATCATAGATGATAGAAGAGTCGAGCATTTCTGCGTTGTCGTTTACGATTTTGTAAACGTCATCAGCGAGAAGAGGTGCTTTCTTTCCAGTTTTTTCGTCAACGTATTCGTACAAGTCAGTCATTGTTTCACTGAATGACTTTTTTGTGCTTTTGTGTAGGTTCGAAACAGAAATCCTTGATGCGAGGAGTGCATAGTCAGGATGTGTTGTAGTCATTGAAGCTGCAACTTCAGCCGCAAGGTTGTCTAGCTGAGAGGTTGTAACACCTTCATAAAGACCTTCAATTACACGCATCGAAATTTTTACTGCATCAACAGAATCGTCGAGGCCATAGCAAAGCTTTTTTATTCGTGCAGTAATCTTGTCAAATTTGACAGATTCTCTGCGTCCATCACGTTTAATTACGTACATAGTATTAGTAGTATTTAGTTGTTAGAAGTCTTCGTTAAGGGTGAATTTCCTGTCCTCGTTTCCACCACTTTTAACGCCGGCTTTTTGGTACTCACTTACTCTCTTTTCGAAGAAGTTGGTTTTTCCTTGAAGAGAGATTAGATCCATAAAGTCGAAAGGGTTCTCTGAATTAAATTCTTTATCACATCCTAGTTCCATAAGCAAACGATCAGCTACGAACTCAATGTACTGACTCATCAGTTCGGAGTTCATTCCGATCAATCTTATCGGCAGTGCTTCTAGGATAAATTCTTTTTCGATGTTAACCGCATCGAGAATGATTTTTCTCACAACGCCTTTAGGAAGTTTGTTGCTAAGGTGCTTGTTATAAAGCAGGCAAGCGAAATCACAGTGCTGTCCTTCATCTCTTGAGATCAACTCATTTGAGAAACTAAGTCCTGGCATCAATCCACGTTTTTTCAACCAGAAGATTGAACAGAAACTACCTGAGAAGAAAATACCTTCAACGGCGGCAAATGCAACTAAACGTTCAGCGTAAGTTCCTTTGTCAATCCAACGAAGTGCCCATTCTGCTTTTTTCTTCACGCAGTCCATTGTTTCAATGGCATTGAAGAGGCGATTTTTCTCTGCTTTATCTTTTATATAACTGTCTATCAGTAGGGAGTAAGTTTCTGAGTGAATATTCTCCATCATGATTTGAAAACCATAGAAGAATTTGGCCTCAGTGTATTGTACTTCGTTCACGAAATTTTCGGCGATGTTTTCGTTTACGATTCCGTCACTTGCAGCAAAAAACGCAAGTACATGTTTTACAAAATAACGCTCGTCGTCGTTCAATTTGTTGTCCCAATCAACTAAGTCTGGACCTAAGTCAATTTCTTCTGCTGTCCAGAAACAAGCCTCTTGTGTTTTGTAGGCTTGCCAGATGTCGTCGTGTTGAATTGGAAAGAGCACAAAACGGTTTGGATTGTCTTGAAGAATTGCTTCACGTTCGAGTAATTCTTCCTGTGTCAACACCCCGGCAGTGTCGTCATTAATGATTTCATTTTGAATGTCTTGTTCCTGTTTTGTCTCCTTAGTTTCCATAATTATTTTATCCTTTTTCTGTTCTTCAATTCGACAAATTTTAAGCGAGTAAGGGTCCTGAGGTGGATTCTTTAAAAATCACCTAAATGACTAATTTACAATAACTTAAGAGTTTGCGCTCCGGTTGACGGCTTTGGTTAGGGGGCTACCTTTCCAAAGTTTCGTGTGACAAATTTTGATAAAATAAAGAGACGGGGCAAACCAATTTAATTCACATTTCCCCGTAGTTTTCAACACTGCAAATTCACATTGTCTTGTTCAAAAAATAATAAGTGCTCGCAAGGATATATGCAGCAGGCTTTTGAGTTTTGTCGGCTTGCCAATTTCGCAATCAGCTGCGAAATAAATTGGGCTTCATTGGAGAACTTTGCTTAGATTACGCCTCTGCGATTGCTTCCAATTCGCGGTACCAATCCTCTCCAAATTTTCGTATCAGACTGTCCTTTAGAAACCTATAAACTGGAACTTGTAATTCTTGGCCTAAAATGCAAGCTTCGCTACAAATGTCCCAGCGATCATAATTAACCGCCGTGAAGCTTTCGTATTTTTTCAAACGCACCGGGTAGAGGTGGCAAGAGATGGGTTTTTGCAAGCTTGAGTCGCCATTTTGCCAGGCCCGTTCAATTCCGCAAGCTGCTTTTCCGTCTTCAAAAATGGTAAAAGCACATTCCTTACCATCAATCAAGGGGGTAACCATTTCATCTTCTTTGAAGGGATCTTCTACCCCAGCTCCTTGATGCTCGATAGCATCCTGTCCTTTTTTGCTGAGGTAAGGAAGGATTTTGTCCAAGTCTTTTTTAATGCTTTCATATTCGGCTGTTTCGAGAGGGGCACCCGCGTCTCCAGCTACGCAACAAGCGCCTTTACAAGCGCTTAAATTGCATACAAATTCCTCTTCCAAGAGCTCGTTTGAGACGATGGTGTTTTTTAATTCAAACATGCTTTAAAGTAAACTTGCGATAAACATACGCCAAATCTCATGATTCGATTAATCGACCAGATGCAAATAAGCACGAAAAGAAGCAAAGA
>Ga0115566_10004857_pt1 | contig 10633 bp, 10 predicted proteins | sample COGITO_mtgs_1204_3_FD_87173 | JGI IMG/M metagenome (GOLD analysis project Ga0115566, IMG submission 87173) | Pelagic marine microbial communities from North Sea - COGITO_mtgs_120405 | ecosystem: Environmental > Aquatic > Marine > Epipelagic | place: Germany:Helgoland, sampling site Kabeltonne...
AAATCTATATTTAATAATAATAGAATTAAGAATTTATTAGCATCTCCAGATGGAGTCATTGCAATAAAAGTAGCTAAAGCAGACAGTAAAGATAAAACTCCTAGTAACCAAGACCTTTTTAAACCTGAATTACTTTTATTAAGCTTATAGTTTTTTATAAATTTAGAAAACACTATAGTCTATAAAACAATTTAATTATTAACATTATTATTTCCTAAATTAATATCTAAGTATATAATCTTCTTTCTTAAAGTATTTCTATTAATTCCTAATAATTCTGAAGCTTTTAATTGATTTCCTTTTACTAATTTAAGGGTCTTTATTATTAAGGGCCTTTCAACTTCGTGAATTATGCGGTCATATAAACCAGAAGCTGGTAATTCATTTTTATGTAGTTCAAAATATTGGTTGAGATGCTTTTCTACTGAAGCGCCTAAAGAGCTATTCAAATTTTTATTATTTATATTTTCTAGATTAGATAAATATAAATTTATAGTTTCTAAATCAATTATTTTTTCAGGTATTAAAATAATTATACGTTTTATTAAGTTTTCTAATTCTCTCACATTACCTGGCCATTGATAATTTTTTAATTTAATCATAGCCTCAGTATCAATATTTTTTTTATCAGATTTCTCTTCAGTAAATTTACCAATAAAATGATTAATCAATAATGGCACGTCATCTGACCTTTCTCTTAAAGGGGGAACAAAAATTGGCACAACATTAAGCCTATAATACAAATCTTCTCTAAAAAGCCCATCATTTATCATATCTAATAAGTTTCTATGCGTTGCAGTAACAATCCTAATATTCGTATAAATTAATTTTTTACCACCAACAGACGTAAAACATCCATCTTGTAAAACTCTCAACAGTCTAGTTTGAGCCTCTACAGGCATATCTCCTATTTCATCTAGAAATAATGTTCCTCCATCTGCTAGTTCAAATTTACCTTTGCTTTTTTGATCAGCTCCGGTAAAGGCACCCCGCTCATATCCAAATAATTCTGATTCTATTAATTCTCTTGGAATAGCTGCCATATTAATTGCAATAAAAGGATCATTTTTTCTTGGGCTGTAGTCATGCAATGCTCTAGCAATTAGCTCTTTACCAGTTCCGCTTTCACCTCTTATCATCACTGTTAAATCTGATGCGACTACTTTTGCTAATATTCTATAAACTTCCTGCATAGCTGCTGACCTTCCAATTATAGGCAAATCATCATCTAGTATATTTTCTGGATCTTGTTGTTTTATAACTTTATTTTCAGAATTGAATGCTTTTACAACTACAGATAGGACTTTATCCAAATCAAAAGGCTTAGGAAAATATTCGTAAGCACCTCCAGCACTTGCATCAATTGCAGTTTTTATTGTATTTAATCCACTCATAACTAATACAGGTAAATCAGGACGAATATCTTGAATTAAAGGTAGTAAATCTAATCCATTTGAATCTTCCATTATTACATCAGTTATAATAAGATCACCTTCTCCACTTTCTATCCAAGAAAGAAGGGTCTTACCCTTATTTGTTGATTTTGTAGTGAAACCAGACCTACTAAATTTTTTTTCTAAAACTAATCTGATAGCATCATCATCATCCGCTATTAGAATTAAAGGTTTTTTCATTTTTTTACTTCCTCTAAAGCTGGAAGCAATACAGTAAAAATTGTAGTTCTATCGCTTTTTACTTCTATTATGCCACCATGCTCTTCTACTATGCTCGATACTATTGATAAACCCAAACCTGAACCACCATATTTACTTGTAACAAAAGGTTCAAATAAATGAGATCTAATTCCTTCTGGAATTCCTGGCCCATTATCTATTATATTAACAAATATTGGTAACTTTAGCCTATTATTACTGCCAGAAACTTTGATATTAAAGCCATGACGATAACCAGTTTGGATAGTAATAACTCCGTCTAATTTTGATTCTGCTGCATTTTTAACTAAATTTAAAAAAACTTGTATTAAAGAATTTATATCACCATATATTTCAGGCAAGGAAGGGTCATATAATTCTATAATCTCGCAGTTTTTAGCAAAGCTACTTTTAGCTAACCTATTAACTCTCTGAAGTATATCATGAATATTTATTTTAGTTCTATTTACTATATTATTATCAGAAATTGATCCTACTCTATTAACTAATTCTCCTATTCTATCAACTTCATTTACAATCAAAGATGTTAAATCTTTATCTTCATCACTGACCACATCTTCTAATAATTGCGCAGCACCTTTAATTCCAGATAATGGATTTTTAATTTCATGAGACATTAATGCAGATAAACCAGAAACAGAATGAGTGTACTTTTGCACAACCCTTCTATCTATCTGTTCTGCTATAGACCTTTTATGTAAACATAAAATTATATAATTATCATTATATAACCCTGCTTCTATATCCACAAGAATTGGCTTTTTATTTAAATCATTAATTGTAATATCATATTGTGTAGCGCTGTATTTTTGTTTTACAACCTGATTAATTAAAGAATAAATCTGGTTATCAATAGATAAAAAATTTTTTAAATTTTTATTAGATAAGCTGTTACTAGCTTCTCCAAGTAAGGTTTCAGCTGCATAATTAATAAATACTATACTATATTTATAATCTACAAGAAGTATTGCTGCAGGAATATTATTAAGTAATATATTAAAATCTACATTATCTTTAATGGATTCCTTATTGTTCTTCATAATTGATATCACCTTAATTTTAATAAAATTGCCTATTAATTAGGCATATTAATGAATAAATATGTTTTAGTCTATCTATATATATATATATAAGTTTAATATTTTATGGTAAATTATATAAAAAATATTGAGATAATATGAAAAAAAAAATAAATACAATAGCTATAATAATAGCAAGTGGTTTAGGCAAAAGGTTTGACAGTAATATAATTAAGCAATACCAAATAATCAACAATAAAGCTGTTATATGTCATTCTGTAAATACCTTTAAAAAGAATCCTAAAATTACTAAGGTTATAGTTGTTATAAATAAGAACCACCAAAAACAAGCAAATAAACACTTAAATAATATTAGCTCAATAAATATAATTCATGGCGGAATTACCAGACAAGAATCTGTCCATAAAGCATTAAAATATATAGAAAAATTTCAACCTATAAATGTTTTAATACATGATGCTGTTAGACCAAATATTGACAACAGTATTATTAACCTAGTTCTAAAAAATCTTGATAACTATAATGCTGTCGTGCCGGTAGTAAAAATAACAGACTCAGTAAAAAAAATTTCAAAAAATATAATTACTAAACATATAGACAGAGAAAATATAATTTTAGCACAAACGCCACAAGGTTTTAAGTTCAAAGATATTTTAACAAAACATAATAAAAATAAGAAAAAAAATTTAACAGATGATTCTACTTTATTTAGTAAAGTATATACAGTTCCTGGAAATACTTATAATTTAAAAATTACTAATAAATCTGACTTAAAAAATTTAAGAAAAATTATGTTCAATCAAAAAAAATATATACAACTTTCAGCGATGGGTATCGATGTCCATAAATTTGATAATAATAAAAAAAATTATATACGTTTAGGGGGCATAGATATTAAATTTTATAAAAGTTTAAAAGGGCATTCAGACGCTGACGTCGTCTTACATGCTTTAGTAGACTCAATACTAGGCTCTATTTCAGGTGGAGATATAGGAAGTATATTTTCTGACAAAGATCCAAAATGGAAAAATACAAATTCAGAAATTTTTGTAGAGCATGCTATAACTATGTTAAAAAAGAATAAATGTATTTTGCTACATACAGATATTACTATTATGTGTGAAGAGCCTAAAATATCTCAATATAGAGAAAAAATGAAAGATAATATTGCAAGAATGTTAAATATTTCTACTAATAATGTTTCTATCAAAGCTACCACTTCGGAAAAACTAGGGTTTTTGGGAAGAAAAGAAGGTATTATGGCTCAGTGTTTAACAACTATATCTAGGCCAGCTTAATATGGCGAAAATTAACCTTAATACCATGTTTGTCTCTGTACTTGGTATAGGATTCATACCTTTTGCCTCTGGAACATTTGGTTCATTAGCAGGATTAGTGATCGGATATCTTTTAAACTTATTAAGTTATAATTTATTTTTCTTATTTATACCGATACTATTTATATTGGGAGTAATTGCATCTAATACTTATCAGAAACTTACAGGAGAAAAAGATTCAAGTGTAATTGTTATAGATGAAGTTGTAGGACAATTAATAGCAATGATGTTTGTAATGGATAATTTAGTATTAGTATTTATCTCATTTATAATTTTTAGGATATTTGATATATTAAAGCCTTGGCCTGCTTCATATGCAGATAAAAAAATGAAGGGTGGTTTTGGAGTCATGTTAGACGATGTATTTGCTGGAATTTATGCTTCTATATCAGTCTGTTTAATTGGTAGTATTTTATAAAATGATATTAAATTTAGAAAGCTTATCTCAAGAATTATTAATAAAATTAAAATATAATAGTTTAAAATTAGGAACAGCAGAATCTTGTACAGGAGGAATGATAGCTCAATACCTAACTATGCATCCGGGATCATCAGAAATATTTAGTTGTGGATTAGTTACTTATTCAAACGAGTCTAAAATTAATCTCTTAGGCATTAAAGAGTTAGAAATTAAAAAATATGGAGCTGTTAGTAAAGAAGTTGCTTCTGCTATGGCTTTTAACTTATTAAAACAAAATAATATTGATATATCAATTGCTGTTTCAGGTATAGCAGGACCAGGTGGAGGAACAGAAGATAAACCTGTGGGGTTAGTTCATCATGTTATGGCTATAAAAAATAAATTAATACACAAAGAGCTTATTTATAATGGAGATAGAGAAAATGTTCGAAAACAAACAGTTGAAACATGTTTAAAATTAATTTTAAATGAAATAAGTCATTAATAATTTTAAATAAACTATTTATACAAATTATATGCACGTTCCTCGAAAGCTATAATCATTTTTTTTGAAGCTTTTTCAAATAACTTACCAATAATATTTTGTAAAATCAATGATTTAAACTGAAACTCAATCGATAAAATTATTTCACATTCTTGCTCAGATATATGATTGATTTCCCATATATTATTCATTTTTTTGAAAGCTCCACTAATAGCCTCAGAACAAACTTTATTAGATTCAATAAGTGTTACTTTACTTGTAAAAGTTTCTTTAATAAATTTAAAACCAATCTCCATATCAGAAAAGAATGTATCATTAGATTTATTATAAACACTAGTTGAGACACACCATGGCAAAAATTCTGGATACTTTGAAACATCGGATATTAAATCAAACATCTGTATTTTTGAATAATTTATTTTTTTTTTAACTGAATATTTAAACATTTAAGCTAATAGTTCTTGCTAATTTAAGTTTTTTAAAATCATCATCTGCATGATAGGAAGATCTAGTAAGTGGAGAAGAAGAAACTAATAAGAATCCCATTTTATAAGCTAATTGTTTTAAATAATCAAAGTCTGTAGGTGTCAAATATTCTACAACTGGTAAATGACCTTTTGTTGGCTGCATATATTGGCCAATTGTAACAAAATCAACAGAAGATCCTCTAAGATCATATAATAAACTTTCTATTTCTTTTAATGTCTCTCCTAAGCCAACCATTATTCCTGATTTTGTAAATACAAAAGGATCAATTTCTTTTGCTAATTTTAATATACTTAAACTATGTTGATAGTTTGCTCCCCTTCTAACCTTTTTGTATAGCCTGCTAACGGTTTCTAAGTTGTGATTAAAAACATCTGGCTTTGCATTTATAACTTTTTCTAATGCTCCTATTTTTCTTTGAAAATCTGGTGTTAGAACTTCAATAGTAGTTCTTGAAGAAATTTTTCTAATTTCCTTAATGGAACTAACAAATTGTAAAGCCCCTCCATCTATTAGATCATCCCTATCAACAGAAGTTATTACTACATGTTTCAAATTTAATTGCGATATTGCAATTGCTAACCTCTTAGGTTCTAATGAATCAATAGCATTAGGGTTCCCTGATTTTATATTACAAAAACCACATTTTCTGGTACAGACATCTCCCAAAATCATAACAGTTGCATGACCTTTATCCCAACATTCTCCAATATTTGGGCATGAAGCGGATTGACAAACAGTATTCAATTTTGCTTTATTAATTAAATCTTTTGTTGCCAAATAACCATTTGAAATTGGAGCCTTAACTCTAATCCAGTCAGGTTTTTTTATATTTGTTACACTGTTATTAGTTAAATGTGACCTAGATATATAATCTTCTTTAACATTCTTATTCACCATATAACTTTCCTTAATTATATATGTATGGCTCTATCATAAGCATCTAGCACTGATTCATGAATAGATTCAGATAGAGTAGGATGAGGAAATACAGTATTAAATAGGTCTGCTTCAGTTGCCTCTAGTTGCATAGCAATAGCGTAAGTTGAGATTAACTCTGTTACTTCTGGTCCTACCATATGAGCTCCTATTAACTCTCCATTATCCTTATTAAATATTGTCTTAACAAACCCATTAGACTCACCCAACGCTATTGCTTTTCCATTTCCATGTAATGGAAAAACACCAACCTTTAATTTTAAACCTAACTCTTTGGCTTTTTTTTCTGTTATACCTATACTTGCTACTTGAGGACGAGCATATGTGCATCCAGGTATTATTTTTTTATGATTAGAAGCTTCTTTAGGGTTAAAAATGTAATTAACTGCGTTAATACCTTCATGACTAGCTTTATGAGCTAACCAAGGTGCACCAGTAATATCACCTATTGCAAATATACCTTTTTGAGAAGTTTCACCAAAATAATTTGTAATAATTCTACCATCTTCTTGTTTAATATCTACTGTCTCCAGACCAATATTTTCAATATTTGCTTCAATTCCTACAGATACTATAGATTTTGAATATTTTTCCTTATGAATAGTACCATCTTCCATAGTAAATTCTGCATTCACATTATCTTTTAATGAAGTTATCTTTTTAATTTTAGTATTTGTAAGGATTTTTATTCCTTCTTTCTCTAATTTACTTCTTACAAATACAGATATATCTTTATCTTCATTAGGCAGAATGTGATTTTGAGCTTCTATTACTGTAACTTTCGTTCCAAAATCACTATAAAAACTTGCAAATTCAATACCTATAGCACCAGCACCTACTACTAAAATAGATTCCGGTTTTTTGTCAGGTATCATTGCTTCTTTATAGCTCCATATATTTTTACTATCTGATAAAAGGCCATTAATATTTTTTGGCCTTGCTCCTGTTGCTAAAATTATATTTGATGCAGTATACAAATTATTATTAACAATTACTCTTCCAACTCCTGAAATTTTTCCACGTCCATTAATAACATCTATTTTATTTTTCTTTAATAGATATTCTACACCTTTTGATAGCTTATCGGCGATTTCTCTTGATCTGTTTATTATTAATTCCCAATCATACGAGCTATTCTCTGCTTTTATACCAAAGTCTTTAGATACTGATATAAGATGTTTTATTTCAGAAGATCTCAATAAGGCTTTTGTTGGAATACATCCCCAATTTAAGCAAACTCCTCCAAGTTGGCTTTCTTCTATAATCGCTGTTTTTAATCCTAATTGGCCAGCTCTAATAGCAGCTACGTAACCACCTGGTCCACTTCCTATAATAATTAAATCATAAGTATTGTCTTTAACCATAATTCACCTAAACAATCATTTTGACAGGATTTTCTATTAAACTCTTAAATTCTTTTAAAAGCCTTGCTCCAACTGCTCCATCTATAGCTCTATGATCTCCTGATAATTGACAGGTCATTATATTGCAAACTTTTATTTCATTATCAATAACAATAGGCTTTTTTGATATACTTCCTACCGCTAAAATACCTGATTGTGGAGGGTTTATTATTGCCGAAAAGCTATCAATTCCATACATGCCTAAGTTACTAATAGAAAAATTTCCTCCTTCATAATCTTCTGGTAAAAGTTTGCCTGCATTAGCTTTTGAAACAAAATCTTTCATTTGCACGGAAATATCTCGTAAATTTAAGTAATTAGCATTTTTTATTACAGGAGTAAATAACCCATCTTGAACGGCAATAGCTACACTTATATCAACAGAACCAAAAAATGTCATTTCATCTTTACCCCAAGTACAATTTGCCTCAGGCACATTGAATAGTGCTGTAGCCATAGCTTTTATGACAAAATCATTAACTGATATCTTAAATTCTTTATCAAAAGTTTTGTTAATTTCTTCTCTAGATTTAATTAAATTATCTACGTTACAATCTATACTTAAATAAAAATGAGGAACTTCTCTTTTAGATATACTTAATCTCTCTGCAATAACTTTTCTCATTGAAGATGTTTTTTTACTTACATTGACTTTGCTCATAAAATTAGATTTATTTCTTAAGCCACTGTTTTTATTTAAGTAATTATCTAGGTCAGCTTTCACTATCCTGCCTCTTGGGCCACTTCCAGCAATATGTTTTAAATCAATATTATTCTGTAAAGCAATTCTTTTTGCTAACGGACTGGCAGCAATTTTTTGACCTAAATTTTTAATAGTGACTTCGCCATCATTTACTACAGGATTATCAATTATTTTAACAGTATTAACATCTACAACTTTTTTTTCTACCTCTCTAACTTCTTCTTCCTCTCTAACTTCTTCTTCCTCTCTAACTTCTTCCATATCATTAACTTCATTTTTTTGCTCTACCACATTATTATCGGCTCTATCATGAGTATCTAATATATCTTTTATATCTTTTTCTGTATCATTCTTACTTTTTAAAATAGCTATTAATGAATTAACACCAATACCTTCTGTACCATCATTAAATAATATTTTTTCTAAAATACCTTCATCAACAGATTCTATTTCCATAGTAGCTTTATCTGTCTCAACTTCTGCAATAATATCACCAGGTTTTACTTCGTCTCCAATATTTTTGCACCATTTTGCTAGACTACCTTCAGTCATAGTGGGTGACAATGCTGGCATCAGTATAGGTATTGCCATATTTATACTCCTCTTTATATTTAAAAATTCATAAACAATTATTCCATAATTATATAAAACATTCTTATTTTTTAAATTGCAAAAAATAGTAAAACTATTAAATGAATCGCAATTTATATAAACTAATTAAAAATTTATTAGTATTAAATAGCTAATTTTTAATTATTTTAAAAAAATGACATGCATAGTTTTGCAACATTCTCCTTATTAGGAACACATAAATCTTCTAAATTTTTTGCATAGGGCAATGGCACATCTAGCGAAGAAATCCTTTTAGGGGGAGCATCTAAATAATCAAAAGCATTTAATGTAACCTGAGAAATAATTTCAGCTCCTATGCCAGAACTCATCCAACCTTCTTCAACAGAAATTATTCTATTAGTTTTTTTTACTGAATTAATAATTGTTTTAATATCCAGAGGCCTTAAAGTTCTTAAATCTATTACTTCAGCACTAATATTATATTTTTCTAGTAAATCAGCCGCACCTAAAGCAGCACTTACTCCTCTTGAAAATGCTGTAATTGTGATATCTGAACCTGGTCTTTTTATACTAGCTGAACCTATAGGAATATTATAATCAATATCTGGAACTTCAAACACCTCATTATATAACAGCTCATTTTCTAAAAATATTACTGGGTTAGGGTCTTGAATAGAAGCACGAAGCAAACCTTTGGCATCAGTACTGTCGTATGGAGAAACAACTTTTAAACCAGGTATATTTGAGAATATTGAGCTTAGGTCGTGACTATGTTGTGCTGCCACTTGAAAGGCAGACCCATTTGGTCCTCTAAAAACAATAGGAACATTTACAAGCCCCCCTGACATATAATTTGTCTTTGCAGCAGAATTAATAATTTGGTCTATTGCTTGAAAAGCAAAATTCCATGTCATAAATTCTACTATAGGTTTCAAACCTGAAATTGCAGCACCAATAGCTAAGCCTGTGAAACCTGCTTCAGTAATTGGAGTATCAATAATTCTTTTTTCTCCAAATTCTGCTAGTAATCCTTGGCTAACTTTATATGCACCCTCATATTCTCCAACTTCTTCACCTATCAAAAAAACATCAGAGTCTGCTCTCATTTCCTCAGCAATAGCATCTCGTATTGCAGTTCTAACTGCTAATTTTGTCATTTTAAAACCTAACTCGATAAAACATTATTATACAATTCTTCTTCTTTTGGAACTTCTGCCTTCGTAGCTTTTTCAGCTAACTCAGAAATTTCTAACCTAATATTACTATCAATTTTACTTAAATCATCCTCATTAAGTATTTTTTTAGTTAATAATTGATTTTTTATATATTCTATTGGATCTTGTTCTTCTCTCATTTTTTGAACTTCTTCCCTTGTTCTATACTTAGCAGGGTCAGACATAGAATGCCCTCTATACCTATATGTTTTCATTTCCATTATAATAGGACCATTCCCTTCTCTAACCCATTTAACTGCTTTTAAACCAGCAAGATAAACCGAGATTGGATTCATTCCGTCTACAGCAAAACCTGGAATCCCAAAAGATTCTCCATGCTTACTTAGATCATTTCCAGCA
>Ga0115566_10004858_pt1 | contig 10633 bp, 7 predicted proteins | sample COGITO_mtgs_1204_3_FD_87173 | JGI IMG/M metagenome (GOLD analysis project Ga0115566, IMG submission 87173) | Pelagic marine microbial communities from North Sea - COGITO_mtgs_120405 | ecosystem: Environmental > Aquatic > Marine > Epipelagic | place: Germany:Helgoland, sampling site Kabeltonne...
CCGAGAAAAACTTTCCGAGAAAAACTTTCCGAGAAAAACTTTCGGAACAGCCGTCGTTCAGATGGAGTCAAAAAATGGAGGTGCGGTTTGAACACACAGAAAACGTTTCCCTGATTAAATTGACCCTTGATCCGGATGTCGACTTCATCAACCAAGTCTCAAATTCGTCACCATCTAGACTGAAAGATAAATTTTCATTTTTTTGATTGGCGTTAAAACACCGGGATTCACATGGCCAGAAAACAAAAAGTGATTACTCGGTCAATTGGGAAATAGGCGACAGCAATAACGTGCGAAATTCGACTTCGGATCCTTCAGCTTGGAGTGCGACTTGTCCCTCTGATGCTGTACATTTCGTGCCGTGGTTCACCAAGTCACCATTGACCCAAACCTTGATCGAATCTTTAACGCACTCGATGACCATTGTGTTCCACTCGCCCAGTGGTTTCTCAGAGTCATCGGTTAAATTGAGGATTCGTCGTGCTTTTCCTTCGGTGACGCCCCATTTTTCTTTTGCTCCACGTCGCTTTACCATGTCGGGAACCGTGATGTCTTCTACGATGCACCAAAAATCACCGGCATGTTTGTGGTTCATTTGACACTCAATGGACTTCGGAAACATTTTGTAAAGAGCACGAGGTGTCGATGCGTGAACGAGCACGCCGCAATTGCCAGGCTTTCCAGCAAAACGGTATTCAACTTTCAAACGAAAGTTCTTGTATTTCGCGTCTGTAATCAAATGTCCCTGCGGTTGACCAAGACTAACTAACATTCCATTGCGGACGATAAAAGTTGGATCGGCCTTTGGGTTTTTATCTAAATGTGGCACATCAACGTGCCAACCGGTCAAGTCTTTGCCATTGAACAAACTTTTCGCTTTCCCACTGTCCGTTTTTCCTGCCGGTTGCTGCTTCGATTCTTGAGCGACGGAATTCATTGCAAAAATCGAAAAGATGGTCAAAGCAACGGCGAGCGGAAGATGATGAAAACGAGTCACAGCAGAAATCCTGAAAACGGGTGAGGGTTGTTTGGTTTGGATGATTTTACCAGTTCGGTCGGTCATTCATTATGACTGAATCGCGTCGTTAGTGGAATTTAACCTTAATGCGGATGTGATTCGATTGCGATAAGCCAATGGCAATTTCGCATCTTATTGAGCGGGCGATTGCTTTGGTGACGCTGAACCGTTTTTTCGTTCTTTCGAAAATACGTCACCGGTCGGTTTTTTCGGCAAGGTGGTTCTCCAATTTTTGATTTTCTGAATGAGATCGTGAACCGTTGCTGCCTTTTTCACGCTGAGGTCATTTTTTTCGAAAGGGTCCGAAGAAAGGTCATAAAGCTGAGAGTAACTAAAGTCGTGATTGGTGACCAACTTCCAGTTGTCATGCACGATGGCATAGGATACCCAGTGGTGCGGACGTGCTTTTTGGATCGGCCAGGGCGATTGCATTTTCCAAAACAGAGGTTTAGCTCGAGTTGGATTGCGTTTTCCTTTCAAGGTTGCGACATGGCTGACACCATCGGGTTGATAGTTTTCGGGAAGCTTCGCACCCGCAATTTCGCAAAATGTGGGTAGCAAATCGATGGCGGAAAACAATGACTTGCGGTCGATGTCCCCAGCCGCGATCTTGCCGGGCCAGCGAGCAATAAACGGTACACCGATGCCACCCTCGAATAAGGCTGACTTGTAACCCTTGCGGCCAGCGGTGAGACCCTTGGCCGCAGCAATTCCGTATCCAGCACCTGTAGCGGTATCGTGCATCAGCGTCAGCTCAGTTGGTCGAGCGGCGCGGGCAGGCCCATTGTCAGAGCTGAAGATGACCAGTGTATTGTCCGTCAGTTTAAGTCGATCGAGAGCATTAAGAACCTCGCCAATCCGATCATCAGCGTGAGACAAAACCGATGCGTAGATATTGTCTGGTTCGTCAAGTTCGCGAAATCGCCAGCGGTATTTTGGGACCGTGTGAAACGGTGTGTGTGGTTCATGAATCCAGAGGTTTACAAAGAAGGGCTTGTTTTCCCGATGGCTCTTTTCAATGAATTCAATTGCGTTTTGGGAGTCTTCGTGAACAGGCATCTGCTCTCCAGCACAATTGAACGCTCCGTATTCATCGTAGCCATATTCACTCGGCAGCGGCGAATCGGGAATCATGTTGTTTGACAAATGCCACTTACCGAAGTGCGCTGTTCGATATCCGGCTTTTTGCAAGAACCGCGGTAACAACGGAGCCTTTGGACTTAACCAATCAGGCATGTTTCGTTTTGCATTACTGGGAACCCATGCAAAGTGACCATCAATGTTATAGCGAGCTGGGAATTGACCGGTCATCACAGCTGTTCGACTTGGCGAACAGACACCGCTGGCGACAGTAAATCGATGAAAGTCGGTACCCTCCTTTGCGAGGCGGTCAATGTTTGGAGTCTTTACATATGGATGCCCGTGACAGCCAAGGTCTCCCCAGCCCCAATCGTCAGCGAAAATGAACACGATATTCGGCCGTTCCGCCGCATTCGACGCTGATTCGACCATCGAAAGACAGAGCAAGAGCATGCTGATTATTCGAGACAAGGAAAGTCTACTCATGTTTTTTCAGTTTTTAAATTCGCAAAGCTGTTCAGAATTCCATCGCAAATTCCGCAACCAACAGGAGGGTTGTTTAAGCTGCGACCTTCGCCTGAAGCTGATTGATTAGGATAACATTTGAGCCAAAACCTTAAGGGATTTGGTGTCGCATGAACGCGGTCACTCTTCGTCAAACGTGACAGTGACTTTGTCGATCATTGGCTTGGATTTGTTTTTGGTCGTGTCGGTGATTTTGACCTCGAACTGAACACCGAAACATGCAGGCAAACCGGACAAATCCATTGTCGCGGGGACCTTTTTCACTTGTTTTGCAAAACCTGAAATGTGGTCGTATTCTTCCTTGATTGTTTTCCAGTCACTCCAATGGTCAACCGAGCCGTCGCCGGTCGTATCGACACCAACTCGTGATTCCACAGATTCGACCCATGGTCCAGGACTGACGTAGTCGGTTTTCATTTGGGTCGCCAAGTAAAATTTGCCTTCGGCAAAACAAACGTCAGGATCAGGGTGTCCCTTTCCAATATGATCGCAGAATTTGAATGGATCATTGATGCTAGGTGATGTGAACCAACATGCACTCATGTGACTACCGACTGGATCATAGTCTCCGAATAGGTAGTATCGGCCTCCAATTGAAATCGACGCCCAATCTCCGTAGGCATTTTGCTCCGGTTCGTGAATTTCATATTTAGCAATGTTTGTCGTGAATCGTTTTGGATTTTCTTTGCCCCAATGCGGATGCTTGTATGTCCCGATTTTGCCGGTTGGCTTTGTGCGATAGTCAACGGCAGGTTTTTCAATTTTAAAGTCCTTGACGCCATCGGGACTAACGGCATGAGTTGCCAACGGCGAGTCCCATGAATGACGCTGAGCGTTAATGGGATCCCAATTTTCTACGATCAAATGAAATTTTCCATCGAGTCCTCGAATGATTCCGGCATCTGAACCATGCGACGGATCATTGAAAGCCATTCCTTTGTTAACACCCGGTTTTCCGTCCGATAAATTTTCGTCAATGTAGACATGCGGGTCTTGGTCGTTTGGAAAGTCGTAGTAGATGTAAACTTTGCCGTCAGCATATTCAGCGGAAGTCACCCACGCTGAGAACTTTTCTGTGACGGAACCATGATGAACCCAATTCACCATGTCGCGACTTTGCCATGCATGATAGCCGCCCAGTCGTTTCTCAAGCCCGCCGGGTGCGTCAAATTGATTTGGAAAACGCGTTGTTTTTAAAGGGATGTTGAATCCCTCAAGCGTTGCGGATGTGGGCGTGAACTTTGGCTGCGGGTTGGCGTTTTGTCCATTTTTGACGCGAGGTCGCCCGCCACCATAACGGCCAAACATCCAGTAGTTTTTGGGACCAATACTCAGAAGAACTGGAGCATCGCCAAGATTGGTTGGGCCGAGGTTTTTGATCGGATCCCAATTTTGCCAAACCGGCGATTGATCGAATGTAATGGACTTCAATGAACGCTTTTCATTAAATCGTTTTAGCTTGCTGGAAAAGCTCGCGGTCTTTTGAATTGGTATTGCCATTCCATCTTTCACCGAAAGATTTTTTTGCAATCCAATTGCGTCAGTCCATTCTTTTTGAGAATCGACGGACCAATCATCGGCGCTAATGGTGACGCTGATGCAGATCAAAGCCAAAACGATAGAAGGGGATGATGTGTTCATAGACTTTGTTTCTCAAGTTGCTTTACGAGACTGTTGGCCTCTCATTTGGAATTCGATTCCTAAAACCATCCGACGGCGATGAATAGGGCTAAGCAATGTGGTATCAACAGGATCACTTTTTCTTTTTTTGGTCCGCGGCCCATTTGATCGCTTCGACAATATGTTGCCGTCCAAACTTTGTGTCCAATGACTGAACATCGTGCCCAAGTTCAGTGTAAAAGAATCGTCCACCTTCGTTTTCATGCAGCCAGGCAATCGGATGGTCCTTGCCCATTGCCTTGCCGCCACGCGTTTTGAAATAATCGCGTACCGGCTCAAAAGTTGATTCGTCGACACGAAGAAGGACTTTGAATCCCGGCAAGCCGGTCACAGAGCGATCGTGGTTGGTCCAATCCGCTTTATATTTAAAGCTCTCTCCCATCCCGCTCACCGATGGGTGATCTTTTGAGGAGGAATCGACCGTTACCCTGGCTTGGAGAAACTTCGAATCGCTATTGAAATCACAACCAGCGAGTTTGGTAAACCACTCCCATTCGGTTTGATGCACCAGGGCAGCATGTAAAGCGACGATGCCACCGCCAGCTCGATACCAATCACGAATTTTCTCGCGTTGTTTTTCATTGAACACTTTGGTGAGTTCGTTGGAGTTATTGAGAATCAGTACGTCGTATCGATCAAGGTACGCAAGGTCTTTTGGATTTTCCGAAACGTCAATCTGCATCTTGGTTTCTTCGGACAATCGAGCCAGCCAGCCGCTTACCGCAGCAGTTTCCGGATGTCGGTACCAGCCGGTGCCCGCAAACACGAGCGCCGAACCGACGTGCTCCCGACTGCGTTCAGGCTTGGGTTTGCCATCATCGTGAGCATGTATGTTTTCGATCAACAACAAAAATACGATTGGAACGAGTAACATTGTTTTGGCGAATCGCATTTTTTGATTGGTTTTCTATTTTGTGGTTTCCAGGAGTCTGGCAGTATATTTGGAGAACTGGAACAGATCAATCTTTCACCGAGTTTGGATTGTTCGTTTTTCCATCGCGCGGTTCAAAGATGAACATAACGGTTTGGAATGATGTACTGTGCGTCTCACAGCGATTTCATCTAAGGATTCAGGGATCAAGAAATAAAAAAAGGTGCTGACCGTGAGGCCAACACCTTTTTCTTATTCAGTTTTGAAAGTTAACGAATTAACCTTCTGCACCGCAAGATGGCTCAGCTGCACATCCAGCATCGCAACCTGAGTCGCAGCTAGATCCACAACCACCACAAGCAGCACCACAACCGCAAGATAGCTTGCTCATCATTCCGCTGATCATCCCACGAAGGCGTCCGCCGAACATGCCACAGCCGTTTCCACATGGGTCACAGCAGTTGTTGTTGCAGCAAGGAACTTGGATTTCTTTGCAAACTCGCTTGCAAACCTTAACGCAGTACGTTTCGGTTTCGCAACGAGGAACACATACGGTGTATGTGCAGGTCTTTTCTTCGCAAACGGTCTTCCAAGATTTGCAGCAAACGGTCTTGGTTCGCGTTTCGCAACGGAACTTTCGAACGCAGCAAGTTTTGGTGCGGGTTTCGCAACGGTACTTTCGAACGCAGCAGTTTTTGGTTCGTGTTTCGCAACGGAACTTTCGAACGCAGCAGTTCTTGGTTCGTGTTTCGCAACGCCATTTTCGAACGCAGCAAGTTTTGGTGCGTGTTTCAGGCTTGCAAACCGTTACACAGTAGGTGTAAGGCTTCTCTTCACAACGAAACTTGGTAACACATACTGGAACTTCGCAGCACTTGATTTCTGGAACCCATACTTTTCGGCATACGGTTCGGTAGCAAGGTGCACATCCACAAGGATCGCAATCGCCACAGTTTGAACCAGCAGCTCCGTCACCACAACTGCATGAACCAGCAGCGGCTCCACATGAACCACAAGCTGAAGCAGCGTCGCAACCGCATGAAGGCTCAGCAGCACATCCGCCGCAAGCATTTCCACAACCACCACCGAACATGCCAGATAGTAGACCGCATCCGCCCATTCGGCTTCCAAGTCCACCCATCATTCCACGAAGAGTTGGAACTTGCATTTCACGGGTTTCCCAGTGACCGCCAACTTTGCGAACGGTTTTCATAACGGTTTCTTTGTAAGGAACGCGAACGGTACGTGTACCGTTTCGTTGTTCTTTGTGAGGAACCATTACTGTATATGACTTCGTTACGTTCTCGGTGTATGGAACGCGAACTTGGTAAGACTTCTGAACGGTTTCCGTATATGGAACGCGAACGGTGTAAGTCTTTTGAACGGTTTCCGTGTAAGGAACCCGAACGGTGTAGTTCTTTTGAACTTGCTCAGTGTAAGGAACACGAACTGTGTAGTTCACTTCCTTCTGAGTTGTTACAGGAACTCGCTTGGAGACGTTGTACGTCTTTGTACGAGTTTCTTTTGAGTACTTCGTAACTTGACGAGTACGGGTTTCTGTTGTCCAGGTTGGAACCCAGACTTTACGAGTTGTGTAGGTAGGACCACATCCACCGTCGGCCGCAGTGGCACTTGGTGTTGTTGATACGGCGTCCCCACACCCACATTGAGCGTTGGCATGAGCTGCTAGTAAAGCAACTGCAATTAGCCCAAGTAAGGTACGTTGCAACATTGGGGAAATCTCCTGATTAGGAAAAACAAAAAAATACTTAAACACTAAACTTCTTTAAACAGACTTTGTCAGAGCAACTCTAGAGTTTGACTCAACATGCTGTTTGAGGTTGGATTCAACCAGGTGTGGCATCCAAAGCGCTTTCTCCACCAGTTCTAAAAGAACGTTTGGATCGAAGGGTTTCCTTAAATAGTAGGCACCACCTGCTTCATGAGCGCGATGAATAATGTCGGGAGCTTGACTTGATGACACGAACATGACGGGCACATCCTCGTTACCCTTCACTTGTCTCATATCACGGCAAAGTTCCAATCCGCTTTCACCTTCCAAATTGGTGTCGCAGATAATCAAATCCAATTGTTCGTCGGTCGCAGCTTTTAACGCAGCTTCGCTGTCGCGGGCGCAGTGACTTTCGTACCCCGACAAGTGCAACGCGGCCGCAATAGCGGTTAGCGTCAAAGGATCGGGATCGACGACTAGGATTTGTGGTTTTGCCGTAAATGACTTCATAACATCAAGCACTTACTACCGTGGTTGAAAAAATTTCTCTGATCCGTCAGATTCAGGGGAGAAATCCTTTCCTCGCTATTCAGATCGTCGAACTCAGTCGTTAAGAACGACCTTTTTTTTCCCGATCATCTAATCGGAAAAGTCGGTGCAATCAGACATGTTCAACTCTCTTAGCCAAGCGCTCGCGACCCGGTAGAAAACGCCTTAAGCAACATGGGTTACGATGAATGTTGCATTTAGTAAAGAAGTTGAATTAAATAAACGTTCATGATGACAACGATTCTCGGAATCTCGGCCTTCTATCACGATTCTGCGGCTGCGATCGTTGTTGACGGTCGTATCGTTGCAGCGGCACAAGAAGAGCGGTTTACACGGATTAAACACGACCCGGCATTTCCAAAAAATGCGGTCGACTATTGCTTGGCTGAAGCCGGCGTGTCATACGACGAAATTGATTACGTTGGGTTTTATGACAAGCCACTTGTCACATTCGAAAGGTTGCTTGAGACGTTTCTAGCCGTTGCCCCACGCGGCTTCGGTTCGTTCTGTAAAGCAATTCCTGTTTGGCTGAAACAAAAACTGCGGCTCCCGAAATTAATCCGCCAGGAACTGGGCGGAAAATACAAACGTCGTATCATCTTTGCGGGGCATCATGAATCCCACGCAGCCAGCGCGTTTTTTCCTTCGCCATTTGAAGAGGCTGCAATCTTAACGCTGGATGGAGTCGGTGAATGGTCGACAGCAACAACCGGAGTCGGATCAAAGAATAGAATCGATTTGCAGCACGAACTTCGCTTTCCGCATTCACTTGGACTGCTCTATTCTGCCTTCACAAGTTTTTGTGGATTCAAAGTCAATTCGGGTGAGTACAAGCTGATGGGGTTGGCGCCATACGGCAATCCAAAATTCGTCGATCTGATCAGGGATCAAATGATGGACCTGAAGCCTGATGGGTCGTTTCGTCTCAATATGAAGTACTTTGACTATTGTCACGGGAATCGGATGCCATCTCGAAAATTCGAAGAATTGTTCGGCGTTCCGTTTCGACAATCTGAATCCACGTTGACGCAAGACTATATGGACATCGCCGCTTCAATCCAAAAAGTAACGGAGGAAATTGCCCTTCGCTTGACACGGGATCTGCAATCGCGGACCGGTCAAAAAAATCTTGTGATGGCGGGCGGCGTCGCGCTGAATTGTGTTGCCAATGGCCGACTACTCCGTGAAACAGATTTCGATAACATCTGGATTCAACCCGCTGCCGGTGATGCCGGCGGGGCACTGGGCGTTGCACTGTTGGTTTGGCATCAGCTCCTGAATAACAATCGCGCCGTTGAGAAACCCGACGCGCAGTCCGGATCATACCTCGGACCGAGCTTTTCCAGCGATGAAATCGAGGCTGTATTAAAGCCAGCGAATGCTATCTATCAATCCTACTCCGATGAGTCGGAGCTCTGCGATAGGGTTGCCGAATTGCTAGCAAGCGAGAATGTCGTCGGTTGGTTTCAAGGTCGAATGGAATTTGGGCCGCGAGCTCTCGGTGGTCGGAGTATTCTCGGGGATGCTCGAAGCAAGGATATGCAGAGTGTGATGAATCAAAAGATAAAATTCCGTGAATCATTCCGGCCCTTCGCACCATCCATTCTACGCGATCATGTCCACGAATATTTTGAAACACGCAAGAACGAAGATAGCCCTTACATGCTTTTAGTTGCCGACGTGAAAAAAGAACATCGCCTCGAACTAAGCGATGTCGAACAGGCGAACGAAGGAATTGACCTCTTGAATTTGACAAGGTCAACTATTCCGGCAATCACGCACGTTGATTTTTCCGCTCGGATTCAAACCGTCGATTCGGAGCGTCACGGTAGGTATTATGACCTTCTCAAAGCATTTCATAAGAAAACGAATTCACCGGTTCTCATTAACACTAGCTTTAACGTTCGGGGGGAACCGATCGTCTGTACGCCCGAAGATGCATATCGTTGTTTCTTGGCGACCGATATGGACGTACTTGTTTTGGAGAATTGTGTTCTTCTCAAAAAGGAGCAACCTAATGCAAATGCGAATCTGCGCGCCGATTATCTAAAACGATTTAAATTAGACTAAATCGAAATGGTTTCGTAGAAGGTGATTTGCTTTCCATCAAATGGCTTTTGGGGGCGTTTGGTAAAACAATTTTCAAGGAAGACGAAATTGCTTTAATCGATCGTGCCAGTAGGTGATTTCAGCCGGTTTGTTAGCCGCGGATTAATGCTAATGATGGTCGTTGGCGAGACCGGCTATTTTGTTTTCAAGACGGACGCTTTCCTCGTTTCTGATCGGCTCGTTGCTGATTGGATCGTTGGTGATCGGCTCGTTGACTGTAACGTTTTGAATCCCCGGGGCACCTCTTTGGTCTTTGACGCGAAAGCTGCCTGAAAATGCCGGTTGGAAAATGATTCGGGAGCCCGGCCTTCAACCCGATCTTCCTCAAACGATTTCGGTTCCGATCCAGCCGAACCCGCAACCTTTAGCCGGACAGTTTGCACGATCCGTTGCGCTGCCCGCTGATCGGTTTTTTTTCATCTTCAGGCTAAATGGCAATTGAATAGCGGATCGCAAATTTCAATGCTGGTCTTGGCTGCTAGCAACATGTGCAAATGGATTGGGGAATACAGTCGCAATTATTTTTTCCTGTCGTTTTCTTCCTTGGCCGTTTTCTTTTTGTCATCTTTTTTTGGTGCAAGTTCTTTAGACCATTTCGTCAAATACTCTTGTGCCTTTTCGCTACCGTAATTTTCGAGCTTGCCCGCGTCGATGATTCGGTTCGTAACTTCGAAAAGTCGCTTTCGCAGAGCTGGGTTCTTTTTGACTTCTTCCTCAACTTTTGCAGCAGCGGTTTCAACTTCTTCCGGAGTTGAAGTCTTTCGAATCACTGGACCCAATAGCGCCCGAAAGTCCCCGTCCGAGATTTGGCTTTTGTTCATCGCCATGCGATTGCCGCCAAGTCCAAGTTCGCGTTCGGTTGGCATTTTTTCATCACCCAGCATTTTGGCAATGGCGTTACCGATTTTTTTTACGTCGGAGTTGGGGCTGGGTTGGGCCAACGCAAAATTCGCGACAACGTATTTCTGCTTGATCAACAATGCGGTGACCTGCATCTTTCGGTTTAATCCAAAGGCACCTGGTCCTTCAATTCCATCGGTAGAAATTCCAACATTGATACCGGTCGGTA
>Ga0115566_10004861_pt1 | contig 10625 bp, 13 predicted proteins | sample COGITO_mtgs_1204_3_FD_87173 | JGI IMG/M metagenome (GOLD analysis project Ga0115566, IMG submission 87173) | Pelagic marine microbial communities from North Sea - COGITO_mtgs_120405 | ecosystem: Environmental > Aquatic > Marine > Epipelagic | place: Germany:Helgoland, sampling site Kabeltonne...
GAATTTCTGTCGTGGCAAAGATGAATTTGACGTGTTCTGGCGGTTCTTCCAGCGTTTTCAGCAGGCCGTTAAAGGCCGCGGTCGAGAGCATGTGCACTTCATCGATAATATAAACCTTGTAACGCGCTGATACCGGTTTGTAGCGAACGCTGGCAATTATTTCTCTGATATCGGCAATGCCGGTATGGGAAGCAGCGTCCATCTCAATGACATCGACATGACTGCCTTCCATGATACTGGTGCAGTGAACGCCGGGTTTTGACAAATCAAGCGTCGGTTGTTGCACGTCTCCCAATTCATAATTCAATGCCCTTGCCAGTATCCGGGCGGTTGTTGTCTTACCAACTCCACGCACACCCGTGAGCATGTAGGCCTGCGCGATACGATTGGCCGCAAACGCATTGGAAAGAGTGCGCACCATCGGTTCCTGACCGATGAGGTCGTCAAAGTTTGTTGGTCGATATTTGCGGGCGAGAACGCGGTATTCTGTGTCTGCGCTGGAATCACTCATGCGTCGATTATACGCTCCATGACCCACGGTGTTTTAAATTATGTGGCATATTTCAAAACAACCCAAAGCAAATGTTACCAAACATCGCATATGCAACGTGGGGTGGAAGACTGGCTTAGCGTGACCCGTTCCGGAATCTCGTTGGGGCTGCTTCGTTCCCGATCTGACCCGATTGGCGAGTGGAGCGTCCACAAACCAGCCTTCCGGGGACAACATATCATGTGTGTGCCCCCTAATTGCAAGTGGGAATTACGCGATCACCTGATAGACTGACATTATGGGAACGAGTCTTTCACATTGGCAGCTGGATTCACGGTTGCAGGCAGATACAATCCGGGTCGTTGAAGATGATTTTCGCATCATTTTGCTGATGAACGACTGCCGATGGCCTTGGCTGATTCAAGTTCCCAAGATTGCCGATGCGGAGGAACTGCATGATCTTGATGGCGAGCGTGTGCTGCAGGAACTGGAAAGAACGACCATGTTGGCCAATCAGCTTAAGTCGATCACCCAATGCGAAAAGATCAATATCGCCTCGATTGGCAACATCGTCCGGCAACTACATATTCACATCATTGCCCGCAACCCCGGTGATGCCAATTGGCCCGGCCCTGTCTGGGGCCACGGTCAGGCTTTGCCGTACCCGGCTTCGCAATCTGCAGAGCTCGTTAAACAACTGAAAGACCGTATCATTGCCCCGTCCCTTCCTTGATCCTGAATTTCAACCCGACGAAGTCAGTGCGAAACTGGTGTTTTCGGGGGGACGCTTGGACCGATTGTCAGAAGACCGATCGGAAACCTGTGTCGAAGAGGCTCTGAACAAGCCAAACACCCGCATTTACGGATTTGCCCGGGGCCGCGTCTTGGTGTCGGTGGCCGATCACGGTGTACAGGGAGAGTTTTCTGTCGATGATTTGCAGGCATTTGGTCCGCAGACAGATAAGGCTGTTCTGCTGGGTCATCAGGGGGATCTGGACTATCTGGCCGCCCCTTTGTCGATAAACCCCGACGATGAGGGTTTTGAGTTGCCTGAACCGTTCAAGGCCATTGATTACCGTTCTCTGGGGCGGCAATTGTTATTGCCCCACCAGGCTCTTGGAAACGTGGCCTATGGCGGCGCACTGCTGGCCTGGCATGCTGCCAATCGATTTTGTAGCGGTTGTGGTTCCCCTACAGAACTGAAGGCAGGGGGTGCCAAACGCGGTTGCACCAACTGTCAACGGGAACATTTTCCACGAACCGATCCTGTGGTGATCATGCTAACCACCCATGGCGACAAATGTTTATTAGGCCGTTCCCATCATTTTGCGCCTGGCATGTATTCAGCTCTGGCAGGATTTGTCGAATCTGGAGAAACGCTGGAATCCGCCGTGCGGCGGGAAACTTTTGAAGAAAGTGGGATCCGGGTTGGCAAGGTTTCCTACCATGCCAGCCAGCCATGGCCCTTTCCCCACACGCTGATGATTGGGTGTTATGGGGAAGCTCTGGAAACGGAAATTGTGCGCGATGCAGCGGAACTGGACGACTGCCGATGGTTCACCCGTGCCGAAGTATTGGCAATAGCTGCCGAAAAAGGTCCGCAAAATGAGGACGGCAGTGCGCAGTTTTACCTGCCGCCCCAATTTGCCATTGCCAACAGACTTGTCGTTGATTGGGCCAATCAGGCTTAAATCGTCGCTGCGACCCGACCGCGGATTTTACCTTCCACGATATCAGTGGCGGCACCGATGAGGTCTTCAAACCCGATTTCGGTCGTCAGACTGTCGAGTTTCGCCATATCGAGATCGCTTGCCAAACGGTTCCATGCTTCGATCCGCACTGCGATGGGCGCCTGCACGCTATCGACACCGAGCAGGCTCACGCCCCGCAGGATAAACGGCATCACCGATGAAGGCAGATCAAAACCCTGCGCCAATCCACATGCCGCAACCGCACCACCATATTTGGTCTGTGCCAGAACATTGGCGAGTGTATGGGAGCCCACCGCGTCCACACCGCCTGCCCAACGCTCTTTGCCCAGAGGTCTGCCGGGTTCTGACAGCTCATTTCGATCGATGATTTCGTTGGCACCGAGGCCAGTCAGAAACTCGGCTTCGTCCATGCGCCCGGTTGATGCGATAACGTGATATCCCAGTTTGGAGAGAAGGGAGATCGCAACGGAGCCAACACCGCCATTGGCACCGGTTACAATGATCGGTCCACGGTTCGGCGTAATGTCATGGCTTTCAAGCGCCATTACGCAGAGCATGGCGGTGTATCCGGCGGTGCCAATGGACATCGCCTGTTTGGCGGATATGCCGTCGGGCCGTTTGATCAACCAGTCACCATTGACCCGTGCGCGTTCTGCATAGGCACCCCAGTGGGTTTCGCCAACGCCAAATCCATTGAGAATGACCGCATCACCTTCTTTGAAACCTGCATGGTTTGAATCTGTCACGGTGCCGGCAAAATCGATTCCCGGAACCATTGGCCAGTGACGAACAACCGGAGACTTGCCGGTGATTGCCAACCCGTCCTTGTAATTCACTGTGGTATGTTCAACGGCGACCGTGACGTCCCCTTCCATCAGATCGTCTTCTGGAATTTCGGTGATCTCGACGGTTTGTTTCTTTTCCTCATCGCGTGAAATGAGGATCGCTTTGAAATTTGACATGACGGCTTCCTGAATTAGCTCTCTGAATTCGACTTTTCGGATTTTGGTCGCAATATTGCAAGTTCTTCTGCGACGATTGCAATGGCTCCCAAGTTGATAAAACTATCGGCAATGTTAAACACTGCAAATGCCCAGGTTGACGTGTGAAAAAGGAAAAAATCAACGACATGTCCAAGCGTGGCGCGATCAATCAGATTGCCGATTGCGCCGGAAACAACAAGGGCAAATCCCAGCGAAGCCAGTTGTTGGTGACTGGGTACGCGCCGCCACAGGAAAATCATGAAGGCGGTTATTGCAAGTGTCATGACGATAAGCCCGACATTCCCAAAACCTTCCAGCATTGAGAACGCCACGCCCTTGTTATGCGTCAGATAGAGCGAGAAAAAGGGAATGACTTCTACCGCCTGATGAAAGGGCAGGTGACTGGTGGCGAGCCATTTTGAGACCTGATCGATCGCAATCAGCACAACCACCAGAAGAATCAGTTTTTTCTTCATGTGATGTCGTTCCCGATTCTGAGTTGGTGACGCCGCGCTTCAAACAACATAATGCCTGTTGCAACCGCAAGGTTGAGCGAATCGGCGGCTCCGTCCATCGCGATCAAGGCAAGACTGCTGCAGGCGCCTGCGAGCGCGTCGCTGAGCCCGGATTGTTCATTACCCATCAGGACGATTTGCGGTCCCTGCGCATAGTCGATTTCGCGGTGATCAACAGCGCCTTTCAGGTGTGTGCCCGTTACGCTGCCGCCCTGTTTTTTCCAATCGTCACAAAACTCGATAAACTGTATTTCATCTGTACGAACCAGTTTAATGTGAAACAACGAGCCCATCGTTGCCCGCACCGACTCCAATGCAAACGGGTCAGTGGATTCACCGACCAGAATCACCCCCTGCGCACCAAGCGCATCGGCCGTGCGAATAATTGTGCCCAGGTTGCCTGGATCCCGCACCCTGTCGAGGGCAACCCAGCATTGATTGCCGGCAGCCTTGATTCTTTCCAGCGGTGTTTGCATTTGTTGCATCACCGCGACAACGGCTTGAGGATTATCCTTGCGGGTAATCGAGGTCAGCAGCTTGTTGTTTGTTATTAAAACGTCGCCACCGCGTGAGCGCACCTGCGCCGCCAGCGCTTCGACCGCGGATTGAAGCTTCGTGTCCTGCACGGCCTGCCGACTATAAAGCAATGTGCGCACAGTCCAGTTTTTTTCCAACGCATCAGTGACCAGTTTTTGCCCTTCGGCGACAAACAGTCCTTCCCGGTCGCGGTTTTTCTTAGCAGCCAATCCCTTGATTGACTTAATGCGGGGATTGGCGGTCGACGATATTTCTTCAACACGTCCAATGCGGGGTGTGGGTTTGCTCATAGTTCACAGTCCGCAGAAACAAAGCGCGAAAACATTGATGTGGACAGGGTTCTCTGACTGTCCTGATGCCGCAGCACCAACTCGCCGGATTCAATGCGACCGTCGATACCGGCAAAGACTTCCTGCATGATCTCGTGCAACGCAAAATGAGAAGCGCGAATGGCATAAGCAGTCAGCACCGTCATCAGGGGACGGTCGGACTGCAGCGCCCGGACTAGATCAAGCATATGCGGCAGATGTTCAAACAACTGCCAGACTTCGCCCTTGGGCCCTCGGCCATAGGCCGGTGGATCCAAAAGGATGATGTCGTAGGTCTGGTTTCTTCGTTCTTCCCGGGCACAGAACTTAACCGCGTCGTCGCAAATCCAACGAATGGTCTTGTCCTGTAGCCCCGCCAGTTCCTGATTTTCACGGGCCCAGATAATTGCCTTTTTTGAAGCGTCAACATGGGTAACTTCGGCACCGGCCCGGGCTGCAACAAGCGACGCCAGACCGGTGTAGCCAAACAAGTTCAAGACGCGGACGGGGCGACCAATTTTTGCGTTTCTGATTGCGTTTTGCAGGGCGTGCCAATGGGCGGCCTGTTCGGGAAATACGCCGGTATGCCGAAATGAGGTAAAGCGGCCGAAAAAGGCTATGCCGTCAAATTCCAGGGGCCAGGTTTCAGGCAGGGGCTTTTTTGGAAAACGCCAGCGCCCCTGTCCTTCTTCATCAGTGTCGCCGGTAAACTCTGCATCAGCCTTCGACCACGCGGCGGGGTCGAGTTGAGGGGACCAAATGGCCTGTCCTTCAGGGCGACGAATGATCAGCGGCCCGTAACGTTCCAGTTTTTCGCCATTGCCGCTGTCCAAAACCGCATAATCATCCGTTGGTGGTGATTCCAATATCAGGCCTGTTACTTCTGGAAGTCGGGGGCCGCTGTGAATGCGACGCGGAGGCGGAGCCTTGCGTGCCGGGCGATCAGCTGTGGCCTTATCGACCTTCTCAACCTCGTGCGACCTTTGGCCGCGCGCCGGTTTTGAAGAAGGCCGTCGGTTGGATTTTCGGTCTGATTTATAGCGCGGTTTTGCCATAGACCCGCTTTACCCTCTTCGGGAGCAGGCGCAAACCCCCAATTGATGACACAAAGCTCTTGTTGGCGCTCGGCGGGGCTGATACCTGATAGTGAGAGACAGAATTGGAGAATTGTCGCATGGAAATGAACGGAAGCCATTTGATCACCGCATCACGCGAAACGGTATGGGCGGCGCTGAATGATCCTGAAGTTTTGAAAGCGTGTATTCCGGGCTGCAAGGAACTCGAAAAACAGTCCGACACGGAAATGAGTGCGACGGTTGTTGCAAAAGTGGGGCCGGTAAAGGCCACGTTTAAGGGCGAAGTGACACTTGAAAACCTGAACCCGCCAACCAGCTATTCGATCGTCGGAGAAGGTAAGGGCGGGATCGCCGGATTTGCCAAGGGCGGGGCCAATGTTTCCCTCACCGAGGTCGAAGGCGGAACACAGCTGGATTATGATGTCGACGCCAAGGTCGGTGGCAAGCTTGCGGCACTTGGGTCCAGGCTGATTGATTCCACGGCCAAAAAACTGGCTGGCGAATTCTTCACCAATTTTTCCAATCACGTTGGCGGCAGCAGCTGAGCTTCTGTTCAGCGAAGCCACAACCTGAAGTCGCCACTACTTTAACTAGGCCGCATTGGATGGCTTGGTTAGTCCAAGCGCACCGAGTGCCCTTTGTTCGCTTGTGAGAGTTTCGACCAGGGCGTCGGCCCTTTCGGTCTGCTTTTTGGCTTCAAATTCCATCTTTGATGCCTTTACTTTTTGCTCCCGGGCGCGTTTTCGATGTTTGCCCTGACGGATCCAGGTGGCAAAACCTCCTACGACCAGCCCGACAATTACCGCGCCAAATACCAATGCAAAAAGCGGCAGCGTGAAGGTATAGAGCGGCGCGTCACCGATCTGCGGTGGTATCGCTACAACAACTTCCTGACGGTTTGCCACCGCCAACGATATGATGATGATTCCGATCGGAAGAAGTATCAGAAAAGCGGCCACACGCTTCATGGGTTTTCGAATCCTAGCTGCAGTCTTTGGTTGAGCGCACAGTTGCACTAACCCGACCGGTTTTCAACGTGGTCGGCACGCATCAACTCGCAATTGGCATATAGGCGCGGGTAATTTTTATTTGTCGGAGTTTAACCGGTCGCGCAGGTCTTTTCCGGTTTTGAAAAATGGTACCCACTTTTCTTCAACTTCGACCCGCTCGCCGGTTCTGGGATTGCGACCAACCCGCGCACCACGGTTCTTGACCGAAAATGCACCGAAGCCGCGAAGCTCAACCCGGTCACCCTTTGCCAGAGCTTCAGTGATCTCGTTGAGAATTGCGTTGACGATGTTTTCAACGTCGCGCTGATACAGATGCGGATTTTGTTCGGCAATTGTTTGCACTAAACTCGACTTGATCACTGTACTTCCTCCTCGGAACGATCGGATATTCCTCATACAACTTGTCGACTTGAAATTCTAAGTGAGCCGTCAATCCGCATTGTTGATCACTCAATTGTTAAAGACTGCACCCTTTACCTGTCAATTCTCAAAGCTCCTATTTGTGCCAAATTGACAATAAACCTTCCAGAAACAGGCGTTTAGGGAAAATTGCGGGCAAATCGTCGGGATTCAGCACCGAAATTGCATGCACCGCGTTACTTTCTTTACCCAACAACCAACTGCTGATGGCCTGAATAAACGGAAGTCCATCGGATTCCCGAAGTGGTTTCCAGTCCTTGATTTCGAGATCCTTATCCAGTTCTTTCTGCTCAATCAGCCATTGTTTGGCCGTGGATTCTCCACCCACTGCATCGATCAATTTGTTCTTGAGCCCCCGGTCACCAGAGTAGACGCGACCATCTGCCAGCTTCAGAGCTTCTGGTCTGCTTAGGGACCGGCGTTCGGCCACCAGATCGACAAACCAGTTGTAACTGTCATTGATCAGGTCCTCGATCACCGCTTCCGCTCCAGGTGGTGGTGTGTGAAAGGGTGAGGGTTCTGCCTTTAGCGGTGAAGATTTGATTTCTTCAATCGAGACACCGATTTTGTCCAGCAGTTGAGAGGCTTGAGGATATTGGAAGATTACGCCAATTGAACCGACAATTGACGAGCGCCGGGCAACAATGTGGTCGGATGCCGATGCAATCATGTAACCGGCGGACGCAGCGAGAGTTTTGACGCTGGTGACGACCGGCTTCTTTTCTGAAATTTTGCGGACGGCGTCGTAGATGGCTTCTCCACCCGCGGTTGTGCCACCGGGCGAATTGATGGACAGCATGACTGCTTTCACATCATCTTCCTCTTCGATCTTGCTCAGCATTTTGAGCAGCTCGCGATCTTCGACAATGGTTCCGTCAATGGTGACGCGGGCGATATGGGCACCCGGTTTGGTCAAGCCGTCAAAACTTCCTGAAGCGGCCAACACGGCGATGATCGCAATGATCAGGGTCAGAAAAGCGCCAATGCGCCAAAATGACAGTTTGCGGCGCAGTTGCCGTCGGTCAAGAATAGTGTCGATATCCAGGGTCATGCTTCGTCCAACTCGGTCATGGTCTGATAGTCAGATACGTTCGGGGCGCTTCTGTGACAAGGTGTGATCTTAGCATGAATTGTCAGAGTTGTCGGTGGCGAACCTCACGGCCTGCTTTTTGACTATAGAGCGAGGCTGGGATTCGGGCGCGCACTCTTGTTCAGTCGATAGTGCAGGCAACGGGTGCGTTGCAGAACCCGTTGCCGATTGTCATGTCATTTGGGTGACAGGATCAGCCAAACCAACCTTTGATTTTTCCCCAAACTGACTTTTTCGGTGCGGCTTCGGCGGAGCCCTTTACCGGATCGGCGCCTTTGATTTCAGGCAGATCCTCACCTTCAAATTCCGCTTCCTCTGGAGTTGCTTCTGCCTTTTGAACGACTGCGTCAGTAATCACGTCAGCAAAGGAATTCATTTTGGCCAGCGTAGCGGGGCCCGCCATGCCATCGACAACCAGACCGTTGGCTTCCTGGAAAGCCATAACCGCTTTCTTGGTGCCCGGGCCAAAGCGGCCATCGGCATCAATGCCGAGGTCTTCCTGCATCGCTTTTACCGCAGAACCGCGTGACCCGACGCGAAGCAGCACCAGTTCAGGCAATCCCATAGCGGTGAATGTGTCTGGACCGGCAATGCCGTCCACTGCCAGGCCATTGGCCTGCTGAAAGGCCCGAACGGCTTTTTCTGTGCCTGGACCGAAGTCGCCATCTGCACCGATGCCCAATGCTTCCTGCAGACGTTTTACCGGAGCGCCCTTCAGGCCGCGTTTCAAAATTGACATTAAATTCTCCTCGTTGCCTCGGTCTCAGACCGAATCATTGGTTTAGTCCCATCTGTATAATGGACCATTGTGTCGCCAGATTGAACTTAGCTTACCTAGGGTCAGCTCAGAAATGTAAGGCAATCAACATCAATCATTGCCCTAAAGGGGCTCAGTGCAGTAAACAGCTTCAAATTTTGCGAAAATATGATGGCGATATGAAATTCTCTGGTACCGAGTCCTATGTGGCTGGCCATGACCTGACGACGGCGGTCAACGCGGCAATTACCCTGGAACGTCCTTTGTTGGTGAAGGGAGAACCCGGAACGGGCAAGACCGAGTTGGCAAAACAGATATCCCAATCTCTGGGCCTGACGATGTTGGAATGGAATGTAAAATCCACGACCAAAGCGCAGCAGGGACTGTATGAATATGACGCCGTTTCACGATTGCGAGACAGTCAGCTGGGTGAGAAGCGCGTTCACGACATTCGCAACTACATCAAGAAAGGTAAGTTGTGGGAAGCGTTTGAAGCCGATGAGAAAGTGGTTTTGCTGATTGATGAAATTGACAAGGCAGACATCGAGTTTCCAAATGATCTGCTGCAGGAACTCGATCAGATGGCGTTCTATTGCTACGAGCTCGACGAGACCATTGTCGCCCGTCACAGACCTATCGTGATCATTACCTCCAACAATGAAAAGGAATTGCCCGACGCATTTTTGCGGCGCTGCTTTTTCCACTATATCGCATTTCCCGACGCTGAGGTCCTTAATCAGATTGTCGACGTTCACTATCCGGGCATCAAACAGAATTTGGTGCGTGAAGCACTGACCCAGTTTTATGAAGTTCGCGAAACCCCCGGATTGAAGAAAAAGCCCAGCACTTCTGAAGCGTTGGACTGGATACGCCTGTTGGTCGCTGATGATGTGGAGCCGGAAACCCTGCGCGACAAAGCCACCAATGCATTGCCCAAACTGCACGGTGCACTGTTGAAGAATGAGCAGGATGTGCACCTGTTTGAGCGGCTTGCCTTTCTTGCCCGATCGCGGGGTGGTGGCCCTCGCCGTTGATGACATTTTTTCGGGTTTGACCCACAGGATTCTGTTTCAATACAGCGGCAGGATTGCCGGTCGTAACCATGTTCGGAGACCATTTGGTAATGCTGTCGCGGTAAATTGGGTCCAATCTCGAATATTGGAGCGGCCAATGTCTTCACAATCCGAATTCAACGATGATGGTAGTTCGCCAACATCAGGCACACTAAACTTTGAGGGGGATATTATTACTTGGGACAAGTCATCAGGTGACATAGTGTTAGGCGTCACTGATATGGTTGGAACAACAACTACATTAACAATACCATTAGGCGACTTTACATTTTAATGCGAACTATACTAATATTATTAACAGTGATAGCACTGGCTGGTTGTTCTGGTGTACAAGGTATCAAAGGTGAGTACGACCCTGCCTGGGCTATACAGGAGTCTGAAGTTAAAGAGTTTGATACTATAGCAAAGCCCGAGTTAGGTAAGATAGTAGTTGCTGTCTATAACTTTACAGACAAGACAGGACAAAGACGTCCAAGTGATACACAGTCAAGTTTTAGTACAGCAGTGACACAAGGTGCTGATGCTTTCTTAATCAAAGCATTAAAAGATGTAGGTGAGGGCAGTTGGTTTGATGTAGTAGAGCGTGGGGGCCTTGCTAGTCTTACACAAGAAAGACAGATTATTAGACAGATGCGTGAAGCCTATGATGGGCCC
>Ga0115566_10004879_pt1 | contig 10599 bp, 7 predicted proteins | sample COGITO_mtgs_1204_3_FD_87173 | JGI IMG/M metagenome (GOLD analysis project Ga0115566, IMG submission 87173) | Pelagic marine microbial communities from North Sea - COGITO_mtgs_120405 | ecosystem: Environmental > Aquatic > Marine > Epipelagic | place: Germany:Helgoland, sampling site Kabeltonne...
CTCACCTTCAAAGCAAGGTGGATAATGCCGAATGCGGACAAAGCCCATCCGATACCAAAAGCATTCACCGGAATCATTCTCCTAGCGGGAAGCGGACGGTCAGCCGTGCGTTTCATCCTGGCATCCTCCTCAATTTCCATCAGCTGATTAAACGCTGCAGATCCAAAGGCGGTGCATGCCGTACCAATTAAGGTATGAAAGAGTAGCCAGCCATCATAGAGCCACACACCATGGAAGTATTTGGCCCCGAGCAAGTAACCAAACAAGGTGGTAATAACGACAAAGGTGTTTAAATTCACCTTGGTCAGCGTGGCCAGATCATCTTTGAGCGTTGGCGGCCTATCGTCTTTTTTCTTTCGTGCCATGGAAAATGTGCGCGTTAATATGCGCCTTGGTGTAGCGCTGGCCCCTTACTGCTCTGGATGAGCCATTTTGTCCACTGCTTCTTCACTACCATAGACCATCAGTGTGTCACCCGATTGAAGAACCTCATTCTTATTGGGTGTTCCCACAAAGGAACCATGGGCCTTGGTGATGCCCAAAATGACAATGCCTTGGTCATTGGGACGCGATTCATAAAGCGCCTTTCCCTCAAAGGGGTGATCCTTACCAATCTTAAAATCAGAAACACAATATCCATGTTCCACTTTGAGCAACAATTCGTAATCCAGTGCCCTTACCACACCCGCACGCTCCAAAGAGTAACGCATCATCCCATCCAGCGGCCTGCGGATAAAACCTGTGCTAGCCAACACGTAAAGTACTAGAATACTGAGTAACACGATACCTAGAACCGAAAAAAGCGCAGAAGCGCCCTCATCGCCTTTGCTCACAAAGGTCACAATCAGCGTAGCTAAGGCTGATGTCAGGCCAATATTACCTGCAATGATCAAATGAAGAATAATCCGTCGCCTGACCCTGTGGCCAACGACCATCTCAGCTTCAGACGTCGTAAAGCCGACCCCAAAAAATGCCGACGCGGCTTGGAACCTGGCGGCAGATATGGACATCCCCGTTAACACCAAGGCATTGGTGCCCACGCGGACAATGAGCAATGAGACAAAAACAATCGTTAATAAAGCCAGTAAAGATCCCATGGCATCGCTTTTATAGGTGATTAGGCCAAACCAAAAGCTCAAATAGAATTCGATGCGATTTACTCACTTCTCTACTTACTTTAGCTGCCCCAAAAACTAATCGCTTGAGCCTATTCATCCTAAAAAAGAACTCTTATTAATTGATAAAGAAGACTTTAAAACTAAGATTACTTTAGCTCTTTTTCTCCTTTTGCCTTGCCCCACTCCTACAGTGATGGCATTATGTTATATTATAAACATTTGTACGCTTGCCTATTTTTTGTCCTCTCATTCAGGATACATGGATTGCGTTTCAAGCGTTTAACGCCAACAAACACGATGACCATTCAACGGTCATTTCTCCACCCAAATAAAACAAACCTATAAACTACTATGGAAGTATCAGATCCCATTACATCTGTTCTATCAAACAAGAGCTCAAAACTCTGGACCATCAGCCCTGAAGCAACCGTCTTCAACGCGATTGAAAAAATGTCAGAATGCAACGTAGGCGCACTACCCGTCATCGACGATGGCGCCCTCATCGGCATCATCTCCGAGCGTGATTACACCCGCAATGTCATCCTCAAGGGGAAATCATCACACGACATCGATGTTCGCTCTATTATGACGAGCACACTTGTCACCATCAAAGAGGGCGACTCTGTAGCACACAGCCTACAAACCATGACTCAAAAACGCGTGCGCCACCTTCCCGTCGTTGCAGATGGTGAACTCGTCGGCATCGTCACCATCGGCGACCTCGTCAAGTGGACCATTTCCGCTCAAGATGCACTCATCGGTCAGCTGGAAGGTTACATCCAAGGCGCTTATCCTGGCTAGAGCCACGGAAGAATCCTGAGAAATATCTGCCCGTGCTGGATTCCCTGAAGGGGAGCGAGCGGCACTGGGTGATTTGCGTCTTGTTGGCTTCGCTATTCAGTAAAGGAATCGCCCCTCATTTCCGCCCTTGAATTATTCCGATTCGCTCCTATTCTGCGCGCCTCATGAGCGACCAGCCAGCCACGTCCACGTCCGATTCAACTCCCCAATCTACCGAAGCAGAACTCATCGCCGTCCGGCGTGAAAAGCTTGGCAAAATTCGCGAACTCGGAATTGACCCGTTCGGAGCAAAATTCGACACCACCACCACCCCGGGCAAACTCAAGGCTGACTTCGCAGACGAGAAGGCAGTCACCATCGCAGGCCGACTGCTCGCTATCCGCGACATGGGCAAGTCCGTCTTCGCCACCATCGGTGACGTCGAAGGCCGCATCCAGATTTACCTCAACAAAAAAGGTGTCAGCGAGACCGACTGGGATCTCTACCAACTGCTCGACCTCGGTGATTGGATCGGTGTTGAGGGAGAGAGCTTCACCACAGGAAAAGGTGAGCCTTCCGTCAAAGTCAACAAACTCACCATGCTTAGCAAGTCGCTGCGCCCCATGCCCGACAAGTGGCACGGCGTGTCGGACCGAGAGACCAAGTATCGCAAGCGTCACCTCGACCTGATGAGTAACGAGCACTCCGCCGAGGTCTTCATCACCCGCTCCAAAATGATCGCCGAGATCCGCAGCTTTCTACACGAGCGTGACTACCTCGAAGTCGAGACCCCCATGCTCCAAAGTATTGCCGGTGGCGCCGCTGCCCGCCCCTTTGAGACCTACCATAATGCTCTCGGTATGGACCTCACCCTGCGTATCGCGCCTGAGCTCTTCCTCAAGCGCCTGCTTGTCGGTGGCTTCACCAAAGTTTTTGAACTCAACCGTAACTTCCGCAACGAGGGCATCTCACGCCGTCACAACCCAGAGTTCACCATGCTCGAAGCCTACGCCGCTTATGGAGACTTTGAAACCATGGCCGACATGGTTGAGGAAATGACCTGCCACTTAGCAGAGAAATTCTGTGGTGGTCTGCAGATCGAGCACAAGGACGAGCAAGGCGAGACACTGCGCACCATCAATTTGCAACGCCCGTGGAAGCGTGCCAACTACCACGACCTGATCAAGGAGGTTGCTGGTGATGACTTCTTCGACATCACCCCCGAAGCCCGCCGCGCCAAATGCGACGAACTCGGCGTGCAACTCTCTGACAACATGGAAGACTATGAGGTTGTCCAGCAAGTCTTCGAAAAGAAAGTTGAGGAACACACCTTCGACCCTTGCTTCGTTACCCGTGTCGCCTCTGAGCTGATTCCTCTGGCGAAAGTCACACCGGGAGGAAAAACCGTCGAGGTCTATGAGCTCATCATCAACGGCCAGGAAATCTCCCCCGGCTACTCCGAGCTCAACGACCCCGACCTCCAGCGTGAGCGCCTAGAACACCAAGCCGGCGGTGAAGAAGAACAGCAAATTGACCACGACTTCGTCGAAACCCTCGAAAACGGCATGCCCCCCGCAGGTGGTATCGGCATCGGTATTGACCGCTTGATCATGATGCTCACCGGAGCCTCTACCATTCGTGACGTCGTTCTTTTCCCTCTGCTTAAGAAAAAAGACTAGCCCTCTTTGAAAACCTCGCACTTGCAGAAAACGCTCACAGCATGTATGCGCTGGGCATGAAAGTCCTCAGCTACAAGGATGCTGCTTACGCACGCTTCGTTAAAAACCTCGACCGCCGTGCTACCCCCGGTGGCGCGGGTAAAAAAATTGAGGACATTGTTGCCTCAATCATCGCTGATGTGCAGAAGCGTGGTAATGCTGCCGTCTTAGAATACACCCAGAAGTTTGACGGACTGAAACTCACGAACAAATCCCTCTTTGTATCCAAGGCGGAAATTGAGGAAGCCTACGCAACTGTTGACGAGGATGTCAAAAAAGCCGTTGCCATCAGCAAACGCAATATCCATGCCTTCGCCAAACGCAGCATGCGCAAGGACTGGAAGGCAAAAAATCCGGAAGGTGTCGAAGTCGGCGAACGCTTCACCCCCTATGATCGGGTAGGCGTCTATGTTCCTGGAGGCAAAGCCCCACTGGTATCCACAGCACTCATGACCGCCGCCTTTGGTCAGGCTGCAGGAGTTCCACAAATCCTCGCTGCCTCACCGGCAGGACCCGACGGCAAGCTTAACCCCGCCCTACTATACGCCCTTGTCGAGAGTGGTGCTACTGAGATCATCAAAGTCGGCGGCGCCCAAGCCATCGCCGCCATGGCACTGGGAACCAAATCGATCGCCCCTGTTGAAAAAATATTTGGCCCCGGTAACGTCTTTGTCGTCGAGGCCAAACGCCAACTCGTAGGCGCTGTCAGCATCGACCTTTTGCCTGGACCCAGTGAAGTCCTCATCGTTGCCGATAAATCCGCCAACGCCAAGTTCATCGCCGCCGACATGCTTGCCCAAGCAGAGCACGGTGGTGACAGCGTTGTTGGATTCGCCACCAACTCCAAGCAGCTACTCACTCAAGTCGAAAAAGAAATCCAGAAGCAGGCCTCTACCCTTTCGAGGGAGAAATACCTCCGCGACGTGCTCAAAAAAGGCACCTTCTGCCTACTCACTAAAAACCTGCAAGAAGCCGTCGATATCTGCAACGCCTTCGCTCCCGAGCACCTCTCACTCGTCGTCGAAAACGAAGATAAGTGGCTGGGTAAAATCCGCACCGCGGGTGCCATCTACGTTGGCCCATTGGCTGCCGTTGCCGTCGGTGATTTCCTCGCCGGACCCAGCCACACACTGCCCACAGGCGGCTCTGGCAAATCCTTCTCAGGCCTGCGTGCCGACCAGTTCCAACGTCGCGCCAGCATTGTGCGCATGGATCAAAAAGCGCTCAAAAAATCCCTACCTACGGTCGAGACCTTCGCTCGCATTGAAGGCCTTGATGCCCACGGTCGCTCCGTGAGTATTCGAGTGGAGTAACCCTTCAGCCTGGCCAGGATGAAACTCTTTCGCCCATGCGTGCAGTTGGCCATCCTGCTTTGCATCGTACTGATCACCCCGCTGTCCGCCCACTCCGTGGAGCAGCTCTTCATGACCCTTGAAAACAAGGGCCCCCACTGGTCGATCCAGATCACCTTCGACGCCGGCTACGCACTGCCCGAGCTCAGGGACGATGCAAAATCTCCACAACCACAACGTGCATGGCTTGTGGCAAAAAATGCCCAACAGCACCTGCGGCTCCGGGATGAGGCCAGTAAATACATCTACGCCACACTGACCGTCAGTCATGGTGACAAACAGCTGCCCTACACCGTTTCTTTTCCAGACTACCAAAGCTCACCGCCATCTTTCCCCAGCCTGCTCAATGGCGGCGCTTACTTTAACGTGGTCCTTACAGCTCCTGTAATCCCGGGTAGCAGCGGCGACTTCTCCCTAGCTGTTTCGTCAGCAGCAAAACCAAGCTTCGTCGTTTCCCATAGCGTCAATGAGTCCAAAAGCTACACGGTCATCACCCCAGGCTCCACCGAGGTCCTGTTCTCAAGCTCGGGCAATGGCACTACACATACACCGCCGTCTACAGCCAGCAGCGGCAATTTCTCCATCCTCAAAATCGGCTACCTCCATGTATTGCCAAATGGAATCGATCACATCCTTTTCATTCTCTCCCTCTTCCTAATGGCCAGACGCTGGCAGCCACTACTCTATCAGTCCTTGGTCTTCACCCTCGCCCATAGCCTGACTCTGGCCCTAGTTTCTCTGAACATCATTAGCCTCAGCTCATGGACATCAAGCCAGCTTGTAGAACCCGCGATTGCACTGTCGATTGTCATCCTCGCCGGCCAGAACATCCTCTACAAAAAAACTTCACCTCATCGACTGACACTCGTCTTTTTCTTCGGCCTTATCCACGGCCTTGGTTTTGCCAGCAGCCTAGAACCAGTGATCCAGGACAACACCTCCAGCCTCATCACCCTGTTCCTTGCTAATGCCGGTGTAGAGCTCGCCCAAATCACCATCCTCGCTTTGGCATGGCTACTGACCATGGCATGGTGGCAATGTGATTATTACAATCGCTGCCGCATCCTGCTTTCAGGCGCCATCTGTGCGGCCGGTCTTTTCTGGCTGTTGCAACGCCTGTTCTTCACCTGAAGGCCCCATATCACCTGAAGCTCCGATATCACCTAAAGGTCCGATATCACCTGAAGGTCCGATATCACCTAAAGGCCCCATATCACCTGAAGGTGATGCGCACCCCACGAGACTTCCACGCCTTCGCAACCTGCTCTTCGAGTTCGTCATAGCTGCGCCCATTGAGCAGTGCATCAATCGCATCCTGTCCTTGTTTCCCCGTCTTAAGCGCCTTCAAGAAAGCCACAATATTCGCCCGGTCATCCTCCATCTGAAAAAAGTAATAGGTCAGCAACAAGCCCATACCGTAGTTAAAATTCCCATTAGCTGTGAAACTCTGGTATGGCTGCAGCATAAACTCCTTTAAGTCAGGAGCCTCAATTTCTTCCCCCAAGGCACGCCCACCGCGCCCCTTTTCGCCATAAGCCGTTACGTAATCTCTTATTTCATACAAGTTACTCCTTACCATGAATTTGCCCGAACGATATGGAGTAGTTGCAATATATTCAGCCAACCCTTCAGAAAACCACCCTACGCTACCACTTGAAAAATATTCAACATCGCAGAGCTGGTGCGCTAATTCGTGAGGCAACGTTTTATTGGATCCATCATAGTCGAACCTATAACCACCTTTCCCTTTAATTACCCCAAGACTCGTCAAAGGTACCATCACCAAACCATTGCCACCACGTGACATGAACACCCCTGCTGAACCTGGAGGCCCACCATTTTGCATGTATGCCTCATTGGTTTCGAACAAAAAGATTCTGTGTCTAAATTGCTCACCAGGAACATGCGCCTTCATTGTTGAAATAGGTAAAAGCCGGCAAAACTCACGTGTTGCTTCAAACATGACCGCAAACTTCTTCACCACATTTTTCGATAATGTCACATCACAGACAAATTCATAGTTTGGGCTGTGATAGATAAATTTACTCGCCCCCTCATCCTCACTGATCACACTTACGTCCATACCTATGTCAACCGACACAAGTCTTGGCCAGTCGGCATCATAGTTCTCCTTGAGGCCATACTTATCCATCAGAGCCACAGAGCCTCCGCCCCTGCCTGCACGCGATGCTTCCTCCTCGTGACCACCAGCCTTCCTTTCTTGTTCAGATTCCTTATTTCTCTGCCACTCTTTGATGAAGTCTTGGTCCGTCTCGGACAGTTTACTGACGGGCACCATATAGGTCTTGCCGCCCTTCTTGATGATCTTCAGCTCAACCCTGTCGCCCTCCACACTGACAATGTCAGCATCGATTTCACGTCCTTTCTCATTGGTAAACGTTCTCGCATCGAGAGCCTGACCAGCAAACCCACTTATCAGGTATAAAATGGCCCCCAAACGAAAAACAAACATATTAAATCCTATATGGAGCAGTAGCTGTGATGCAAGTTCCAATTCAAATTCAGATTTCAATTCCAAACTCAGCCGCCTTATACTCCGACAAATCTTTCTCCGGCCTGCGTGCCGACCAGTTCCAACGCCGCCCCATCCACGCCCTCATCACCGATCTCAAACAACGAGGCCTACTCGAAGACACCCTGCTCGTCTGGGGATCGGAATTTGGCAGAACACCGATGAAGGAAAACCGTGGCGGCAACAACGACATCGAAGCTCGCGGCCGCGACCACAACCTTGGCGGCTTCACCATCTGGATGGCTGGCGCGGGCATCAAACCCGCCCACCTCATCAAGGACATCCTCGCTTAGGCTCCTCTGAACCTGTTTGCCTGGATAAATATCTTTTAATAACTTTAAGAAAAAATTGCACGTTATCTGCTACTGATTCATCATCCCTCTTATCAGCAACCAGCCAGACATCCCACCCGTGCAAGCCACAGATACCAACCAAGACCTCAAGCAAACCGCCAAAAGTGAGCTCAAAGCCATCAGCAGCGGGCAAGTCACCTCTGCCGAAAGCGCGTCGCTGGTCATGGACTTCATCAAAAACGAGGAAAAAAACATCCTCGAACGCCATCGCAGCGGCGCCGGAGGACTCGAGATCACCTCTGCCCGCGCAGCCCTTCTCGATGCTGTGCTTGAGGTCATGTTTGAGGCTGCCCTCAAGCGCCAAAAAGGAGCTGCCCCAGAAGTCGCCCTCGTGGCCCAAGGTGGCTACGGCCGCGGTCAGCTCAACCCGGGATCCGACCTTGACCTACTCTTTCTGTTGCCCCGCGCATCCCATAAAATACCCAAAAGCATCTCCACGATCATCGAGGAAGTTCTCTACATCCTCTGGGATGCAGGATTCAAGGTCGGCCATGCCTGCCGCTCTATTGCTGAGTGCATCAGCGAGGCCCGCAAAGACCAGATCAGTAAAACCGCCCTCATGGACGCACGCCTGATCACTGGCAACCAAACACTCTTCAACACCTTTACCAAACGTTTTGACAAGGAGTGCATCAGAAAAGGGCAGAAAGCTTTTTTTGATCTGCGGCGCAACGATATTCGCCAACGGCACAGCAAATACTCCCACACCGTTTTCCTCCAGGAGCCTCACGTTAAGGAAAGCTGCGGCGGCCTCCGTGACTATCAGAATATTCTCTGGGTGGCTCGCGTTAAACGTGGTTTCACCAGCCTCGATGAGCTCGTAAGCGCTAAAATCATTACCAAAAGCACCTGCCGTCAGCTCAAGAAAGGTTACGACTTCCTTCACCGAGTGCGCAATGAGCTGCATTATGAAAGTGGACGCAGCACAGACATCCTCACACTCAGACTGCAGGGGATTGTCGCCACCAACTTCAACTACCCTCAGAAAACCATTCTCCGTCGCTGTGAGTTCTTCATGCGGGACTATTACCGCCACACGCGCGCCATCTACACCCACAGCACCTCGCTGATGGAGTATTTCGAGATCGAAACACAAGACCAGCCTAACAAGGGAATCCTTGGCATCATTCCCTTCACCAAGAAAAAACCTAAAACAGTAAAATTTGACGGCTTCATTTCACGCAACGGCCGCATATTCCTGCAAGATAAAAGCGCCCTCGAAGAAGACCCTAACAGGGTGATGCGGCTGTTTCAGCATTGCCAGTTACGCAATCTCGGGCTGAGCCCTGAGGCTCGGAAATACCTGCATATTGCAGCAAAAGAAATCGATCGCTCATTCCGTTACAACGCCAAAAACCGGGAGACATTCAGGGCCATTCTGGAGCGAAAAGGAGAAGTCGCTCGCATCCTTCGTCTCATGCACCGCACCAAGGTGCTCGACAACTACCTGCCCGAGTTTGGCGCGATGGACTGCCTTGTACAGCACGAGTTCTTCCACCGCTACACCGCTGACGAACACACCCTGCGCTGTATCGATATGCTCGACAGCCTTACTGATCAACTAGACGAGCAGGACCCCGGTCGTAAACTCTACCGCCAGCTGCTGCACAATATCCGTGACCCATACGCGCTATATTTGGCATTGATTCTTCATGACTCTGGACGTGCAGAAAACGTCCGCGAGCACATCGATGGCTCCACCATGCTGGCGGACAAAGTCTGCCGCCGACTCCAGATCCGCAGTGGGCGCCGAACGATGCTCATGTTCCTGGTGGACAATCACCTCACCTTCTGGCGTTTCGCCACCAGCCGTGACCTCAGCGATATTTCCGTCATCGAAGAATTTGCCTCAATCATCAAAGACAAACGCAACCTCGACGCACTGCTACTCTTCACCTGGGCAGACTCAAACGGCACTAACGAAGAAGCATGGTCACCATGGAAGGAAACCTTGATGCTCCAGCTATACAGCTCCACGCGTCTCTGGCTCGAGAAGGGTAAAGAAACCTTCAAATCCACCCTCATTGAAAACAAAGCCAAATTACTAGAACGCTGCCGCAAAATCCTCGGATCATCTTACCATGAACAGATGGAGCAGCACTTCGAGCTGATGCCGGCCCCCTACTTCAGGTTCCGCGAACCTCGCAATATCTCCATTCACATCAAATCCGTGCAAACCTTTCTTAATCGCGAGAAGGAATCAGAAGAAGGCACCTTTGAGTGTGACATGAGCTGGATCGACCGCGATGACCGCTCGAATACCGAACTACTCGTCACCGCTTGGAACAGACCCTTATTCTTGGAAAAAATCTGCTGCGCTCTGGCCGCCCATGAAATCAACATCATTAGCGCGGATGTCTACACCCGCGCAGATGGTGTTGTCTGTGACCTCTTCCAGGTCTGCACAGTGGACCGCGAGCCGGTCACCTCGGAGCGTGACCGCAAGAGAGTCCTGCAAACATTCCGTGCCATCAACGCTGACCCCGATCCCTTTGCTGACTATCAGCCCGAACAATATCTCAAAACCAAAACCAACCTGCTACGCACCGACTCCAATGACGGCGGCATCCCCTTCCCCACCAGAGTCCAAGTCTCCAATGAAATCAGCTCCACCTGCACGGCCATCAGCATCCAAGCACTGGACCGCATTGGCCTACTCCACGACCTCTTTCTCAGCGTTGACCGCCTCGGCCTCGCGACCGTGCACGCCCGTATCTGCACGGAAAAAGGCGCCGCTATGGACAC
>Ga0115566_10004886_pt1 | contig 10593 bp, 8 predicted proteins | sample COGITO_mtgs_1204_3_FD_87173 | JGI IMG/M metagenome (GOLD analysis project Ga0115566, IMG submission 87173) | Pelagic marine microbial communities from North Sea - COGITO_mtgs_120405 | ecosystem: Environmental > Aquatic > Marine > Epipelagic | place: Germany:Helgoland, sampling site Kabeltonne...
AAACATGGACGTGCCGATTTCGCTGGCTGTGCTGCTGGCTGCCACGGTGAGCCTGATCGAGACGATCAATGGGGGCACGCATGCCTATTTCGATGCCTCAATCACATTGGTTTTCTTTCTGCTGATTGGCCGCTATCTCGATCATCGCGCTCGTGCTGAGGTACGTCGCTCTGCCGAACGTCTGTTGTTGCTTCGCGCCACTTCGGCAGCAATCGAACTCCCCGATGGTTCTGTTTCATATGTCCCGATTGATCAACTCGACCCGGGGATGACGGTGCGGGTGACACCGGGGGAGCGGTTCCCGGTTGATGGGGAAATTCTTCGCGGTGAAACCGATATCGATTCCAGCCTTGTCACAGGCGAATCCCTTCCGGTGAGTGCGACGACGGGTGTCGTGGTGTTTGCCGGGACCATGAACCTCAGTGCGCCTGTTTCCGTGCGTGTCAGCAAAATCGGTGACGATACCTTGTTGGGTGAGATCGCGCGGCTGGTTGAACTTGCCGGACAGGGGCGGGCCAATTTTGTTCGGTTTGCCGATCGGATTGCCAGTTGGTATGCGCCCCTTGTCCATACGCTGGCAGCCGCGACCTTTGCAGGTTGGCTGCTGTTCAGTGATGTCGGATGGCAGGTCGCGCTGCTTTATGCCGTGGCGGTGCTGATTATCACATGCCCCTGTGCCCTGGGACTGGCCATTCCCGTCGTGCAGGTTGTGGCCAGTGGCCGTTTGCTCAAGCGGGGTATCCTGTTGCGTGCGGGCGATGCGCTGGAGCGTCTGGCAAATGTCGACACAATTGTTTTCGACAAGACCGGCACACTCACGCGCGGACAGCCCGAGGTGACCAACAGGGATGCGGTGCCGCCGGATCTTCGGCATGTGGCAGCAATTCTTGCCTCCGCCAGCAATCATCCACTGTCACGTGCGATACAGCGGGCCGAAGGAGTACAAACGCCGGCGGCGGATAGCCAGGAGGTCGCTGGCTGTGGAGTGACGGCGACGATTGAGGGGGCCAGTTGGCGTTTGGGGCGGCGTGACTGGTGTGGTGCTGCTGATCAACCCGTACTGTCGAACGGTCCCGAAATCTGGTTGAGCAGAGAAGGTGAGCCTGTAGCAGGATTTGCGTTTGCCGATGCCCCGCGTGAAGACGCTGCCGCGACTGTCGCGCAACTTGTCGCGATGGGATATGCGGTTGAGTTACTCTCGGGTGACCGCGATGAGGTGGTTGAAACGGTCGGGGTCGCGCTCGGAATTGAGTGTCGCCGCGCTGGGTGTTCGCCGGTTGAAAAGGTTGCGCGCTTGCGTGAACTGGAGGCCGAAGGGTGTCACGTTTTGATGGTGGGAGATGGATTGAACGACGCACCCGCACTCGCAGCGGCGCATGTCTCGATTTCGCCGTCCACAGCTGCTGATATCAGTCAGGTGCAGGCAGATCTTGTTTTTCAGGGAGACGGCTTGGCTCCTGTCCTGTTTGCACTTCGAACCGGCCGCCGCGCAACGACTTTGACCCGCCAGAACGTCGGGTTAGCTGTGCTTTATAACGCTTGTGCCGTCCCCTTTGCGATGGCGGGGTTTGTAACCCCCCTTGTGGCCGCTGTTGCGATGTCCTCTTCATCACTCCTGGTGACTTTGAATGCCCTGCGGCTGCAACGTCGGCAAAGCGGGGAATCAATGCCTTGAACATTCTGTTGGTTTTGATTCCTGCAGCGCTTTTTCTTGGTGCCATCGGGCTTGCCGCGTTCATCTGGTCCATTCGTACCGGGCAGTACGATGACCTCGACGGTGCTGCACAGCGTATATTGATCGACGATGAGCCGGGCAGTGCTGATGAGGGTCATTCCGACCGCCTTTGACGCGATTCCGGGCCGGGTTCTAGTCTCCCGTCTCTGCTTCGGTTTTGGCGCTTTTGGGAGAAGTACCACATGACATTGACTTCGATAGTCACCTGGATCGTCCTCGGATTGATCGCAGGCGTAGTTGCAAAAATCGTTATCCCCGGTAAAGACCCGGGCGGAATCATTGTGACGATCATTATTGGTATCGTCGGTGCATTTGTTGGTGGATTTGTCGGAGGATTGTTGGGTTTGGGAGCCGTTGGTGGCCTGAGTCTGGGAAGCATCGTGACGGCCATTGTTGGCGCTATCATCCTGCTTCTCGTCTTTCGCATGGTCAGAAAGAACGCCTGACCGACATATGTTCCGAAGGCCCGCTGCGTTTTGCGCGGCGGGCTTTTTTATGCATTGATTGCCTTGTGGCGGCTCGATTTAAAGCGCCTTGGGAGATGGTTGGATGGACAAGAACAATTTTTCAGAACCAGTGGTCGATCCCGTCGGATTGGATGCTCTGGGGTCGACGGAAATCTGTTTTTCGGTGCCGGAGTCCTACAATGCAAGTGCGGTTCTGTTCGACAATCTGAGCGCCGGTCGTGGGACGAATATTGCCCTGCACTCTGGGGATCTCCGTTTGAGTTATGCGGCTTTGTGCGCGTTGTCCTGTCAGGCTGGAAATGCACTGGTGCGAACCGGGCTTGCTCGCTCAGACAGAGTGGTGATGCTGCTCGATGATACTCCGGTTTACCCGGCAGCCTTTTTTGGTGCCGTGCGTGCCGGTTTCGTCCCGGTGCTTGTGAACACTTTGTCTCCCGCTGAATTGGTGCAGTACTACATTGAAGACAGCTCAGCAGAGATTGTTATTGCGGAATCCAATCTGCTGCCGGTCCTTTCAGAAGCCCTCGAAAACGGTGCCGATATTCGTCTTGTCGTTGTGGCAAATGGTGAGCAACCAGAGACGTTTCCGGTTGCAACCGTTTCGTGGGACGACTTTGTTTCCCAAGAGTTACCGGAGCTCGCAGCAGCAGACACACATCGCGATGACATGGCGTTCTGGATGTACAGTTCGGGTAGCACCGGCCGTCCAAAAGGCATTGTGCATTTGCAACATGATATGCCCTACACCCATCTTAGCTATGCAGAGCACGTCCTGAAGCTGACCGAAAATGACATAGTCTATTCGGTGCCGAAGATATTCTTTGCCTATGGGTTTGGAAACGCAGTGACGTTTCCATTCTCCGTTGGCGCTGCTGTGGTGCTCGCTTCCGGGCGACCGGAGCCTGGGCCGATTTACGATGTGATTGAAGAACACAAGCCAACCGTCTTTTTCGGTCTGCCAACTCTCTACAACGCGCTTGTTGCCCATGAAGGCAGTGCGGACCGGGACCTTTCGAGTGTTCGATTGTGCATTTCAGCGGCAGAACCTCTGCCAGGGGAAACCTTCGATATCTGGTCAAGCCGCTATGGTTTGGAAATACTGGAAGGTCTGGGTTCGACCGAAGTCCTCCATATCTATGTCAGCAATTATGTTGATGATTTGTGCAAGGGCGCGAGCGGGAAACGGGTCCCGGGCTATGAGGTTGAATTGCGTGATATGGACGGCAAGATCGTTCCGCCGGGCGAAGCGGGTACCATGTGGGTTCGTGGTGATTCACAAGCACCGTTCTATTGGAACCAGCCGGATAAGACGGCTGAGACCATGCGCGAGGACTGGATATATACCGGCGATCGCTTCACGCAAGACGAAGGGGGATTCTACCATTTTGCCGGTCGTGCAGATGACCTGATAAAGGTCAGTGGTCAATGGATTCATCCGCTTGAGATCGAACGTTGTCTGAATGATCATCCTGATGTGCAGGAAAGTTGCGTTCTGGGTGTCCAGCAGGCTGATGGATTAATGACGACGAAGGCGTGGATCGTTCTCAAATCTGTGGACGACGCCACGGATGAAAAGACACAGGCCTTGAAAGATTACGTAAAGTCGAAACTGCTGCCGTACAAATATCCGCGGGTTGTCGAGTACCACGATGACCTGCCAAAAACCGGAACGGGCAAAATAGACAGACAGAAACTGCGATCTGACGGTTGAGCGGGAAGAGTGCTTCGAGGAGGGGTGCCATGGAAGAGAAAGTTACATTCAAGTCTGACGGACTGACATTGTCGGGCGTGGTTCACACACCGGCTGATCTGGCGCCGGGGAGCGAACGGCCGGCATTTCTTGTGCTGCACGGATTTGGCACCGGCAAGGATGGCTCAACACCTGAAATTCTTGCGAATATGCTGGCCGAATGGGGCTATGTCGCCATGCGGTTCGATTTCCGGAGTTGCGGCGACAGCGAAGGTGAGCACGCATGGATCATGTGTGAAGACCAGGTCGAAGACGTGAAGAACGCGGTTTCCTGGTTCGCCAAACAACCTTATGTGGATGGTAAGAAAATCGGCGTCATTGGACACAGTTTTGGCGCGGCCGTTGCCGTCTATGCTGGTGGCGTCGACAAGCGAATTGCTGCTGTGATTTCCTCCTGTGGTTGGGGCGACGGCGAAAGCAAATTCCGCCTCCAGCACAAGTCGAAAGCCGAGTGGGCGAAGTTCACCAAGATGCTCGAGGATGGCAAGGCGCATCGCGAGAAAACCGGTACGTCTCTGATGGTCGACCGTTGGGATATCGTGCCAATTCCCAAGCATCTGCGCGGCCATATGGGTAAAAACGTGCACACCAGTTTTCCTGCGGAAACAGCGCAAAGCATGTACGATTTTCGCGCCAATGATGTGATTGCGGACATCTCGCCGCGACCATGTTTGTTGTTTCATGCCGCGAATGACTCAGTGACACCGACTGACCAGTCACTTCAGCTTTTTGCTCACGCCAAGCAGCCCACGGATCTTATGCTGCTCTCAGATGTTGACCACTTTCCGTTCTCGGTCGACAGCCATCGCGCACGCGAGGCGGTAAAAGGGTGGCTTGACAGATATTTCCCGGCCCGTACGGCCTAACGCTCGCCATTCGTGGATTTGAGGCTGGCGCGGGCCGCAAGTGACAAAGCGCCGACCACGACGAACACCCCGAGAATTTGCAGGGGCGAGAGAACCTGCCCGAGCAGCAGGAATGCCGCGCCGATCGCGATCAGCGGCTCGATGTTGGAGTACAGCGTGGTCTTGCCCGGTCCGATCATGGATATGGCAACGAAGTAACCGATCATGGCACCGGCATAAACGAGATTTGAACCGATAAACCCCCACCAACCGGTCTCGGTGGTTGGCAGACGAAACTCTCCAAAGAAGAAGGTTATGGCCACAAAGGTCAGGGCCGCGGTTGTGGCCATATAGAGCGTGGCCTGACGTGGATCGCCGGAACGAATAACGCGCCCGCTCACGGCCGAGACGACGGCCAGTCCCAATGCTGCAATAGCGGCATAAAAGACGCCCAAGAGGTTCAGGCCCTGACCGCTGATGCCAAGCGCGAGTGCAAGCCCGGCGAAAGCAACAAATGCTGCAATGATGTTGATGCGGAGCAGGCGTTCCCAGCCGAGCGCGGCGACAATGAATGTGGTGAAGACCGGGAACAGATAGAACACAAGAACGGCAAGCGGGACGGGGAGCAGTTCTATGGCGGACAACAGCGCCCATGTGTAACCGACAGTGATAACCCCAAGAACCGCTGCGATGATGCCATCGCGCGACGGCATCAGAACCTTTTTGCCGGAGACCAGCAATATGATCAGCAGGATCCCGGCCGGAAGGAAAAAGCGTGCCGTGGAAACAGTGAGGGCGTCCGTGCCGCCGGTATAGGCGACACCGGCAAGCGTATTGGACATCGCAAAGCCGACACCAATGACGAGGACCAGTAAAATACCGAGGATTTCCTTGCGCGATTCCATCATGTGACCCGATTGTTGATCTGCACATCATAAGCATGTGCTGGCGTGGTCCTCCAGAGCCAATTGTGCTTCGGTGTTGTGCGGCAGACATATTGAAACTGAAGGCAAGACAGATGCGCGACGAACCGCTGGTTTATTTGAATGGTGAGATACTTGAATTGGAAGATGCGCGAATTTCGCCATTTGATCGCGGGTTTATGTGGGGCGATGGGGTCTATGAGGTCACGCCATGTTTTAATGGGGAGCCTTATCGCCTCCGCGATCATATGGAACGCCTGTATAGGTCACTACGCTATGTGCGGATTGATCCGGGACTGGATCTCGAAACCATGCTGGCTGAAACCTTGCGCCTATTGGAGGCCAATGCTGATCGCTTCGCGGCCGGGCCGCAGTATCGGTTGGGCCATTGGGTAACACGCGGTGGCAGTCCGTTCACGGTTGCGTCTGATGTGGAAGGACCAGCGACGGTTTTCATCTTTTTGGGTTCGGCAGACACATCAGCGACTGCACAAAATCATGAAACTGGGGTGCGGCTGTCGGTGTCGACAACACGACGCAATCCCCCGGAATGTATCGAGACCCGTGCAAAGGTCACCAGCAAGATGAATCAATTGCTGGCTGAACTTGATGCCGGTGTACGCGGGGCGCTGCCCCTGATGCTCGACCTTGATGGAAATGTTGCCGAAAATTCAGTGGCGAATTTCTTCATGGCCCGGGATGGCGTTCTCTGGACCGCACCGGAGCGGAACATTTTGGAAGGAGTGACGCGCAAGGTTGTGTTTGAGCTCTGCACGCGTCTTTCCATCCCGCTCGAGGAACGTTTGTTCACGATGTACGACGTGGCACAGGCTGACGAGATGTTCATCACTTCAAGTGGCATTTGTGCCATGCCGGTATCTGCAGTCGACGACTTCGTACCCAAGCAACCGGTTCCGGGCCCAATCACGACGCAGCTGATTGATGCCTTTACTGCTGATACGGGGTTCGATTTCCGTCAACTCGCCAACGCGGAATAGGGAGCCCGAGATGTCAGAGCTGAGCGCATTCAATTTCAAACAGTGGATTGATGAACATCGTGATTTGCTCAAACCCCCGGTGGGTAATGTCGTGGTTTGGAAGGATACTGACTTCATCGTCATGGTGATTGGCGGTCCCAATGCCCGAACCGACTATCACGATGATCCCTATGAAGAGTTTTTCTATCAACTCGAGGGCAATATGACATTGCGCATTATGGAGAATGGTACGCCGCGTAACGTGCCAATCAACGAAGGTGATGTGCTTCTTCTGCCACCGCATATCCGTCATTCCCCGCAGCGTCCCGAGCCAGGAAGTATCGGCCTGGTTGTTGAACGGCGCCGTCCTGAGGGCTTGATGGATGGGTTTGAGTGGTTTTGCCTGGAGTGCGATGCCCTTGTGCATCGCGTCGAAATTCATGTCGGAAATATCGTGACGGATCTGCCACCTTTGTTTGATGAATTCTATGCCTCTTCAGATCTCCGTCGTTGCGGGGTGTGTGGCGCAGAACACCCGGGGAAAAGCTGACCGGAGGACCATGTGCATACCGCACTACCGAAATAACGCAATTTTGAGGAATTCGCTTCCCTTTGGAAGAGTAACCTGACGTATATGTAGGGGGTCCCTAAACAACCATGTGGTGTGTTTGGGTTTCTTGGTTCTGGAGGGCTGCTGATGTCTATGGCGTATGAAGGCCTGGCTGACGGCGGTGCGGCGCACCGGTCCATTCTGGTTGTCGATGATGAAAAGTTGCAACGCAACCAGCTTGTGGACTGTCTGTCAGACCTTGATGTCGGGATATTTCAGGCGGGCAACGGTGAGGAGGCTCTCGAAGTTATCGAGGCCCATATGCCGAAGCTCGTAATCATGGACATCCGCATGCCCGTTCTCGATGGCGTGGAGACGGTCGACCAACTTACAAGCATTGGTAGTAACATCAAGGTGATCCTGATGACGGGTGACCCGACGTCTCTTCGGGCTGCTTATGACCGGCGACCGAACGTGTTTACGATCATCGAAAAGCCGATACCCCTCAGAATACTGCGTCGCTTCGTTATTGAAGCTTTGGAGCTGACACCTTAGTCAATGAGCTGTTCGATACATGCTCAGCGGATAGTGGCAATTCGATGCACATTTCGCAGCCGTCGCCCGTGTTGTGAGCTGTAATCGAACCGCCCATTGAACTGATGATGCCGTAGCTCACCGAAAGTCCAAGGCCGGTGCCAATCCCAACTTCCTTGGTGGTGAAGAACGGGTCGAAGACTCGGGCAAGAACATCGCCGGGAATGCCGCCACCGTTATCCCTGACCTTTACAATGAATGTTACATCACTTGGGTGTGGGCGTCCGGTTACGTCGATGACCCCCCGCGAACCTGCCGTGGCTTCGATTGAGTGTTCCTGAATGGCATCCCGGGCATTCGTGATCATGTTGATGATCACCTGCTCAAGCTGAGATTCGCTGCCCTCTACAAGATAGTCCGACATCTCTACGTCGAGATTGAGTTCTATGCTCTCAAGCTGAAGCTGTCGGCGCATGAGTTCACAGGCATTTCGTGTCGGGCGCGCTGGGTCAAACGGAACGAAATCCGACGTATCCTGGCGGCTGAACACGCGCATATGCAGGATGATCTTTCCCATGCGGCCAGCTTGCTCACTGACGAGAACGAGATTGTCGCGAACGTAATCCATATCGATGTTGCCGGTGTCCATTCTGATCAGAACGTTGTCGGCAGCCATGCGCATGATGTTGAGTGGCTGATTGAGTTCGTGTGCGATTCCCGCCGCCATTTCACCAACCGTTGCGAGTTTTGAAGCCTGGATAAGCTGGCTCTGCATTGACTTTTGCTCGGTAATGTCGCGGACAAGAGCGATGTGCAGAGAGCCATCCGGGCCGTCAAACTCGGACATGGCGATATCGATGGGCACGCTTGAACCATCGGCGCGTCGGCCCACCATCTCCCGTGCGGAAGTCTGGATTTCAAAGTCGTGGGCCGCATGTGCGTTTTTGCTTGGATATGTGGCCGGGACCAGGTCGCGAATTTGCATCTTTGTAAGCCGCGCCGTTTCGTAGCCGAAGATATCTTCGGCGGCGTCGTTCGCCATTACAATATTCCCGCGTGCGTCGTAGACCACGATCCCGTCTGCGGCATTATCGAGGATCGCGTCCAGTGTCCGTTCGCGATCGGACAGTTCATCTGTGATTCGGTTGCGAACGATTGCTGTGGAAACGACGTTGGCGACCGCCTGAAGGAAGGTTACGTCATCGCCAGTGAAGTCTCTGAAGCGGCTGGAATGGACAGCAAGCATCCCGAAGGTGCTGTCACCCTCGGCAATGACAACGGTCACGCCGGCCAGTGTGCCGATGTCGTCGGTGATTGGACTTGTGAGGTCGGGGTTTTCGGGGTCCCGATTGTCAAAAATCACAGACTTTGAAGAGATCAGGGAGAAGCTTCGCTCCTCGTCTGGTGTTTTGGGGCGAACCTCAACACCCACAAATTTTTCACCGCTCATATTCGCAGCGATGATCTGGAAATCAGTGGGTGGGTTAATCATTTTCGAAATCAGGCAAATATCGACATCCAGGGTGACGGCCACCATGTTCGCGATTTCGGACAAAAGCGTTTCAAGGTCACCTTCAACCAGCGCCATCTGACCAATCGCCATAACGGCGGATTGCTGGTCCAGGCGAATGGCAAGTGACTGTTCGGCTTCCTTGCGGGCGGTGATGTCTTCGACGACGACGATCAGGTAGGGCTCGCGGTAACGCGACGGCTCGGTAATTGAAGCTGTCGCCTTGATCCAGACCGGCGTCCCGCCTTTGCGAATATACCGTTTTTCGTTGGTATAGGAGCCGCGCCCGGCATTGAGGAGTTCGTTGCGAATGGCAATATCTGCTTCGAGGTCCTGAGAGTGCGTAATGTCTCGGAAGGTCAGATGGCGCAATTCTTCTTCTGAGTAGCCGAGGATGTCGCAATATCGCTGATTCATTCGCAGCCATTGTCCGTCGATGGACACATGTGCGATTCCGACAGCTGCCTGTTCGAACGTGGCCCGGAACCGTTCTTCACTGTCGCGCATTTGCTGGGCGGCGCGCACTTGGCTTGTGATGTCATAGGATATGCCGCCAACACCAACGACACGCCCTTCGCGATCTGAGATCGGGAATTTTGTGACCCGGATCAGTAGGTCGTCGTTATCTTTGCCCGGCACTGTGACGTCAGATGTTCTGGTCGTCATTGTACGCAAAACTTCGCGATCGAAGTCGTCGACACCAGAACTCCATTTGGTGCCATGGGCCTGATCGAGGCTCTTGCCCCGAAAGTTCTCTTTCTGAATGCCGAAGGTGCTTAGATAAGTATTATTTACATCTACCAGACGACCTTGCCTGTCTTTGATGGATTGGTTGAAGGGGCTGTTGTCCCAAAAGGCGCGGAACCGTGCTTCCTGTTCCTGCAAAGCAAACTCAGCGCGTTTGAGTTCGTCGATGTCTTCAATGGCTGAGACGTAATAATCGGGCTTCCCATCCTTTTTTCGGACGAGTGTGACGGACAGCTTTGCCCAAATGATGCTTTTGTCCTTGCGGAGATAGCGTTTCTCCAGCGTGTAGGAATCGATCTCGCCACTTCGCAGCTTTGTATTCAGTTCGTGGTTTTTTTGCAGGTCTTCCTCAACAGTGACATCTGCAAATCGCATGCGCGCGAGTTCTTCACGCTCATAGCCGGTAATTTCCGTCATTTTGTTGTTGGCAAGCAGCCAAGTGCCATCCAGGGCAACATGGACCAAACCCACCGATGCGGTGTCAAAGGTGACCTGGAAGGGCCGACTTTTGCGTCTTGTCTGCACGAGCGCGATTGCGAGTACAGCGACAACTGT
>Ga0115566_10004889_pt1 | contig 10592 bp, 13 predicted proteins | sample COGITO_mtgs_1204_3_FD_87173 | JGI IMG/M metagenome (GOLD analysis project Ga0115566, IMG submission 87173) | Pelagic marine microbial communities from North Sea - COGITO_mtgs_120405 | ecosystem: Environmental > Aquatic > Marine > Epipelagic | place: Germany:Helgoland, sampling site Kabeltonne...
AATCAGATTTCGACTCGGACGAATAGTCGTCTTCGTGGGGGCGGCGAGTTGTTAGGGGCCTGAGAGGGCACTGCGAAGGATAGGCAGGAACCGCTGTTCCGGAAGACGGAGCAGGGCGCGTTTTGCGCAATTGCTGGAGGCACTCGCGTCGTAGAAGGCTGCGAACTGACGCCTCCGGTTCGAACCGCCCGATCCATCATGGACGCCGTCATGCAAGTGGGGTCGAAGGTATGGCCTTGCTTCTCCCAGTATGCGGCGCGCTGGATATCGACGACCTTCCGGTCCATCATGGACGCCGTCATGCAAGCGGGGTCGAAGGTGTATCCTTGCTCCTTCCAGTATGCGGCGCGCTGGATATCGACAACCTTCCGATCCATCATAGATGCCGTCATGTAGGTCGCGTCAAACGTATAGCCACGCTCCGCCGAATATTGTGCACGGACACAATCAATGGCCTTTCGATTCGCGAAGGAATTTTGTCCGCTTGCCACCCATAGTGCGAGACACAAGCCAGTTAGGATAAGCGTTGTTGTTTTCATCGATTGATTTCTAAGCCGAACGACGCGCTCATCGGTCGGCCATTAGGCCGAACCCGGTACAGTGGCTGGTTCCACACTTCCTGCATTGGCCGGATTCGGATAGGCGGGAGCGCTCGATTGGAGCGCTCGAAATGAGCGACGACATCCTCAATTGTCTCGCACAGATCAGCATAGAGTTGAACTGGATTCTCGCCGTGCATCCCGCTTATCGAATCTGGGCACTTGCCAATGTAGACTTGGTCTTCATCCGACCATTCTACCCAACGGTGATGCTGATCTTCAACTCTCATCGCTCCACCACCTCTAATGCTCGCTTAACCGCCCGTTCTTAGTATGCCTTCACATCGGTGCTTGTTCGCCCGCTTATGGTCAGCGCATCTGGGTAGCGGAGATGCACGAACTTGCGGTGCGATCCCTTCCCCGCGCTTACGACAGCGGAGAAGCCAGCACGCTCCAAATCTGAAATCAACTCTCGAACTTTTCTTGGCATGCCTTACCTTACTCGTGGCGCTATTCGACTTCAACCAATGCCTTGGAATGTTCAAATATTCGCCTATTGAACGCTCAGATACGCCCGTTGCGGGCAGCATCTGATTGTTGACGCTTTGCGGATCGATGACTAACCTGCTTTAACGTGCTCATGAAGCCATTCAGCTACTAGGGCCGAATCCGAAGCACCACGCTTGGCGGACGCGTAGCAGGCCCCAGACTTCTCCGTCAGACTGAATCTCTGCGCCCGGCTCGACCGCTTTGGTGAGTACTTCTGATTCATGCGCTAGTTCCGTGACGCCTGGCAGTTGGATAAGCTGGCCGCTTTGCAGCTGTAGGGCTGCTGCTGTGAGCGCGGAGACCTGGACTGGATTCGAGAGTTGGTCCGTTCGCCACATCACGGGAAGGATGCCTACTACGACCGCCCAAACAAGAAGCCCCGTTACCAGGATGCCGCCTTTAGCAACTCGCCTGATCAACTTGTTGGCATCGTCGCTCATCGGTTTAGATCACGAGTTCGGTGCGGACCGTGGTTAAGTTGGCGCAGCCGTCTGGTTCGATCACGACGACGTCTTCCAGGCGCATGCCGCCCCATTCAGGATAATAGAGGCCGGGCTCTACGGTGACGACGTTGCCTGCCTGGAGCGGCGACTTGTTGCGGCCGACGCGAGGGGCCTCGTGAATCTCGAGGCCAAGGCCGTGCCCGGTGCCGTGGAAAAAGCCGTGAGGTGTTGCGGACTTCGCATCTGTCTCGAAGCCATCGTCTTCCATGGACTGGGCGACGCTCTCGTGGACATTGCTGGCAAGAACGCCATCCTTGATCATGGAGATTCCCAGAGCGCGGGACTTGTGTACAGAGTCGTAGGCCCGGCAGACGATGTCGGACGGAGTGCCCTTGACGACGGTGCGGGTGAGATCACCAAAGTAGCCGGTGCGAACCACCCGCGGAAAGATGTCGATCACGGTGGGGTGATTGGCAAGAATTGGCCCGGCGCCCTCGCTGTGGGGATCGGCTCCGTAGCGACCGGGGGCGACGATGGTGTGATTGGCCAAGCCACCCTTGCGGGCAATGGCGGCGTTGATCTCCCCGCGGAGGATGTCCGCGGTCAGACGTTGCTGCTGCCAGTTCAGGAAGTCGCCTTCAACCGTGGCTTCGCCGAGGATTTCGAAGGCGGCATACATGCCGGTCTCGGCCAGTTCTACGCCCTCTCGCAGGTGCTCGACTTCTTGGGCAGTTTTGACTGCTCGCTCGGGGAAAAAGGCGTCGTCTGCGGTCCAGACGCAGATGCCGTTGTGCTCGAGGCGTCGAGCTAGGGCGAGCGGGAAATCTGCACCGACCTGCCAGGCGCGAATTCCGCAGTGGCAGCTGATGGCGAAGATCTGGTCGTAGACGGAGGAGGACTTGGCACCGTAGCGCTCGCGTGCGTCTTCGAAGCCGATGACCTCTGCACGACTGCTCAGCGCTTCACGGGCACGGCTTACTTCTAGGGGGCTGACGATCACGGCGGCGTCACCAGCTATCTCGAACCAGAGGAAGGGATCCGGAATATGGTGACCAGTGGCGTAGAGAATATCTGGACAATGTTGGCTGTCGCCGTAGAGCAAGCGCGCGCGCGGGGCTGGGGTCATGGAGTTCCTTTGTTGTGGCTGAGCCAGAATAAGTCTGCTTTTTCTCCGTACGTGGTGTAGGAAAGAAACTTGAGGTTGGGGCGGTTTCGCAGCAGGTCCAGGTCTAAGATGTCGAGCGGGATGACCAGGCCGGTTAGGTTGCCGGCATTCTGCAGGGGGGCAATGAGTTGGACAGGGGTGTCGCGAAGGTTTAGAAATTGAAGCTCAGGACCCACGATGGCCTCAATGCTTGCCACGCCGCTTTCGGCCAGATCGACCGCGCGCAGGGGCATGCTTGCGAGGGGCTCGATGGAGGTGAGTCCGGTCTCTGCAGCGGAGAAATAGCGCAGGCGCATCCCCGCTAGGGGGGCTAGATCCTTGACGCCTGTGCGGTCTAGACGCAGCTCGACGAGGGGTAGGCCTTTCAAGGCAGCCAAATTTTTGAGCTTGGGATTCTGAGAGAGATCTATGGCCAGCCCGTCGGGGGTGATTCGAGGCTGAAAATTGAGGGGGGCTGCGTCTGGGTTATCGGTGTCAAGCTGGCGTTGAATGCCGCCTAGGATGTCAAAGGCGCGAGCTGCAGAATCGCTAGCACTCTCACCACGCTTTTCGCGCTGGCTGTGGAGGTGTGAGAGCTGGTCATCCAGCAGAGTGGCCTTTACTTCTGCGGAGCGCAGTTGGTTCTGGGTACCCAGCAAGTAAAACGCGGAGATGGCAAGTACCGCGATGATCAGGAGGGAGCTGGCAGTGATCAGAGCCACTTCATTTCGATGACGCCGAAGCATGAGCAGGATGAGTTTGACGGTGGAGGCTTCTTCGGCAAGGGTGGCAAAGCCGTTGTGGTAGGCTTGAAGCTCCGCGTGAAGTTCGCTGACGTGAAGGTAGCGGTGGTCCAGAGACACCGACATGGCTTTCATGGCGACTGCGGAAAGGGCTTCAGGTACCCGGCCGTTCGGCAGGTGAGGGAGGGGCTTGGCGACTCTCGTATGCGGTGGCTCAAGCTCGCCCTGCAGTTTCGGACCGATCATTTCCTCGATTGTACCGGCAAAAGGTGGGCGCAGTGTCAATACTGCATAGAGCATGGCGCCGAGGGCATACACATCGATGCGCTGATCCGCCGGGCCGAGAGACTTGCGAATTTGCTCTGGGGCGACGTAGGACGGGGTGCCGATGAGGTGGCCAGCCTGGGTCTTGGGGGCCTCACAGTCCAACTCCTCAATGATTCGCTGTTCATCGGCGAGAGCGTGGAGCTCAGATTCATCATACTGCTTTTCAGTCATCAGCTTTGCCAGTCCCCAATCGACAACCAGCACTTCACCATAGCCGCCCACCATGATGTTCTCTGGCTTGATGTCACGGTGTAGGACGTTGTTCGCATGGGCAAAGGCAAGGGCATCACAGACTTTCTCGAAAACCCGGAGCAGGCTGTCCAGCGGCCAAGCCGCGATGGTTTCTTCATCTCCTTGGCGAAGTTTATCGAGGATTGCCTGCAGGGTTACGCCCTGCAGATACTTCATAGTATAATACATGCTGCCATCTGCGGCTGCCCCGAAATGATGGACGGGGACGATGTTCGGATGTTCGAGGCGACCGGTAATCTGTGCCTCCTGGCGAAAGCGCCGTACTTGGAGGTCGGACTCGCGAAGGCGTGTAAGCATCACCTTGATGGCTACATCGCGGTCGATACTAGTATCCCGCATTTTATAGACCACGCCCATGCCGCCGCGGCCTAGGCTGCAGCCCAATTCGAAATTTCCGGAATCGCTCAGCTCAAGGCCATTCGCCGCACAGGTGTCTCCCGGAGACGCAGGCGCGCCGCCCTGTGCCATGAGCACGGTCTCTTGACGCTCGCCAGTGGCGGATGGGGCCTCAGTTGTTGCGGTTGTGGGCATGAGTAATCCAATGGTCGATGAGAATGCCACCTATAAATTAGCTAGTCTGAGCCTGACGTCCAGCCGGATGAGAATTTGACCGTGACATTTTCAGAGGCCGTAGTATGGTTTTCCGCCGCGGGAGTTGGAAAAGAAACCGTTTTGCTATGTCCCTCGGTCATGGCCTAGCTGGCAGAGGCGTAGTAATGGTAGAACAAAAAGTTTTGGTAGCCGAGGATGAAGCGGCCGTTCGGGATCTGTACCGGAGTTATCTTAGGCGCAACGGATTCGACGTGGTCGTGGCTGCGAATGGCAAGGAAGCGGTAGCGCTTTTTTTCGAGGAGCGGCCAGATGCGGTTTGCTTGGACTTGCTGATGCCTGTGATGAGTGGATTTGATGCCTGTCGGGCAATTCGCGAGGTCGATCAGCAGGTCCCGATTCTTTTTCTGTCCGGTCATGATGATCTACCTAGTAAGGTCGAGGGCCTCGAGATTGGCGCGGATGATTACGTAATTAAGCCGATCAGCCCGTCTGAGCTTGTTGCCCGTTTGAAGGCGGTATTGCGCCGGGCCAAAGCCAGCGATCCGTCCTTTATGTTCGGCGAGAATTGCGTGGACCGGATCGCGCGGAGATGCGAACATGGGAAAAAAGTCGCTAAGCTGTCATTGCGTGAACTGCAGATTCTTGAATTTCTGTATCGCAACCCTAATCGGGTGGTCAGCCGCGAAGAGCTCTATCGCGAAGTGTGGGCCAAAGACAGCTTAAGCGGTAGCAGGCTGGTGGATCAGCAACTTCTCGTGTTGCGGAAGAAGCTTCACGGAGATCACGTGATCGACACGGTGTATGGCCGCGGCTATCGCTATACCGCGCCTCCCTGATTTTTTTGGACCAGCGGGAGCCGCAGTCGGCGGCGATGCCCGCGGTTGCAATCAGCACGCCCGAATCCATCTTCCCACCCTTTTCAATCGGTGGCGCACACCCGCGCCCGAAAACCTCGCAGCTCGCTATACGGATTAAGACGATGGGCAAGACATTGCTGGATAAAGTGTGGGACGCTCACACAGTTCGCCAAATGCCAAACGGACAGACTCAGGTGTTCGTGGGGCTTCACCTAATTCATGAAGTCACCAGCCCGCAGGCATTCGCTATGCTTCGTGAACTCGGCTTGGCCGTAAACTATCCTCAGCGCACGTTTGCGACGATTGACCATATCGTGCCAACCCAGTCCCAGACCCGGCCATTCGCCGATACGCTGGCCGAACAGATGACCCAAGCGTTAACCGACTCCTGCAAGGAGCACGGGATTCAGTTTTTTGACCTTGCTAGTAAGCAACAGGGCATCGTTCATGTGATCGGGCCAGAGAAGGGGCTAACTCAACCGGGTATGACCATCGCCTGCGGCGACAGTCATACGTCGACGCATGGTGCTTTCGGATCGATCGCTTTCGGGATTGGCACTAGCCAGATCCGCGACGTCCTCGCCACCCAGTGCCTGGCTATGGCCAAGCCCAAGTTGCGCCGAATCTCCGTAAACGGGACCCTTCGGCCAGGTGTCTACGCCAAGGATGTGATCCTGGCGATCATCAATAAACTTGGCGTAAAGGGCGGTGTCGGCTACGCCTATGAGTATGCGGGCTCTACGATCGCAGCCATGTCTATGGAAGAGCGCCTGACCATCTGCAATATGAGCATCGAAGGCGGTGCCCGGTTTGGATACATCAATCCCGATCAGGTCACCTATGACTATCTGGAGGGTCGTGAGCGCTCCCCGAAAGGTGAGGCATTCACGCAGGCGACGAAGTATTGGGACAGCTTGCGGACCGATGCGGACGCGATTCCTGACGATGAGATCACCATAGCAGCGGAAGATATTGCGCCGATGGTGACCTGGGGGATCACACCCGATCAGTCTGTGGCCGTAGACGAGCCGATTCCCGCCGCTGCCACGTTCGCCACGGAAGATCAGCCGTTGATCGACGAGGCGCAGCGCTACATGCAGTTTGCCGCTGGTGATACCCTCGCTGGGAAGCCCATTCAAGTGGCCTTCATCGGCTCCTGTACCAACGGCCGTCTTTCCGACCTGCGCATTGCCGCCGAGGCTGTTCGCGGTCACAAGGTGGCAAAGGGCGTGCGAGCGCTGGCTGTTCCCGGATCCATGGAGGTAGCCCGTCAGGCCGAAGCGGAAGGGTTGCCCCAGATCTTTCGGGAAGCTGGTTTTGAATGGCGCCGCGCGGGCTGTTCGATGTGCCTGGCGATGAATCCAGACAAGCTAAAGGGCGATGAACTGTGTGCGTCGTCCAGTAACCGAAATTTCAAAGGTCGGCAGGGCAGCCCAACTGGGCGGACGCTGCTGATGAGTCCTGCTATGGTCGCCGCGGCTGCCTTGGCTGGCGTAGTAACCGATGTTCGTGAGGTAAGCGCATGAGTGCAGTAACCAAAGTGACCGGCCGGGCAATTCCGTTGCCGGGCGATGACATTGATACCGATCGGATCATTCCAGCCCGCTACCTGCGTTGCGTCAGCTTCGATGGCTTGGGGGCGTATGCGTTTGAAGATGATCGCCGGCAGAACCCGGATCACAACTTCAACGACGACCGTTACAACGGTTCGTCGCTGTTGTTCTGCGGGCGTAACTTCGGCTGCGGTTCCTCTCGGGAGCATGCACCACAGAGTCTGAACCGCTGGGGGATCAAAGCGATCATTGGTGAGTCGTTCGCCGAGATCTTCTTTGGTAACTGCTTGGCGATGGGCGTGCCCTGCGCGACAACTTCCGCTGCCGATGCAACTGTCTTGCGTGAGGCTGCCGCTAAGGACGTTACCGCAGAGTTCGTTCTGGATGTAGTGGGGCAGACAGTTACTGGAGCAGGTTTGACCATTAGCGTTGGGATTCCGGATGGTGCCCGCGCAGCCTTCCTTGAGGGTACGTGGAATGCCACATCTGTCTTGCTCGATGCAAGCGATGCGATCGACCGCACCGCACAGAGTCTCCCGTACGTGACCGGGTTTGGGCCCTAGCGCGGCCGCGAGAAGCTGGCATGCAGGGAAAGGCAGATACAGTGCAGCGACACGGTCGTATCGCTGTCTTTAGCGCCTACGCCCATGGAGACCCGCAACACTCTCATTGAGCGCTTGAGGACCAGCAGGAAGCGCACTCCTGGCCGGATTTTGCGGATACGTACTCCCGCTACATCGACGTTGTGATTCGAAACATGAATCTTGCGCATCATGATGCCGAAGACCTCGTGCAGCAGGTACTGTTGCGCACCGTAGCGGTTCCGCAGCTGGCTCTGCACGGTCACCAACAACCTTCGTAGGCACCTTTCTGCGCAAGCAGGCAAACCGGCGTGAAGATCTTACCGAGGAACCCTCGGTCGGGAGTGACTAGGCTTGGGGCAGCTTGCCGAACATTGAGGAGATCGCGGTTGCAGAGTGGCAGAGCTATATCGGGAACCTCGCCATGGAAGAAGTCCGGAAGCGATTTCAACCACAGGAGATTGAGGCATTCGAGTTGTTTCGTGCAGGGCGGCCATTCAATGAGGTTACGGATGTGATCGGGCTACCGGTGAATACCGTAGGTGTGTACAAAAAGCGCGTGCAGAATGCCCTGACTAAGGAAGTCGGTCGGCTCGATTACGACCTGGGCTGAACCGGCATGGAGACGACGTTCTGCGGCGTGCCCGACAGGAAGGTTGCGAAGTTCGCAACGGCTACGTCGATTAGGCGCTGGCGCGATTCGCGAGTGGCCCAGGCGTTATGCGGGCTGATAAAGCAGTTCGGAGCACGGTAGAGGGGGCAGTCTTGTGGCGGAGGCTCAGCACTGAGTACGTCGAGGCCAGCGCCCCCCAGTTGTCCGCTGATCAACGCGTCGGCAACCGCAGCCTCATCCAGCAATGGCCCGCGGCTGGTGTTGATCAAAAACGCACCGGCCTTTAGCTGGGCGAGGACATTGGCATTGATCAGCTGGTGATTATTTGCAGCAAGCGGACAGTGCAGGCTGATGATGTCGGACTGCGGCAGTAGGTCGGCCAAGGGAATGACCGGGATGCCGTCGACCGTGGTGCCAACCTTGCTGGGCGTGGAGGCGAGGACGCGCATGCCAAAGGCGGCTGCGATGTTCGCAACGGCCAGCCCGATGTTCCCGAGCCCGAGCAGGCCGATGGTTTTTCCGGCGAGTTCGATTTGCGGGGTTAAGCTATAGGAAAAGTCCGGGCATTGTGCCCAGTGGCCCTCGCGAACGCTCACTGCGTGGCGAGCAGTGCGCTGGGTCAAATTGAGGATGTGTGCGAATGTCGCCTGAGCTACGGACTGGGTGCTGTACGCCGGAACGTTCGTCACGGTGATGCCGCGGGCGCTGGCAGCTGCAAGATCAATCACGTTTACCCCCGTGGCGGTCACGCCGATATAACGGAGCGCCGGAAGTGCATTGAGGGTGGAGGCATCTAGGACGACTTTGTTGGTGAGCACTGCGGTTGCGGTCGCGCAGACGCCTACTACTTTCTCCGCTGCTGTTCGCGGGTGAATCTCGCATTGGACCAGCGCCTGCAGTGGCGCCCAGTTGAGGTCGCCTGGATTCATCGCATGCCCATCTAGGACGATGAGGCGTGGCGTTGACTCAGCCATCAAGCCGGTCCTTCAACCAGGCGTTCACATCTGTCAGGCACTGCATGTTGATCTCGTGCGCCATGTCGTACTCGCGATAGGTGAGCACTGCTTCCGTCGAGCCGTCGTAGAATTCAGCGATCTGGCGGCCATTATGAATGGGCAGTAGCGGATCGTGTCGGCCATGGCCGATAAAGACCGGGACTTCTTTGAGTAGGTGTTCGCAGCGTGAGAACTCGTCTGGGGCCATTCGGCCGCTGAGGCCGATGATTCCTGCGATATTCGCATGGCGTTGCAGGATTCCGTGCGCCATCATACTTCCTTGGCTGAAGCCCAGCAAATAGGTGCGATCCGGATCGCATCCTTCAGCAGTTGCCAGCTGTGGCAAAAAGGCTGCCAGGTGGGTTACGGCTTCGTGGACTTGATCGGAACAGTAGGATATGTCGTTCTCGAGAAAGTCGAGGTGAAACCAAGCCCTGCCACCGGGGATGCCAATGGCGCCGAGTTCGAGAGGGGCCTGGAGCGCGACGACGTGAAGGCGGCGGTCAAAAGTTGGTGCCAGTCCGAACAGGTCTTGCATGTTGCTGGCGTAGCCGTGAAGCAGCACGAGAAGGGGAGGGAGCCCGTCGGTCTGTCGCGGTGGGCGCGAGAGTCGTTGGTACATGAGTTAGTTCTCTGGTTGCTGCGGGGAGGTTGACGTTGCGGAGTTCGCAAGGCCGTAAAGGTGCTGAAGCCTGGCGACGAAGGCCGGCGGGTCGTCTGGTGTGATCACTACGGTTCGGGTGTTAATCTTCAGGACAACCGCGTGGGATGTTTCCATCGCGTAGGCGCGATAGTTGCCAAGGGCTTTGTTCCGGAAGAGGCCGGTAAAAGAATACATGCCGCCGTTCCCGAACAGGCGCATGGAGCGTTTCATGGCGGTTGAATCCGCGGTGGCTGCATGCAGGCCCGTCAGTGGGACTTGTGTCTGCCAGCCAAGACGCTTGATGACGAGGGTGTTTGGCTGAAGCTCGTAGCCACGAATCGTAAATGGTATGGCACCACTGACAAAGAGCAGTGGAAGCGTAAAGAAGCTGCCGAACCAGGGGCCGACCTCAGCGGGGGCGCAGAGAGTGCCGAAGACGGCTGAGGAGATCAGCAGCAGTGTCGCGAAAGCGGAGATTGCGGTCAGAACCGGGCCCCATGGGGCACCAAAGGTATTCTCAGGCTGGGCTGCCATTGGAGGAACTCCACAGCGAAAGATGAACCAGCAATGATTGACTGGGCTCTGTAGGGAGAAGGCAAAAAAAATCCCGCCACGTCGACTTGCGACATGACGAGATAATCACCTGCTCATCCAGAAGCTTGACTTAGGTCACGCACGTTCCGGAACGGCAGGTTTCTAGGCATGGCCTGGAAGCAAGGCTTACCAGTCGCGACGGCCACCGCCGCCACCACCACCACGATCTCCGCCACCACCGCCACCACTGCGACGAGGGTTAGGCTG
>Ga0115566_10004892_pt1 | contig 10591 bp, 11 predicted proteins | sample COGITO_mtgs_1204_3_FD_87173 | JGI IMG/M metagenome (GOLD analysis project Ga0115566, IMG submission 87173) | Pelagic marine microbial communities from North Sea - COGITO_mtgs_120405 | ecosystem: Environmental > Aquatic > Marine > Epipelagic | place: Germany:Helgoland, sampling site Kabeltonne...
CCCGTGATGTCCTCATTGTCGATCGAAATCGTGCCTGTCGTCACAGTCTCGAACCCTGCAATCATTCGCAAGACAGTCGTCTTACCAGAACCCGAAGGACCCAGCATGGAAAAGAACTCCCCCGAGCCGATGTCTAGGTCCAGCTCTTTAACGGCGTAAACGTTGTCAAAGGTCTTGGAGACAGAGCGTAGAGACACGTATCCAGGAGCATGGCGATTTGAATTAGCCACCATTAAGTCACCCTCGACAATCTTGATAAAGAGGCCACCACCGTACACTGTACACTTGAAAAGAAGCTTCTTTCTAAGCGAAACTGGGCCGCAGAGCTACACATGACGAGGCACTTTCTTGCCGAGAAATCGTTTCTGCTCCTCAAAAACGCAGCCTCTTAGGTGAGGAAGAGCTGTAAAAACCTCGCTCAGGGACTGGCGTTTAGAGCCTCTTCTCGCGGGAGGACGTCGAGATCTCAGCGACAGGACAGGGAAGCTCAGGTTCTCAAATTCGGACTTCAATCCGAGGCGGTGTCAAGCCCGCTAACTCACGCGGTTTTGTCCCCATGTAGCATTACCGCTCGCGCCTGGGTGTTCCCTGGTGTGTCAGGGGGACTCATCGGTTGGGCTGACCCGATGGCTGACGTCAACGCCAAGCCTCAGACGGTGAGGGGTTGACAAAAAAGGCAACCGTATTACAATTCTGGATGACGAGTGGGTATCGGAACTGGCGCGGAACCTGACCCCTTGTGAGCCCCCGCTCGAAGGGTTCGGCTCATGGTTATCGTTCCAGCAGTTGCGGTGTTTCGCCGGATTATTGTTGCTCTCATATTGAGCGTGCTCGTTGGGGTTACGGCTCCCGCCTTAGCAGGCCTTCTGCGGATGTGCTTGTTTTACGGTTCGGATCGAGGGCAATGTGTTTAAACGTTCTTGGGTTTCTCTCGGTTTACTTGCGCTCCTTGGCGGGTTTTTTACGGTTGCCACGATGCCAGTTTCTACCGCTCAGGCGTCCGCCTGTTTCAGTACCTTCACAAACAAGACCGTCTCAAACGGCCTCGGGAATAACTGGGTGCGCGGTGTTTATGTCGATGGCTCTACCGTCTATGCCGCCACATACGGTGGGTTGAGTATTTCTTCCAACGCCTGCTCTAGCTCTAGCTCTAGCTCTAGCTCCGGCGTTGATGCTGGTGTTCCAGGGATTTTCCTCACCGTTGCAGGACCCGTTGGTAGGAGCGCGTCGGAAGCACCCGTCTAATACGGTGCTGACCGTGTCGCTGTCACCTCCACCTACCTCCTCACCGTGACCCGTGTGTCTAACATCACACCCACGATCACCACGCTTGCAGAAGGCACCATCAACGCGGACGGTTCTTTCTCCTCTATGACACGACTACCTGTCCTCACCCCTGGGGTTTATAACGTGAAAATGGTGGGAACCCACACGAGCGGGTCAACCCTGCAACTCACCTCACAAATCAGCATCGGTGGGGTTGGGGAATTCACCAGTATTGGTGCGAACATCCCCGTCATCAAATAGTTCGCGCTGACGCCCAACGGGTTGTTTTTAGGCGTCGAAGACCAGTTCAAGTGTTGAGAGGCAAAAAACTTTTGAAACGCGGGTGTTCACGCAACCCTGGGCTACGGGGTGTCTTGTCTACCTGTATTGATGTTTTACCCCCCTCCGTATTGATGCCGGTAGGGGGTGCCCCATGGGTCCATTGATGGTGTTCTGCGGTTGTTGGGGGCCAACTATTAAGCAACGCGGATAAGAATGAGGGAGATTGTGGGACACGGGTCCCCGTTTGGCGAGTCGCAATAGACTGACTAGCATCGAAGAATGGAACTAAATAGGTACCTAGGGCTTAGCTCACTTGTGATTTCGGCGCTATTTGTTGTGACTGGATGTCAAAGTATTGACTTTTCTGAGATTCCCAGCGAGTACCGCGTCTCTCCAAACTCCGCTGTCGTGGGTGATGTGCCACATGATTTTTCTGAGCTCCGGGAGGCTGGCTTCGAGAACTTCACATCAATTTTTGGAATCCCCGTCGTCGCAACCCAAGGGGTGTCCCAGGATACGGTCCTGCACGTCCGAAGCGTTCTGGCGGACTATCTCGACAACAACGAAGACGGTATCGCGGATAATCCAAGAGTGGTCTTTGCCCTCCAGGAGAGCAACGCTGTGGCGGCGGTCTTCACCACATTCGGTGAAGTTGAGGGTTTCGATGAGAGAGACGGATTCAACATTGCTCAGCCTTTTGAACTGATCACCATGATGCAGGAGGAAACAAACTCCGCTGATGGTTTCGATGCGTCTCTTGAAGAGGTCCTCCACATGGTGACGCAATTGGGATTCTCGCTCGCCTACCCCAATGAGCTCGGCGAATCCGGTGACACCCTACTAGTTCGAGCTTTGGAAGAGGCTCAAGATTCAGGAGATTATTTCTACGACGACCCGTCGTGTGATAGCCGATGCCAGGCCACGGAGTATTTTTACTGGGCAATCACTAGCAACATGGGTTTACAAGATCAGCGGTGTGACGACATTTCCCAGGAATGGGCTCTGTGTAACCCCCAGTTATTGCGAGAGAGAAACCCTGCGGTGGTGGAGCTCATTGATAATAGGGAATTCCGGATTCCCACGGTGAGCCCTGATGGCCGCTACGAGCCAAGAATCCCCTAGCGTTTCCTAGGTCTCATAACTCCCGTGAGGCCCGAACGAAATGGCGTCCGCTTTTCTCGGTAAGAAGGCTGCACAGCCTGCAAGTGTCGTAACTACCAAAACCTTGGAAAATATGGGTTCTCCCCCTGTAGGTCTGCCTTCACAGGGGCCACCGGAGGGTTCAGATGCCTCCGGGGTTTCGTTCGCGACGAACAGGCCACGTACCTGAAATTTCCTCGTTACGTTAGCTTGTGTTGGCCCATAAGCTGTGGTCGCGCACATCGTGCGCGATAAATAGAATAACCAAATGCTAGGTCCCCTTGTAAGCGTGTCCGCGACGGACTACCACACGGCTGGCGAGCCTTTTCGCATTGTCAGCAAAAATTTGCCCTCTTTAGTGGGCCGCACTGTTCTCGACAAGCGAGCCCATGCGTTGGCCAATGAAAAACTTGAAGCAATACGGAAACTTTTGGTCAATGAACCGCGTGGTCACGCTGATATGTACGGTGGCTTCATTGTTGAGCCAAACGATGAGGGTGCCCATTTTGGGGTGCTCTTCTGGCATGGGGACGGATATTCCACGGCATGCGGGCATGGGACCATTGCCCTCGGCGCATGGGCTATCGATGCAGGGATTCTCCCAGCAAATCCTGAGGGAGACACCACGGTCACAATCGACGTCCCCTCGGGCAGGGTACAGGCCCTGGTGAAGCAGAAACAGGGTGTAATCCGTGAGATTTCCTTCAAGAACGTGTTTTCGCATGTGGTTGCGACAGAAGTTCCGATGACATTAGATTCTGGGAGGGAGATATCGGTTGACATTGCTTATGGTGGAGCCAATTACGCCACTGTCGCGGCCGCAACCCTGGGAACTTCGCTTGACCCGAAAAACCTGGACGAGCTTATCCGCGTGGGCAGGGAAATCAAGCACAAACTTGAATTAGCGCCGGAGTCTCACTCGCATACTGATGAGAGACTCAATGGGATTTACGGCACCATCATCTACGAAGAGGTTGCGGCTTCTGCCACGGAAATCCACCAGAAAAATATCACCATTTACGCCGATGGGAGAGTTGATCGATCACCTTGTGGCTCGGGCACAGCAGCGCGAATAGCGCAGCTGGAAAGCATAGGGTCACTCAAGATTGGAATGACACTAAACCACGAGTCAATAGTGGGAACCAGATTTCGGGGTCATATTGAATCGCTTCATACCGAAGTCGACCAGCGAGGGGTTTTCCCAGTAATTACCGGCCTCGCTTCGAGAACGTCAGATTCAGTTTTCCAACTATTTCGTGACGATGAAATTCCTGAAGGGTTCTCGCTGCGTTGAGGGTCATTCGTTGGGTTACGGAAACTGAACTCTTCGGTGCTTTTGGTTATGCACGGGGAATCGGCGCCATCGACCAAACCCTGTCGCGAGGGTTTGATCCAGCGCAGGACAACAAGAGAATTATTTTGGACTTTTCCCACGGCCAAGGGCTAGTCATGCCTAGTGAAGAAGGAAAATTTGCAGGCTTGAAATTTGTCACCGTCGCTCCGGGAAATCGAGACCAAAATTTGCCCCGAATCCAAGGGGTTTACACCTTGTTGGATTCAGCAACGCTGAGTCCGCTGGCGCAATGTGACGGAGCAGCCCTCACTCTCCTTCGCACATCCTGCGTAACGACCGCGACGCTGAGCAAAATTGGAACCAAGAGTTCACCGCGCGTTTTTGTTTTTGGGTCGGGCCCCCAGGCTTTAGCCCATATCCTTGCCCTGTCAGAAATAAGCACTCCTCGTGAAGTGTACGTTCGTGCGCGGAACGTGGAGCGCGTTGGGCTTTTTCTGGAAGAACTGACATCCCGAGGCTTCACAGCTCGAGTGGGCTCGGACAAGGATTTGGCAATATCTGACGTTGTCATCCTGGCAACAACCGCTCGCCAGCCGCTACTCTCACCATCGCAACTCAAGAAAGACGCAGTTGTCGCGGCAGTGGGTTCACACGAATCAGACGCACGAGAACTGCCCGGTGAACTTTTCGCCGACAGCCAGGTCTTCGTGGAGGACATCGATGTCGCCCTGCGAGAAGCAGGGGACGTCATCATGGCAATCGATGAGGGCTACATCACGCGGGAAGGTCTCGTTGAAATGAGAGCCCTTTTTAGTGGCGGAGCTCACCCTACTCTCCACTCACGGCGGGTCTATAAATCTGTAGGCATGCCGTGGCAGGACTTGTCAGTGTTCGGTGCCGCATACGAATTTTTATCATGAGCACCGCAGTCCAAAACATCTGCGGGATGAGCTCGGGACCAGTTACCGACATCGACAGAGAAAAGGCACGAATCATGGCACATCCCCTGTTTGCATGGGCAGTAAGCGGGTGCGCCATGCATCGAGATTAGCTCTCTGAAGAATACTCTCCGCCCCAGGACTAGGTATTTTACCGGGGTGCAAAGCCTGAGATTTCGCTTACATATCGAGGGCTACTCTCTCATGGATGGGGTCTAGCAACGGGAACTGATTTAGGGAGCCAGGGTGCCTCATTGTTGATGCCGACGAGGGAAAAGGAAATGGGCTCATAAAACGCAGCCCTCACATAAGCTCCGTCGGGCAAGGAAGACCAAACAGGGAGTACTTACCAAGCCGCCGAATCTAAACCCACGAATTAGGCGCCAGGGCCGGCGAAGACAAGAGAAACAAAGGCAGCTGCTTGACCTACAGCCGGTGCCTACGCCCCATCGCCCCCGCCCGAGCAAGAAACGACTAACGTAAGAGCGATGAAGATGCCATTATTGGCGCTTCTGGCCTTTTTTTTGGGTGCCGGTTGTGCCGAATATTCCCCTCCAGAACAGGTCGATAAAAAACCTGCGGTCGTAGTTCCGCTGGACAACAATAATTCTGATCAGGCATTTTCAGGAACTACGAGCGATGAACGCCCACAAATATTTTTTGCCGAAGATATTTCTTCAACCGCCGCAGCGCAATTCATAGAACTTGTGGACCTCGCTGTAACTACGTGGGGAAATTACGGGCCGACCGAGATTTATGTCGTTGGAATCGAAGAGTCCGCGGCCGAGGAACTCCACGAAGAATTTTGCGAGCGTCGCCGTTACAGTGAGGACCATTGCGAAGATCTGTACCCAACAAATGAAGGCATGGGGTACTACCAAGAAATTGGGGAGCTAACTGGCGACTCGGCCGCGACCGAGGCTCAATGGGTGGCGCAATGGGAGCAGGGGTACCACCTGCTCATTTTTTCGCGGCCTCACGGCCTGGAACAGTTATTGGACTGGCCTCTGTACGAGGACCAGTCAACGGTATTTCACGAATATTGGCACGTCGTTCAATCTGCACATATTTCAACCGCAGAATTGAAGGCCCTAGGCCTTTCTGCGGGAATGGGCCGGGGTGATCCCGGTTTGGACGAGGGCTATGACTGGACTCTGTACAACGAATTTATTGATGCAACAGCCTCGAGAGAGGGGCCAATGTGGTTTGTCGAAGGTTCGGCGGACCTTCTGTCGTATCTGGAAGTTGGTCGGCTTGTTGGCGATGGCACACTCTCGTCTGACTGGAACACGGTGAGCTGGGAACAACAAATGCGCTGGACGATGCAGGAGGGTCTGGAAGAAGAGCTTACTCCAGGGGTCTCGCTGGAACAGTCGATGGGTTACCACTTAGGAGCTTGGGCTACGGCATATCTTTTGAACTTGACAGACGAGGATGTTCTCCTGACCGAGTTTTATCCGCAAATGATGGATTACCCCAGTTGGGACGAGAATTTTCAGGCGACTTTTAATCTTACCGCAGAAGATTTTTATGCTCAGTTTGCTGACTTCTTAGAGCTCCCCTACAGCGAACAGAAAAAAATCCTCATGTTTGCGTCGGCCGAATAGAGAAGAGTGTCCGGGCTGATTCCAGGCCGCCGAAGGAGCCTACTCACTCTCCCGCCCAATGTCTTTGAGCCTCGGTACCGTAGGCGACTTTTTGCTTTCTGTGCACGATATTTTGGTTGGCGTTCTAATCCGCAGTTCTTTCCGCGGGTCACTCAGATTCTCTGGCGAGGGGTCACAGCTAAATTTACTTTCCTTAGGCTAGCTTGGCGGTAGGTCGCCAACTGCTTCGCTCGCGTCGCGAGAAAAGTACTCTGTTGCGCGGCTAACAAGGAGAAATACATGAGTGACTCAGATAACACCGCCACCAAAAACACCGAGCTAGGCGACATTGTCGCTGTCGCGTCAGCTGCTGGTTCTTTTGGCACCCTGGTTGCAGCAGTGACCGCTGCTGGCCTGGTCGAGACCCTTCAAGGTGGCGGCCCCTTCACGGTTTTCGCCCCAACTGATGAAGCGTTTGCTGCTTTGCCCGATGGATTGGTTGACGCCCTGTTGAAGGAAGAAAACCGCGACACCCTCGTGAAAGTTCTTACCTACCACGTGCTGGGTGCCGAAGTTTCCGCTGCTGATGTTGCCACGGGTGACGTTGCCACCGTTGAAGGCTCCACCGTTGCTGTCCATGTGGGCGACACCGTCCGCCTGAATGACTCCGCTACGGTCACCGCAACCGATGTGAAAGCATCAAATGGTGTCATCCACGTTATTGACGCAGTCCTCGTGCCTGCCGATGTGGACGTAGCCGCTCTTCTTTCCTAGGGCCTAACGACAGTGAAGCAGGGGCTAAGGCCCCTGCTTCACTGTCGTTAACGGGTGGGATCACATCACGGTCGATATTTACTGCCACGTGGCTGATGATGAAGCAAAAGCCGTATTGCAGACCTGGGTCGGCTTCTATACCTCGAATAAACGGAATCCCACACGAGTCGATGACCCTTATTTCCCAGTCGGGTTGACAAGGATTTGAACCTGCGACCACTTGACCCCCGCTTTCAACGGCAAGATTCGCCAGTGTCCGCTCGACTCGGTCCACCCGCCATGGGGAAAACCGTGGACGATCTAGGACCAGGGACATAACGATGAAGGTACATACGCGCACGAAGTTGCTCCAAGCACAGACTCGGATTAGGTTGAACCCAAATGGATGAATCAATGGAGATTACTGTTCTTGGCGGCTATGGTGTGGGCAAGACCATGTACCTCGATCGATACCCAGAGCCAGGGGAAACGGTCACCGGCGGCGAATACCGTGAAGGCCCAGGAGGCAAGGCCTCCAACCAGGCTATCCAGATTCGTAGGCTCGGAGCGGCAGCCAATCTCATCACCGCTGTGGGCAACGACTCGGGCGCGGCGCTTGGCCGCGACCTGTGGCTGAGCGAAGGTGTAAACACGGACGGAGTGGTCGTCTTAGACGCACCAACAATGGTGGGTTTCATCTCCGTGGACAGCAACGGCGATAACCGCATCGCCATCGCGCCGGGTGCTTTGGCACAGATGACGGTGGCCAATGTGGAAGCTCTCTATCCGGTCATCGATCGCTCGGCAGCTTTAGTGGTGTCCTTCGAGCTGAACCCGCTCGTCGGCTTTGAGGCGATTCGGCATGCGCGTAAACAGGGGATCACGAGCGTGTGTAATCCGGCTCCGGCGACTGAGATACCGGACGATGTTCTGTGTTGCATCGATTATTTGGTACCCAATCTTTCCGAAGCCGCTCAAATAGCTGGTGCTCTCGGGGCGGACCCACGAGAGCCGGCAGACATTGCACGCTACCTTCTCGGACGCGGTGTGGGCACCGTAATTATTACCCTAGGCGCCAAAGGTGTATATCTAGATGACGGCGGGGGCGGAGCATTTTTACCAGCGGTCTGGGCCAACAAAGTCGTCGACACGACAGGTGCGGGCGACAGTTTTGTAGGAGCATTTACAAGCGCACTGGTGAAAGGTGCACAGACGTCGGAAGCCGTGAGCTACGCAATGCGAGTCGCCGCGATAACGGTGGAAGGGGCCGAGGTGGTTCCTTCCTTGCCTTACGCGGAAAGCCTGACAGAGAAAAGTGGAATGGGTAATGACTAAATCTTGGAACCACCAGAACGTTGCTAGCGCCATACAGCACACCCTCATTGGCACCACCGTGACTCGTGAACAGGTGGTCGCTCACGCTCGCGAATGCCTCGAATATGGCTTCCAGGCGGCCATGGTTCAAGGAAGCTGGGTCGATGTGGTGGCAGCAGAGCTATCTGGCACAGATGTCCAGGTTGCCTCTGCGCTTGATTTTCCCGAGGTTGGTTTGATGACTTCGGCAGGTAAGGCTGCTGAGGCGGTGGAACTGGTGCGGCGGGGTGCTCAGCAGATTGACATCGGCGTTCAAATTGGATGGCTTAAGAGTGGGATGTATGACGAGTTTGCTGCGGACATCCGGGGCGTTGTGGAGGCGGCCGGGGTTCCCATTAAAGTCATGCTAGAGCTCCCGTTGTTGAGTGAGGAGCAGAGGGTGATTGCTATCGAAGCAGCTTTGGGCGCCGGGGTGAAGTATCTCAAGAATGCCAGTAGCGGCGCTATTGAGAAGGCAAAACCTGAAAGTATTTCCTTTCTGGTTTCGCATTGCCCAAGTGGGGTTGGAGTGAAAGCTTCCGGCGGCATCACCACGCTAAGCCAGACGGTTGCGCTCCTTGACGCAGGCGCGCAGATGGTCGGCACAAGCGCGGGAATCAGCATCGTCTCGGGTGATTCGGAATTGGGCGAGGTGTCCTACTGATGTCGCGTTTATTGAGCTCCCGCTCGCCCAGGAGCACTCTCTTGGCCCGCGTTTGATCCACCAAATCTTTTCAAACCCCAACCTCCTGATTCCGTAGATACTGAAAAACCTGACAATCAGGATTATTTGACTGGAAAATTGACCACGTCATTTTCCAGAATCAGCTTCCGCCGCGATTCGCCCAGAGAGCTCGCTCAGGAGGCGCGGCCAGTCTGTTGATTCGGCTCGACCCGTGCGCACAATTACTGTGTTGTCATCGGGAGAGATGAACACATACTGTCCGTGATGTCCCTGTGCCGAGTACCTCCCGTCGGGAAGGACCCACCAGAAATAGTTGTAGTTTTGCTCGAGAAAATCATTGCGACCAATCGAGACATTCGTAGCGGTAGTCGCCTCCATGACCCACTCCCGCGGGATAACCTGCTTCCCGCTGACCATGCCGTCATTGGCGAACATCAGGCCAAAGCGGGCAAGATCACGTGGACGGGCGTTGAATCCATGGGCAGACTGCTCAAAGCGGTTGTAAAAGCTATCGACGCTCCATGACGCGTCCGCTTCAGCGCCCATGGGACCCCACCAAGACTCACTCACATACTCACTGATGGTCATTCCAGTTGATCGCTCGATAATCATGCCGAGGAGCTGAGGGTTGTAGTTGTTATAGAGCCACGTCACGCCAGGCTCCCCCATGATGATCGAATTGTTGATCGCTGATCGTCGAAGGTCAGTGCCGAAATAAGTGTTGACTTCGTCGGAATAGGGGCTCAGATCCTCCTCGTCGTAGGCGATGCCCGAGGTCATGGTGATCAGGTGGCGAAGCGTAATGTCGCCGAATCGTGGGTCTTTCTCCAGAAGCTCTGGCAGATAGTCGGTGATGGGGTCCTCGATAGAAGAGATGTGGCCATCGTCGATGGCCATCCCGACGGTGGTCGACAGAATCGACTTGCTCACTGAAAAAGTGTTGTGGAGTGCCTCGGGGTCTATGTCGTTGGCATACCATTCGTGCACGAGCACGCCATCTCGCACGATGAGGAACGCGGTGGACTCACTATCGGCCAGAAAATGATCTAGGTCGTCCTCGGAACTTACAATGAGGGACTGTTGCATAGGCTGATCCATGATGTATTGGCCCAATTCAAGGCCTCCAAAGGCCTTGAGGGCGGTGCCATCCTCATTGAGCGGAAGTTCTGATGCGCTCGCTGCAGCATGGACGTCGTTGGCGGGAAAAACTCTGATGTGCTCGGTATCGCTGCCATCCCAGAAAACCACTCCGAACAGTACCCCTCGAGCTATCTGGGAAAACGGGGTGGCGGCG
>Ga0115566_10004895_pt1 | contig 10589 bp, 7 predicted proteins | sample COGITO_mtgs_1204_3_FD_87173 | JGI IMG/M metagenome (GOLD analysis project Ga0115566, IMG submission 87173) | Pelagic marine microbial communities from North Sea - COGITO_mtgs_120405 | ecosystem: Environmental > Aquatic > Marine > Epipelagic | place: Germany:Helgoland, sampling site Kabeltonne...
GCAATTTCCGAGAAGAAGAACTGAGTGAAGAAAGAAGACAAGACGACAGTTAATCTCGTCGCAATCATCTTCCTTCTTCTTCTTTAAAACAAGCGCACATTCCACCACCACCTTCACCACCACCACCACCCTCTCTCTCTCTCTCTCTCTTTCTCTCCGTCGTCCTTCGTAAAACATTCTCGCGCTTGAACACTCCCTCCTCCTCTCTCTTACTCTTCTCGTTTTTAGATTGAAAAAAACGTTTGACTCATCTGCAGAAGAAGAAAGAGAAGACAAAGAAGAAGAAGATTTTTGTACTCTCGATCGATCGATCGATATGGATAGTACGAAAATGAGTTCCGCGACGAAACGTCAACAACAGCGTTTGTTCCGAGTGTTCACTCGCAAGGAAGCCGAGGAGTCGTACAAAAAAGCCATCGAAGGCTTGACGACTGTTCTGTATTGCGAAGAAGATTTGGCTCGATATTTGCTTCACGCTTTTGGCGCCAAGACGAATAAAATACACGACGCGTATTTCGGCGACGAGGAGAGAACGAAACAAAAGTTAGGTCTGTTAACAGAAGAGGAGGAAGAACAGGCGGAAAAGAACGACGTGTTGAAGTTAGCGGTGGAAAAGAAAGAGAAAGAGAAAGAGAAAGAGAGGAAAATGGAACCCGCAGCTGTGGTTGCGACGGCGCCGCCGCCGACGAGAAGAACTACGCGCTCTGTGGCAAAAACGGCAAAGGCGGCGGTTGTTCCAAAGGAGCAAAAAGAGAAGGAGGTGCAAGTAAAGTGCGGAATTTGCTTCGAAGATTTTCCCGTGAGTAAGGTGTCGACTGCGTCATGCAGAGTGCATCCTTTCTGCGACGAGTGCTGGGAAGGCTATTGCGATTCGAAGTTGCAAGAAGGGAAGACTGGGATTTTAGACGTGCGCTGTCCGGATCACGGGTGCGGAAAGAGAGTATCGACGAAGAAGGTTTTACGTTTTCTTGGCGACACAGAGAAAGTCGCAAAATACCACGCGTTCGAGCTGGAACATTTTCTTGAGCAAAATTCGGCGGTGAAGCACTGCCCGGCGGCCGGGTGCGATCGTTTCCTACTCCTGGAGAACAAGGACGGATTGACTCTCGATCAGATTCAGTCGTGCGTGTGCGAGTGCGGGAAAGTTTTTTGCTGGAAGTGTCAAGAGGATGAGCACATTCCCGTGCGATGCGACACCGCGCAGCTTTGGATTGCTAAGAACAGCTCGGAGTCCGAGAACCAGAACTGGATTTTAACGTTTACGAAACCGTGCCCAAAGTGCTCGAGACCGATTGAAAAGAACCAAGGGTGCATGCACATGACGTGTTCGCAGTGCCGATACGATTTTTGCTGGACGTGCTTAGAACCGTGGAGCAAGCACGGCGAATCTACTGGCGGATACTATTCGTGCAACGCTTTCCGCACGACGGGCGCTTCAGATCCATCGAAGGTGAGCGAAAAGGAACGAGCGGTGAACGAGAAGAAGAGACTCGCCCGCATGGCCATTGAAAGATACTCGCACTATCACGAACGCTGGGCGTCGCACGAGGACGCGGAAAAACGGGCAAAGAAAGACATGGAAACTTTGATCGCGAAAAAGTTGGACGATGTGGGAAGAAACCACGGCGCTGGCCCGGGAGAAATGACGTTTGCCGTCGAGGCGCAGCGACAAATCATCGAGTGCCGAAAGCTCTTGAAGTGGACGTACGCGCACGCGTACTACGCGTACAACGAAGAAGAAAACGACGCCGATTGGAAAAGAAACAATCCATTCACGCAAAAACCCACGAAATTAGTGAAACAAGAGCAAGAGTTTTACGAATACGTCCAAGGAGAGGCTGAAAACCGTTTGGAACAGCTTACGAGGTTTATGGAAAGAGATCTCGAAGATTTCGGAAACTATGATCAAAGCGATTACGCCCAAGCCGTGGAGCATAAACAAAAAGAGGCAGAAGGAGAGAAAGATTTGCAAACTCCAAGAAACAAGGAGGATAGACCGATTATTTTGAGAGGAGATGGATTGTCTTTTGAGGAGTTCAAGAGGAAAGTGTGCGAACTGACGAGTTTGACGAAGAAATCTTTCGAAACTTTATCGAACCAGATTCACAAAGGTTTTGGATCATCAATTACCAATGGAACGCCACCCTTGGGAGTGAAAACGACTAGCGTCTCAAAGGACGACCCAATGGAGATTTAGTGAGAGAAAGAGAGAGAGTCGGAAAGAAATATATAATAACAGATACACGACGACGAGTAGAAACCACTTAGCAGCGAGAGAGATACACAGCGGCAGCGCAGAGCACCACAAATAGAAAGCGTTAATACGAGAGATACAAATAATATACCTTATTCGATATTCTTGTATTATTGTCGGAATACTTCAATTACAAACACAACTATTTCACGCGCTATAAACCTATTTATTGTTTGGTATTAAGATTTCTTCAATTTTCCTGCCATCTTCACGATAGGCGTTTCCAAGTCGTGTTCGCAAATCACAACTCCTTCTGGAATATCTAAATTGGCAATCTTAACGTTATCTTTCACGTTCATGTTCGATACGTCCACGAAAAACGCCTCTGGAATCTGATCGCTCCGACATTTCACCTTGATCGTCTTCCTCGTGTGACTCACAAACGCGCCTAGCTTGGTCCCCGGACAGTCATCCTGTCCCGTCACTTTCACCGGTATCGGTACTTTTACAATCGTCTCCGGATCGACTCGCATGAACGTGATATTATTCACCTGATTCTTATACGCGTGCATTTGTATTTGCTGCGGAATCGCTTTAACCGTCCGTTTCCCATCGTCCAAAACGATATCGATAAGTTTCGTTCTCAAACCATATTTCGTAAACTTTCGCAAAAGTTTCTCCACCTCTCTCTCGCTCACCGCGCACACTTCGCTCGTCTTTTCTATTTCTCCTTGCTTAAATACCGCGCACGGGATAAAACCGTCTTTGCGCGCTCTGTTCGCCGAGAGTCGTCCGGCTTTTTCTCGGTCATGCGCGATCAGTCGTAGTATTTTACTATTAGTATTAGTATCAGACGATGATGACGAATCTGCGGCGGAGTTTCGTCTCTCTTCTTCGTTCGATTTGGTGAACTCACCACCACCACCAAATTCTTTGTCTTCTTCTTCTTCTTGTTGTTGTTGTTCCCTCAGAAGATGAAGAGAGGATGAAGAGAAACCTCTCGCTCCATTTCCTCCTCCTTCTCTCAGAAGCGATGTCCGAGACAGTCGTAACAACGCCACGACTGCGCCGGCGAAAGAACCTCCAGGAGGAGCAGCCATCTTTTTTCTCGAGATGATTTTGTTGTTTAATTCTGTGGAATAAAAATCCACTCTTCACAAGAAAAAAACAAGTTCTTCATAAGACTTCTTCTTTGTCTTCTTCTGTATCGTGTAGGTATGAACACCACGCCATCATCATCATCATCATCATCACCAGAAGAACAAGAAGAAGCGCTGCTTTTTGAACGACAAACGCTCTCGGTTTTAAAGAGAGAGCTGGAAAGTTTACCTTCTTCTTCCTCTTCCTCCTCTTTATTAAAGAATAACACGAATGGGAATGATGCGAACAACAACAACAGAAAGGTATGAATGAGATAATTTGTTGTTGTTGTTGTTTATATATAGTATTCTCATTATCTGACTTTTGATTTCGCTCTCTTCCTCGTCATCGTCGACGTTCATTAGGTGTACAAACAAAGAGGGAACGTCTATTATCTCGTCACGAAGGAGGAGGTGTTGAGAGAAACCGAGAAGAAAATGGTAAGAATAACGGAGAGAGTTTAGGTCGTCTTTTGAGTGAACTCTCTTCTCTCTCTTCGAGCTTTATATATAAGCCGAGGATGATGACCAATACGGTTGAAGAACAAAAACAAAAACAACAACGTTTTCGAGAAACGATTCAAAGACAACGCGAGAAACTTCCGATTTACGCGTCCAAAGATGAACTCGTCGCGCACATCGAACAGAACGAGACGGTTATTATTCTCGGCGAAACCGGGTCCGGGAAGACGACGCAAATACCGCAGTTTGTGTACGAACGGATGATGACGATGAAAAAGGAGAATAAGAACAACAACACGGAATTTGAGTCAAATTTTCCTCCTAGAAAAGAAAAAGGAACGATGGTTGCCGTGACGCAACCGAGACGGGTCGCCGCAGTATCCGTGGCGAAACGAGTGAGTCAAGAAATAGGCGACGGAGGGAAGTTGGGCGATTTGGTCGGGTACGGCATTCGTTTCGACGACTGTTCGAGCGAGCAAACGAGGATCAAATTTTTCACGGACGGGATGTTATTAAGAGAGGCGTTGAATGATCCACTCTTGTCGAGATATGGGGCAATTTTAGTCGACGAGGCGCACGAGAGAACGTTGCAGACGGATTTCTTGTTAGGAACGCTGAAAGCGATTCAAGAAAAACGGAGGATGAATATACTCGAGAAAGACGACGACAACGATAACAACAACAACAACAACAAAAGAAAGAAAAGAAAGAAGAGACCACCTCCACCTCCGCTGAAGCTGATAATTATGTCCGCAACGCTCGACGCGTCTTCGTTCTCTGATTTCTTTGATGCGTGTCCAATCATATACATCAAAGGCAGAACGTTCCCGGTGGAAACGTATTATTTGAAGGAACCTGAGGAAGACTACATCGATGCCGCGTTGTGTTCGGTGATGCAAATAAACGAGGACGAAAAAGATATCAAAGGTGATGTTCTCGTCTTTCTCACCGGACAAGAGGAAATTGAAAGTTTAGGGAAACTGCTTACCCAAAGAGGGAAGGATACGTATCCGCAACTCAACGTCGTTCTTCTCTTCGCAGCTATGCCTGCGGAGGAACAGATGAAAGTCTTCGAAGAAACACCCAAAGGTACGCGTAAAATTGTTTTAGCGACGAATATCGCGGAAACTTCGCTCACAATTCCCGGCATTCGATACGTCGTTGATACTGGTTTGACGAAAATGCGCACTTTCAAAGCGAAATCTGGCGTAGAAGAGCTGAAAGTTGTCCCAATTGCGCGTTCGCAAGCGACCCAGAGGTGCGGCAGAGCCGGAAGAGAAGCGCCTGGGAAGTGCTATCGGCTGTATACGGAAGATACGATGTTTTCGTTGGCTGAACAGGTTGTCCCAGAACTCCTTCGAACGAACTTAGCTGGTGTCGTTTTGATGCTCAAAGCCATGGGAGTAAACGACGTGTTGACTTTTCCTTTCATCGACAAACCGAGCACGGAAGGCTTGTTGAGAAGTTTAGAACTTCTGTATTCACTCGGCGCGTTGGATGACAAAGGTGAGTTGAATAAGATAGGAAGACAAATGAGCAAGTTTCCGTTAGAACCGATGGCGTGTAAATGCATCATCGAGAGTCGAAATCAAAAGTGCACAGAGGAGATTGTCGCAATTTTAGCCATGTTGAGCACGGAAAATGTGTTTGTGGGGAGAGCTATTCAAGTGGCGAAGCACAAGACGGGAGACCACATGACGCTATTGAATTTATACGCGGATTATTCAAAAGTCTCTCGAAATGGGAAGAAAAAATGGTGTAACAGCCACGGAGTTTCGTTTCGAGCAATGAATAAAGCGGAGAAGATCAAAGAGCAGTTGAGTCGAAGCATAGGGCACACCGAAGATTGGGACGAGGATGAGGAGAAGGACGAAGAACGAGAAGGCGAAGAGAAAGAAGAAAAGCAGGAAAAAGAAAACAAGTCTGTGCGAATACGCAAAGCACTCACGGCTGGTTTCTTCATGAATGCGGCAAAAAAGGAGTCAATTTCCGATGGCAGTGGCGGCGGCAGTAACAGTATGTTTGTGACTCTGATTGGCGGGAACAGACTTTTCGTGCACCCAAGTTCGACCACGTTTCACAAGTTTTCTTCGAGAGAGACAGCCAAAGAAGCGGTTGGGATCTCTTCCTCCTACATCATCTTCAACGAGTTGATACGAACGAATAAATTGTACGCGAGAGACGTTTCAGTCATAGAAGGCGAGTGGCTGACTGAATTTGGTACACGAGTGTTCGGTACTCAACGATAGATGTTCTGCGCTTGTCTGAATAGGAGTAGTTTTATGAAAAAGGTAGAGAATAGTTCAGCGAACCCACATAAAGAGAGCTTTTTCTTTCTTTTTCCTTTTTTTCTTCTTTCCTAAATCCAAAATTCTTTTTTTTTATTCTTTTCCCCATTGTCCCGAAAACAGCACATTTAAGGAAAAACTACGGATTCCCCTGTTTTCAATTTTTATATTGAACTATTACGCACGCATGAATACATCTTAATACGGGAAATTATTCGTATGAAAATTAATTCAATATTTTATTAATTCTTCTTTTCATCATTAATGTATATATTCCTATTAAATCATATTATATTGGATTGATATGAGTCCAGTTAAATATATACATCTATTATCATTCCAACGAATCCAATAAAAATAATGTTACCCTCATTTAGATATTTAAATATCGATTTTATTTTTATTTTTCTCGAAATAAAAACCATTTAAATAAATTTTACAGATCAATCCCGAGAAATAATCGTATCAATTAATATTTAGCGTACGAATAAAAATATCAAGTAATACGAAGCAAGAATAAATGGGGAAATCGAGGAACCGATGGTAGAATTTCCAATTCAAAAAAACAAATCAGTCTCTCTAGTGAAAATCCGGAGACAATGCACCCAAACGTGCGCGTAAAACTCGGTTTGAACGATTAAAACGAGACATAGACACTGCTAGTAGTCTATTGCAGGCTTAATGCGGGAGTTTCGCGCGTTCAGCCGAATCCGAAAAAAAAAAGTTGTCATGCTCTCATGCAAAAGGAGGAAGGAGACGGGAGGAAACGGCAGGGAAGAAATCGCCACAAAAAGAGTATAAAAAAAGGATGAAAGGAGAAGAAGAAGACGAGGACGGCCGGCCGCCAAACGTCACCGGGTCCATCACCTTCACTCCGAGTGCGCCTTCTTCTTCTTCTTCTTTAAATCAGCAGAGCGCAAAGAAAAAAGAACGGAAGACGATGGCTTTTTCCTCTTCTCAACAAATTTCAATCGCCGTTTCCGCGTGTACGCTCGTCTTGGCTATACTCTTCGATCAAATAGGAAAGAGAAGGAGGAGGAATAGACTAAAGAATGATCAAAAGAAGAAAGTTAAAGATTGTGGAGCGTTCGTGGAGATCGTAGACATCCCGTGTCCTCCGCCGCCGGAGAAACACGTCGTTCGGAAATTGGCCAATTTGAAGTTTGTCCTGAAAGATATCTTTGAAGTGAGTGGGAGAAAGGGTGAGAACGATTCGTCGTGCGGGTTCGGGTCGCCAAAGTGGAAAGAGTTTATGAAAGAAAAGAGGGAAAATAGCAATAGCAACGGAAACAACGCCGGCGTGCACAGAGTGAAAAACGCAGCCATAATGGATATGTTGTTGAAAAACGGCGCTTCCTTGGTCGGCATCACCCACATGGACGAGCTCGCCTACTCCATCGATGGCCAAAATGAACACTATGGAACGCCAATAAATCCAGCTGCCGATAAGAGATTACCGGGTGGTTCGTCCTCAGGATCGGCAGTCGCTGTTGCATCGAGACTGAGAGACTGCGATTTTGGCATTGGAACTGACAGCGCGGGTTCCGTGCGCGTGCCGGCGGCATATTGCGGCGTGTATGGCTTTCGCCCGTCCCACGGGATGGTTTCCACGAAGGGATGTCAAGATTTTGCCAAGACGTTCGATACCGTCGGATGGTTTGCCAAAGGCTCAAAAACATTGAAAGATGTCGGTGACGTCCTGTTAAAGCCCGCGGACGATGAAAAATACGGCATCAAAGAACCGAAGCAGTTTGCCATCCTTACGGATTTGATGAAACTGGCTGATCCGCAAGGTTCAGCGGCAGTAGCTAGTGCTTTGAAAGCGTTCGGATATGACGATAGATACGCGGGCAAGGTTTCAAAATTAGATTTAGGCGAACGATTGAAAATGTTATGTCCGAGTTTACGAACAGATACGAGTGGTAAGACGGGTTTAGAGTTGATCAGGGACAAGATGCACGCCACGATGGGTTTTGAAATTCACGAAGCTTTGAAAGAATTTCTCGCCTTTCTTGAAAAACAGGATGGCAGCGATCAAGCTACTGCTACTGCTACTGCTACCATCTCGAACAAGACGACGACGACGACGACGACGAGTGGTTTAGGAAAATTCACCGCGCAACGGATCGAAAATGCAAAGAAAATAACCGAGCAGGATTACGAAAACTTGATGAAAGTGAGAGGTGAAATCCGAGAAGTTATGGATCAAATCATGGATAACGGAACGGTTTTGATCTTCCCAACCGTCCCGGGCGTCGCTCCAATGCGTGAAGGACGCTCGGAAGAAGAAGTTCAAGCGTGGAGGATGAAAACATTCCAGTTTTTAGCGATAGCCTCCTTTTGTGGATTGCCCCAAGTCGCCATTCCTTTGCGGTATCCCGACGCGGAAGGACCGCACTCGGTTTCCCTCCTCGGAGGATTCCAAACCGATAAGATGCTTCTCGAGTGCGCTTTTAGATATTCAGCGCAAATGCAGGAGCACTTCCCGAATTACGTGATCACGGAAATGATGAAAAGCAATCCGGCTCCGAAAGTCCCGGGCGAAGAGGAGAAAGTGAATGGAAACAAAGCGTTTGCGGAAGGCAAATACGAAGACGCGATATCGTGGTACGACAAAGCGCTCGAAAAGAAAAAGTTACCGGCATATTACGCTAACAGAGCTTTAGTGTATCTGAAAATGGGCAAAATGGAAGAAGTCGAGAAGGATTGCACAGAAGCGTTGGAGATGGACGGTAAATACGTAAAGGCGTACTTGCGAAGGGCGAAAGCGAGAATGATATTAGGCAGCTTTTTAGAAGCCGCGATGGATTACGAGGAAGCTTTAAGGTTAGAGCCGACCAACAGAGAGGCGAGGAGCGAGATGGCGAACATGCAAAAGCACTTAGAAAGTGGGGCCATGGACGCGTCCATGCCGAAAGACGATTTGGAAATAGCTAGAAGTTTCATTTAATACTAATGCAAGAAGTTTTGTTAAATACATACATGTCACACAAATAAATAAAGATGTAATAATTTTATAATTTTCGTCTCAAAGTCTCGACCTGAGAGCTGATCCGTATTTCCCGCTCAATACCTTTCCTTTTGTTCCTACTATGGTCGTTCCTGGAGGCACGTCGTGGACCAACACCGCGCTCGAGCCAATTTTACAATCATCCGCTACTTTTACGTTTCCTAATATGCTCGCGTTACTACCAACCACGACGCGTTTGCCTAACTTTGGATGCCTATCGCCTCTAGTTTTCCCAGTCCCACCTAACGTGACCCCGTGAAATAACGTGCACCCGTCCCCGATGACGGCAGTTTCCCCGACCACGATACTCGTCGCGTGGTCAATCATCACCCCGCGACCAAACATCGCGGCGGGATGTAAGTCCATCCCAAACGTCTCCGACACTAACGATTGCATGTAGCACGCTAACGGTTTCCTCCCGTGTCCCCACAACCAATGACTCACTCTTTGCGTCTGTAACCCGTGGAACCCTTTATAAAAGAGAAAGCAGTGCGTCGGGTTTGGACACGCCGGGTCTCGTTCCACGCACGCGCGAATATCCGTAGCCGCACAATAGGAGATTACTGGTTCCTTTTGCATGGCTTCGAACATCAACTCTTGCCATTGTCCGGCTAATACTTGCGCGTTGGCGATTTTTGAGCTCAACACGTACGATAACGACTTCTCGAACGTCGGTTGGTTCAATATTTTGCTATAAATCAGTCCTCCCAAAAGAGGTTCTTGGGAAACCAATTCGCGCGCGCCGTCTTTGATATCATTCCACAGGGTATCCACAAATTCCCGTTTCTCTTCGTCCGTTCGTTCGTATTCGTCCTTCTGTCTCGATGACGACGACGGGGTTTCTTCTCGGTTTCGGTATAAACTGTCCTCTCTCTCCATCCTTTTTTACATATGTTATCAGAGATATCTAAACTCTTGTTTAACAAACAACAACAACAACAACAAACACGCCAAATGCAACTCTCTCTCTCTCTCTCTCTCTCTCTCCTTCCGTGCGATCGTTCAGTGTGGAAATTCCTCCCTTTTGCAGAAGCAGTACAGCGGCAGAATGATGAGAGTTGTTGTCGTCGTCGTCGACGTCGTCGGCCGAGTAGTGCGTGCGGCGCGTGAGGCGGCGAAAAGAAAAGTGCAGAATTTTTTCCTTCTTTTTTTCCAAAACGAAGTAAACTTTATCCACTTTTCACTTTTCCCCTTTAAAATAGAGAACATCTTTTCGGAGGAGCGGAAACGATGACAACAACACCGACGATGATGCAAAAAGCGATGTTTGGCACGGCCTCCACGCGAACGACGTCTTCCTCTTCTACTTCTTCTTCTTCTTCTTCGAGGAAGGTGACGACGAAAAAGATGACGATGATGATGATGACGGCGAAGAAGACGACACCCTCATCATCATCATCAAAAAACAGACGACGACAAAACCGAACCGCCGCGGCGGCAGACAGTGGGAACAAGAACATCTCCGACGTGGCTGCCTTAGATGGATTAATCAACCA
>Ga0115566_10004899_pt1 | contig 10586 bp, 9 predicted proteins | sample COGITO_mtgs_1204_3_FD_87173 | JGI IMG/M metagenome (GOLD analysis project Ga0115566, IMG submission 87173) | Pelagic marine microbial communities from North Sea - COGITO_mtgs_120405 | ecosystem: Environmental > Aquatic > Marine > Epipelagic | place: Germany:Helgoland, sampling site Kabeltonne...
CGATACTGTAGTAAATAATGAAGGCAGAACCTTTCAACAAATAAATGCAGAATCAGCTGAATATGCTGATCAATTTGAAGATTTCATAAATTTTAGATTTAGTAGTAAAAGGCCTGGCCAAGAAGAAGAATTTTTGCAATTTAGAGCTTTTCTTTCTGGAATAACTGACGCATATAATATAGGATTTCAAGATATTGGTTACGTTGGTAGAACAACACCAACATACTTATTTCAACAAATAGAAAGAGATGCATCGTTTAGCTTTAAATTATACTCTATGTCTAGATCAGAAATGGAAGCAAATTATAAAAGACTAAATAGATTTATTCAAATTATTTCTCCAGAAATTAAAAGCGGACTACCTGTAGGACCTTTAATAAAACTAACTATTGGAGACTGGTGGGTAGATAATCCATTTATAGTTGAAAATTTTTCAATGACGCCTGTAGAAAATGGCCCATGGGATATTGATGAAGGAAGACAACTTCCATTTTATGTAGATTGTTCTGTTTCAGGTAAAGTATTATTTAGCAAGGCTAATGTTGGAGGAGAAACTACAGATAGGGTTCATAGTAGCGCAACAGATACATTTGCAGCAATAACAAATAATAGTTGGAGACTTGGTAATGGATAGATACAATAACAATAAAAAAATAAAAGATAAAAATACTTCTATTACTTTTTACTCGTCAATAATATATCCTAAAATTGAAAGATCAGTTGACGACATTTATATTAGAGCAAGATTAGGCGACAGATTAGATCAATTGGCTTATGAATACTATAACGATGTATCTTTATGGTGGATAATAGCTGAAGCAAATGGAATAGGAAAAGGAACTTTAGCAGTACCAACTGGAAAGCAAATAAGAATACCAATGGATACTGATAAAGCAATAAATGAATTTAATGAGAAAATACAGAATAGGGTTATATAATGGCAGGTAGTTTTTTGGCAAGAAAATGGCCAGATTCTTTGGCAAAAGCTTTAGGTGAAAGAATCAAAGTAATACCTAATGGTTATCAAGCGTGGACTCACGGAAGACAGCCATTTATACGGGTTACGTCAAATGTAAAAATAAACGGAAATTCAACATTAAGAGAAAAATTTCAATTATTTAGTGGAAACTTAAGAGGATTGAAAAGTTCTTATGATTTAAACAATAGAAACGAACCTTTTCCAGGAATTACTTCTTTAACAATAAAGGACACAGGATCTCAAGGAGCTCTTAGAAAAATACAATATAATTTTCAATGTTGGTCATTAGAACAATTAAAAGCCCATGAAGCTCTTTATATGAGTTTAGGAACATTTCAATGTGTTGAATGGGGTTGGACAACAAAACCAAATGGTTCAAGAGTTTCTGAAAAAATGCCATTAGGAAAAGGCGGAATGCTTGGATCTATGTCAGATTTTTATAAAAAAGTTAGACAACTTAGTAAGTCTGCAAGTTTTTGTTATGACGCTGCAAAAGGTAAAGTTTCTAATTTTAGTTGGTCAGTTAATGAGGTTGGTGGGTTTGATTGTATGGTTGAACTTACTTCAATGGGTAATATTTTATTAGAATCTCCAACTAAAACATCTTCTGTTTCAAACGGATGTTTAGACGCAGATGATAAAGAAAACGAAAATGGAATTGCCGATACAAAAAGACCAAATCCAAAAACAATTTTTTCTTTTTTATATGAAACTCTTGAAACAGGAGAAGCATATAAAGTTAACGGAATAAACGGCAGCCCAGTATTTGCAGGAACAGCTATAAAGTTTGATAAAGATGTTTCAGACGAAGAAGAAGATAAAGAATCAGATGAGCAAGCATTTAATGCGGACGAAGATTATTATATAACTTTTGACTTTTTTGAAGAAAAAGTTATAAATAATTTACTATTTCCAAAACTTAACCCAAATACTGGAACAAAGGAAAAAGATGCCGACCCAGCTATAACTTCTGATATAGAAGATAATAAAAAACATTGGATAAATAAAATATGGCCATCATTTAAAAATTCTACTCAAGCTAAGTTTTTAGTTGCTAGAAGTAATAACGGTATAGGTGTATTGGATAGTAGAGGAACATTAATACCAAACTTTGCAAATGATTTAATATCTTCTGATCCAGGAGTTTGTCTTTTACCAGGGCAAGAACATTGGAGAGATTATGAAGATGGATCCCATGAATATCGAGATGCATTTGCCGCTGCCGCTGCAGGTTTAGCAACAACCTCAGCTGTAGCCGGTGTTACTGGAATAGGAGCACCTGTAGCAATAGTTACTGGAGGATTAGCGTTAATTGCTGGAGGAATAGCTTGGGCGATGTCAGATAATAATGTGAACGCAGGATCGTTAAAGGCGTTAGACGAAGCCGTTGAAGGAGGATTAAAGTTTAAATATGGTGAAGATTCATTAACTGGAGTACTAAGTTCCGTATTACTAAACGTAAGGCATCTTGAAAAATCTTTAGATGAAGCAGATACTGTAGCAGAATATATTCAAAAAATATTAGATGATGTTTCTTCGGCGTGCGCAAATCAATTTGATATGCAAGTAGTAGAAGATCCAGATAACCCGGCAATACTTAGAATAGTAGAAAGTGGAACTGTTGATGAAGATGAAAAAGAAAAAGTTATTGTGTTTCCATCTATGGGCCCTGAATCTGTTGTAAGATCTATTAATGTTGAAACAAAACTATCAGGAAAAATTGCAGCTCAAGTAATGTATGGTACAAATAGGCAAAAAGATTCTCATGATATGGGAGATGATGGATCGGCAGGAGAGTTTAGTTTTTGGAATGCTCAAGTTGTAGATATGGACTATCAAAATATCAAAATGATAGATGCTCTTAAAAAAGATGAAGAATGTTGTAGTAACGATCAAAATGGTCCAATATCTAAAGACGAACAAATTAAAAGTATAATTGCAACATATTTAGAGGCTAGAAAAGAATTAGCTGAAAATGTAGGAGTAGAAAGTGTAGAAGCTGCAAATACTTCTACAAAAAAGAAAATAGAATTACTAGTAGCAGGTGAAGCAGGTACTTCTGATGGAGGATCAAAAGTACCAATAAACTTAAAAGCTTTAAATGCTGTATTGCCAATAGAACTATCGCTATCAATTGATGGAATATCAGGAATAAAATGGGGTTTACCTTTATCTGTTTCGTACTTACCTGAAAGATATAGAGGAGTATACTTTACAACAATAGGAATCGACCATACCATAGACTTAACAGGTTGGACAACATCTATAGGAACAGTTATGCGAGGTAATTCTGGAGCAATTGGGTCAACTGGATTTCCTGCGCCAGCCCCAATAGAAGAAGAAGCTCAACCTGGAATTAGACAAACCCCTCCACCTCCACCACCTCCTCCCCCAATAGAGGAGCAACCAATAGCTGAACCAGAACCTGAAGAAGAACCAATAGTTGAACCAGAACCAGAACCAGAAGAAGAGCCAGTTGAAGAAAGACACATTGATGTACCTGACGGTCCAGGTACCCCTGATATGATATTATTTAATGGTAATTTTGTTTATGGAGGCGGAAACACGGCTTCTTTAGGAGAAGCTTTTTTTGTTGATAAATATAGTTTAGCCGAAAGAACATTTAAAGTTAGACTAATACAACAACCAAGGGATAATCAATATAGGGTTGAACTAGATAAACACGAGATAATAAAAGACGGTAAAAAACGTATTCTAGGTCCAATTAAACCTTTTCAAATACTTACAGCTAAAAGTGGTGCTCAAAGAATTGCAATTATGACTAATTCTTTTAGCCATGATGAATCAGGTTTACAAGATCTAATATCTAGTATAATGGATCCAAAATTTAAACAATTAGAATACCATTCAAACGGCTATCCTAACTTGGCTAGAAAAATATATTTTATTTTACTAAACGATTTTAGAGCTGTACATAACACCAGAAACAGCTAGTAGAGCATGGATAAAAATTATGAAAATAAAAAGGCAAAACGAGATACAATTAGGACTTTATACTAGAGGCGGACTGTTTCAGGTATCAAATAAAATTGACAAAACTCAACAGCTAAATACTTATGTTGGTCCATATTATTTTAAAAATGGTTCTGCTTTTGCAGGTGAAACTCCTAGAGCTGGAGATAAAAAGCTTCAAAGAATAATAAGAGACAAAAATGTTTTTGTGTATAATAAGCTTAATAGTAAATACGCTAAAAAATTTAATGGCGTAGTAGATAGCTCTCCAATAATAACTGAAAAAGATGAAGACTCAGGTTTTTTTATTAGGTATTTTGCAAAACAATTATCTAATCAGGTAATATTTGAAATTGATAAGCAAACTTATAAAGAAGTTAAAAAACAAAAAACTCCCCACCACAAACTATATTCAGTTTTAGAATTAGAATGGAAAATATCTGGTCCGATATTTAATAAAATATATGCAGGAGCAATAATTGAACCTGGAATAATACCTACAAATAATAATTCATTATCTCAAGCAATGGATACTATGCCTGGAATAGAAAATTATATTATAGACTCCTTAGAATATGCAAATCCAACAGAGCAATCAGCATTATATTCTCCTGGAGACCAGTTAACATATGACAATGGAGACGAATATATAGGGTATTACCATATTCACGAAAATAGGCCAATGGTTGGAAGATACCATACAAACAAACCTCACAAATATCTTTTACCATTAAGCCAAACAATATTTGGATCCATGGAAAAAACAGAAGAAGAAAAAATTTTACAAACGTCTGCTAAAATATATAATTCTTTACAGTAAATTTTTCTATATCAAGTATTTTTATTATATTATACCTATAAATGGTTATAGAGAATTCAACAAAATTTAATGAACTGGTGCAAATATGCTCTGCATCAAGCGGTATAGTAATACCTATACCCTTAGATCACAGATCTCACCCTAGTAAGTATAACTTATCTGGAATTTATATATTCTTATTAAATAATTTACAAAAATATTATATTCCTATAGACCATAGTGAAGCATTAAAAACATTTACACTTAAAGAAGTTATGAGTGTAATTAATACACTTGATAAAATATATGTAGCAGACTCAAAAGAATTTATGCATATTTTTAAAAAGACTAAAACATATGATTGCAACGCATTATCTTATCATGCCCATGGAAAGCATTTAGAAATTACATCAACTACAGCACATGAACAAATTTACCAAATCCATTGGAAAAGAAAAAATTTAAACGGAATAGTTCCAATATTAAAACACTTAGAATATTGTGATAATTTAGTTAAAGTAATTCTTGATGTAATAGACGACAAAATACTAAATTCTAAAGCATACATAAAGTTTAATACGGTATTACTAAACAATTTATTTGAAATAGAATCTTCAGGGCTTTACACATCTAATGGTTTTCACAATTGCTACTATAATCCATATACATTAACAGGCAGACCAAGTAATAAATTTAATAAAGTAAATTTTGCTGCGTTAAATAAGTCTGACGGAACTAGAAACAAATATATAAGTAGATTTAAAAATGGAGGAATATTAGAATTAGATTACGATGCGTACCATTTAAGATTAATAGCTAATGCTATTGGGTATAAATTACCAACTGGAAGTATTCACGAATATTTAGGAAAACAATACTTTGATACAAATAATCTTACACCTAAACAATATAAAGAGTCAAAAGAAATAAGTTTTAGAATATTGTATGGAGGCGTGCCAAAGGAGTTTTTAGCAATTCCATTTTTTAATGCAGTAAATGATTTTATTTTTGATTTTTGGAAGTCCTGGTTGAATAAAAAACATTTTAAAACATATTTATATAATAGAAAGGTCGAGATGTCTACTTTAGGTGATATGTCCCCACAAAAGTTATTTAACTATTATATTCAATCAATGGAAACTGAAGCCAGTTCAGAAGCAATGGCAGAAGTTATTAAAGTTTTAAAAGGTTATAATTCTAAACTTATACTTTATACATATGATAGTTTTACATTTGATTTTGACCCTAAGGATGGAAAAGAGTTAATTTTACAAATAAAAAAGGCTATGGAATATCCAACAAAAATTAGCTATGGCGTAAATTATGGTGAACTAAATGATGTTTCTGACCGTTTTTGTTGATATTTATAGAATGAGGTTAATATATGAAAGCACTAATAGACAGACTTGTTCGAGAATGGGCATATAAGGTAAATAATGGAATGCCTGATCCAGCAAACAGAAACCACCTTGAAGTATTGGCAGATGTTTTTAGATCTATGAAATATTCTGAGCAATTTATATCAGAATATATTAATCAACTTTTAGAAAATCCTAATTCTGAAGAAACCCCTTTAGATGATAAAGAAAAAGAAAAAGCAAAAAAGCTAGGTTTAGTTTGGAAAGGCAAAGGCTATGGCAAAGAGCAAGATGACTTTGTGTCATATAAAAATGTTGATGGAAAATTAGTTCAAGTAGACCAAGACGATAAAAAAGAAAAACCAGAAGATAGCCAAGCACTATCTGCTAAAGATGGAGACTTCATACGAAAAGATGATAAAGAAAAAGAAACTCCAAAAGACAAAGTTTCTAGTGGGCAACCAAAAAGAGAAATATCTGGAAAAAATAAAACTCTTACAATAGGTAATCCATCAGAAACTAAAGAATTTAGTAAAGAATTAGATACTTCTCCTACAGGAGACGAGGATTTTAAAAAGAAAAACGAAGCAAATTCAATCCCTCCTCCATACACAGTGCCTGAAAGCATAACAAAAAACCCTAAGTTTCCAAAAAGATATATTAAAGCCATAGAACGTATGATGAATACGCAAGCAAACAAACAAACGTCAAATTGGAAATACTTTTCAGACCTTCCAGGCGGTGCAGGACAAATTAGTGCGCAAGGAGGAGAGCTTATGACAATGGTAGGTTCTGCAATGACTGATGCAGAATTTGAAGAGTTTGCAACATCTTTAGAAAAACATGAACAGTCTCAACTTGAAAATAATCCAAAGCTTAAAAAAGAAGGAACAAGAATTATTACTAAAAGTTGGATAGCAGCAACAAGAAAATCAAGAAAAGCCATATTAGACAGGGTTAAAAAACAATATGGTGAAGGCGCTGAAATCATTGGAAGTGCATGGGATGCTGAAGGAGAAGTAGAAGCTATGGGATTGTCTGACTATAAAAAAAATAAAGGCTTTTCTACTGATATGTACTTAAAAATTAAAAAATCTAATGGCGAAGAAATACTTGATGAAGTATCACTAAAAAAAGATAAAAATATAAACTTTTTAAATTCAGGACTAGGAGACATGGTAAATAACTGGGATCCAGAGTTAAGAGGTACTGCAACAGATCCTAAAGAATATTCTAAAAATGAACGTTCAAGATTAGTAGCAGGTGCAAAAGATATTTTACCACAATCAATACAACAAAAATTAGAATCTGAAATAAGTGCAACAGAATCTGGAAAAGGTAGTAGAGGCAAATCTAAAGCTATATTAAAAGCAATTAAAGCAGAAGCTGATGGTGGCAATGATAAAGCAATAGCGTATTTAAAAGCAGATGATGTAGAACATAGAAAAATGCAAGAAGATGCCATAAACCAATTAAACAATAACCCTAAAGTTAGAGAAGGATTAATAAAAAATATTAAGGAAGAATTTCCTTTAAAAGCTGTTTCAGAAGGCGAAGAAACTATGGCCATTGGAGATATGTCGTTAGATAAAGAAACAATGAAGGTAATATTTGGAACTGACGATTTTGATAAATTAAAAGAAAATCTTAGTGTAAAAAAATCTGAAAAAGGTGAACCATATTTGGTATATAATATTGATGATTTAGGAAATAAAACTGTAAAGGTAGCAAATATAGTAATACGACAAGACGGAAGAGGTTATGGAGGTGGAACCATTAAGTTTGAAATGAAATTGCACCCTGAACTAGCAAAAAATCTAGATACAGCAACGAAAGAGGTATATAAATAATGCGAACACAATTACTATGTACGTTTACTAATACTAAAATTTTATCAAAAACTATTGATAAGATAATAGACGCTTACGATATTTTGTATAACAAGGTATTTATTCTTAAAAACTCTACTGATGTTAGAGAATTAATGTGTACATATAATATTGATGCAAGCGTTGATAATAAAATACTTCAAGACACCATATCTTTACATAGGAAAAAACAAACAAATACCCTTTACACTATTAATGCATTAAACGAATGTATTAAAATAGTAAATAATGGTGTATTAGATACAACGTACCAATTAGATTGGGAAAACTACAGAGACAGTATACTTTTAACAAACGACTCAGGATTACGCAGAATAGATACTGAAGTTCAAGAAATAATTTACATTAAGGTAAAGAAATAAAATGGCATTATTAGACAAGGAAAAAATTATTGGGTATCGCTGGAAAGATTTTCAAAAAAACTACTTAAAGTTAAATCCAAAATACACTATAGTTCATGACGAAAAAAACAATATTCATTACGGCTTTAAAAAAGGCACTAAGGTAGCGCATTGGAAATACTTTGAAGATGATGGTGAATTATCTATAGCTGATAAAATGGTAGCTAGAAAAGTTATGACTGGTAAGGCTAAAAAAGATATTTTTGAATCATTGAGTCAACAATATACTACGCCTATTGGAAAAAAACATACTGCTAATCCTACTGTACCAATAGATCCTGATGCTCACTTAGATAGAAGGGATAAAGACGAAGAAAAATTTAAAGAACTTTTAACGGACTTAATAAAATCTGAACTAAAAAAACTTTCAAAAAAATAATAAAATAATTCACTCCAGATTTTTTTATTTGGAATATTTTTATTATATTTATATTAAATAACAATTAACTAATTAACTAATGGCAATTGAAATATGAGTAAATTAACGCTTTGTGTCCTGCTTTTCTTGTTTGGGCAAACAACAATCTGGTTTCAAACTAATGGTCAATTTCTATGGCCATGGTTCCAAAAAAATCCTTTATTTTTATCCATAGTAGGCGGTACATCAATATCTTATGCATTTATATTTGCAACAAAGTATGCTTTTGAACATTTTGACGGACTATTATGGCCTGGAAGATTCTTAGGATTTGCACTAGGTATAAGCTCTTATGCGATTTTAACTTGGATTTTTATGGGAGAAGGTATATCTTTAAAAACTTTAACTTCTCTTATTTTGGCAGCTGGAATTATATGTGTACAATTATTTTGGAAATAATGTTAATAACTTTTAACTCAGAATTTTTTTATTTAAAATAAAATGATTATATTACTATATAAAATTAAATTATGGCAAAACAACTAGGATACGCTTGCATTAACATGCAACTAAGAAAAGAAAAAATTTACACAGGTCGATCAATGATCAGGCGCACATTTGATGCAAAAGGCCTAGATTATGTTTCAGAAATATGTATTGAAAATACTAAAGATCTTATAAAAATTGTACAGTGGAACGAAGACAATGGCATTAAAGTTTATCGTATGTCTAGCGATATTTATCCGTGGATGTCTGAATATGAATTTAAAGACTTGCCTCGTTATGATGAACTATGTAAACTACTAAAACAGGTCGGCAATTTATCTAAACAATATGGTCAACGCCTATCATTCCATCCAGGACAGTTTTGTGTACTAGCTTCTCCAACACCAAAAGTTGTAGACAGTGCGATTAACGAACTAGATAAAGCTGCACAGATTATGGATCTTATGGGTTTGCCAAAGTCACGTATGGCAAAAATCAATATTCATGTCGGCGGCGCTTATGGAGATAAAGCATCTGCGCTAGATAGATTTTGCAAAAACTTTAAACGCTTACAATCTTCAGCACAAGCACGTCTAACTGTCGAAAACGACGATAAAGGTAATATGTATTCTGTAAAAGACTTATACGATGGAGTATACAAAGTTGTTGGTATACCTATTGTATTTGATTATTTTCATCATAAATTTTGTACAGGCGGCATGACTGAAGAAGAAGCTCTTAAACTAGCAGCTTCAACATGGGGTAGCGTAAAACCTTGTACTCATTATTCCGAATCAAGGCGTAACGAACAAAAGCTTATCATCGAGCAAATATGCAAAAACAGTAACATATCAATCGAGCAAATGCAAGACTTTCCAACGCTTGCCGGAATGCACAAAGACTTTAGTAAAATAAAAGAACAAGCGCATTCAGATTATATTACAAAAGAAATTAACGATTATGGACTAGATATTGATGTCGTTGTCGAAGCAAAGGCAAAAGAACTAGCCATTAAAAAATACTATGAAAAAACTTTTAAAAAAGTTTTATAGTATGAATTATTTTTATTATATTAAATTAACTATTAACAATTAAAGGAGAATTAAAATGGCAATTGACTTAGAAGCAATCCGTCGTAAGTTAAATAACTTACAATCACAAACAAAAAGAACAGATAACTTGTGGAAACCTAAACCAGGTTCAAACCAAGTTAGAATAGTACCTTATCAGCACGATAAAGATAATCCATTCTTGGAATTATTTTTTCATTATGATTTAGGTAAAAAAAATTACTTATCACCAGTAACTTACGGTGAATCAGATCCAGTAGTAGAATTTGCTGA
>Ga0115566_10004900_pt1 | contig 10582 bp, 9 predicted proteins | sample COGITO_mtgs_1204_3_FD_87173 | JGI IMG/M metagenome (GOLD analysis project Ga0115566, IMG submission 87173) | Pelagic marine microbial communities from North Sea - COGITO_mtgs_120405 | ecosystem: Environmental > Aquatic > Marine > Epipelagic | place: Germany:Helgoland, sampling site Kabeltonne...
CGGGGAGCGGAATGAGGAGATTGGAAATGGCCTCCGGCGTTGAGCGCGCCTCCTCTTCGAAGCGGACATAGATGGGGAATCGGCGGATGCCTTCAAAAATCTGACCAGCCTCGGCCCCTCCAATGGCCGTGGCCACGGTACGCTGCACATCCGCCACGTTGATACCGTACCGGGCGATGGCTTGGCGATCGATGTCAATTTGGAGCTGGGGCGTGCCCGTGATTTGATCGGCTTGAACGTCGGCGGCGCCTTCCACGGTGTTCAAGGCAGCTGCAATTTCATCCGCCTTTGATTTGAGCAGGTCGAGATCGTCGCCAAACAGTTTGATAGCAAGCTCGGCCTTTACACCCTCGAGGAGTTCATCCACCGTCATCTGGATCGGCTGGCTGAAGTTTGTCAATACGCCCGGCACCTCACCCAACTCGTCGCGAATGGCGGAGAGCAGTTCGGCTTGGTTGTCAAACCGCCACTCGTCTTCCGGCGATAGCACCAGGTATATTTCGGCGGAGTTGATGGGGTCGGCGTGTGCGCCCACTTCGCCGCGACCGATGCGACTGACGACATCCGTGATTTCAGGAATGGCCATCAAGCGGCGTTCCACACGCAGCGTGGTCGCTTTGCTCTCCGTGATCGAAATGGACGGCGCCATGGTCAATCGCATGACGATGGTCCCCTCCTGAAGGGTTGGCGTGAATTCACTCCCGAGCTGCGGGAAGACGACGGCGCCGACTACAAGGAGCCCGGCAGCGAGGCCGACAGCCCAAGACCGGTGCCGGACAAAGGTGGCCACGATGGGGCGGTACCAGCCCGTAATCCGGTCCAGCAGTCGGTTGGCCAAGGGTTCCTTTCCGGGCTTTCCGTTGCTGGACTGCGTCTGTGGGGAGCGCATGAAGAAATGCGAGAGTACCGGGGCCAGCACAATCGCATACACGAGCGATCCCAGCATGGCCAGCGCGACCGTGTAGGCCAACGGCCGAAAGGTCTTACCCTCGACGCCCTGCAGTGTGAAGAGAGGCAGGAATACAACGATGATAATGAGCACGGCGAATGCCACGGGTCGTGCTACTTCGGCACAGGCCCGCGCCACGACGTGTACGCGGGGCTCTTCCGGCCCGGCCTCTTTGAGCATCCTGTCCACGTTTTCAACCATGACAATGGCCCCGTCCACCATCATTCCGATGGCGATGGCCAAGCCTCCAAGGCTCATGAGGTTCGCCGATATGTTGAACTGCCCCATGAAGATGGCCGCAAACAGGACCGAGAACGGAATGGCAAGGGCGACCACGACGCTCGGACGCCACGAACCCATGAAAGCCACCAGAACCAGAAGAACCAGGAGAATTCCCTGCCAGAGCGCGGTTGTGACCGTCGCGACGGCAGCCTCCACGAGCGTTTTCTGCTCGTAGTAGGGGACGATGTTGACGCCCTCGGGAAGCGCCTCGTTGATGGCAGCGAGTCTGGTCTCGACACGGCCAATGACGGTCGAGGAATTGGTGCCATACAGCTTGACGACCATACCCGAGACGACTTCTTCAACGCCGCCGCGTGTCTGCAGGCCGCGCCGGATGGCGCCGCCAACCTGGACGGTGGCCACATCTTTCACGAAAACCGGCGTGCCGTCGGCCGTTCTGACCACAACGTTTTCGAGGTCGGTTATGCCAGTGGCGAGTCCGACGGATCGGACCACGAACTGCTCCGCATTCTGCTCGATGTACTGCGCGCCAACATTGAGATTGTTTTCCTCGAGCGCATGTGTCACCTCTGCCAGCGTGACGCGGTACTGGAGTAGGGCCTCCGGCCGGACCACGACCTGGAATTGCCGCTCGTATCCCCCGATTCCAAGGACCTCTGTCACCCCAGGAACGGTCTGGAGACTCGTTTTCACGATCCAGTCCTGCATCGTGCGCAGTTCCTCGAGCGAATATTGGCCTGTCGTATCGTCCAGATAGTAGAACAGGACCAGGCCCATTCCAGTCGAAATCGGTCCCATTTCGGGCTCGCCGAACCCGGGAGGGATGGTCTCACGCGCCTCGTTGAGCCGCTCTCCGACGAGTTGGCGGGCGAAGTAAATGTCCGTTCCGTCTTCGAAATAGACGTTGACGACGGACAGGCCGAAGTTCGAAACAGAGCGGACCTGCTCCACATTGGGAAGCCCGTTCATGGCGGTCTCGACGGGATACGTCACGTAACGCTCAACTTCCGCGGGGGCGAGGCCTTCCGTGACGGTAAAGACCTGGACGAGAGAGGGAGAAACGTCAGGAAAGGCGTCGATCGGGAGGCCCCGATACGTCCACCAACCGGCGACAATAACGATGGCACCGAGGACGAGCACGAGGAGCTTGCTCTGCAGCGTAAATTGGATAATTTTGTTCATATCAGTGGGCATGGCCTCCTTCCAATTCGCTCTTACCAAGCTCCGCCTTCAGCGCAAACACCCCGGAGGCGACGTAGCGCTCGCCTGGCTCCAGGCCACTTGAAATGGCCACCTGACCACCCGCGCGGTCGCCTGCTTGGACAGCACGCGGCTTGAACCCTTCCTCTGTCTGCACGAATACGACGGTCCTGCCCTCGACATCGACCAGCGCCGTGGCAGGGATCAACACGGCTACCTCAACGGCATTGATGGTCAGTAGACCGGTCACGAACTGACCGGGTCGCAGTCTGCCGGCTGGATTCGGGACAACGGTGCGGGCAATGGCTGTTCGGGTCTCCTCCCCGACTATGGGGCGGACATAGGAGATGGTTCCGCGAGTGCGGGGCTGCCCCGCACCGGCGTCAATGACAACTTCCTGACCCTCCCGGACGGTACCCAGATCCCGCTGATAAACCGAGAGGTCAGCCCAGACGGTGGACAGATCGGCCACTTCGAACGCCTCGGTGGCAGCTTCGACGGCCTCCCCGACTACGATGTGTTTCTCGATTACGCTTCCCGAAATGGGAGCGGTAAGGGGGTAGGCCACCAAGCTGCGTTCTTCTTCGCGAGGCAACGCTTCGATGTAGTCATCAGAAAAACCCAGTGCAATGAGTTTTTGACGCGCGGACCGCGTCCGGATACGCGCTTCGGCGTTCGCTTGTCGGGCTTCCAGGAAGTCGGCCTCGGAGGTGATTTCCTGATTATACAGTCGTTCTTCCCGCTCGAATGACGCGCGGGCCAGTTCCTGACGTTCGATTGCCGCGAGATAGTCCGCCTTGAGGTCTGCCAGCTCCCGGCTCTCAATGACCGCCATGGTTTGACCGGCCTGGACATAGCTGCCCACGTTCGCACTTACGCTCCTGACAACGCCGGAAACGCGAGGGGTAACATGGGCATACCGGTCTTCGTTGGCACGTATTTCACCAGGAAGATTCTTCTCGACCGACATGGTGCCCGGTCCGGCTGTTTGGACATCAATCCCGAACTCCTCGATCTCCTCGGCGGTCAGCGTGACGAGATCTACTGCCTCGCCCGTTCCTTCGCCCGCCTGTTCGACTATCGGGACAGCAATCCTGTTTTCTGCGGTCCCGTACGGGCCGGGCGCAAGCCACCAGACGACAAGGACGATTGCCAACAGTCCGATTCCCGTGGCGACCAGCTTCGCCCGACGGCTCATGGACTTCAGTTGGGTTATGGTGTTCTTGGTATTCATGGTCAATTCTGGTTCGGGAGGATGCTACGAAGGGCATCTTCCACGGCGTGGATAGGGGTGGCAATAAGCCGCTCGACAGCTGCGCGCGCCTGGTGATAGTCTGCCAAGGCGTCGATGTAGGCGTTCTGCGTCTCGATAAGGGCACTCTGTGCGTCAAGTACGTTGAGCAGGTCGAACTCTCCTTCGTGGTAGCCCGTGAGGATGCCTTCAGAAGCTGCTCTGGCATTAGGAAGCGCATCGTCCCGCAGCATGCGCGCGGCATCGACCGACACAGCCAGCGTGCCGTAAAGGGTGGTGAGCTCCCACTCGGCACGCAGCAACGCCGATTCAGCGTCAGCTTCTACGGCCGAAATGCGTGCCTCGGCGGCCCGGATGGCACCTCTGTTCGTGTCGAGAAAGGGGATCGGAATCGAAATGCCCGATGTGACGGCGGCCTCTCCCACTTCATTGAAATAGGCTGCGCCGAAACGGAACGTGGGGTCCGGAATTCGGCTGGCGCGTTCCAAGCGGGCGTGTGCACGTGCCTCGTCAAGGATGGCGGCGTATTGCGCCAATTCCGGATTGAGTTGCAGGAGCGGGGTGAGTCTCTCGAGTTCTGGCACCGGGGCGAGCGTGGAGAGGTCCCCCTCCACGTCGATGGCAGCCGCTTCACCCCCGAAAGTGGAAGCGAGGCGGGCTCGGGCACTGAGCACGGCCCGGCGCGCGCGCTCAAGGACGGTCACGGCCGTCACGGCCGCAACGCGAGCCCGGCGAGCCTCTAGTGGAGAGACGGCTCCTTCGGCCGCTCGACGTTCAACCGCATCGGCCAGCCGTCTGGCAATCTCTCCCTGCTCTTCTGCGAGAGCAAGCCGCGCTTCTGCCGCCAACACGGACGTGAAAGCCTGACGGACCTCCGTGACGACATTTAGCCGCGTCGATTCGACGTCCCACGCGGCACGGTCCGAGCTGCGCGCGGCCACATCGGCGCGGGCGCGACGGTCGCCGCCCAGCTCCAATGTTTGTGAGAATCCTCCGCCGACTTCCAGTGACTGGACGCCTGACCGCGATCCACTACCGCCAAACTCATGGACCCCGGCTTCCAGCTCCGGGTTGGGCGGCCGGCCCGCCTGGTAGGCGTCGTGTTCCCGGGCTTGCAGTTCGAAGGAAGCGGACCGGAGGGTCGGATTGTGTTGGATGGCGAGGGCGACTGCCTCGGCCAGGGTGAGCGGGCCTTCCAGCGTGACCGGGTCGTCGATACTCTCCACCGGGTGCGCGGAAATGAGGGGACGGGGCTCCGGATAGGAGGCGTTGTACGAGGATGCGCAGCCAGCAGACATGCCAGCCAGCACAACCAGGACCGACGCAAGCGTCGGCCCGACAGGGTTGCGGATCATAGGACTTGTATTCTTGATCGTGTATGATTCCGCCAGGAACGCTCACGAACGTGAGCGCCAGACGGATGAACGGGGATCAAGAAAGGCTCAGATCAGCAAGACGACGCTGCGATGGAGCGGGGTTTGTCCGTACGTCGCAGGAGGCGCGGTACGGGCTGGGGGAAGGGAATGAACCGGGGCCGGGAGGTACTCCGCGACCGCGATGATTGCAAACGATGCAGGACCACTTTCCGTCTTGAACGAGCTGCACTTGGCATCATTGCCCGTCGGAATGGGTACATCCACGCAGTCTTCTGCATGTTCGATTTCCGCTTCCACATGCCCGTCCATCCCGAAACAAAGCACGACGTTGCTGACGTGCGGCCCGAGGGGGGCGAGCGTCATAAGCGCCATCAGCAGCCAGGCTACTGGGGCCAAACGCGCCTTGATGGTCTGGATATGGGGCATGAAAAGGACGGGTGGTCTGGGTAGTCGGTCACACCGACGATCCCCTTGGTAGCGTTTCCATGGAGCAAAGTTCCTGTGTTCGCGTTTCCGTGACATCCGGCAGCGGCGCCTGCCAGCAGTCAGCAGTCAGCTGAGAGTGTTTTTCACCGTATTGCATTGTACTGGATTCATATGGATGCATATTCCGCTGTTCCTGTCCACCCATTCTGATCCAACAGTTCTAGTAATTCCGACTGTTTGTTACCAGGACGCAGCATGTTGATGATGTTGGAGCTTCAGGATTTCTCCTGGATCGATTCAGGTTTCACGCCATTGCGTTTTCGAAGCGAATCGTGATTGAGCGTAATTCGGTTTGCGTTGTGTACGAGTCGATCCAAGATGGCGTCTGCCATTGTGGCATCACCTATTGCAGTGTGTCATCCTGCAACTGTCTTTCGTTGAGAATTGTGACGACGCCCATATTGAACACGAGACCCAGAGCGTATCCTCCGGCCTTTCCTACGCATTGAGCTCCTCCCGTTAATTTACCCAGTCAGAAGTAGAGAATCGGGCGTCTTTCGGTGATATTCGTGGGCATATGCTGATATGGCTTGGACTCTTTCAGGGGCTGTAGCTCGTCCAGCCGCTTGATGAACAGCAGATAGGTCAACTGTTCGATGACCGACAGCGGGTTCGAGATGCCGCCAGACCACATCGTGTCCCATATGCGGTCGACCTTGGATTTGAGTTCGCCTGTGATCATGCGTTTCTGTCGTTTGGAAGGGCCTGATACTTATGAATGACGATAAGACCTGATTTCTCAACGCTCATTGTTGATCAAGGTAACACCGCCTGCGTCACTGATTTCGTCTCGAGAAATCTTGGGAAGGGCGTGTCCCCTGCGACCCCGGACGGGTAGCTACCCATAATGATCATAGAAGGTGGAAGTATACAAACCAGCTGCGTCCGCTCGCTACTCAGCGACCGCCTTCCGCGGACAGTAGCCCCAGACACGTAGGGAATTAAAGTGTCTGAATCTTACCGGCCCGTACCGGGCCATTCACATTACATCGTGTCCAATTCCGGCATCGTACAGAGCTTACCAAGGGAAATCAGAACGATCCACGGGGTTACCCGAAAACTCCACGGCAAAGTGCTGTCTCCAAGTCAAACTCAAGACGGATACAGAAAGGTCGCCATTTGCGGTATGGGGAAGTCACGAACTCTCTATGTTCACTTTCTTGTAGCTATGGCCTGGCTTGGTCCTCCACCAGGCCCAGTTGGCTGTCGCCGGGGTGAATACCAAGTCCATCACATCAACGGCGCTCGAACGGATAACAGAGTCGTCAATCTCCAGTGGATCCTGGTCGAGGATCACCATCGATTGCCTCGACGGAAGCGAATGAAAGGGTCGGAGACTTTAAAACCTCAGGCTCAAGATCGCAAACCGATTCAAGGACACGAACGTGCTTCCAGGTCACGCCCGCAATCACATCTTTAACCGTCCGAATATGGATGTCGAATTCAATTGCGAGGTCTTGATTGGAAGTCCCTTGCGATGCCTTTCTGCGGAGATCTTGGACTCGAGGCTCGTTAAGTTTGGATCTGCCATTTTGAGATCCTGTCGGGATGTATCGGGATTTCTGCACTTAGGTCGTCCAATAGATGTGAAGGTGTGACTCCTATTATGCGATGCGAATAGCTTGGCGATATCGTTTCGCCAGTTTTGACACTATTCGCCCCGATGCCACATCGCATATCCTTTGCGGCAAGAATCACCAGAGTATCAGTTTACACTGACCCTACATAGTTCGTTACGCCCCCCCCCCCGGGGGTCAAAATCAACGAACTCCAATCATGTACGAAGCCCCGACACCAAACAGGTGTCGGGGCTTCTGCATTTCTGCCCGGATTTACCGGGCAAGGCGGTGCTTGAACACTGCCATTTCAACCATCAAACGCATTTGAGGTGCGATATGATGACTTCAACAAAGGTACGTCACGACCTATCAAACAGTGACGCCAAAGAGACTCAAGACGAATACACTCGCCGTCTTGTCACCGAGGCCAAGCTTTGGAGCAGCTATGCCCAGCGCAACAGCAACTTGGGTGCAAGCAGACTCAGCAACATGGCATTGGAAGCAACAGCCTTCTGTTTGAGACACAACGCCGCGTCGATTGCCATACCAACCAAGCTGGTTGGTACTAAATCTCTCCAGGAAGCGCTTGAGTCGCTTGTAATGGCTCAGGCGGCTCCATGGCGCCAATTAGAACTAACGGCGTCCAGAGGGCGCATAGAAGCCTATTACGAAGGCGTTCTCCTCGGCTGGCTATGGTCTGGCCACGTCTGGGTGTGGCCTCTTTTGACGGTAGGGATTGAAGCCAGGTTGATTGCAGTGACGGGTACAGATGCCGACTGGAAGTGGCTCGGGTGCAATGTGGTCTTAACCAATGTGGCAAAGGCCATTGACGCCGTCACCGTACGAATGTCGACACAGGAGACAACCGACATAACTCACTTGAGCCGTGTGAAAGGATAGGCGAACTGGTAGGCCAATCAATTTCAAAACAACCAGCCAATATGAAGGGCCGGGGTGCAATGCATCTCGGCCCTTCTCCATTTAGGAGAATTACCATGAACGATCAAATGAACATCTTTTCAGAAAGTGTCCCTCAGTACTCCGTTCGCCTCGTTCGCGAACGGCCAGTTGATGGGCCACTCATCATCAATCCTATCAGTGCTACGGATGCTGCAACCGAGATCCTACAGGACTATGACAGGGAAGTGTTTCTAGCACTCTTTCTTTCAACCAGCGGGAAGCTCTGTGGCTTCAACATCTGTCACATAGGTTCGCTTTCTGAAAGCCTGGTTCGAATTGCGGACGTCTTCAAAGCAGCCATCCTATCCAATGCTGCTGCTGTGATATTCGCTCATAACCACCCATCCGGTAATCCGGAGCCTAGCAAGGAAGACATTGCCGTGACGAAAAGGCTGGTCGTAGCAGGGGACATCATTGGGATACCCGTGCGTGACCATGTGATTATTACATCTCGGGGTGAGTCTACCAGTCTTGCCATGAGAGGGTACCTAGTCCTGGATTGAGCTGCCGGTTGATCGGCCGGGATATCGTGTCCCGGCCTATCGACGCTCTTTTCGTTGTACTGTCTGCCTCCCCAACATTGTCACGTGTGTAGATGTCACAGCAAGGCGGCCTGAAGAAACAACGCGGCGTGGTGACCAAAACGTGCGAATAGTCACTTTTACAATCGCCGACCCAGCATGTGAGAGAGCACAAGCTGGAAGAAATAGTCAGCCTATTTCACCATCGATGGTGCTCAAATCGCTGTAGTGGTTCATGGTAAGTGAATCACATGTTTTCATCCGCACGTCCTAGTGCGATGTTGATCACTGGCCGCTCTAAGAATCATAGAAGCCCTTAGTTAAGCATCCCTTTGTTCTTGGTCCGGGATTTGTTTGGCCTGTCCCGGAATCCGGTGGTGAGAATGATCTTGATAAGCGTCTATCCAGGTTGTCTGTCCAGAATGGCTTGTTGACCCAGTCAATCAATACCTGCTGTCCCACCGTCTTTTGTGTGCTTACAAGGCTAGCCTAGCCAGTCAAGGCAGTTGGTGGAGACTGATAATCTGGTATGGCCCCCTTCTAGAGCCGCCTTCGACAATATTAACGGTGTGGGGACGGGGAGCAAAGCAGACACGGCGGTAGTCAAGCAAACTCGGCCCGGTGCTCTCAGTCAGCCGAATTTATCCCCACGAGAATCTTTTGCCCTATCTGGCCCAATGACCGTCGCACGGTAAAAGTTTAGCCGGGACTTCGCCGAATGCCCGATAGGAAGGTTGTCTACTTGCATTATGTGCTTCTCAATATTAAAAGGTGTAGATACATTTTCAGGCCTCAGTAAACTCAGAATGCCGGCCCCAGGAGAAGCGGTACCACGGGTCAACTTTGCGGTAAGAGTCAAAAGCGTCAATGTCTATTAATCTAGTCACTGCTCCGCCGCAAGAGGGCTTCGCGACCCCCGATTAGTCACCCTTCTAGGAGTGCGGATCATCAGCGAAACCATGGGGTGTAGAGAGAACAATATCATTCCGATTAGGGTAAGTAATCGGAAGAAAACACGGTACAGATGAGCACACAAACTGACCCCACCGTACGCGTTCCAGCATCGCTTGTAAGCGCCAGTAACTCTGCCCAAGAGTACGCCCAGGCAGCACGTTCAAAGAACACCAAGAGGGCCTACCGGGCCTCCTGGAGAGACTTCGAAGACTGGTGCGAGCAAGTGGGTATAGTCGCTCTTCCTGCAACGCCTGAGACGGTCGCTATGTACCTATCCGCTCGCGCGTTACAGCTAAAAGTGGGTACGCTGGGCCACCGTCTTGCAGCGATCGCCGTTGCTCACAAAGTGGCCGGCTATCCCAATCCCACATCAAAGCGGGAAGAACCGCTTGCTAGCATATGGGCGGGCATTAAGCGTAAAAGGGGACAGCGCAAGACTCAGAAGATGCCGCTACTTGAAGCGCACTTGCGCAAGATCATCAAATTGAAAGACGCGGAAACCCATTCGGCAATTGGCGAGCTCCGTTGGATCCGTGATCGCGCTCTATTGCTAGTTGGTTTTGCTGGTGCACTTCGGCGTTCCGAACTCGTGGATATCGACATAAAGGATCTGACATTCGACGAGCGTGGCCTTCGGCTCTATATCCCACGGTCCAAAACGGATGTCGGTGGAGAAGGTGTTGAAATCGGTATTCCGGCAACCGGTACTGCGACGTGCCCAGTGAGAGCGGTCAAGGAGTGGATGGAAGCCGCTGGGCTTGACGAAGGCAAAGTGTTCAGAGCCGTTCGTCACGGCGGGATCATCACTGAGAGCCTTTCTACACGGGTCGTGGCGAACCTGGTAAAGCGTTATGCCGGTGACATCGGATTGGACCCAGGAGGCTTTTCAGGGCACAGCCTGCGTTCCGGACTCATCACTCAGGCCGCTACGAATGGGGCCAGAGAAGTAGACATCATGAGGCATTCGAGGCACAAGTCTGTTCCTGTCCTACGACAGTACGTCCGCAAGGCGACCGTGTGGGAGGACAATGCTGCTGCGAAGGCGCTGGGCTGACTCCTTAGGTTGCCCAGGCACATTCATA
>Ga0115566_10004901_pt1 | contig 10580 bp, 8 predicted proteins | sample COGITO_mtgs_1204_3_FD_87173 | JGI IMG/M metagenome (GOLD analysis project Ga0115566, IMG submission 87173) | Pelagic marine microbial communities from North Sea - COGITO_mtgs_120405 | ecosystem: Environmental > Aquatic > Marine > Epipelagic | place: Germany:Helgoland, sampling site Kabeltonne...
AAAGAGGGGAGCGTAGCGGTGGAGCAAGCCTCCGCTGCGCGCTTTCCGCCCCTATTAGAGGGGAGCGGTGGAGCGAGTGGAGCAAATATACCGAAACAAATACAACATATATAACTCTCTGTTTTACAATGTATATTATGGTACAATTGGGAAACAGTGTTTTACAGCGCGGTGGCGTTGCGTAAGTTACATGGAAATTGCTCCACTGCTCCACTCGCTCCACCTTTGGCCTGCCAGATTAATCTCACGTTCGCGCAATAGGTCCTCCACATTACGAAGAGAAAGCGGAAATCGAACGTACATCATTACTGCAAGTCGGATGACTTCAGGGCTGGTTTTACCACCCACCGGTGTCGCTGATGATCTCTATCAAATCGATTTGGACATCAAGGCTGACAGTTGATATCAACGTTGATCCACTATAAAAACTAGCCGTCGCCGTGAACTCAGGGTCTCCGTCGAAAGTCCAGCTTCCGCTTGATGCGTTGGGACTAACGGTCCCAGTGCTGGCATCCACTTTCACGCCGCTATAGCCGGCAATCGCGTATGACACCGAGGGATCGGGTGCCGACGTAACAAAATTAGAAGTAATTGTGTACATCGTTTCATTAAAGCTAAACTCACTTTGCTGCAATATTCTTATCCCAGAAGACGTTATTTGCAGGTTTTCGTTTGTAATAGTTACGTTATCACCGGTGTCATTAGTGTACACAGGCTGGCCATCAGCGTTCAAACTGAAGGTCATAGCCATCCCACTAAAGTCTAGTGTGTCAGAGCCTCTGGTAAAGTCAGTTATCGTGTCAGCACCAAAACCAGTTTCGAATTTAAATGTATCATTTCCCCCACCACCGGTCAGTGTGTCAGCTCCAGCACCGCCGTTCAGCTCGTCATCTCCATCACCGCCGTACAGTGTGTCATTTCCAGTACCGCCGTACAGCAGGTCATTTCCAGCACCGCCGTACAGTCCGTCATTTCCATCACCGCCTAACAGTCTGTCAAATCCATCATCGCCTCTCAGCGTGTCTATTCCATCACCGCCGAACAGCGTGTCATCGTCATCACCGCCGTTTAGCTCGTCATCTCCCTCACCGCCGTCCAGCGTGTCATTTCCAGTACCGCCGTACAGTATGTCTATTCCGTCACCGCCGTACAGCGTATTGGCACCAGAATTTCCTGTTAAAATATCGTTAAAATCTGATCCCATTAAGTTTTCGATACTGGTGAGTGTGTCTTTCTCACCTGAATCAGAATTCACTTCTTGCTCACCAGTCTCAGCTAGAGAGACTCTCACGCCAGCGCTATGGGTATAGTATAGCGCTGTGTCATCTCCGTCACCGCCGTCCAGCGTGTCATTTCCAGCACCGCCGTCCAGCGTGTCATGTCCAGCACCGCCGTTCAGCTCGTCATCTCCGTCACCGCCGTTCAGCGTGTCATCTCCATCACCGCCGTTCAGTCCGTCATTTCCATCACCGCCGTACAGTCCGTCATTTCCATCACCACCAGTCAGTGTGTCATCTTCAGAAGCGCCGTATAGATAGTCACTTCCATCACCGCCGTCCAGCGTGTCATTTCCAGTACCGCCGTACAGTACGTCTATTCCGTCACCGCCGTACAGCTCGTCATCTCCCTCATCGCCGTACAGCAGGTCATTTCCAGTACCGCCGTTCAGCGTGTCATCGTCATCACCGCCGTACAGCAGGTCTTTTCCAGTACCGCCGTACAGCAGGTCATTTCCAGCACCGCCGTTCAGCTCGTCATCTCCGTCACCGCCGTTCAGCGTGTCATCTCCATCACCGCCGTTCAGCGTGTCATTTCCCTCTTCGCCTTCCAGAATGTCATTTCCAGTACCACCAGTCAGTGTGTCATCTCCGTCACCGCCGTTCAGCGTGTCATCTCCATCACCGCCGTTCAGTCCGTCATTTCCATCACCGCCGTACAGTCCGTCATTTCCATCACCACCAGTCAGTGTGTCATCTCCGTCACCGCCGTTCAGCGTGTCATTTCCATCACCGCCGAACAGCTTGTCATCGTCATCACCGCCGTTCAGCTCGTCATCTCCGTCAAGGCCGCGCAGCTCGTCAGCTCCAGCACGGCCGTTCAGCGTATTATCCCCGGCATCACCAGTTAGAAAATCGTCATGAGCCGATCCAGTTATGTTTTCGATGTTACGTAGTTCGTCTTCGTGAAAATTAAGTATTCTAACTAACATAGTTGCCGACACCCCAGTTGAGTGACCAACGTAAGATACCGTATCATTACCATCACCACCGTCCAGCGTGTCACTTCCAGCGCCGCCGTTCAGCGTGTCGTCGCCATCACCACCAATCAGAACATTAGCACCAGAATTGCCTATTAAATGATCATTATAAGCCGATCCAGTTAGATTTTCGATACTAATTAGTGTGTCTCTTTGTGAGAAACTAGGGTTCAATGTTTGGGCCGTTATCATTCTTAGATCGACTTCCACGCCAAAGCCATTTGCGTAAGATGCCGTGTCATCTCCGTCACCGCCCACCAGCCTGTCATCTCCCGAACCGCCGTGCAGCGTGTCATTTCCAGTACCGCCGTCCAGATAGTCATTACCCGAACCGCCGTTCAGCGTGTCATTTCCAGCACCGCCGTCCAGATAGTCATTACCCGCACCACCATTAAGGATGATTGCACCAGCATGGCCAACCAATAGGTCATCACCCCCGAGGCCACTTATAGTCACAATGTCATGGCCAATTTGCGTGTTAGATGTCAGTAAACTTATTATATCACCGGATTGCGATCCAAAAACTGTGACGCTGAGATTTTCGGATGTGGCAGTGGTAGGTATAAGGCTTAGAAATTGGTCTATTGTGTAGTCACTTCCCTCTTGATGGGTGTACAAAAGCGAATGGCTGCCTTCGCCAAACTCGATACTTTCGATGTTTTCGACCACTTGACCGTCAAGATAAACTTTTGAGTTAACGAATAGCGTATCAACGTTTCTAAAAGTCGCGCCGGTTAGATCAACTGCGCCAAATACTTGCAGTGTATTATCACCTTCACCGAGATCAAATTCGCCAGTTAGGGTTAGAAATTGACCAGTCTGGACGAGTTCTCCAGTTTCTTCATCTTCTGAAAACGTTACGTCAAAGCCGGCGGCTTTGTTGGCAAGCCCCGAGGCCAGCGCATTGTCACTGTATTCGCCAGCACCAATGTTCCCAAAAACCGTAACTTTGTCATCACCGCTTCCCGCAGTAATAGAGACATCACCACGCGCGGTAACGTTTACATCTAAGTTACCCGTGAGCGCCGATGCATCAATATCAATATTGGGGTTATCTGTATCGCCTAAACCCTCAATGATGACGTCCTGATCCCCAGAGATTGTTATCTTATCAAGAAGCTGACCCGACAAAGAGGTCAGGACGCTCGCTCCACCCGAAGACGTGATATCTAAATTTTGAATATTAGCAGTCCGAAGGTCGACTGCGTTTGCTGAGGAGAGAGCCACGTTTGCCTGTTCAGTAAGTGTATCAAAGCTGAATAACCTTGTTCCAGTTTCTGTGGCATCAATGCTGAGAGTGCCTGTGTCAGTACCCGTGCCGGTACCAGTATCCGTATCAGCGCCAGTGCCTGTGTCAGTACCCGTGCCGGTACCAGTATCCGTATCAGCGCCAGCGCCTGTGTCAGTACCCGTGCCGGTACCAGTATCCGTATCAGCGCCAGCGCCTGTGTCAGTACCCGTGTCGGTACCAGTATCCGTATCAGCACCAGTACCCGTGCCGGTACCAGTTCCAGTTGTTGTCGTTTCGCCGCCACATGCGGACAAAGCCAAAGCCATAGACGTACCACTTAAGAGACGAACCTTCGAAAGGATAAGATTTGATTGGATCGCCGCTAAGACGCCTTTCGTTAATCCAGCCTTTTGGTCAACAGAGGATGATTTTCCAGTAGTTGGGCCAAAGAATGTTGGCGTGACGGATGACTGTATCTCTGTCGGTGGAATGAAGTGGCGCATTAAATGTTCCCTATTGATTTAAAAATTTAATAAAGAATTTGTTTTCAACATGATATGTAAGATTGTGAGAAGCACTTCTCAAAATCTTACGTATCATTTGTATTTTTGGGATACTTAGTGCTAAAAGTTTTTGTCATCGCAAGATTGAAGAAGAAGTAATAAATATATGAAAATTCCAGATAAAATGCCTACCTTGAAATATCTCCACTCGTTTTACATCTTAGTTGAGTGTGGTTCGGTTGCCGAAGCTGTCAATAACCACCGTATAAGCAGGCCAACTCTAAGTCGTCATATTAAACTACTAGAAGAAGAATTAGGCAAAACTCTATTTCTGCGAACAAATGATAGCTACAAACTGACAGCTGACGGCTACAAGGTCCATGAACATGCTCAAAGTATTTTTCAGATTGCAAATGAAATGTTTGAAGAGGCCACTACGTCGGAGAGTTCCTTGTCAGGAAAGGTTATGGTTGTCTCCAGTAGCGGCATCGCAGCTTTAATTCTCCCAAACATCTTTAAAAAGCTTCCTCTCATAGGCTCTGACATTGAGCTGCATGTTAAGCCGGTTGCTAACGTCACTAAAAAGTTAATGGAAGAGAATGATATTAGTGTTCAAACATATCGGCCAACTCAGAAAAATCTTATTGCTCGCAAGATTGGAACTATAAGATGTGGCGCTTACGCATCCTTAGATTATCTCAAAGAGAAGGGTACACCACAAAATATGTCAGAACTTAAGGATCATTTCTTTGTTGGCGCTGTACCTACAAATTCATTAAAAAATACCTTTGAAGATACATGGAAGCTCAAATTTCCAGATCGGATCATTCACTTACACTGCGATGATCATGCTGTTGCTTGGCGCATGGTGGTAGACGGTTGCGGCATTGGAGTAACTCACATTTCAACTGGTGATAATGAACCAAGGGTGAAGCGCGTTTTACCAGAATTACCAAATTTAACTTTTCCAATTTGGCTGGTGACACACGTAGTGACCAAAAACACTCAACGAATTAAATTTATTTCTGACTTGATTACAGAAGAAACTGCGCATCTGCGATAAGTTTAAGAGCTATACTCAAGTATGTCCAAACTGGCTCAAAAAAGTCAGGTTCGTGTATCAAGGACTGTGCGTGTCTGACATTATTATACGCATAATCCGAACCGCCATCGCCCCTCACAATTAACCTAACCTCACACCCAGCCTGTTTAGCGCATTAAGCGAACTCATAGCGCCCTCGGTAGGCAAACAGCCGCCTAACCTCATGCCAAAGCAAACATGTTTGCAGCGACGCGCAGGCGTGCGAGCGCGTGGCGGAAGTAGACTCACAAATCAAGAACCCGATAGCGGTAATGTACGTTGTTTAACGCGCATCTGTCTGGCTCTATGTCTGGCTGATAAATAAAAAAACACCCCGCGAAATACGCTAGGGTGTTGTTTTAAATGGCTCCGGCGGTAGGGATCGAACCTACGACCAATTGATTAACAGTCAACTTTTACTAGCTAACGATCTAAAGCGATATGTAACAGAGCGCCTAGTTTTTCCCCAAAAATATAAGAATACTTTGCATTTTCTGTTAATGCTTCTAACGTAATCTCACGTTCTAAATCATTGCTTTGTGTTACCCCAGTGTTACCCCAGCTTATGAGCAAAGCATCAACAGTAGAGAATTAGAGTCATGGCTAAGGCACTTACTCCGAAGGGCATTGAAGCGATTAAGCCTGATCAATTTAAAAGGAGGGAAATCCCTGACCCAGCCTTGTCGGGGCTTTACCTCGTCGTTCAACCAAGCGGAGTGAAAAGTTGGGCTTTACGTTATCGTTTTCTTACCAAAACTAAAAAAATGACGCTTGGGCGTTGGCCGTTGATGGGTTTAGTGGACGCGCGGGCTGCAGCATCTGAGGCGTTAGCTAAGCGAGAGTTGGGCGTTGACCCCGTTACAGCCAAAAAGCAGGCGGAAGCGATGCGCTATGATACTCAAATTACTGAACACGACAGTTTCAGGTCGTTGATGGAAGTTTATTCGAAACGGCATCTTGCAAAATTGAAGTCTGGGAGAGTCGTAAGGCGTGAATTAGAGCGTCATGCAATGAAACTTTGGGGAGACAATGACATTCGTGATATTTCGAAGCGCGATGTAATTGATCTACTGGACACAATAGCCGAAACTGGGAGGATCCCGACGGCCAACCGTTTGCGTTCCTACCTTGCGCACTTTTTTCGGTGGTGTGAGGACCGTGATGTTATTTCAAATTCACCTATGCTGGGCCTTAAGCCTGTCGGGAGAGAGAAAAGCCGAGAGCGAGTGCTAAATGATGACGAGCTCCGATGGTTTTGGTTAGCGTGCATTGAACTAGGATTCCCTTGGGGATTTTTGGGACAGATCTTGTTGCTTACAGGCCAGCGGCTTGGTGAAGTGGCGGGTATCACATGTGATGAAATTCAGGGCGAGATGTGGACGATGGCAGGGGGTCGTACCAAAAATGGCCGCTCACATGATGTCCCGCTATCGAGCGTAGCAATGAATCTATTAACAAAAATTCAGGATTTTGAAAATCCGTCGCAGCTACTTTTTACAACAACAGGATACACTCCCCTCAGCGGCTTTCACAAAGGTCGAAATCATATTGCTCAACGCATGTGCGAAATAGCCAGTCGGGAAATGGGTGTTGAAGTCGATGTTCCACATTGGACATTCCATGATCTCCGCCGGACAGCGGCCACCGGTATGGCGCGAATTGGAGTGCCTGTGCGAGTAACTGAAGCAATATTGAATCATGTAAGTGGCACTGCATCGGGTATAGTTTCAGTATATCAAAAACACGATTATGCTTTAGAAAAACAAGACGCATTATATGCGTGGGCGGAATTTGTCATTCAAGTTACAGAGCGTCGCAATGAAGGCTCTCTTTAAGCTTTAGGGATTGTGAGGATAGCATGAGCGATAGGCCAATAGTTATGCTTGGTGAGTTAAGAAGCAAACAGACACGGGCTACCGCACTGCGTGGCATAGCAGGTCTTTTAAGATCAGGAAATGCGGATCAATATTTTCTAGATTTGTTAGCGAATAGCATTGATCCGGACATAGAACAGCCAATTGCGGGGGTGAGGTTAGTTCCTCAAAACACTCGAAAAGGCGCACCAAAGTCGTTCAATTTGCCCCTAGCACAATTTCTTTATCAAAAGAGCGAATGTGATGAATATCTTGATGCTGCAGTAGCAGAGGCTGTTGTAAAATTTAAAGTTTCAGAGCGTACCTGTTGGAATGCACTTGCGGAACTCAAGCATCAATATTCTTTAATTAACGACTATCAATCTCTTACCAAAATGTATGGCGAAGAAAATAAATGATGATTTATTTTCAGCCGATACGTCGTTGTTTGATTTTATAGCAATTGCTTAGCTGAAGGCCTCTCTTGTTCTAACGAGGTAAGGCTAATGACTGGAAAAAGAGTTCAAGCTCGCGCTGTTCGCACCCTATGTGGGGATGTTTCAGATATGTGGCTTTGGCGGCGTCTGAATGATGATCCATCATTCCCACGCCCCATCTATATTGGAAGGCGTCGATTTTGGCGGGAGGCTGATGTGCTCGCTTGGTTGGATTTAAAAGCCCACGCTGGTGATCAGCTATGAAGCAAATAAACCGACCCTCATCGCTAACTTGTGATCCGTTAGGGACAATTTCAAGTTGCTCATCTAGGGAGCGGGACGACAACTACTCAGACGTTGTTATCCACCTCTCCACACGTTGGCGGATCATCGTCTGCAAAGATGGCATCCAGTGGATACTGCAGCAGCGTTCAGTAGCACCCCCGAACACAGGGACGTGGAGCGGTAAAAGCTACTCGACAACACTAAGAGGGCTGGTGGCAGCCTGTTCGGACCGAGAACTGCTCTTAGGCCCATCTGAGGTTCAGAAGCTCGATGCTCTGCCGACAGATGTTCGCACGTTTATCAGAGAGCGCTCCCGCTCATAAAGAAACCGCGCACTCGAAAGCACGCGGTTAGTTCAATCTGACAAATTTTTAGAGAGCTTTTGTCTGCTTGAACAATAGCATGTTTCTTGGTGCGCCTCAATTAAAAGGCTCCCAAATGGATAGCACAATTAAGCTACTTCGCATCAACGGACACCGCGACACACGCAGTTCCGTTGGTACAGACTATAACACCGTCACCTTCGCTGACATTGCTGCGATGGCTGACTGTCCTGCCGCTGTAAGTAAACTCGAAGCGCCAGCGTTCGTCGCCTCAATTTACGTCAGCTCTGATGCACGCTCACATGAAGTCCAGAGACAGCATGGACAGTTTCACGCCTTCGTTGTTGACGTGGATGAGAATGGACCAACACTGGAGGCTGTAGATGCTGCCTTAACAGCCGTCTTTGGCAGCTGCGCCCGTATTATCTACTCCACAAGCAGCGCGTCAGCTGAGGCTCCTAAATGGCGTGCCATCGTGCCTTTCCTCACACCTATAAGCGGTATGCAGTATGAGCAGCTGCAACGCGCCTTGTTCGAGCTTCTAGAGGCCCATGGGATCGCTTGTGACAGCGCCATGCAGGGAGCCGCTCAGATGGCCTTCTTACCCAACGTGCCTCCAGAGATGCGAGGCAGCGATGGAATGGCCCTGTTTTATCAGAGCCGTGTCGTTGCAGCCAATATTCTCTCAGCCCCACTTCTAGCCCTTCAGGAGCGCGCAGCTCTAAACGCCAAGCGAGAGGCAGAGGCGCGATCTGAGGCAGCTGCTGTGTCGCAGAGACGGGCAGCGGCGCGTCAGAAGCTGCGAGAGCGCACTGGTATGCCTACACCAATTGAGCAGTTCAACGCAGACCACAATCTAACCTCCGTATTACTAGAATACGGCTGGCTAGCACGGGGCGGGCCTTGGTATGCCTCACCCTTCTCTCAAAGCAAAGGCGCCTCCGTTCAGGTATTTGATCAACGCGCTGTCAGCTTCACAAGCAGCGACGAAGGGCGCGTTGGGAAGGTCACTCCCAACGGATGGGTCACTTACGACGCATGGGACGTGTTCGTTGCCTGTGAACATGATGGCAATGAGCGCGCAGCTCTTAATGATTATTGTGAGCGCTCTGGTTACAACCAGCTTTGCCTGAAGTCGCTCATCAAAAAATGGGAGGGCGCGTAATGGATATTAAGAGGCTCAGCACCCAAGACCCCATCGAGTTCGACGATGGTCGCACGACTGAAGATTTAGCAGATCTAAAGCTCGACTGCACAGACAAAGGGATTGTTCAGTCACTTCATAACATGGTTACTATTATGGATGGGTTGAAGGAATGGGACACCGTATTCGCTTATAATGAGCAAACTGAGCAAATTATTGTGACTCGCCCACTTCCCTACAGTCGAGGAAATCCCACGCTGCACAAGCCTCGCCAATTGCGCGATGACGATGGAAGCAAAGTTCGGATGTGGTTCAATCGCCGCTTGAAGTGGGCCAAAGTGTCAAAAAACGATGTGTTCGACGTGATTGAACTTTGCGCTCGGCAAAACACGATCTCCCCTATTCGCCATTATCTTGAGGCATTTCCCAGTATGCCAGCTGCGGATGCCCAAGCGTATTTAGTTACCGTATTGAATACTCACTTTGGACTGCGACGCTTTGGCGAACACCCAGATGCCATTCGTTATTCTGAACTGGTATTTCGTAAGTGGCTCATCTCAGCGGTCGCTCGCGCACTACAGCCAGCCTGCAAGGCTGACCATGTCCTCATTCTTGAGGGCGCCCAAGGTGCGGGCAAATCAACTGCGATCAGATCTCTTTGTAGCGATGAGTATTTTGGCGACACAGTGCCAAAGCTCGAGAGCAAAGACGCTGCGGATTACATCCGAGGTAAATGGATTATCGAACTTGCCGAGTTGTCATCGGTGTCCAAGGCAGAGGTTGAGCAGGTCAAGGCATACATCACTCGTACCGAGGAGAAGTTCCGGCCAGCCTACGGGCGCAACGAAGTGATCTACCAGCGCCGCTGTGTGTTCGTTGGAACGACCAACCGAACCGACTACCTTCGAGATGAGACGGGCAACCGGCGCTTTTGGCCAATCAAAATAGATAGCGTCGATGTAGAAGCCATTCGAAAGGAGCGCGACCAAATCTGGGCAGCAGCCAAGGCGCTATATGACAGCGGTGAGCAGTGGTGGCTGACGGACGATGAAGCAGGCCTTGCCCAAGCTCAGCAAGAACGTCGCACAATTGTTGACCCACTCTACGAAGAAGTTGCTCAGTGGCTGGATGACACCAACACAGAACAAACGTGCATGCGAGCGATAATGGACAATGTCGTCAGCTCTGACGGCGAGCAGTCAACCGCGCAGATCACACCTCAGCTTCAACACCGCATACGCGGAGCGCTGAACGCTGCTGGATATGAAAGTATTGGTCGTAAGTTCACCTCTGGAGACTACAAGGGCATGACGATCTTCGCGCTCGTAAAGCCATCGCTGCTTTAGAAAGAAAACACCAACGGGGGGAGAAAACTAGTGGAGCCAGCCACTTTTTGCTCCCGCTTAGACCAATTCAGGGGGCGGGGCATTGGAGCAAGCCCCCGTTACGCGCTTTCCTCCCCAATT
>Ga0115566_10004902_pt1 | contig 10577 bp, 9 predicted proteins | sample COGITO_mtgs_1204_3_FD_87173 | JGI IMG/M metagenome (GOLD analysis project Ga0115566, IMG submission 87173) | Pelagic marine microbial communities from North Sea - COGITO_mtgs_120405 | ecosystem: Environmental > Aquatic > Marine > Epipelagic | place: Germany:Helgoland, sampling site Kabeltonne...
CATGATCAACTGGCCAGGACCGGTCATTTTGTGGAACTCGACATGCTTGCTGATCCGGACGACCCCCGTGACCTGTTTGGCATGGTGAAACGGGCGCAGAACGCCTGATACCGGCAAACGGTCCGTTTCCCCTCTCGCCGGTGATGACGGGCTGTTGATCGCCGCAGCATGATTTCGATTTGCAGCTTTCGGGAATGTTTGTACCCTTTCACCCGGTAGGGGCCACGGCCCGCCTGAAAGGGATAAAGCAATGGCCATGGGTCTTCTCTTCGCCGCCGCCTTCGCAATGGCCTATTCCATGGTCGCCAAGCGGTTATCGACAACCATCCTCACCGCGCCCATGCTGTTTTTGGGTTTCGGTTATCTGTTGGCGCAGACCGGATGGATGCCATCGCATGGTGCCGACGAGGCGCTGCACCTGGTTGCCGAAGTAACCCTGATCATCCTGTTGTTTCTTGATGCCGCCCAGACCGATCTGAAAGCGCTGCGGTCCCGGCACATCTGGCCGTTTCGCATGCTGCTGCTGGGCCTGCCCCTTGCGGTGATCATCGGCTCTGCCTGGGCACTGCTGTTTTTGCCGGGCTGGCCGCTGGCCGCAATTGTTTTGGTGGCAGCCATCATGGCTCCGACCGACGCTGCGCTCGGACAATCCGTCGTCACCAACCCGCTGGTGCCGGAGCGGGTGCGGCGGGCGCTGACGGTGGAAAGTGGGCTGAATGACGGGCTGGCCCTGCCCTTCATCCTGCTCTGCGCCAGCCTGACCGCCAATATGGTGGAATCTGATGCAACAAACTGGTTGCTGTTTGGCGCCAAGCAGCTGGTCCTCGGCCCGGCAGCCGGTGCTGTCATGGGCATGATCGGTGGCCGCGTTCTGCTGTGGGCCAAGGACAATGACATGACGTCCGATACCTATGAGGGAGTAGGTGCAATGGCCCTGGCCATTTGTGCCTATCTCGGTGCCGACATGATCGGCGGCAATGGTTTTATCGCCGCTTTTGTTGCCGGCCTGTGCTTTGGTGACCTGGTCGAAAAGCGCTGCAAATTCATCTTTGAGTTTACTGAAAGCGAGGGACAGGGACTGACCTGGATGGCGTTCCTGCTGATCGGCCTGGTGCTGGTTCCCCCTGCCCTGCAGCATCTGGATTTGAAAATGCTGGGGCTCATTCTCGGCAGTCTTCTGATTGTACGCCCGCTGGCGATCTGGCTTTCGCTGATCCGCACTGACGCACGACCCGTAACCCGGTTGTTCTTCGGCTGGTTCGGTCCACGCGGTCTGGCAACAGCGCTGTTTGCGCTGATCGTGGTGGAAAAAATCAGTGGTGACTTTGGCGAAACCATTCTTCATATCGCCGTCAACACGGTGTGGATCAGCGCCCTGTTGCACGGGATCACCGCTGCCCCGGCGGCACGAGCCTATTCCCGACTGGACATCGAAGAATAAGGGCAAGCCTGCCGCTTATCACCAAAGGCTACTGGCGTTCGCGCAGGGCCTTTAAATTGGCGGGCAGTTTGGTCAGCAGATAGATCGCAATTCCGATCAGCACCACGGCCAATACGGGTCTGAAAATGCCACCCATCAGGAACAGGGGCACGGTCACGGACAGCAGGAACAATGGGGCATACCAGACGGTCCATGGCTTGATGCCCCGGTCGTTCTGATACCAGCTGAACACAATCGAAAAAGCACTGACGATGATGAAGAACAGTGACCATGGATGGGTGAAGAACTCACTGACATCGGTGGACAGGGCCAGGGAACGGGACAGCCAGCGCTCGGCAATCGGCCCCAGCACAACGCCCAGGATCATCGGCGCAAGTGGAAATTTCAGGTTACGCATGACGTATCCGACCACGCCGAATACGGCCAGCGTCCACATGTCATTTTCGATATTGTTGAGCGAAAAGACCCCGATCCCGCAATAGACCAGAATGATCGAGGCCAGCACATACATCCGCACCCGGGTCACCAGAACAAAGCCGCGCAACGCGCCGGACTGCAATGCCAGAACAAGGAAGTTTGCAAAGAAGAAAGCAATGAAAATCGCATAGGCAATCTTCGGTTCGTCGGCGATGAAGGCCGGGCTCGGCACAACATCGTGAATGAGCAGCGCACCGAGCATCACCGCGGTGATGACGTCACCGGGGATACCGAGCGCCATCATCGTGATCAGGGCACCGCCGGCTGTGGCGTTGTTGGCCGATTCCGGTGCGATGATGCCGCCGGGATGGCCGGTGCCAAATTTTTCCGGAGTCGGAGAGGCCTTTTTGGCCTGATCATAGGCAAGAATGTTGGAGATCGAGGACCCCGCAGCCGGCAACACGCCGGTAAACACCCCGATGAATGACGAGCGGACGATGTTGATCCAGTCGGCGAGAATGGTTTTGATGGCGCGACGGTGTTCAATGCGGATGCTGACATCCTTCATTTCACTCAGCGCCTTGCGCGCGCTGCCGCGGTCGCGAATGTCGGACATCAACTGCGAGAAGGCAAACAGGCCGATCAACACCGGCAGGAAGGCGAAGCCCTCACCGAGATATTCAAACCCGAAATCAAACCGCTTGACCCCGTTGATATCATCCTCGCCAACCGCTGCGATGATCAGCCCCAACGCCCCGGATATCAGACCCTTGATCATGTTGTCCCCGGCCAGACTGGCGGTGACGGTCAGGGCAAAGAAGATCAGCGCAAAATAGTCCCAGGGTTGGAATTCGAGACCGATGCGCGCCAGTTGCGGTGCCACGGCAATCAACAACATGGTGGAAATGATACCGCCAAAGAACGAAGACCACACACCCAGACCCAGCGCATAGCCCGGGTCGCCATTGCGGGCCATGGGGAAGCCGTCAAAGGTGGTCGCCACCGACGATGGGGTTCCCGGAATTCCGATCAGAATACCCGACATCAATCCGCCGGAAAGACCACCGACATAAACCCCGATCATGGTGGCAATGCCCTGCGAGGCTTCCATGCCGAAGGTAAACGGCAAAGTCAGAACCACCGCCATGGCAATGGTAAATCCGGGAATGGCGCCAGCGATCAGACCCGCCGATGCACCCACTGTCATCAGCAGCAGGGTCTGAAAGGTCGCCAGTTCCTGAATGGCAGCAATGGTGTTGTCGAATATCATATCAGATCAGCCCTCAGATGCCGGGCATAATTTCGCCGCGCGGGAGCAATACCCGCAGGCCAAAGGTGAACAGGGACCACATCGCTCCAACCGAGATGCAGGCGATCAGCGCATGCAGCAACAACTCTCTTGGACCGGCGCCGCCCAGCAGGGTGAGCAGAAGGAAAACCAGCAACGTGCCGCCGATCAGGGTGCCGAAAAACGGCAGGGTGATCAGAAACAGAAAATAAAGGGCAAAACAGGCAATGGGATTGGAGAAATGCCGCAACCGGCCAATAATCCCGCGGGGGCGTTCAGTATCCTCAGCCGCCGCTGCTAGCGCCGCCTCGCGCCGGGAAAGGCTTTGGAAAAAATAAATCAGGCAAAACCCGGTGAGCACATAAGACACGCCCTGGGGCCATGCAGCGGGTGGCAATTCGCCAAATTGAGGGTCACGAATCTGGAACCCGGCCCAAATCAAAAATCCGCAAAACAACAACAGTAGGATGGATACAATCGTATCCCTGTCCAGGGTTTTCATTGATGGTTCCGCTTTCAACCCGTGCAATTGAATAGGATCCGGCATCACAATCGATGCCGGATCCACAGTTTTCAGTTCGGCCTATTTCTTGAACATGCCAATCTTGATGGCCACTTTTTCGTGGGCCGTATAGGTGTCCTTGAACCATGCGGCATAGCCATCCGGTCCAACCCACTGAACGGGTGTTCCTTTGGCCTTCAGTTTGGCCAGCAATTCCGGGCTTTCAGCCGCCGCCTTGATCTTCTGCGACCACATCTCGATCACGTCTTTCGGCGTGCCTTTTGGCGCAACAATACCGCGGTCGAGCGAATAGGTCATATCCGTGCCCAATTCCTTCAGTGTCGGTACGTCCGGGAACTGTGGCAGGCGTTCTGCTGCAGCAACCGCATAGGCTTTCAGCGTACCCTGAGCGACGTTTTTCTCAGCGGTCGGAATGTTGACCGTTCCCAGTTTAATCGTACCAGCCAGCAACGCTGTTACCCGCTGCTTGGTGCCATCAAAGGGAATGTATTTCAGCTTGGCGCCCGGGTTGAGATCTTCGATCAGCAGCCACATGAACTGGCTGGTTGAACCCAGTGTTGCACCCAATGGAATGGTGTTCGGGTTTGCCTTGGCATCGGCGATCATGGCGTTGAAATCCGACCATGGCGCATCGGCTGACGCACCGATCACCTCCGGTGTCGATGTGACCTGAGCCACCATGTCAAATGCGTCCCAGGTGAAGTCCACCCGACCGGCAAGATAGCTGACAATCGCGCTTTGGTGGATCGCAAACAGGGTGCAACCATCGGCCTTGGCCTTCCTGGCTTCCTTGGCACCCTTGTTGCCGCCCTGACCACTGATGGTCACGACCTGAATTTTGGGGCCATCCATTTTGTTCATAATCTCTTCGAAGATCGAAAAGATGATGTGAGTGCCACCACCGGGAGCCCATGGAACGATCAGTTTGGCGGTGTTGCAGGGTATTTCTGCAGCGGCCATCGCCGAGTTGGATGTGAACGAGGCCAGGCCCAGTGCCATCGCGCCCATTAGAGATTTTGTTATTTTCATTGTACTTGTCTCCCAGTAATGATCATTTATCAAACGATAACAATATCCCACAGCGGGGCGAGGTCAAGCGGTCGCATAAATTGTCCCCGACCTGCCACGCTGCTAACAATCGCCGGAGAAAAAAGTACCGATGGAAAATATCAACATACAATTCACGCTGTTTTCAGCCTTCTATTCTCCGCTGATCGCGACCATGTCAGGTGGTTTTCTGCAAAAGCAAGGTCTCGACCCGCATTGGTCGGTTTCAGCACCGGGGACCTCGGCCATTGCAGCCCTCAACGACGGCAGCGCACATCTTGTACAAACAGCGCTCAGCCAGAGTTTCACGCCCCTGTCCAAGGGTGAAGAACCGGGCTACCGGCACTTTGCCCAGGTCAACGAGATGGACGGGTTTTTCCTGACGGCCCGGGAACCTGATCCGGACTTCAGCTGGTCAAAGCTGGAAGGGGCGCGGGTGATTTTATTCGGTGGCGGACAGCCATTGGTGATGTTCAAATTTGCCTGCCACAAGGCCGGAATTGATTATGAAAAGATTGAAGCCGTTCATGTCGGCGGTGCCGCTGACATGGATAAGGCGTTTCGCGATGGTCAGGCCGATTATGTTCAGCAGCAGGGGCCGTTTCCACAGCAACTGGAAGCCGATGGTGTCGGGCATATTGTTGCCCAGGTCGGACCGAAAGTCGGACCCTGCGCGTTTTCCAGCCTTGCGGCCAAACCGGAGTGGCTGGCCAGCGACATGGCGGAGGCTTTTATTCGGGCCTATGTCGAAACCCGCCATTATATGAACGAAGCTGCGGCGGAGGAGATTGCCGCCGGACAGGAATCGTATTTTCCAGCGATTGACCCGCAGGTATTGACCACCTGCATCGCCACTTATCAGAAGCTGGGCAACTGGACCCCGCATGTTGCGATCACACCTGAGGCTTTCGAAGCCACGATGGACATCTACCAATTTGCCGGGGGTCTGGAGCAGCGCTTTGACTATTTGCAGGCCTGCGCCCTGCCACCGGGACTGGACGCAACGGGCTAGGGTCAGGGCTTGTTGAGATTGAAGCTGCTGAATGAGCGTTTGGGGCCCTTTGACGACCTCAATGCTCGGTCGCAAATTAGCATACATTTGCAATGAGGCCGTAACATCGGCCACCTTGCAATCTGCGGCTAGAGCAAACCGTACATGACGTGGGCCAACTTCTGTTTGGGGAGTTCGGCTTCGTGTGTTTTGTAGGCATGAGCGGGATTTAAAAAATCTTGAGTTCCACCTGCTTTATACTGGTCACGTTGCGCTTGAAGAATATGGCGGCAAGATTGCTGGTCGGATGATTGAATTCATGGATCCAACTACCCAGTAACCATCATTCGTTATTCCCGATTACGAAGGGACAGGTCTCGACACTTCACTATCGCTTTGCGCTGAGCACGGCAGATGTTGAGGATTTGCTGCCCGAGGCTTCAAAAGCAGATTTGCCAGGTCAGCGTGTCTCGCTTCCAGAGTCTGCGAGACGCAAAACGTGGCGCGTTTGCTGCAATGCGCAAAATTTTATATCATCAAGGGTCGATGCGGGAATTTCGTCGCATCGCAAACCTACAAACTATAATAATTGTACTAAGGAGGACTTCCAAATGAAATTTCCCAAGATTGCTATGGCCGTCACGGCTGTTTCGCTGGCATTTGCGCCCATCGTGGCAACCGCTGGAAGCCAAGAGATGGCTATGAAATATGCGATTGGAAATATGGATAATCTCAAGTGGGTGCCGTTCGGTGACGGTGGGCCGCCTATGGCGATGCTTTGGGGCGATATGCAGTCGGGACCACATGCCTTCCTGCTGAAGGTTCCCCCCGGTTTCCAAAATGAACCGCACTCCCATGACGCGGACTACCGCCTCATTGTGCTCGAAGGATCAGGCAAGCACATTGTTGAAGGCGAAAGCATGGAGAACGCCGACGTCATCACCGAGGGCGGCTACTGGTTTCAGCCCGGTGGGCAGGTTCACACCGATGCGAACGCCGGAGACAAGGAAGCATTGGTGCTTGTGATCGTGGACGGACCGTTCACCTACCATCCGGCCAAATAGAAACGAAGGCTACTGCGGTCAAACCTGGGCCGCGGTAGCTAAATTCGCCGTTGTGATGCCGAATGTGGCATTCAGAGGCTTGAGTTGAGCGAGTGGTAAGTTCGTGCAGACGCACTGCAGCGTCGCTTCATCTTTTAAAAGTGGGCATAATTGAAACTTCAGTGATAGATTGGATGGCACCTGACGGAGTGGATATCCGCCGTCGATATATCCGGTGTTGGACAATCTCATTTCACAAGATGGCGAGATAAAAAGCCAACACTGGCGCTGTAGCTACGGTATCATTGCAACAACGTGTCGATGATAGGCACGTCGCAACCTCGACAACAATCCAATTTGAAAATGGTAAAAAGTCCGCACTCCTGCCATTCGTCAAAAGCCAAAGAAACGGGCCCTGACCCTAGCTGCCAGCTACCATTGTCGCTGTCAGCCGCCGCAGGGTGGCGATCACGCTGTTGCTGACAATGCGACCCGTGCGCGGGTTTTCATCAGACGGAATATTTTTCATCACCATGTTGGCTTCACCGGAATCGGAAACAATGGTCACGGACTGAATGTTGCGGTCAATCGTCGGATCGGCCCACACTTCGACCTGTGTCCGTTCAGCACCGATGCCGGCCAGCGCCAGCGCGGCCGCGACATTGACATTGGCTGGAAATCCGATCGCTGCCTGCCGTGCTGACCCCTGCAGCACGCACAAAGGCGCGTCCAGATTGCTGATGTCGATATTGTTGTTGACCAGATGTGGCGCACCGGCGAGACCGGCCGGCGGTTTTCGCGTTTGCAGTGTGACAGAATGAATCGTTCCCTCGGCCATGGCGCGAACCGTGTCGAGACCGATCACGGCACCGGTTGGGATCATGATGCGCGCGCCTTTGGTTTCGGCCAGATCAATCAGATCCGGCTGTTGCAGCAGGGCGCCGACCGACAGGGGCACCAGACACAGGCCGTTGGACAGGGCGGGTTTTGCCAGGTGTGTAAATTCTGCGGCCGGCACGCATTCGACGATCACATCAGCAAGGTCTGAAAGCTCTGCAAGCGAGACGACGGCAGGCGGGGTAGAAAAATCAGCAATCCGCCGTCGCGCCCTGTCCTGATCCTGCGCTGATACAGCTACCAGCTGGATACCGTCAACGGCACCCTGATCGACCCGGCGGGCAACTGCCATGCCAATGGCCCCCAACCCGGCAACGGCCAGTTTCAGCGGGGTTTGTAATGAAGAAACATGTGTCATCGGGCTCAAACGGTCTGGCGATTTATAACTGGGGGAAGCTATCATGAATTGGATGGAAGATGTTGATCATTTTGACCGAATCCCTGAGCCTTGCATCATCACCCGACAGGAGAAAGACAAAAGATGACCAACAGGACCATTGCGATCATGATGCCGGGGGATATGGGCCACGCGGTGGGCCGGGTTCTGCGCGAGCACGGCCATGATGTCTTCACCTGCCTGCAGGGCAGAGGCGAACATTCTCACACCCTGTCGCGCAGCGCCGGGTTGCGGGAAGTCGACACCTGGGCAGACGTGGTCGACCAGGCCGATATGATCCTGTCGATCCTTCCCCCCGCTGCCGCCATCGATCTGGCAAGCGGAATTGCAGCACTGATGCAGGAACTTGGCAAAACCCCGCTTTACGTGGACTGCAACGCGGTTTCCCCCGATACCGCCCAAAAGGTCGCGGCCATCATCACCGCAGCCGGTGCCCCGTTTATCGATACCGGCATCATTGGTATGGCACCCGGCAAAGTTGCCAACAGCGAGGGGCCGCGTTTTTATGTTTCCGGTCCCGAACTGAGCGCCATGCTGGCTTTGGATGGCCAGGGCATCCGTGTGATTGAAGCGGGTGAAAACTACGGTGAAGCCTCCGGCCTGAAAATGACCTATGCGGGTCTCACAAAAGGGACATGGACGCTGCATACAGCCGTTTTGCTGGCGGCCAAGCGGTTGGGCGTTCTGGATACCCTTTTGCAGGAATTTGCGTTCAGCCAATCCGCAGCCCTGTCTGCCATGCGGGCACAGGTTCCGTTCATACCGGCGGATTCAGAGCGCTGGATCGGCGAGATGGAAGAGATCGCCAGCACCTTGTCCGACGCCGGGGTGACCAGCGGGTTCCATGACGGCGCAGCAGAGATTTTCCGCCTGTTGGCAAAAACCCCGCTCGCCCGGGAAACAAGAGCCGATATGGATCGCAGCCGCTCGCTGGAAGACGCGCTTTCCATCTATGAGGAATATTTGCCCAAACAGGATCAATAGGCTTGCCGGTGCGGCGGCCCTTGCATATCTGAGCGCATGGTATCAAAAGTCTGCCCGACAAGGCCGATACCTGCGCCAATTCACCCTTTGAACGGAGACCATCAATGATCGATCTTTATACTTGGACCACACCCAACGGACGCAAAGTTTCAATTTTGCTGGAAGAACTGGGTGTTGAATACACGGTCCATCCCATCAATATCGGTCAGGGGGATCAGACCTCGCCGGAATTCCTGGCGATCGGTCCCAACAACAAGATTCCGGCGATCGTTGATCGCGACAATGGCGTTCACTTGATGGAATCCGGTGCGATCATGACCTATCTGGCCGACAAGCATGACCGCTTTTTCCCAAAGGAGCCGGTTGCCCGTGCAGAGGCCAATCAATGGCTGATGTGGCAGATGGGGGGGCTGGGCCCGATGCTTGGCCAAACCCATCACTATGTGCACTTCAACGAGGGCAAAGCGCCCTATGCCGAAGAGCGTTTTCTGACCGAAACCAACCGGCTTTATTCGGTGCTGGAGAAACGGCTGGCCGACCGAGACTATATTGTCGACGACTATTCAATTGTCGATATGGCGTGCTGGCCGTGGATTTCCCGCTACGAATGGCAAAATGTCAACCTGACCCAGTTCCCCAATGTGCGCGACTGGTATCAGCGTATTCTGGCCAGACCAGCCGTTCAGGCCGGATATCATGTACCAAAGAAAATGGGCGAGATCCCCGGCGGATAATTTACCGGCGCGGCAACGCAGCCGCCACATCTTCGGCAATGGCAAGACTGGCGGTCAGTCCGGGTGATTCAATGCCCAACAGGCCAACCAGTCCGGCCATGCCATGGTCCTTGGGACCCCAAAGCACAAAATCTGCACTGGCCTGGCCCGGTCCGGACAATTTCGGTCGGATACCGGCATAATCGGCGACCAACGCCCCGTCCGGCAGGCCCGGCCAGTAGTTCCGGATGGCCTGATAGAATTTCTCACCACGGGCCGGATCGACCTCATAGTCAACCTGGTCGATCCATTCCACGTCCGGGCCGAACCGCGCCTGACCGGCCATGTCGAGGGTCAGATGGGTGCCCAGGCCACCCGGTTCGGGCACGGGATATATCAGATGGGAAAAGGGAGCCCGTCCGCTGTCGAGGCGAAAATAGTTCCCTTTGGCAAATTTGAGCGGTGCAATGCCAGCAGCGAGCGGGTTGTTGCTGCTGGAGAGAAACCTATTGGCATGCAGGCCACCGCTGACGACCAGGTTGCGGGCGGTGATCGTGGTGCTTTCTCCCGCTGCATCGATACAGGTCACGGCATGGCCCGATGCATCGCTGTGGCTCCATCGGCTGGCCCGGGCGAGAAACGCAATCTGGCAACCGTGGTTTTCAGCATCACCCTGCAGCGCCAGCATGTAGGCATGGCTGTCAATGATACCGGTTGACGGTGAATGCAAAGCCGCCATGCCTCTCAGATGAGGCTCGCGCTGCATCAGCGCTGCCTGATCCAGCAGACGCAGGTCATCCACCCCGTTCTGTTCGGCCCGGTGCCTAATTTGTGTC
>Ga0115566_10004907_pt1 | contig 10573 bp, 14 predicted proteins | sample COGITO_mtgs_1204_3_FD_87173 | JGI IMG/M metagenome (GOLD analysis project Ga0115566, IMG submission 87173) | Pelagic marine microbial communities from North Sea - COGITO_mtgs_120405 | ecosystem: Environmental > Aquatic > Marine > Epipelagic | place: Germany:Helgoland, sampling site Kabeltonne...
ACTCCTGTGAGATAAGGACTAGGAATATCTAAGTCCTCTACTCTGTTTGCTGAGTATAGTTTTCGTGTATTACCTTTCTCAAAGTCTGTTAGGTATTCGTGTACACTTAATTCTCCTTCTGAGATAATAAATGTATCAACGTAAGGTAATTGATCTATCTGCTCTGCGTTTCTAAACTCTGTCACTTGCGGACCGCCGAAAACTATTTGTACATCTGGTGACTTTTCTTTGAGCAGTTTGGCTAATGCCTTGTTGTATTCCCAATTCCACATATAGCAACTAAACAATACAATATCATCCTGTGCCATATCATCACTAGCCCATTCTATTTTCTCTCTGCGGAATACAAGTTTGTTGAGTTCCAGTTTGTCTTTAAACTCAGGAGATTGTGCAGAAAAACTATAGACACAACCAACAGAGTATGGTAGCCAATAGCCACTAAATGCTGATCCTCCTTGACGGAAGTTGGGTTGTACTAGGCTTAATTTCATAGTACTATTTACACGAAAGGCCCACCTAAGTGAGCCTTTAATGATTCTAAACTTATGATTTACGCTTCTTCTTCGTCATCACCGCTATCGTCATTCTCTGCTTTAATTATTGCTTTTGCTTGTTTAATGAAAGAGGCAATCATTTTATCTTTTGTCTCTCTGGCATCTAGTTTGATACCCCATTCGTTCCTAGCAAGATCGTCAATTTCCTTTTTAGTTTTAGTAGAAAGTTGTGCCTTGGTAGGCGCCTTTCTTACTTCAACTACAGGTGCAGGTTTTGGTGCTGGTGCTTTCTTAACAGGCGCCGGTGCTGGTGCACTTTTGTCTGATTTTAAGAAAAAGTTGTATACAACAAATCCTACTATTACGATTCCAATAACTATACCAATTGAATTATCCATGGTTATTCTCCTTTTAATAGTTTATCGTCTAAATTATGTAATGCACTATAAAGTTCATTACCCCTTACAGGATGGTCGAAGTTTACAGGATTTATTCTTTTATAACCTGTAGACCTTATTCTCGCCTTGACTTTGTCTACTATTGCTAAATCATCTTTACTAGGCTGTATTGCAGTCTCTAATTCAGATAATAAACCAAATAGCACTAAGTCAAATTGCAAATAACTAAACCCAAACTGAGCCTCATCACCTGCATCCACACCTAATCCATCCGTTGGTGTTGCCGAAATAATACTTGTTGGTACTTCCATGATCTCTGCCAAGGCAGGGACTTCCCAACTTTTGCTTAGTGATTGAATAGGAGCAACATCTCCTACATCACCATGCAAAGTCCAAAAACCGGCTGATAGTTCACTGAAGTTATCAGTACTTCCTACTATGCCGTTTAATTTGTTTGCTAAATTGTAAAGGGTAAGCATTCTAAGTCTGGCTCTGATGTTACCACGTCTAACTTTAATTGCTTTGCTTTCTTTTTTACCTGAAAGCTCTTTGTCTGAATTGTTTTGTTTACAGTAGAAGTCATACATATCAGATAAATCAACTTGTATATGATCTATCTCTAATGCTTCACAGGCCTCTACTCCTCTGTCTGTTTCTGTTTCGTTCTGATGTATTGGTAATGTTACTCCGGTAACAGTCCAACCTGCTTCTTTAAATAATGCGGCAGTTAAGGCACTATCTATTCCACCACTCATTCCTATGACAATATTATCTATCTTATAATTATCCCTGTAGTCAATTAATTTTCTTACAAGACCATCTTTAAGTCGTTCTCTATTGTCTTCGTATATGTTTATTCTGATTTGCTCCTCAAGTAAGGATTCAAACCAAGGACTAAGTTCAGGTATAACACCGTTCCTAGTATTAAATTTTAAAATCTTATCTCTTAATTCCATAGTACTATTTATTAAGTAATGTTTTAATGATTGTGAATTTATGAGCCATTAAAATGTTAAATGTAGTATTAATACATACGTCATTAAATGTAAGAACTGATCAGTTCCGTGTATCATCCAGTATGCATGGTCTTCTGGTGTGTAATCTCTTGACTTCCATACATTAGTTTTAGCATAATCTATGTGATAATGTACTACAGAGTCTAACAAACCCATAAGCAATGCCCACCAAAAGTTTATACCTAAAACGTTCAATACTATCAGAGTTAATATTCCATGCCAGCCTGAATGAGCTAACCCGCCAAATGCACCATAAGTACCTTTGCCTCTCATCATCCAACTGTATTGCATGTAGTAATCTGCAACCATGTGTTTTGTTAATAAACCTATTATTAGTGGAATTGCGTCGTGAAACATTGTATTTCCTAGTAGTTGCTGGTCCAGATAAGTGTGTTATCTATGTCTTGTATGTTAGATGAGTTTCTGGTATCTAATCCTATTGCTAAATCCTGAGAGTATTCTCTTTCCAGGTAGTACATCCATGCCTTACCTTTTGATGTCTGCGTTACTTCTCTATTATAAAAGTGAGGATAGCCTTCTATTTCATCCAGTTTGTCCTGAGTATCTTGGTCAACTTGCCAAACCTCTCCCTGTATATGTTTTTCGCCATTTTTAGTTACACCAGGAAAAGAGCCTAAGTCTATCATATTATAATCTGGGTATAGTGTTGTTGCTTTACCCACAATAGTTGCACCCTCAAATTGGTTTAGGCCTCTAACCTCTCCGCCACTTTTAAGGGAACCATATACAAAAACTTTATCTATTCTATCCCTATCCATTAACCTTCTCTTCTAAATCTTTTATTCTGGCACTCATTGTACTTAAAAGTCTGCTGGTATCAGCATCAAGTACCTTTGCCTGACTGGCAATAGACATTGCTGATAGCTCGTCTATCTTGTCATTAAGCTCAGCAATAATTCTGTTCTTATCGTTTATGACTTCTAGCAACTCTGCTTTAGTCATTTGTGTTGTACTTTTTACGCTCATATTTTTAACCTTTCCACATATTATACATTATTAATTCTATTTGTCAACTATTTTTGCAACATTTCCTCGTGCCACAAACGTTTTTCGGAAAGCATAGCCACTACTACTGTTTGGTGCATCTGCACTATGCGGCATACTTCCGTCTACTATTATTAATCTGTTTGGCTTGTAATCTATCTCTGCTATCTGATAGTTGTCTACTAATTCCTGACTAAATCCTCTCAGTCCTTTATCTAATGTATCTTTCTGATACACTCTAAAACTGCCGCCCCAACTACTATCCCATTCTTTATTACAATGCCATAAGAATGTAATGTTCCTGGGCCTAAAACTATCTTTGTGTATGGTGCCTTGCAAGCCTTGTGTTTGGCCATTTATACCTGCGAAGTCAAACTGCTCAAACTCTATGCCAAAATCTGTACACATTTGTTCTATTATAGGCCTAGCAAACTCTACATAATCTCCGTTAGGCTTCATCCATTTCCTAAACAGTCTCATTATCCAGGTAATCTCTGTGGTCTCACCATCAGAGTATGTAACATCATTATCAAAACTCCATCTGTTCGTGATACCTAATACATTATCAAACTTGTTCCATAAATTTTTTGGGCACCAATTATCTATTACATGTATTGCATCTAAAGGTAGTGTATCCAATTTAAATACTGAATCATAATACTTAACTTGCATTTAGTTTACCTATCTGATCTATTATTTTAATACTTGCTAGTCTGTGTAATGTTCTTCCACCATGTCCTAAGTCAGGAAAGAAAGTATAATTTAAATGTTTGTCACATGTTTCCCTTAACTCATCTAATTCTGCTTTAAACTTCTCTGTTAATAAATTTAAGTGCTCTACTCTACCAAGTGCCGACCAATCTATTGTATTGTCTAGTGTGCCTTTAATTGGACACATTTTGTCACTATCCCAAAAAGGTTCATCTATCAGATTGCTTATTCTATCTACAACAGGATATAAATTTTCGTATTCAGTATAATCTGTATGTGTAGGTAGGCTTACCTGTCCTCCTAACAAAATAACAGGCACACCTATATCATTTAATTGGTTTAGAAAAATATCTGATGTTGTTTTACATCTTTCTGTATAGTATTCTTGTGAGAAATGATTTAAATCATTTCCTTCGTCTTGTTCTATTTTGTTCAATACATCTCTGCCTGGATCAGTCCAAAAGCAAACTACTACATCAAAGTCTTTTTTAAAATTGTACATATTCACATGACTTGCTATGTAGTCTAACTGATATAGATTACTACCACCTGCTTTGGCAAAATTTACAATGTTTGCTCTGTGATATTCCTGCTGTAAGTAATGATGTGTACCATTATGTGTATTCATATTCGTTTCACCAACAAAACTCCATTCGCCCCATGCCCAACTGTCACCAAGTATTGCTATGTTGCTTACTTCCATTACAAAATGTTCCTGTTGATAAATTGCCAACTTTCTTCTACATAGGTGCTAGGCTTTTCAGTAAACTCTGTACGAATGTATCTGTTAATAACACCTTCAAATTGTATCATAATAAGTCTTGCTGTATTTTTATTATTTGTAAACAAAGCAAATTGTTGTTCTATATCTGTGAGTAAATTATTAACTAGAGTTTTTATTTCTTGCTCTGTGTGTAACATACCTTCTCGGTTAAGCATACGACAAAAGCCTGGATTAATATCTATGTACATTACTAAAAACATAAACAGGTTTCTTATACGCTCTGTAGGATGTGAATACTTGTACTTTACTTCATTTGTTTTGTCAACAATAGTTTGTTCTATATGCCTAAACAGTTGTTCAAATATCTCTTGTTTGTTTTTATAATGTTTGTATAATGCTGACTCTGTTATGTCACATTTCTCTGCAAGTATTTTAGTCGTTACTGATTGCATGTGAGGTTGTTCTAGTGTGTCTACTAATGCTTCTAGTATCATTAGTTTCCTGTTTACTGACTTCATTTAACTTTGGTCCATATCCTTTCATGTACAAAATATGCAAACATTTTTATAAATAAATCTGCCGCACCCACTATCATAGATGCCTCTCTGTATTGATGAGATGACCACTCTGGGTGTATACCTTTTAATACAAAGTATGTTACCAACATGGTAATACATACTGCGATAATACGCCATGTTATTGTTTTTGCTATGCTTCTGTTGATGCTGTCTGCCATACTTTACTCACTATGTCGTATAATAATACGACGGTTAATCCACTTAATAAAAATCTTACATCAAATAATAATGCTTCAGGGCTAAAGGGTGGATACCATTGTCCTGCATTTGCCAACACATGCCATATCAACCAACTGCCGCCTAATGCCAAATATTTGTTATCGATTGCTTTACTGATAAAAGGTGCTATTGCTAATGCTGAATATGTCATTAACATCCAACTGCCTAAACCTAAAAATATATCTGATAAAAACATAACTCCTAATGGAAATAAGAATGCTAGGTTGTTTTTAGTCAAGTAAGGAGTTAATACTGCTAATCCTAATAGTGGTTCACTATTGGCAGGTAGAGGAAGTAGTCTGCTTAATACCAGAGCACCAAATAATATTATACCTGCTTTAATTGTTCCGTTCATTTTCTATATTATAGACTCTTTTTCTTAAACTGGTACTACTAAAGGAATGATCCCTACCGTTGTAGATCAATTTTATTCCTCTGTCCTTACAAATTTGTTTACCTGTGAAGTCCTTGCCTTTATATTCTTCTCCCATAACCTTTACGTTAATGGGTAATGTTAATAATAAATCTTCTAAGTCTGCCTCTGTGTTATAAATTACAATCTCATCTACATATTTAATTGCTGATAATTGTATCTGTCTCTCCACAATACTTTGTATTGGTGCGTTCTTTTCTGGTCTATCTATTGTAGGATCTGTCTGTAGACCCACTATTAGATAATCACAATGTCTCTTGGCTTCTTCCAGCATAACAACATGTCCTGCATGTAGCAAATCAAATGTACTACAGGTAAATCCTATGTTGCCACAGTCTTTATAGTCTAGTTTCATTAGATTGCCTGTGCTAACAAGTATATGCAAACAGCCATACTAGATAACAAAAACAGGAATACCCAGCCAATATGAAACTTCTTTGTAATAAGTCTATTCCACCAATTCTTCATCTGTATCTCTGATAACAGGCAAACCATTGCTGTCTAAATTGTCACCAGCAACTATTTTACAATTTAAGAACGGTGTTTTGTCTATGACTCTTCTTAGTTCTGCGTCTAACTTGTCGCCATAGTTCATATATTCGTTACTGTATGGAACTTCGACTACTATTGTTGCTTGTATTGTTTTCAATGTTTTGGTCTGTTATTTTTATCGTTAAAATAAATGAATAAGAGAAACATTAAAACTAATGCGATTATTGTGTAATCAATCATGGCTAAAGTCTATAGTATTCTCAATTTCATTTGTGCTACTATTTACCACTAATCCAAATAATTTACCGCCCTTTCCGGCACCAGCATCTAACCAAATAGTTGTGCCGCCCATATCATTTGTATGAACAGTAGGCACTTTCTGGAAATTATCAAAGTCTGGTTGTCCTTCTAAAGGTGCAGGGTCGTGCCCTACAATTAGTGTGACATTTTCGGGGACACTATCCTTCCAGTCATAAGTTCTGTATGGGTAGTCCTGATCGTTATGTCTAAATGTCTTTTTATAGTCTGCTTCACCAAACATCATTGTGTTTAACATTCTTTTAGTAATTGTGTTTGTTCTTTCAGCCTGCCAAAAGTCCTTGTGCATACCACCGTGTGTAATGTATATGCTATCGTTTAATTTTATATACTCTTTGCAATGTGTGTCCACCATATGTCTGAAGTCTGCTTCAAACTCAGGATTGTCTTTCATTTCGTCCAGTGTTTTTACATTAGGAGGTCCTAATATTACATCAGCACCATTAAGAGCTCTTATAATTTTGTGTTCGTGGTTGCCCTTCACAATACTTGCTTTGCCTGAGTCTAATAACTTATTGATTTCGCTAACACATCTGGCGCCGTCTTCCTTGCCATCCACAATATCGCCCACACTTATTAAATGTAAGTCGTTCTTTTGTGCAAAGTCTATTGCCCTTTTGAAAGGGATAAATTCAGCATGAACATCGCCTATTATTAAATATTTCATTTTCCTATCTATACTACTATTATAACAAATTAAACTTTAATGTCAATATAACTACTATGTGTTATATTTATAGAAAAGATAAATACATACTGTAAAACGTCATATCTAGGGAGATTTGAATAATGGCACAAGTTAAAAACTACGGTCTTATAGGTGTAGGAACAGAATTACAATTAGGTAAGCAAGGTCCTAAACTAAAAGGTAATTCAGATACAGACACATTTTCAGTAACTACAGAGGGTGGAAGTACCCTTACAACTATGGAAGGGGCAAATGCCACAACGGCTACCCAGTTTGTTACTAAAGCACAGATGGATGCTAGTGCATCAGGTTCTTCAGGAGCAGAATTACTGCTTGGAGCGGCAACTGACAGTAGTTATACTGATGGTGCGTTACAAACCCTAACTACCACAACAAAAATTTCAGATGGTATTGACTTTCTTAACGAAGCATTAGAGAATGTTCGTAATGATACGTTTGTAAAGAGTGTAGACTTTACTACAAACGTGGCATCAGGTGGTAATCCACTAAGTGTTACACTAACAACAAGTGTTGTAGGTAATGCAAACAGATATACAATTGATTGGGGTGATGGTAGTTCAACAACTGCTACATCAGACAGTACTCCAAGTCATACATATACTGACAATTCAAATTCACCTTATACTGTGGCTGTAACAGCCTTTAACAACAGTGGTTCAGGTGAAGGTAGTACAACAACTACTACAAAAACTAATTTTATAACACTATATACCGCGACACCGGTTGCAGACTTTGAACTTTATACACTAAGCTCAGGTGGTAGTGCATTAACTGGCAACAACAGAGAGATTGATGCTGGTGAAACAATTTATTTAGAAAATACAACAACAAATTCAGGTTCAGCAACTTGTACTTACACAGTAAATTGGGGCGATGGTTCAAGTACAGAAAATGTGGCATCAGGTGCCGCAGGTGATGTAGGACAAGGAAGACTAAGTCATACATACTCAGCAGACAGTGGTAGCTCAACAAGAACTATTACTTTAGTACAAACTGCCCACAGTACTGCAGACCCAGGTGAACTTAATAGTACAGCAACAGATATATTAAAAGTTTATGACCCAAGTATAGCCGCACCAAGTGGATTAAGTAGTAAAACATTATCATTTGGAGAGAGTAGTTCAGGTTCAAGTCCTTATCTAGCACATGGATATACAGACAACAGTACAGAAGATAGTGTTAGTGTAGGTTCAAGTGTAACAAGAATAACAGCCAGTAGTGCAGGTACAAACACAGACTCATCAATATTAAGTAGTTTTGCCTACAATGCCAATGCTGGTGATGTAGTTGCATACGTAGATGGTGTAGCCGCAGGTAGTATTACTACAACGGCTGGAGATGATTCAGGTACAAATGGTAACCTGGTAATTACACAGGAAAGTGACTATAATACATTAAGTACAGCAGGTAGCTCAACATCGTTTAGTGCAAGTTTATACTCACCAAATTTATATAAAGGGTTTAAAGCAAGAGTTAGAGCAACAACAAGTGCTTTAGCAACAGGCTCACATAGTTTTAAATTAGGACATAGTGTAACAGGTAATACAAATGTTATTAGTTTTGTAAAAGATGACTTAACAAGTACTGCTACAGTTGGTATGGGTAGTGCTAGTTTAACTCAAGCAAGTGCAGGTACATTGACATACGATGCCGGTGTTCCTTACTATACTAACAATGCTACATTAACATTGGCAGGAGTTACAATTACTAATTTGGTAGGTCAGTGTTATAGAAACGATAGTGCACCTTTTGATGTAACTAACGGCACAAACTTTGAAAGTACGTCAGGTTCAACAGTCAGTTTCCAAGGGTACAGTTATGCTAACATAGATGGAGCAAGTACATTCCTTAACAGTGGTATTCCAACAGTTAATGTAGGAACCTCGTCTGCTTATACAATAGGTGATTTAACGGTTAATGTTAATGGCGGTGGTACTGGTGTAGAACAAATTAAAGCAAAAGCAGACAACGTAAATGGTACAGGTAGTTACACAGAATTTACAGGCACAAAAATACAAGCAAAAAACAGTAGTCCAGGTATTGGAGAAACTATAGCAGTTGCAGACAGTTTAGGTGCTACACATGATGACGATGGATTAAGAATTACAGGATTTAGCTCAGCAGGAGACAATCCAAGTTTTAGTAGCTCAACTAACTACTATACAGGTAGTGCTTGGAGTGGTGCTGTAACTGTGGCAGGTACACAAGAAGCAATCACAAGATGGGGAACACTAAAACATTTTACAACAGATTTAAGTTCAGGGTATTTACCAGCAGGTCCAGACTTGAACACAGGCAGAAGTGGTGCTCAGTACTACACATTTGCATTTAGAAGAACGGCAATGGCTAACTTTACTATAAGATTATCAGGCAAAGTTAGTGGCTTCTTTATAGCCGCACCAGCAACTGACATTGATGACGCAAGTTCAATTAATGGTTGGTTAGATGCAGGTATTACATATAATGGAGCAGGAACACCAGGTGCTGATACAGGCAACGGTGGTAACGGATCAAATGGATGTGCGTTTACATCAGGTGATAGAATTATAGATGGCACCACATACAGTAACAATACATTTGAACTAACACTAGGTGACCAGAATGGTACCAACTCGTTTGGTAATAACATTTTGGTTAGGATTAAACTAGAGTCAGGAGACTCTGTAACAGCATTGAGTATAGAATAATGGCAATATCAGATAGTCAAAAGGTTGATTTACTTTGGAAAAAGGTCGGTTTCGGTAAAGTTAAAACTGATTCCAATGATAACAAAAAGGCGCCTAACGAAGCAATAAGTTCGGATTTTATTATTAAAGCAAACCAGATATGGACTAATGCTTCAACAATACCATCTACAATGCCTAGTACTAGTGCGTCACCAGTAACTGTTTATACTGATTCAACATCTAATACTGTAGAAACTACAGAAGATGGAACATCATCAGATAATAGAACATGGAAAACAGGACTTACTAATTGGATACCACCCTCATTTGGTGCAACATATCAGGTTAAAGTTTATGCAACTACAACAGGTTCAGGTAGTCCTCAAGGTGGAAGCCAGTTATTTGAAACAGGATCTGGTAATGATGACCAATGGTACTTCGACTACTCATCAGGTGTGTTACACTTTATTGGTACTAATTTACCATCAGCAATAGGAACAGGAACAAGTAATGTTATATATATTAGTGGTGCTAGGTATACTGGTACAACAGGTGTTGGAGATGCTAGTGCAAGCCAAACTTATATTAAGTCTAACTTAGCCGCAGTATATTCAGATAGCGATATTCAAACAGGTGACATTATTAAAGTTACTACTGATGCTGACGGAGAGTATGCAGTATACTTGGCCGACCAAGCCAACCCAACACAGTTAAGTCACTTAACATTAATTAGTACTAAAGACGGTGCTCAAACAGACTCTAATACACTAAGAGCAAACGTTACTTACAATGGTGGTAATGTTACTTTAG
>Ga0115566_10004910_pt1 | contig 10571 bp, 10 predicted proteins | sample COGITO_mtgs_1204_3_FD_87173 | JGI IMG/M metagenome (GOLD analysis project Ga0115566, IMG submission 87173) | Pelagic marine microbial communities from North Sea - COGITO_mtgs_120405 | ecosystem: Environmental > Aquatic > Marine > Epipelagic | place: Germany:Helgoland, sampling site Kabeltonne...
CTGATTCAGCTTGCTTACCAATTTTTCGTGGAAAAAGTGAAGTACTTTTTGAAGAATCAAACAGGACTCTGATTGATTTCAACATCTGTATCGGCAACCGGCCAATTGCGAAATTCGACCTAATAAATAAATTTCAATCGTGTAACTTAGCGGATCTAGAAAATAACCGCTGGCGATCGTTTTCTAGTTCAGAGGCCGCATTTTACGGGCGACCAGCAAACGAAGCAACAGAAATGCTGCATTTCTTTGATGTCACAAATGCGTCCATCAACAGCTTGAATTGCAAGTTTCGCAAGCGATATTCAATTTGCGATATCCGAATGTTAGACTAGGAAAGGTTTTCCGGCCTACTATCGTTGCAGTAGGTCAAGAAGCTTGGTGAAATCGGGCCAAGCAATTTTTTTGCCTGATCAAATTCCACCATCGAAAACATCACCCCAATCGAATTTTTCCAACTGGATTGCTTAGATGAAATTACGACAAACGACTGTGGCCACGGTCGCGATCGCCTTGCTGGTCCTTTGTGTCAGCTCGAACGCTTTTGCCGACCAACCCAAACTGAAAGCCCTGATTGTTGACGGACAGAACAATCACGGAAATTGGCCCCAAACGACTCAAATGATGAAAAAGTACCTAGAAGACACTTCCCTGTTTTCGGTTGATGTTGCAACTACAGCACCGAAGGGAACAGACGAATCCTACAAACCAAAGTTCAAAAACTACGACGTCGTACTGTCCAATTACAACGGTGCGGCATGGCCCAAGGAAACTCAAACAGCATTTATCGAGTACGTCAAATCAGGCGGAGGTTTTGTTGTCGTTCATGCTGCCGATAACGCATTCGGTAACTGGAAAGAATACAACGAAATGATCGGACTCGGTGGGTGGGGTGGTAGAAACGAAAAGAGTGGCCCTTACGTCTACTACAACGATGAAGGGAAAATGGTCCGCGATTCGAGCAAAGGACGCGGTGGTAACCATGGTCCTCAGCATCCATTTGCAATCATTGTTCGTGACGACGAGCATCCGATTACAAAAGGCATGCCGAAAACCTGGCTGCATGAAAAAGATGAGCTTTATGATTTACTCAGAGGTCCAGCCAATAACATGACAGTACTGGCAACGGCCTACGCGTCAAAAGAAAAGAGGGGAACCGGACGCCATGAACCCATGTTGATGACGATCAGCTATGGCAAGGGCCGAATCTTTCACACGCCAATGGGACATGGAAATTATTCGCAAGAATGCGTCGGTTTTATCACAAGTATTCAACGTGGTGCAGAATGGGCTGCCACAGGAAAGGTGACTCAAAAGATTGCAAAAGACTTCCCAACGATCGACGAAGTTAGCAAGCGTACGTTTGAGAAATAGTCTTTTTTTAAGTTATTGAAAACGATTCGGCGGTTGGTGGAGCTTCTACCGATCGCCGTGCTCGTTCATCAAAATCAATGACTCAGATTGAATCTGAAGCGATTTCAATTGCCTCAAAAGACAATCATTGCTATTCACCCTTTTGCTTGACTGCCTTTAAACCTTGAAGAGAAAAAACCTGTAATACACGGACGACGATTCCCTTGAAATCTGCAAACCTAGGACCGATCCAAAAATCTGCGTTACAGGTACAAGGCATGATGGCAGAACAGGCAAGTGCAAGGTGTGATCGAATTCGCCCAAAAAAAAGCTTCGATAAGTCCTTGGATTTTATTAGGCATCTTCTAGCTTAACCCCAAGTCCATCCGCGATTCGATTTACAAACGCGAAATATCCGACAATCGACACCAGATCATGAATTGCAAGGTCGTTTAAACCGTGGATCCGCAGCAACTCAATTTCCTTGGTAGAAATCGAACTTGGGTTTTCCGTTAGCATTTTCGCGTAGGAAAGAATGGCTTTTTCTCGCTCGTTCAGGCCAGCACAATTAGCGTCATTTACAACAGCTTCAACCTGCCGCTTGGCATCCATTTCGCTCAAGCCTTGAGCTTCCAATAGTTTCTTCAAACCGTTGGAATGATGGGCCTCTCAGTAGTGACACTTATTCATATTCGACACAACGACCGCAACCCATTCTCGTTCGATTCGAGAAAGAGGCGACGGTTTATGCATCAGCTCGACATAAAGTTCATAATGCAACTTCATAATACGAGGATGAACACTGTGAATTCGAATGATATTATCTTCGTCTTTGACGCGGTCTCTTCTTGGAACTGATTCCCAAGAAGCGTAATCGATAAATGACACTTGCTGCTCGCCTCTCACATTCCGTAAACGAATTATCCATGATAGCCAATCACCGCTTCGCGATTGGTCATTGAATTCCGAAATGCATGATCTCATAGAAAGCGAATTCAACGCCATCCGCCAAACGTTGCAGAAACAATCGAGCCCCCCGCCTCGGCGATTACGAGGTCATCAGATTTAACCCTTTAAATCTTTCGGCTTAAATTTATCGCCACAAATCTTGCAATAGACGGCCCTCACATCATGCCCCACCTCGCCACATTTTTTGCATTTTTTCTTGCCGTCAACTTTTAATTGCCTTTGACCGATCACTTCTGCTGAAACAAAACCGGTTGGAACAATGATCAACGAATATCCAATCAGAATCAAAAGAGATGAAACCAATCGTCCCAGAATGGTCTGGGGTACGATGTCGCCGTAACCGACAGTTGTCATGGTCACGATTGCCCAATAGATCCCCTCTGGGATGGAATGAAATTGCGATTCATTTTTTGTGTCGTTGAACCCTTCAATTTCGTACATCAAAGTTCCGGCAATAATCACGGTGATAATCACAGTCAGCAAAAAGACAACGACTTTTGCGCGAGCTTTCCAAACCGCCGATGCTAACTCAGAGGACTCTTTCTCCAACCGTCCGATTCGCATAAGTCGAAACACTCTCAGCAATCTTAATGAGCGGATAACAGCGTATGAACCCGTTCCATTTGCAATTTCATTGGTGGAAATGACATGGAACAAAAACAGCAACAAACCGATAACACTGGGAATAATCGCCAGCAAATCGACAATCCCAAAAAAACTGCAAGCATATTTAAACGGCCTTTTCACACACCAAATTCGCAAGCCGTACTCAATCGCAAAAAAAATCGTAAACGCGACTTCAGCGAAAATGAACAGCTCTTTTGCACCACGAAACTCCGGAACGGTCTCAACGCATATCACAAAGATGCTTGCGGAAATCGCAAACAACAGACCAATATCAAACCAATAGCCTGCAAACGTGGAATGCCCAAAAATGATTTGATGCGTTTTGAATCGCCATCCGTTGCCATCTGGTTGATTCTCAATTTCGGTGGTTTCCGCGTCATTTTCGAATTGACTATCTTCAGGCAAATCGGTTTCCATCAAGAATCGCTTTCATTGCATTCACATCGGTCGACTTTCGCAGTTTTATCGGGATCGAATCGCCTTCGATTCGCATTGCAAAACAATACAGGGCGTAGCCGAATGAAAACTGAAAAGTCAAACTTAGCGGATGGTCAAATTAATGTAATCGGCCCAATTCGTTGACTCGAACCGAGCTTGTTATACTGATTAAAAGTTTCCCATTAAACCTATGATACTTAAAGATGAATTTTGGAATCAACGAAACGCGACGCCAATTCCTCGGAAAATCTTCAACGGGGCTGGGCGCAGCCGCATTGTCCACGCTGTTGAATCAGGGTTCCACAAACGCCGTTGACAATTCGCCCGAACAATTAGGAATGCCAAATTTACCGCATTCACCCGGCAAAGCGAAAAACATCATTTACCTCTTTATGAATGGCGCGCCGACGCATGTCGATCTTTTTGATCACAAACCAGATTTATATCAGCAACATGGCAAACCGATTCCAGAATCCTTCTTCAAGGGAAAACGCTTTTCGACCATGACCGGCAATCCATCCGGAAAAGTCATGTTGCAGCCCATTGAACCCTTCAAACAACATGGCCAATCAGGTGCGTGGGTGAGCAACCTTATGCCTTATACTGCAAACATTGCGGACGAACTGTGCTTCGTTAAAAGCTTGTACACTGAACAAGTCAATCACGCTCCGGCGGTAACATTCTTTTTGACCGGTTCCGAAATGCCCGGCCGACCAACAATAGGAGCCTGGTTGACGTACGGACTGGGGAGCGAAACCGCAAATCTGCCGGGATACGTCGTCATGACATCGGTCAGTAAGGGAACGACTTGCGGACAGATCTTTTACGATTTCTATTGGGGCAGTGGATTTTTACCGTCCCGTTTTCAAGGAGTCAAGTTTCGGGGCGGTGGCGATCCCGTTTTGTATCTTTCCAATCCGAAGGGAATGTCGCGCAAGATGCGTCGTGGCGCCTTAGATGACTTGGCCAAACTGAATCAGATGCAATATCAACAAATCCAGGACCCTGAAATACTGACGCGAATTGCGCAGTATGAAATGGCATACAAGATGCAAGCAAGTGTCCCGGAATTGACGGACATCAAGAGTGAGCCGCAACATATCCTGGACATGTATGGACCGTCTGTTACCGAACGAGGAACCTTTGCATATAACTGCTTGATGGCTAGAAGACTGGTCGAACGCGGGACCAGATTTGTCCAAGTGATGCATGCAGGTTGGGACCAGCATAACAGCATCACCACAGAACTCTACACCCAATGCAAAGACACTGATCAGCCATCAGCGGCGTTGGTTCAAGACCTTAAACAACGCGGACTGCTGGACGACACCATTGTGGTGTGGGGCGGCGAATTCGGACGAACCCCCTTTCTTCAAGGCGACATGAAAAACCGGAAACGCTGGGGACGCGATCATCATCCCCACGCATTCACGATGTGGCTGGCAGGTGGCGGATTCAAACCGGGGATCAGCTACGGTTCATCCGACGAACTCGCGATGAACGCATCTGAGAACAAAGTACATGTACATGACTTTCAAGCAACACTGTTGCACCAACTGGGAATCGATCATGAACGTTTAACGTTTAAACACCAAGGCCGTCGATTTCGGCTGACGGACGTGCATGGCGAAGTTGTCAAACCCATCCTTTCCTAAACGGTGATCTTCACATTAACCGCCGTTTATTCTCAAGATACCGGCGGTCCATTTATTTTCATTCGCTGATAGAATCTGTCTCATGAAAACCGATGCATCCCAAAGAGTGACGACCATTATGCCGCGACTTTTTCAAGTCCTATTCGATAGATCCCCTGCATCAGAATCGTTACTTCGCGCCCTATTTTACGTCACCAGTTCGCGTTCAAACCGCGTTTTGGCCAGCTTTGCGATCACGTGTTTGTTTTTCGTGCCCCCCGCGTCTCCATGTTGCGGGCAGGAAACACCGCAAAGCATCACTGTCGGGACTTGGAATTTGGAGTGGTTTTACGATGACGACAAATCTGACAATCGCAGCAAGTTGTCGAAGGAAAAAGCGGCACCAAGCAAAGCGGAATGGAATTGGAAACTGAATTCCGTTGCCGAGGTCGTCGCGAAGACGAAGCCTTACATCATGGCTTTTCAAGAGGTTGAAAATCGAAAAGTCATTTTTGATCTAAAGAATTTGCTTCGATCGAAATACAACCTGTCATATCGCATTGCGTTCGTGGAAGGTTTTGACACGTTCACCGAGCAGGACGTTGCCATTATTTTTCGCGATGGATGCGTCGAAATGAGCCGCCGCGAACAAAACGAGGAACAATGGAAGAGCAAACAATTTAAAAATCTAAGCAAACATCTATTCGCGAAATTTGAATGGGGTTCCGGTAGGCAAAAAGAAAAGCTGACCTTATTGAATGTTCACCTGCGAGCCATGGCGGACCGCGAGGATCTTCGTATCCAACAGATAAAGTTAATCCGGGAATGGATCAACGAAGAAATCAAATCCGGCGGAAACGTGATCGTTGTCGGCGATTTAAACACAGAGCATGTGCACGGGAAGCAAACCGCAAAAACGGACATTGGAATTCTGCGAGGATTGAACGACGATGACCTGACTAACGACCTCTTTGATGCGAATGAATTCATCCCCGAAGCGAAACGCGGCTCCCACTTCACTGGAAAGCAATTCGACCGCATACTTTTTTCAGCCGCCTTGAGGCAGGACACCCCCCATCGAAAAGATCTGGTTTTTACAACAGCCAGTGTGGCAAGTAACATTGTGATTCGTGGCAAGCGAGACAACGGAAATGTGAGATGGAATAATCTATATTCCATTCCGCAAGCCGAACGAGACATAAGCGATCACTATCCGGTAATTGCCCGTTTCGACTTTAGGTAATCGTCAGAGCGACGAAATAAGCCACAAAAAAAATCTGCTTTTGAACAACGAACAACGCGTGTTGAAACGGAATCCACAATGCCCAACGATCACAATCCGGATAAACAAGAATCGCCTTCGGCGAAAAAAGAAGATCATTCATACACCCAAAACCCATCGGCATCCAATCCAACCAATCAGCTAGGCCATTTCTGGAGTTCGTTCTACCTAATCAGAAATCGCGTGCTCGCCGGATTTATCGTAGCACTTCCAGTGATCATCACGTTCATCGTCATAAAGTGGCTGTATGAGTTTCTTGCCAAAGATGTCATTGGCTACACCGCCAATGCATTGATCGAACTCTGGAACGTCACCGAGGAACCGCTCGAAAAAGCGAACACAAATAGCGAATTGGGAGATGCGGTCATCGACATCGCTCGGTCGGTTTGGTTTGTAAACAATATTTTGGCCCCCGTCACAGCGCTTTTATTGATCGGTGGAGCCCTATTTATGTTGGGGATGCTCTTTCGCTCACGCTGGCATCGTTTTTTTGATTGGGTGATGTCAAGCGTTCCAGGCGTTGGCGTTATCTATAAATCGGTGAACAATGTGATCGATTCCGTTCGATCCAGCAGCGATGAAGAAAAAAAATTCCAACGCGTTGTCTTGATCAAATTCCCACACCCTGGAATGAAAGTACCTGCATTTGTGACTTCCAGTTGCACAGACGCAAATACCGGAAAAGAAATCCTTTGTGTTTACGTTCCGACGACTCCACTTCCAACCTCTGGGTATATGATCTTGGTTCCAGTGGAAGAGGTGACCGAGATTAGCTGGGAGCTTCAAGAAACTTTGCAAGCCATCGTTTCAGGAGGGATCACAGTTCCACGGACGGTCGAATACACAACTGGGGTGGTTGACAGTCCGATTCTAAACCGGCCAGACCTTCAAACGGATCAACACCTCGGTGATCATCACTCCACATCCCTTGAGCCCAAACCGAAAACACAATCAGACAAAAAGGAGGATGGAGCATCGCAGGGTGAGGACAAGCTATAACTCATGAGGACCGCTTTACCGGTTCGTTCGCGAACCCAGATTAAATAACATCAGAGCGGCAGCCGAAATGCCGATGCACCTGACTGCATCAAAATTGGCGAAAGATACAAATTCAAAACATCGCCGATTATTCGTGACGCAGTGCCTCAATAGGGTCCAACGAGGCGGCACGAATCGCAGGATATATCCCGAAGGAAACGCCAACGACGATTGAGATCGTGAGGGCGAGCGGTATGGAAACAGGGACAATGACCGGCGATATTTGCTTGACGGTCTCGGGGAGATCCTGGACCAGTTCCGGCAAAGACTGAATGGCAAAGTCCCGAATCATGTTGACGATTGTTGGACACAATAGCCCACCCAGAATTCCTGTTAGCCCGCCGACCGTTGAAAGAACGATCGTCTCGGCGAGGAATTGAACGATAATATCGCGTTTCTTTGCGCCTAAGGCTCGGCGAATGCCAATTTCACGCGTCCGCTCCGTGACAGTTGCCAACATAATATTCATAATTCCGATGCCGCCCACGATCAACGAAATCGCCGCAATCAATCCCATGAATGCCATAAACATCATTCGCGTCGTTCGCGCTTGCTCCAACAATTCGAGTGGCGTCACAATGGCATAATCCAGCTTTTGATGCCGCTGCGAAAGCACGCCCTCGATCGCCTCGGCCGTACTGATCACATTATTGATGTCATCAACTTGAAACGTGATCTGACTAATTTCGACGATTTCATTGCGGCGTTCACCGGCCGAACGAATCATTGTCCAGTCGCCAATCCGAGCCCAGAACGTTTTAATAGGTATATAGACATCATCATCGAAGTCCTGAGCGGCCATCGAACTGCCGATCGCCGCGGTTGAATCGCGTTGCTTTAACGATCCAATAACGTCATATGGAATATCGCGAATTCGAATTTGTTTCCCAACGGGAGATTCAAGCGGAAACAGGAATTTCGCCAACTCAAATGAAAGCACACAATAGTTATTCTTATTCTCGATGTCCTGCTCGATGAAAAACCGTCCCTCGTCAACTTCCATATTCATAACTTCGGCGTACTCTGAGGTACAACCGACCAGATGGACTGCCAAATCTTTGTCGAGGTAATGAAGTTCGCGATCCACATCCCGAATGCGCAGTCCTTTTTTGATTTGCGGAATCGTATCCATCAGGGCAAAGTAATCGTCACGGGTCAGTCCATAAATTGCCATCGAACTCATGTTCAATGAATTCTCTTCGATCGGCTTAACGCTGCGGACGATGATATTATTCGTTCCCAAAGCTTCAATCTGCTTTTGAATCTGCAGACTGATACCCTCGCCAATAGCCAACAGCCAAACGACCGATGCAATTCCAATGAATATCCCCAACACCGTCAGCAGCGATCGCATCGGATGAAGTGCGAGGCTCTTGATTCCAAGTCGCCAAATCGTGCCGGAAAAAAAATTCATACCGATAAGTTATGTGTGCAGAAGTGAAAGGGCAGGGCGTTACTTAATTTGAAAATCGATAAGTGACTGAATTAGAGAGTTGGAATGCGTGAATTTCAGTACGACACCCTGTCATGACGCTTCTTCCAAAACTCACCGCGTTGAACTAGGTCTTCGGGAATTCAATTTTTTCTTTTTGCTTTTCGGGGTTTATGAGCACCTCATCACCGACATCAATCCCGGTTTCCACCACAACGAACTTGTCGTTATTGCTTCCCAATGTCACCTTTCGAGAAACATAACGTCCTGATTCGACGGCAATTACAAAATATTCACCTTCATGCCGAACAACGGCTGAGGCCGGAATCTGAATTGAATCCGGTTTTCGATCGACAATGATTTTTGCCTTGGCCCGTAGACCGCTTTTGGCCCGACCGCTCCTGTCAGTCACATCGACAAAAACCTCGTATTCAATTGGAGCCTGATACCACCGCTGCGGCATTGGAAACGTTGCAACTTCACGAACCACTCCGGAAATACTTGCATCGGGAGCAGAATCTAATCGAATTTCCACTTCGTTCCCGTTTTTGACAAAGTTGATTTTTGAATCATTGACTTTCGTTCTCACCTGCATTTTAGATGGGTCAGGCAAGTAGATCACCTCTTGTCCATCACGAATGAGCGCGCCCTCTTCGATGATGATCGAATTATCCCGATCGTTTTCGCTGGCATAGACAACTTGACCGCTCTTTGGTGCAACGATCCGGCACTTGTCAACTTGTTGACTAAACTCTTTTTCCCGCTTTTCAGCCAGACGCAAGGTCGATTTCGCAGCCTCGAGGCTGGCCTCCAATTTCTTCACTTCAGCGTTTAATTGTTCTTCCGTTCGAGACTTTGTAAAACCAATCAGAACATCGCGTTTCTGAATCGCTAGGTTCAACTCGATCGTGGCTTTAGTGACAGAAAACTCATCGGCCTGGAGCTGCGTTCGCGTAATAAAACTCTTTGCGCTCAATTGATTGCTAAACTTTAGATACTCCTCTGCACGCTTGAGATTTTCACGCGAGACAGCAATCTCAGCCTCAACCGTTTCCAGTTCCAAATTGTACGTTCCTTTGTTGTATTCCTTCGCCATTTCTCCAGCAGCGACCAAGTCATTCTCCGCTTGAATCAATGAAGCTTTATTTTGTGCGACAAGAATTTCCTGCTCGATCAGCCGATCTTTCAGGGTCGTATCGTCAAACTGAACAAGGAAGTCACCCTTATTAACAAAGGTCCCTTCCGGTACGATCGAAATGATCGCAGTCCCACCGCTTCCACGCGATTTGACCTCGCAACGAATTTCGACATTGCTTGAACTTTCAACTTCTCCCGACTCGGTGATTGCCGAAACGAATTCACCGCGGAAAGCCGTGAACAGCAGCTGATTGTCCAACAAGTTTTCGTCAGACGCACCATTGAACCAAAACAATGCAGCGAGAATGATTCCCAAAAGCGAAAGCGCGGAAATCAAAAGTGGTTTTACAAAGCCTGATTTTCTTAGCATTGATTTGGGTAGGGTAAGTGGATCACTGGGGCGGGCCGCGTTTTAAAACGTATTATTACTACTTTGTCACAATTTAATTTCGAATTGTTGACATGAACAATTCAATTTGCCGATTTTCATGAATTTCGATACTTTTCAAATACTCCTGATCGGCTTTGCAATTTTTGCAAGCAGTATTGTCCAAGGGGCGATCGGATTTGCGGTGGCCCTGATCGCTGTGCCATTGTTTCTCAAAGCAGGCATGAACCTGCCATTGTCTGTATTTGTTGTCTTATTCTGCGCTTTAATCCAAAA
>Ga0115566_10004914_pt1 | contig 10566 bp, 11 predicted proteins | sample COGITO_mtgs_1204_3_FD_87173 | JGI IMG/M metagenome (GOLD analysis project Ga0115566, IMG submission 87173) | Pelagic marine microbial communities from North Sea - COGITO_mtgs_120405 | ecosystem: Environmental > Aquatic > Marine > Epipelagic | place: Germany:Helgoland, sampling site Kabeltonne...
GCGCAAAGTGACAACCGGAATGTCGGACCCAGTTACCTTTATGGCCGATATTGCCGCCTGGCACGCCGCTCTGGAAGGCGAGACGGCGGACACGACCGGAAAGATCATCGAGTGTGTGGAGGCGTCCCTGCTGTTGCCATTCGAAGCCGGTCTGCGGCGTGAAAGATCGGTGTTTCGTGAGCTTCTGGCGTCGGACCGTTCGCGCGGGTTGCGCCACGCATTCCGAGCCGAGCGATCTGCAGGCCGATCAGCCAAGCAGGTCAGCGGTAAGCCACGCTATATCCAAAGCTGCGTGGTGATGGGGGGCGGTTTTCTCGGCGGCTCCATTTCGATGGCTTTGTTGAACTCGGGCCTGAAAACGACGCTAATCGAGACCGACGACGCGTCCTTGTCTGAGGCCGTCGGCAGTATCCTCGACGTCTACGACCGGTCGGTATCACGGGGTGATCTGGCCGCATCCGAGCGGGATGCCCGCATGGCCCTGCTGAGCGGATCGAGTGCGTACACTTCTGCCGCGGGTGCCGATGTTATCATCCACGCCGGACCTGTGGCGGCCGATCAGGCCGGGCGCGATCTGGCCGGCTTCGCAAAGGCGGCAGGCGGTCAGCCTATTCTGGCGGTTGCGAGTGACCTGGATATCTCGGTTCTGGTGGAGACCATCGGGCGCGACGCATTGGTCGGTCAAATGGTGTTTCATCCGCCGTTGCGGGCCAATCCACTGGTTGAGGTTCTGGTTCCGGAGGGCGCTGCACCCGAACTGGCCGCAAGCCTGTTTGCCTTGGCACGTCGAATGGGGCTGAAGCCACTTTTGGTTGCGCCACGGGGTTCAGGTGAGGGCCTCATTGCGGGCCGCTTGCGAGGTGCAATGCGTCAGGTTGCCGAACACCTGTTGATCCTTGGGGCAGCACCTGAAGCTATTGATGCCGCTGTGCGCGACTGGGGCTTCCGGCTTGGACCGTTCGAGGCCGAGGATCGCGCTGGTCTGGAAGCGGGCCGCGCGGATCAGTCGCGCAGCTATCCCGACCGCAACCCTCAGATCATCGGGCAGCCGATGACCTCGGCTCTGTTGGACGCTGGTCGGACCGGGCGCAGCGCTGGGGCGGGATGGTTCAGCTATGACACCGAAGATGGCCGGGCACGCCCCGATCCCGTGGTGCGCGACATTTTGTCCGCCACCCGCCCGGGTACTACTGCGGCACCCGGCGACGCCCAGATCCAGCTCTGGACGCAGGCGGCGATTGCAAATTCCGGGGCCTGGCTGGTGGCCGACAAGGTGGTGGATCACCCGATCGACGTCGATATGGCAGCGCTTTCGGGATTAGGTATGGCCCGCGCGCGCGGCGGCCCAATGCTTTCAGCAGATTTGGCCGGCCTTGCGCAGCTGCAACAAGCGCTTGCGGCGATGAACGCAGAGCATCCGGGGGCCTGGACGCCGTCGCCGCTGTGGTCCGAGTTGATCAAGAACGGACGGAGTTTTTCTGACCTGAACGAGTAGGGGGTCCTGACCCTGGGCGTCGGTTTATACCATGCTGCCGACTTGCGGCAGTTTTGCGTGGCTGATACGCCCTCCAGAAATGTCTGACGATTTCCATCAGGTTTCGCCCGCCCTTTCGTCGGGTTTGCGTGTGTCGCATCTGTCGCGCAAATTTGGCGACCGGATTGTGGTCGACGACGTATCCTTCGAAGTGCCGGCGGGGCAGGTGACCTGCTTGCTGGGTCCTTCTGGTTGTGGCAAATCCACTACCCTGCGTCTGATCGCGGGCGTCGACCGCCAGAACGCCGGAACCATCGAGGCCGCCGGGACCACTCTGGCCGGGGGTGCGATCCATATTCCGGCAGAGCAGCGATCGATTGGGCTGATGTTTCAGGATTTCGCGCTGTTTCCCCATATGAGCGTGATCGACAACGTGGCGTTCGGGCTGAACGGGCCGAAGTCTGCTCGCATGCAACGGGCGAGGGATCTACTCAAGCGCGTGCGCCTGGATGAATTCGCCGACGCCTACCCCCATGCATTGTCAGGAGGGGAACAGCAACGCGCAGCCCTCGCCCGTGCACTGGCCCCGCGCCCGCGCGTGATGCTAATGGACGAGCCGTTTTCCGGCCTTGACGACAGGTTGCGCGACGGCATCCGGGACGAGACGCTGGAAATACTCAAAGGCGAGGGTGCCGCCGTTCTGCTGGTGACCCACGAACCCGGTGAAGCGATGCGCATGGCCGACCAGATCGCCCTTATGCGCGATGGGCGGATCGTTCAGCAGGGTGCGCCTTACAATATCTACAATGCACCGGTGGATCGCGCCGCAGCGGCGTTCTTTTCCGATATCAACGTGATTAAAGGCACGGTGAAAGGGGCGTTAACCGAGACCCCCTTTGGCCAGTTCCTTGCCCCTGGCCAGCCTGACGGCACAAGGGTTGAGATTGTGATCCGCCCCCAGCACATTCGCATCGACTTTGATCGCGGCGGGCGCGGTCCCAACCCGACGCCGGTCGATGGAACACCAGCACGCGGCGTGGTCGAGCGGGCGCGGTTTTTGGGCAAGGAGTCGCTGGTCGATTTTCGCATGGATTTTGACGGCTCGCGCCTGACCGCTTCGGTCCCATCGGTGTTCTTGCCGCAACCCGGAACGGCACTGTGGCTGATGCTGCGGCGCGAGCGGTGTTTTGTTTTTCCAGCGTGACAGATCAGACCGGTCTGGCGGCCAGTGTTGATAAATTGGTACTATTTCGGAGTCATCGAATGGCCGTAGTGCGGACTTTGCTGCCGTTCGACTTCGGCGCCTATAGATCATTTCTGTAGGGTCGAGTTGGACAAGCGCGATACGCAACCCACAGCTTTCCGCGAAAGTTTGTGATATGGTTAGCATTGAAGGGAGGACATTTTGCCAAACGAGAAAGGGAGGACACGCCGCGACTCGATTTCTATGGTCGGACCTTATGCCCGCATTCGTGTAGTCGTGGCCGTTCTCATCATTATTTTGGCTTTTGTTGTTATCGGCTATCGGAGTTTCTTCGGATGACCGCTCAGCGGACGAAGCTGACGTTGAGTTTGCTGTTTCAATGCCTGCAGACAATCCACTTTGACAGTTTCGGAAGCTGCTGTAGGGTTTTCCAATGACATTTGCGATGGCCGCGTCCGATCTTGATAAACTGCGAAGCGTGATGGCTCGGCATCCCGAGGCTGCCGAGCCTTTGGGATTGTTTCTTGCTCCTACATTCAAACCATCGGGATATGCCTCCACGCCAGAATGCTGCAGGACCTTCGGCTGGACTGGTGGCGATGGGGTGCACTTCAGTATTGCGGAGATCGAGGTAACGGATTCCCCAATTGTCATTACTGTGCCAATGAACTTCGACGCTCCAAACATGGTTGTCGGGAATAGTCTTCGCGAGTTTTTGGCGTTGGGCATGACGGTTGGTTACTTTTCTCTCGAAAAGCTCGTCTATGAATTTGAAGCAGGACTGACGCGCATAGCCGAAGGCTTCGAATTTCAAGGACCTGCGCGCTCGGCGATTGAAGATATCAGAGAGACATTTGCACTAGAACTTTGGAACGATGCACGAAATCGCCTGGCTTTTCTGAATGCCAAGTACGCCAAAGCGCTGAGATAGAGTCCCAAATGACTTAGTAGGCAGATTGCTAAATTGGGCTCTAAGCCGACATCTGACAGGTTCGGTAAGGCAGATGCACCCAGATTGCGGCTCGGATGGCCGCTCAGCGGACAAAACCGACTTTCCGCGAGTTGTAGGGATTTTCCATCAGACGTGTTAGACTGGATGCTGCCATAGTTTATTCAAAGCTGCGGGAGTTTCAAAGGGAGGGCATTCTACTTGGGGAATGTCGGGTCAGGTTTCACGGGAGGGACACATGGCGACTTTTATCATCACAGGAAATTACACGGCTCAGGCGATCCAAGGGATGATTGCAAGCCCGTCGGATCGGGCCGCTGCCGTCAGACCTTTGGTCGAGGCCGCAGGCGGAATGATGCTGTCCTATTATGCGACGACTGGCGAGAACGATTTCCTGATGATCTGCGAAGCAGCTGACGGGGAAGATATCATCCCCGCTCTGATGGTCGCTGGCGCGTCTGGTACAGTGTCGAATTTGAAAACGGTTCGAGCGTATTCCAGCGCAGATTTCACCGCCGCGCAGAAGAAAGCAGGCGGGATAGCTGCCAAGTTCAATCCGGCTGGTTAGGGCGCTTAGGCAGATTCAGAAAAACTAACGCTCGGGCCTCGCCCCGGCAATTTTTAATTTGTGGTGGGCTTGGCCTGATGCTCTTTGGGCGACTTTGCGCGCCTGTAGTTTACCCTGGGTTACAGCACAGCATTCGACACTTTGGGCTCAAAGCCACAATTCAGGTCAGGAGGATCGAACAACCTTTCAGGAACACCGGTTGTCTCCTAATGGCAGCTTCGTGGCTCACGGTCATGCGCCGTGGTCCGGGCGCGAAAATCCGTCAGCGTCTTGCCGATTTCGTCCACGAACAACTCCGGCAGCACTTCGGCGGTCTCGATCCGGTCGGCGCGCAGGGTTTTGAAGCCGCGAGATGCCTCGCACCAACAGGTGACCGTCCAGACCCGGCCCCAGTAGTCCAGTTCTAGTGGGCGGACCTTTCGCGGTGCCTCTTCGCCCGCCATCTGCAAACGCAACTTTTGCCGCGCCCGAATCGCGGCGCGCAGGGCTGGCATGTGAGTGAATCCGGCCGCAGCATCAGCAAACGGGTAAACGGCAAACCCCCAGCCTGTGACCGCCTGATCCCGGTCGCCGGGCAGCACCGCGTCGATTTTGGCCGACAGGCTGGCGGCAGCGGCACGCCTTTCTGCGTCGCCACCTTCTCCGACGATGGCTAGGCCCAGATGTAGCGCCTCCAACTCGGTCATCGTCAGGTTCAGAGGCGGCAGCGTCACCGGCGCCGTCATCGCATAGCCGAGGCCTTTCGTGCCCCGCACGGGCACGCCCGAGGCCATCAGCGCCTCCATATCCCGATAGATCGTACGCGCCGTGACACCCAGACGCGCGGCAATGTCGCGAGCCAGGTGAACGCGCCCGTCGCGCAGGATCTGCACCATCTCCAGCAGGCGGTCACTTCGGCGCATCTGTTTCCTCAGGTGATTCGGTTGCAGGCGTGCGCGCTTTCCCGCACAACTGACATTAACATGTCAGTTGAAGTTCGGCGACCGCGCAGAGCGCTCTTTTAATGTGAATTAGGTCAGATTTGGCCGTCAGCGCTGTGAAATGCATCTTCCACCGGCAACCCGAAGGCCCTACATATCCACAGCTATCAAATCGGACAGGTCGCCTGAGCGCGGCCTATTGGGAGACACACCATGCTCAACAACATTGGCCTTCCGGGCCTGCTTCTAATCGCCGTCGTGGTTCTGGTCCTGTTCGGGCGCGGCAAGATCTCATCGCTGATGGGTGAAGTTGGCAAAGGCATCACCAGCTTCAAGAAGGGTGTCAACGACGGCACCAAGGAAATTGAAGACGCCGAGATTGCCGCGCGTGACGTATCGCCGGACGCGACCGAGACGACCGACAAAGACAAAAGCTGATCCGGTAGGGGCACGCGTATGTTCGACCTCGGCTGGACCGAGCTTCTGGTTATTGGCGTAGTGGCGCTGATTGTGGTTGGCCCGAAGGACCTGCCCGGAATGTTCCGTACCCTTGGTAAGTTCACTGCCAAGATCAAAGGCATGGCGCGTGAGTTTCAGCGTGCGATGGATGACGCGGCGGACGAGGCGGGTGTGAAGGATATCGCCGGGGACATGAAGAAGATGACCTCGGCCAAGAACCTTGGGCTGGACGCGGTTAAGAAGGCGACCAAGGGCATGGCGGACTGGCCTGAAGGCGCGACCAAGGCGAGCGACCCGTCAACGGATCTTGGGCCTGAAACCGCGAAGCTCAGCGCAGAACGGGCGGCCCAGTCGGCGAAGACCAAGGCCGCAACCGCACGAACAACCGCCGAGCGGCTTGAAAAGGAAGCCCGCGAGGCTGAAGCGGCAGCAAAAGCCGCTGCCAAGCCCGCCGCAAAAAAGGCCGCCGCCAAAAAGCCTGCTGCCAAAAAGGCCCCGGCAAAGAAGACAGTTGCGAAAAAGGCTCCTGCCAAGAAACCCGCAGCAAAGGCGGCTGCAAAGCCACCTGTGAAGAAGCCCGCACCGCGCAAAACCGCCGCCAAAAAACCAGCCGCAAAATCTGGTGACACCGCATGAGCGACACAAGCGCAGATACCGGCAACGAGCCGGATGACGTCGAAGCCTCGTCAGCGCCCCTGATCGAGCATCTTGCCGAACTCAGAACTCGGCTGATCCACTCGGCCATCGCATTTATTATAGGCATGGTGATCTGCTTCACCGTCTGGAACCCGATCTTCAACTTCCTGACCAACCCGATCTGTGGCGCGCTTGCCGACATGGGGCAGGACTGCAAATTGCAGTTCATCAAAGCGCAGGAGGGCTTCTTCGTTGCCATCCGCATCTCGCTTCTGGGTGGCTTTGCCCTGGCCTTCCCCTATATCGCCGGCCAGATGTGGCGGTTCGTGGCGCCGGGCTTGTACAAGAACGAAAAGAACGCATTCCTGCCGTTCCTTGTCGCTTCGCCCATCATGTTCTTCCTGGGTGCGTCCTTCGCTTTCTATGTCGTAACGCCGCTGGCCTTCGACTTCTTCCTGGGCTTTCAGCAATTCGGCGAGGCCGAGGTGCTTGCCGGAACCGAGGTTGCCGAAGGTGAGGCCGCCGTTGGCCCAAGCGTGATTTTTCAGGGCTCGGCCGAAGAATATCTGGCGCTGACGATGAAGTTCATCGTGGCCTTCGGCCTGTGCTTCCAACTGCCGGTTCTGCTGACGTTGATGGGCAAGGCCGGGCTGGTCAGCTCGGTCGGATTGCGGGCGGTGCGCAAATACGCCGTCGTCGGCATTTTGGTGCTCGCCGCTATCGTCACCCCGCCGGATGTCATCACGCAGGCGATCCTGTTTGTGGTCGTCTACGGCCTCTATGAAGTCTCGATCCAACTGGTAAAACGCGTCGAAAAACAGCGTCTTGCCAAGCTGCGCGAAGAGGGCGTGCTGGGCGAAGACGAGGGGCTTTGGGGCGACGAAGATGATCTTGACGACGAGCTTGCCGATGATGAGCCCGAGCCTGACAAGAAATGAGTGATCCAACGGAACGGATTGCCGCGGCGCTGGAGCGGATGGCCCCGGCCCCGTTGGGTGCGCCTGATTTCGGCGTAGCGGACGCTTTCGTCTGGCACGTCGATCCGGATCGGTTGACGCCCGTCACCCGCGTAAATCGTGTCGACCTGCCGCTACTGGTCGGCATTGACCGTTCGCGGGACACCCTGCTTGCCAATACCTTGCAGTTCGCACGGGGTCACGCTGCGAATAACGCTTTGCTGTGGGGCGCGCGGGGCATGGGGAAATCCAGTCTGGTCAAGGCGATCCATGCTGAGGTTCTGACCCAAGGTGAGGCGTTAAAGATCGTCGAGGTGCAGCGCGAAGACTTGCCCTCGATCGGGCGGCTGCTGGGCCTTCTGCGCGATGCGCCGCACCGTTTCCTGTTGTTTTGTGACGATCTGTCATTCAGCCATGACGATGAGCATTACAAATCGCTGAAGGCCGTCCTCGATGGTGGGATCGAGGGGCGGCCTGAAAACGTCGTGTTCTATGCGACCTCAAACCGCCGTCACCTGATGCCGCGCGATATGATCGAGAACGAACGCTCCAGCGCCATCAACCCGTCCGAGGCGGTCGAGGAAAAGGTCAGTTTGTCTGATCGGTTTGGCCTGTGGCTGGGCTTCCATCCCTGCACGCAGGACGAATACCTGACGATGATCCGGGGCTATTGCGACGCACATGGGGTCAAGATCGAAGACGACACCCTTCGCACCGAAGCAATCGAGTGGCAGGCAACGCGAGGGGCGCGCTCGGGCAGGGTGGCATGGCAGTATTTCGTGGACCTCGCCGGGCGGCGTGGCGTGAAGTTGAACTAACCTTGCAGCGCCTTTAGGCATCGCCGTGGCGCACGGCACGCGCCGATATACATTCGCTTGGCTGCATGTATTGATCTTTATCAACTCGGAACAATTTCATTTCGCTAAACTCCAAAAAATAAAGAAACAACAAGGAGTTAGCAATATGATCCGCTATGTTTCTACTGGGCTACCCACGGTTGCGGCCGCGGTTCTGATGGCTCTGCCTGCTGTCGCTCAGGATTCATTCCTTGGCCAGCAGGAATTCGTAGAGCGCTGTTCGGTCTGCCACGGTGCCGAGGGCAAGGGTGACGGGATTGTGGGCGAACTCTTTGCGCAGAAGCCGAAAAATCTGCGCGTGCTTGCATCGGAAAACAGCGGCGTGTTTCCGTTTGCAGCTGTCTATGAGTCGATTGATGGGCAGCGTGATGTCGCCGCACATGGCGGCGATTCCCAAATGCCGGTCTGGGGCGACTATCTGATCGCCGAGGCGCTGGAACGGCGTAATATCGACCCGAAAGACGCCCAGTTGATCGTCGAGGCGCGGATTCTGGCGCTGGTGCAGTACATTCAATCGCTTCAGGTGAACTGAACGGGCGCAGCGCCCGGAATTGCTGTCGTCAACGAGCAACGCATGGCGCTGGACTGAGTTTTCCGCGACAACTGACTCCAACAGGTCGCGGAGGATTCCCCTAAATGCTGAGTTTCTTCGGCGCAATCGTCCTGCTGGTCACGACGCCTGGGCCGGGTGTCTTGTCGCTGGCGGGCGTCGGCGCGGCCTTTGGGTTTCGCGCCGGGCTGCACTATATGACCGGGCTTTTCATCGGCAACAATCTGGTCGGCCTGGCGGTGGTGACCGGGCTGGCCGCGTTGATCCTTGCCAATCCGGTCATCCGCACCGTGCTGGCCATCGCTTCGGCCGGGTATTTGTTCTACATGGCAATCCGCATCGCACTGGCCGGATCGAAGGTTGGGTTCTCGGCGGCGACCCGTCGGCCCGGTATCGTCGACGGAGTTCTGCTGCAACTCATCAACCCGAAAGCCTATGTCGTCAGCACCAGCATTTTCTCGGGGTTTGTGATTTTGCCCGAAGCACTGCTGGCCGAAGTGATTCTGAAATTTCTGTTGTTCAATGTGGTCTGGATTCCGGTGCATTTCGTCTGGCTCTGGGCGGGAAGCGCGTTGCAACGCCTCGATCTGCCGCCCCGCGTCCAGCGGGGGATTAATCTGATAATGGCCGCGGCACTTGTGGGTGTTGTCCTGCTGGCGGGGTTGTCGCTGTTGCGCGGATGAGATGCCGGATTTTACTGCAGGTACTCGTTTGGATCGACGCTCTCGAAGCCCTCACGCACCTCAAAATGCAGGAAGCTGGGGGTGCCTTTGCGCACTTCGCCGACGGTCTGTCCTCGTTTTACCGTCTGACCTTTCGAGACGCGGATAATATCCACACCTGCATAGACCGTCAGCAAGTTGTTCGGGTGGCGGATCACCAGGATCGGAATTTGGTCGGTGTCGCGTGTGATTGCCGCAACCGTTCCGTTCCCGGCAGATTTCACCGGGGTCCCGGCGTCGGCGGCGATATCGATGCCATCGTTCTTGCCCTTTGAATAGCCGCGAATAATCTTGCCAACCACAGGCAAAGCCAGCTTGCCGGTGTCGGACGCCGAGGTTCGATCGGTCGCCAGATCGGGCGAGTCCGGCGTCTCTTCCGGTTTGTCCAATGTCGCGGTCTCATCGGGCAGGGGGTCCTGCGACGACGGTGGCTTGGGTGAGGCCGACCCGGAACCAGGTTCTGAAACTCCGGGATCTTTCGCGGGAACCACTGTTGGCGGGATCAGCAGGAACTGCCCCTCGCGGATCGCAAAATCGCTGCCGATACCGTTCCATTCGGCCAGCGAGGAAACCGGAACGTCATAGCGGCGCGAGATGGAGTAGGCGGTTTCGCCCCGTGCAACCTTGTGGCGTACGGGTTCGGGGGCCAGCGGCGCGCGTCCACGGCCCTGCGCTTCGGCCTGATCAATCGCATTACCTGCGATATCGGAGATATCGATATCACTGGTCAGCATCGGGCCGGTAGTCACTGACCCGGTGGCAGGTGATGGCTCTTCAACTCGGCTGGGCAGGGCAATCAACTCTCCGGCACGCAGGGGCACATCTTCCGGCAGGCCGTTAAAGCGGGAAAGCTCTGTCGGCGACAGCCCGACACGCGCCGAAATGTCGCGAAGCGTGTCCCCCTCGCGCGCCACTGCGACCTGATAACTAGGGTAGGAAATGACGCCGCGGTTGTCGGCGTCCGGCCGATCCGCCACCTGCGCCTGACCGGAGGTCGAAAACCCCGCGCCCAGACTGCGGAAATCAAACTCGAACGCGTCCTGACAACCCTTCAGGCTCATCAAGCCAATGCCGATGAGTGCCACGCGAATTGGAGGGCCGAAAAATGCCATCTGCTACAATCCTCACACGGTGGCCCCTGTTTTCGGAGCCTTCCGGGGACAGGTCTACTCTGATCCGAGGCCTTCAAGCAAGGGGACGAAGCGGACGGGGCGCAGCTCCTCGTAGTCGTAGCCGGTTTCAGTGCGGGTGACCTTGATCAGAGATTGCAC
>Ga0115566_10004919_pt1 | contig 10562 bp, 10 predicted proteins | sample COGITO_mtgs_1204_3_FD_87173 | JGI IMG/M metagenome (GOLD analysis project Ga0115566, IMG submission 87173) | Pelagic marine microbial communities from North Sea - COGITO_mtgs_120405 | ecosystem: Environmental > Aquatic > Marine > Epipelagic | place: Germany:Helgoland, sampling site Kabeltonne...
CACATTTGCGATGGCGTTGTCGATGGTCGCTGCCATATGCCAAAGCGCCGAGGCCAAGATCGTTCCGGGATAGTCGCTGGCCGTGTCGATGACGTTGCCAACGGCCTTCACGCCCCGCTCGACCGCCGCATCCGACACACCGAAGCGCTCGGCGTACATGATGTCCGCACCGGCATCCATCATCGCAAAAGCGCTTTCCTTGGCCTTGGGCGGATCATACCAACTGTCGATGAAGTTCACGATGAACTTGACGTCCGGGTTCGTCTCGCGCGCGCCATCCATGAAGGCGTGCATCAGGCGGTTCACCTCGGGGATCGCGTAGCCGCCAACCATACCGATGACGTTCGACTCCGTCGCGGCTCCGGCAACCATGCCGGACAGGTAGGACGGTTCGTGAATCCAGTTGTCAAAGACCGAGAAATTCGGCGCAACCGGCCCGAAGGACGACCCCATCAGAAAGGCAGTGTCAGGGTAATCCTTCGCTACCCCGCGCGCGGCCCGTTCCAGACCGAACACCTCGCCCACGATCAACCGAGAGCCCTCCTCGGCAAACTCGCGCATGACGCGCTCATAGTCCGTGTTCGCGACGTTTTCCGAGAATGTGTAGTCAATATCGCCGCGCTCCGCCGCGGCGTTCAGCGCTTTGTGGATACGGCTGATCCACTGCTGCTCGACCGGCAGCGTGTAAATGGCAGCCACCTTGATCGCCTCGGCGGCCGCAACGCCCGCGCTGAACAGCGTTGAGAACGCGACAGCCGTCGCCAAAACGACGCGTCTTGTTGATAATGTCATTGGTCAGTCTCCCCTCCAGTTTCAGGCCACGATAGATTTTTTTACCAACTAGTCAACTTTTGTTAAGGCTACATGGTCGAATACGGCAGTCGCATTGGCCGAATGTCAAAGCTGCCGGTTTTCTGTGCACAACCACACGCCAGTGCGATGCCGATCCGCACTTGCATGATGTCACAAACCCTAAACCTCGGCGATACTCTCAGTCAGTCTTCGCGCCCACAGGCGGCGTTCCGTGAGTGTGGAACGTCTCAATCGTCTTCAGCCCCCAGGCCTGCCCTTTCTTGCGCTCGTCCTCGGTCCACACGACCGGTTCCCAATCCGGGGCAAGGATCAGCCGCGCGCCGGAGTTCGCCAGTTCGACCCGATTGCCCGCCGGTTCCCAGACGTACAGGAAGAACGTGCCCTGAATGGCGTGTTTGTGTGGCCCGGTCTCGATATGGACGCCGTTTTCCAGGAAGATATCGGCGGCGCGCAGGATGTCCTCGCGCTGATCGCAAGCATAGGTCAGATGATGGAACCGCCCGTACCCGCCACCATGTTCCTCGGTACAAGCCAGATCGTAGGTCTTGTTGTTAACGGTAAACCAGCAGCCACCGACGCGCCCGTTGTCCAGTTGGATCATCTCGGTCACCCGCGAACCCAGACAGACCTCCATAAAGCGCCGGAACTCGGCCACGTCTGTGGCCAGCAGGTTTAAGTGGTCGATCCGTCGCGGACTTGCGCCCCGCCCGTGATATCGTTGCGCGATGTTCTTTAACGCGGGTTTTTCGGCGTCAGGTGCGACATACCGGTCCGTCTCCCAGTAGATTTCAAAAATGTGCCCAAAGGGGCTGAGAAATCGGAACGCGCGACCATGCCCAGCGTCGCCTTCGACCCAGCCCAGCGTCTCAAACCCGCTCGCCTCAATGGTCGCAACCCGCCGCTCCAGCGCTTCCGCCGAGGACGCTCGATAGGCAATATGCCCCACACCCGTCGTATGATGCCGGGTCAGTTTTAGTGAGTGATGCTCGTAGTCATCAAACGCCCTGAGATACGCGCTGTCACCAACCTGCTCGGTCGCCGTCAGTCCGTAAACACGAGTGAAAAAATCGAGGCTCTCCTCGAACCGGTCCGTATACAGTTCCACATGGCCAAGGTGTGCGATGTCACTCATTGAAGGGCCTCCGCAGTCAGTTGAACATCGTATCGGGTAGGATCAGCGAAATCTGCGGGAACGCGATCAGCACGATCAGCGTCAGAATCATCGCCAGCCAGAACGGCACTACGCCCCGGAAGATATCGGCCAGCGACACATTGGGTGCAACGGATTTCACAATGAAAACGTTGATCCCCACAGGCGGAGAAATCAGCCCCATCTCCAACGTCAGCACCACCAGAACGCCGAACCAGATCGGGTCGATCCCCAGTTGCAGTACCACCGGAAAGAAGATCGGGAGGGTCAGGACCAGCATCGCGAACCCCTCCAGGAAACATCCCAGGATTAGATACATCAGCAGCATCAGGATCAGCGTTCCGGTCACCGGCAGGTTCAGCGACACCAACGCTTCGCCCACCAGCGAAGGCACATGACTCAGCGCCAGGAACGGCGAAATCATATGCGCGCCGATCAGGATCAGCATGACAGTGGCCGTAGTAACGACCGCGCCACGCGCCGAGGTCCAGAAGTCAGCAAACGATAGCCGCCGGGTGATGACGCCATAGACGATCACCAGCCCCGCCCCTACGCCCGCCGCCTCGACCGGCGAAAAGAACCCGCCGTAGATGCCGCCGATGGTCACCAGAATGACGACCAGGATAGGCAGAGCGCCCGACATCGCGCGCAATTTTTCGATGCCGGTAGTACGAGGACCGGGCGGTCCGGCTGCAGGACGTCGCCAACAGATGATCGACACGGTCACGATGAAGGCGATCAGCAGAAGCAGCCCCGGCAGGACCCCCGCCAGAAACAGCCGCCCGATGGATTGCTCGGTCAGGATCGCGAAGATCACGAAGCCGGTCGATGGCGGGATCAGGATGCCCAGGGTCCCGCCAGCCGCCACCACCCCGGTCGACAGGCGCGGGTCATAATCGAACCGCTCCATTTCCGACAGGGACACCTTGCCCATCGTCAGTGCCGAAGCGACGGACGAGCCCGACAAAGCCGCGAACCCACCGCAGCCAATCACCGTGGCCGAGGCCAACCCGCCCCGGATATGCCCGATCATCGCGTAAGCCGCATTATACAATTGGCGGCTCATCCCGGTGGCCGAGGCGACGTTGCCCATTAGAATGAACAACGGCACCACCACCAGTTCCGGCGAAGACGCGAGCGTGAAGGTCTCGGAGCCCAACAGGCCCATCGCTGCGTTCCAGCCGTTCAGCACCCAAATGCCAAGGAAGCCGACCAAGAACATCGCAAAGGCGACCGGCACCCTCAGGATCAGCAACATCAGAAGTGCCGCGATCCCAACGAATCCGGCGGCTTCAACGCTCATGCAAGCACGTCGGCGCGGTCGCGGATGTCGCGCCCAGACAGGGCCAGCTCCACCGCGCGAAGCAACATCCCGGCGGCTGTCAGCAACGCGAACCCTGCCAACGCCCATTGGAACCAGGCTTTCGGTAGCAACAACAAGTTAGTCGAGAGATTCAACATCACGCTCAGCTTGGCGCTTTCAAGCACAGCCCAGACGATGAAGGCAAACACCACCGCCCCAAGAAGCGCAGACAATATATCGATGACCCGGTTCATCGCAGGCGGAAAGCGTGGCTCCAGCAGGTCGACCGCGATATGGCCGCCGTTGCGGTCACACATCGCCATACCGCCGAACACCAGAATAACCATGAACATCGTGATCATATCCTGAGAGCCGAACAGTGGGCTGCCAAAGGCCCGCCCGATGACATCAACAAGGATAACACCGACTTCGACCAGCAGGCCGAAGGCACCGATATTGGCGGCCAGGCCAATCAGCCTGTCCGCCAATTTTCGCAAGCTCAGCAGCAAGCGTCAGTTGCCCTGCATCGCTGCCAGCGCGTCCGCACCATCGACCGAGGCGACGTAGTCATCGCGCACGGTGGCTACTGCCTCGGCAAAAGCGGCGGCATCTTCGGGACTCAGATCAACGACGGTAATGCCATCGGCAGCGCGCGCTTCTTCCATCGAGGCGACAGCCTTCTCGCGCCAGGCTTCCTCGGCACTTTGGGACAGGCCGACGCCGCTGGCGGCATCCACGGCCGCTTTTTCTTCATCTGACAGCGCATCATAAGACCCCTGTCCCATGACGGCAAAGAATGCCAGGCGTCCCAAGTTCGCGCCGGTGGTGATGCTGCCGGTAACTTCGGCGATCTTGAAGTCCTTCAGCACCGACGACCCGGTGATCACGCCGTCGATCAGGCCGGTCTGCATGGAGTTATAGACTTGGTTGATCGGCATCTGAACCGGAGTCGCGCCCAGCGCCTCGGCCACCTTGGCCGCCGTCGCGCCCGCCACACGCACTTTCAATCCCGCCATATCGGCAGGTGTGCGGATCACTTTTTCTTTCATGATCAGAACGTTGGGCTCCGACGTCCACAAAGCCAGCGGCTTAGTGCCGGGGAATTCGCCCGCCAGATGGTCATCATAGGCCGCCCAAAGCGCCTCATACCCCGGTTCGTCTAGATCAAGCGTATCGGGCAATTCGACGATCATCGTCTTGCCGAACTGGGATGAGGTATATCCCGGCAGGCCCCATGTAATCTCGGCCACGCCCTGAACGGCGCGCACATATTGTTCGACCGGGCCAGCGCCCAGCTCTCCACCGTGATAGCCGCGCACGGTCAGCTCTCCGCCCGTGGCCGCCGACAGATCGGCGTTCAGCTTCTCGATGACCGAGGCGTTGACCGTGTGGAACGGCGGCGTGAAATTGGCGAATTTAAGTTCTCCGGCGAAGGCCGGGGCCGCCACTAAAACGGCGGTGGCCGCCAATGCAGTGATCTTGCTGAATTTCATGTCTTATCCTCCCTGGTCGACATGCTGCGTTGTTTGTTGCCCGCCACTCTGCGCGGCGGGCCGTTGTTTGCCAAGCACTCAGGCTTTGGTGCGCCAGCTTTCGGCGTAGGTTTCGCGCGCCGCCTTGGCATATGGCGTCGGCGCAACCCGAACCCGAATGTCGGTCTGCTTATGTTGCTCGGTCGACGTTTTGCCGGTGGTTTCCGGCTCGCCCCACTTCATCGTCAGAACATCGTCGACCTTCACATCGGGCGCGACGACCCCAAGGCTGAGAAAGCAGCGTTCGTTATAGGAATAGCCGTTGAACATGCTCATCCCGACCATCTTGTCGCCCTGCATGACCATATCGGCCGAGGAGGAGGCATAGTTCGGCTGCGGAAAGTCGATCCACTTGTAGGGTGTGCCGTCTTCCAGTCCGCTGGCGATGACCTTCAAGACATCCTCCTTGTTCCACTCGAACGTCACCTTCTGACGGTTCGGGCCATCCTTCATCTTCTGCAAGGCTGCCTTGCCAATGAAATCATCCTTCTTCCAGCCGATGTAGAAGCCGTAGCCCAACTCAAACGGGTTGACGTAGTAATCCTCGATATTGTCCGAAACGAAGCTTCCGCCGATCGAACCTGCGGTTTCGTAGCTATCCGCGCCCAACCAGTCGCGATAATCAGCCATCATGCCGTCGCCGGTATAGATGCCGGGCAATGGCGAGGGGATCCAACCCGATTCCAGCGTGTTGGTCGAATAGGCCCGGCTTCCAACCTGAACCAGATTGACGCCAATGTCGCGCGCCGCCTGCAGGATCGTCGACTGGATGTAATGCTTGTCCGCATACGGCCCCCATATCTCGAGGCCCGGCGCACCGGCCATGCCGTGCCGAAGCGCCTGCACCTTTTTCGAGCCGACGTTAATCCAGTCGACGTGGAAGAAAGGTATGTCCTTCACCGGGCCGCCATTGATCTTGTCAAAGATCGCGGGCGCATCCGGCCCTTGAATCTGGAAACGGTAATGCGTGCGCAACACACGTTCCCCATCCGGGCGGCTGTTGGAACGTGGATCGTGGAACAACCGCACCTTCCATTCGCCCGCTGCCGCCTGAAAGCGGACCCAGTTGGCGGTCGGAGCACGACCCACCAGTACGAACTTGTCGGTGCGTTCGCGGAAGATGATCATGTCGCCGATCACATGGCCCGCTGGCGTGACCGGAACGAAATGCTTGGCCCGACTGGTGTTGAAATTGCCGAAACCGTTGATCCCGACGTAAGCCAGGAACGCCTCGGCGTCCGGGCCTTCGACGATCAGCTCATCCATGTGATGCGTCTGATCGAACAACACCGCACTATTGCGCCACGCGCCCTGTTCATCACGCCAGTTGGTGAATTCCGGAGCAACGACAGGGTAAACATACATCCCAATGGCCGAATTGCGCAGCATCTCCACCGGATTGGCATGCTGCGCCATAACTGTACTAAGGCTGGTCATTTCTTCGTCTCCGTTCCTGTTATTCTGAGGCCACCAATGCCAGCCCCGGCACCCGCTTGGCGAGCATCAGTTGCTGTTCGGTGAGGTAGGTGAAATTGCTCAGCGCAAGACGCGCATGTTCGCGGGTCAGCGCTTCGGCCCGCGCGCCTTCGCGGTTGGTTATCGCATCCAGAATGGCCCGGTGCTGGCGTTGGGCATAGCTCAGCGAGTCCTGAAAATCCGGAATCGCTGATTGTTCGCTCAGGAAAGCTGAGGGCGACGCCAGCGGCAGCAGGCTCATCCGCTCTATTTCTCGGCGAAGGATCGGGCTGTCCGCAAAACGTGCCAGCAGATCGTGAAACCAGGCGTTGGCCTGGATATACTCGTCGAAATCCACACCGCCCGAAGCGCGTAGCGCCCCATCTATCCGATCCAGCACCTCAGCTGCGTCAGCCAACAGAGGCTCGGCCACACCCCGCTCCGCCGCCATTCGCGCAGCGGTGCCTTCGACGACCCCGCGCAGTTCGATGGCGTCGGCAATATCATCCGGAGTGAAGGTCGCCACCCGGCAACCGCCCGTCTCGATCCGCTCCAGCAATCCCTCCGCCACCAATCGGTCCATCGCCTGCCTCAACGGCGTGCGCGAGATTCCCAACCGCTCGGCAAAGGCCACTTCTGACAGGCGACGCTGGCCTGTGAATTCTCCGCTCAACACAAGCGAACGCAACCCAAGCAGGGCCTTATCAAACTGGCTGAGGCGCTCTGACATTCCGGACGAATCTCTCCGTTGGCTGACCCGATACTGCCAAGTTCGGAAAAAATTGTATACAGAAAATCCTAATTGACTCTATAATCAGAGGAACCGGGCGCGGAATGTATACATTCGATTGCAACGCCGACCTTCAGGGCAGCAGCACCGCATTCCGCTCGAACGTCGCCTCGCCCTCGCTGCCGTCATCAAACAGCAAACGCACAGTAACGGATGCGACACTGCCCGGCGGCAGGGTAACATAGGGTAGATGGGACTCGGCCTTGATCGCAGCCGGTGTTGCTGTGTCCAGGTAGCATGGCTCGGCCTCGAACAGCTGATCCGGGGGGGCGCCGTTCAAACCGTAACGGATTTCCCACAACCCACAGCGCCAGGCGAGAAGATGGGTGAAATACAACAGGTCCTGCCCGTTGAAATCGCGGACCGCGATCCAGCTGCCCTTGGTCGCATCCAGGATCGGGCGCACCTCGGTCGCAGTCAGGAATTTACCTGTCGGCGTCTGATCTTCGGGCGCGCGTACATCCGCAACCTCATCGGCCTGCTCAATTGTCGAAGCCGCCGGAGGCTGCACCATTGCCCCGAAGTTCAGCTGCGTCACACCGATGCCAAAACCCACCAGTGCCAGAAAAATCATCTCAACCATCGCAATCCCCCAAGGTTTCGCTTTTCGCAGTCGCCCGGCGCACCCTATACCGGGGCGGTCCACCTAGCAGGTTTCTCGATTATGCCCGCATCTTCGAAAAAGGCCAACGGCTTCAACATCGTAACCATCGCGCAAGCGGGCCGGTTGCAGTACGAGGCTGTGTTGCTCGCTGCGTCCCTGCGCAACTCAGACCCGGATTTCGCTGGCAGGCTGTTCGTTGCCCAACCCAACCCAGGCCCACTCTGGCCGAACGACCCCGGAATCAATGACCCGGCCGTCCTGCAGGCGCTGGACGATCTGGGGGCTGAGGTCATCGGCTTTGACAATAGGGTTTTCGGTCACACCTATCCTTATGGCAACAAGGCCGAGGCGCTGGCTGCCCTGCCCAAGGATGAGCCATTCCTGTTCCTCGACACCGACACCCTTATAATCGGACCGCTTGGTGAGCTGCCCATCAATACCACCCGCCCCGCGGCCAGCATGCGGCGCACGAACACCTGGCCCACCATCGAGCTATACGGCCCCGGCTACGCCGACACGTGGAAATCGCTCTACGATAAATTCGATCTGGATTTCGAAAGCAGCCTCGACCCCGATCAACCCGACGAATACTGGCAGAAATACCTCTATTTTAACGCAGGCTGGTTCTGCGGCCCCTGCCCCGTCACCTTCGGAACCAAACTGGTCGAGACCATGAAAGCCATCCGCGACGACCCGCCCGCCGAAGTCGTGTGCCAATCAATGGACCCCTGGCTGGACCAGATCGCGCTCCCACTGGTCATCCATAGCCTCGGCGGAGGTCGCCCCGGCCCGGACCTCGACGGGTTGGACGGAGACATAACCTGCCACTACCGCGCCCTGCCCCTACTCTATGCCCGCGAAAGCGATCATGTTGTCGACGTGCTCGAGGCAGTGACCGCCCCCAACAAGATCAAGAAAGTCCTGAAGGCTTACGACCCGTTCAAACGCATGATCTTCCAGGGCCGCGGCCAGAAAGTCCGCGCCCTGTTTGACCGCAACAACTTACCCCGCCGCGAGCGCGCGATCCGCAATCAGATCAAGCGCGAAGGGTTCTGGATGCGCTGAAGGGGCAACATCAAGATCGCCTATTCGAGGCCACCGTCCGAAACCGCCAGCCACTCTGAGTAGTTCGGCAGAGCCATGCGATCATGTTGCCGTTCCGTGCCTTTCGCACCAAATGTCCAGGAGAAGCCGACGCCGAAGTGATTCTCGGTCACATCATCAGATTCAGCGGGTTGCTCGTAGTAGGCGTGGCGGTATTCCACATACGCGCTCATGTTGGGATCTGCGAAGGTACGCGTTGCGCTCAGTGTTAACTCACGCGAGGTTCCGGTATCCTCGCCGCTATCCATTTCGCCACGGCCAAGCGTCAAATTCCCGCCCACCGTCCAGTGATCCGTTACGTCGTAGTCCAACGCGAGGGCAACATGATTAAATTCATAAACGCATCAATGTTGCTGTTCGATACTGTGGTATCCCCATCCAGACGCGCAATTAGACCGGATACGCGCATTCTTTCGGACACGTCGTATCCGGCGATAATGCCAAGGAACTGTCTCTCGATTTCGGCATCGCCCGGACCATCATTGTCGCCCGATACGACTGATACCGCACCAGCGAATGCCTCTAGCGACATGCCACCGAAATCCTTCCCGAAACGGAATGCGATCTGATCGCCGTCACGAAGCCCGTTGTTGCTACCCGGATCAGAAAGCGACGAAGTGCGTTCCACCCGCGCTTCGCCCTCAACGAACATGCCTGACTCGAGTTCTATGCCGATGAACCCCTCAACGACAGCGAGGTTCCCCGTGCCTTCATCGGATCCGGTATCCTCGACGGAGTAGGTTCCGAAAGAAAACTCCCCGCCGCCATACGCATTTTCTGCCATAACGGTTGTCGGAACCAAAAGCCCGATGACGCAAGCGGCGAACGTATCATATTTTCGCATTTTCGATATCCCCCGGAAAAGGCAGCGAGTTTTTTGCTTCGCCAAAGCCTGCTAAATATTGCCTCGGCCATCAATAAAAATGGGCCCTCGCACGCGAGAATCTTTTGCTGTGTGCCATTTTCTGCAATAACCGCATCCGCTGCTTCGGAAACGCCAAGGATACTCCTGTTGCAGATTTGCGGCCTTCTGGCCTAAACCGGACTAAGCTTTTCCAATTGGGACATCATCATGACCGACGCAACCTATGGCTTCGACACGCTGCAGATTCACGCGGGCGCCCAGCCTGATCCGGCGACGGGGGCGCGACAGACTCCGATTTATCAGACGACCGCCTACGTCTTTCGCGATGCAGATCACGCCGCGGCGCTCTTTAACCTGCAAGAGGTTGGTTACATCTATTCCCGCCTGACCAACCCAACGGTTGCCGTGCTGCAGGAACGCATCGCGACACTGGAAGGCGGCGTCGGGGCGGTCTGCTGTTCGTCGGGCCACGCGGCCCAGATCATGGCGCTTTTCCCGCTGATGGGGCCGGGCAAGAACTTCGTGACGTCGAACCGGCTCTATGGCGGTTCGGTCACGCAGTTCAGCCAGACGATCAAGCGTTTCGGCTGGGAGGCAAAGTTTGTCGATGTCGATGATCTCGACGCCGTTGCTGCGGCTATCGACGACGACACCCGCGCGGTGTTCACCGAATCCATCGCAAACCCCGGCGGCCACATCGCCGACCTCAGCGCATTGGCCAAGGTGGCCGATGGCGCTGGCCTGCCGCTGATCGTCGACAATACTTCTGCTACGCCGTACCTGTGCCGCCCGATTGAACACGGCGCGACGCTGGTCGTGCATTCGGCGACGAAATACCTGACCGGCAACGGTACCGTGACGGGCGGCGTCGTGGTGGATTCGGGCAAGTTCGACTGGTCGGCTTCGGGCAAGTTCCCCAGCCTGGCAGCACCGGAACCCGCCTATC
>Ga0115566_10004934_pt1 | contig 10546 bp, 9 predicted proteins | sample COGITO_mtgs_1204_3_FD_87173 | JGI IMG/M metagenome (GOLD analysis project Ga0115566, IMG submission 87173) | Pelagic marine microbial communities from North Sea - COGITO_mtgs_120405 | ecosystem: Environmental > Aquatic > Marine > Epipelagic | place: Germany:Helgoland, sampling site Kabeltonne...
ACGCAAAACTGGTGCAACTTCTGATACACATTGTGAAACTGATAGGTCTCATATGCGTTTTCTATGTCTATCTGTAATTGCTTGACTAGCCTTACCGCCCATTGATCCAATGACAGCATTTCCTCAAACGGCAAGCTATGTTGGCGCGCGTCAAAGCCATGCAAGTTACCCAAAAGATAACGAATAGTGTTTCGAATACGTCGATATGTGTCACCAGTGCGCTGTAAAACTTCTTGCGAAAGCGTTACCTCCGCCTTGTAATCAGTACCTGCAACCCACAAACGCAAAATATCTGCGCCTAATGAGTTAATCACTTCTTGAGGCGCTATTACGTTACCCAGCGATTTAGACATCTTACGTCCGTCTTTATCGACCACAAAACCGTGGGTTAATACAGTTTTATAGGGTGCTTGACCATTATTCATTGCAACACTCGACAGCAAACTAGACTGGAACCAGCCTCGATGTTGGTCAGAACCCTCTAAATAAAGGTCTGAAGGGAAGCGTAATTCACTGCGCGCATTTACGACACTGTTATGAGTAACCCCAGAGTCAAACCAAACATCAAGCGTATCGAGTACTTTGTCGTAATGCTCTGCATCGTCTCCCAACATTTCCGATGTCTCGAGGTCATACCAAGCTTGTATGCCTTGCGCCTCAATCATAATTGCAACTTTTTCCATCAACGCTGGAGTATCCGGATGCAACTCACCTGATTCCTTATGTAAAAAAACGGCAATCGGTACACCCCAGTTTCGTTGTCGTGAAATACACCAATCAGGTCGACCCTCAACCATAGTATTAATTCGAGCTTCGCCCCACTTTGGCTCCCAGTTAACGGTCTTAATCGCTTCTAGTGCAAGCGCTCGTAAGCCTTGTTTACCTGGCTTTCGCTCCATACCAATAAACCACTGTGCAGTGGCGCGATAGATCATTGGCGTTTTGTGGCGCCAACAATGTGGGTAACTGTGCTGATAATCTTCGTGTTTTAGTAAAACTCCACGTGCATCAAGCTCTTTGACAACTTCTGCATTTGCTTTAAAGACAAACTGCCCCGCGAATATCTCGGTAGAGTCTAAATAAGTACCCGTAGCACCCACCGGGTTATTCACGGGTAGGTCGTAAAGTTTACCGACGGCGAAATCTTCTGCGCCATGCGCAGGTGCCGTATGAACAGCTCCTGTACCTGCATCTGTGGTGACATGATCTCCAAGAATTACCGGCACTTTCTTGGCATAGAACGGGTGTCGAAGTTGAAGGTGCTCAAGCGCTTCGCCCTTAAAACTTGCAACAATTGCACTGTCTTCGTCCAGTTCATATCGTTCCAGAGCGCTGGAAACAAGGTCCTGAGCCAACACCAATTGATGTTCGCCTGCGTTTACTAATACGTAATCCAACTCAGCATGAAGCGCTACGGCTTCGTTCGCTGGGAGCGTCCAAGGTGTCGTTGTCCAAATAACCAATGACGGACTTCGTAAATCCTGCTCTGACACACCAACTCTTTGCGCGAAATCCTTTTCGTCCGACACGACAAATTTTACATCAATGGCAGGCGACACCTTGTCTTGATATTCAACTTCGGCTTCGGCAAGCGCGGATGCGCAAGCTGGGCACCAGTACACGGGCATTAAGCCATGATAAAGATGTCCTGATTCAACAATTTTTGCGAGACTTCGTACCGTATCTGCTTCGGTATTAAAATCCATGGTGAGATAAGGTGACTCCCAGTCGCCCTGAATCCCTAACCTCTTGAAATCCTTTTTTTGCAGCTCAACCTGAGTTGCAGCATATTCTCGGCACTTCTGACGAAACGTTTTCTTGTCAATCTTCTGCCCTGCTTTGCCGTGTTTTTTCTCTACCTGTATTTCAATAGGCAATCCGTGGCAATCCCAACCAGGAATAAACGGCGCTCGAAAGCCCGCTAAGTTCTTAGACTTAACCACAATATCTTTAAGAATTTTTTGCATAGCATGGCCAGTGTGAATGTTGCCATTCGCATAGGGGGGACCATCGTGCAGGGTAAATAGCGGGGCATCTCTGCGTTGCTCGAGCAAGGAGTGATATGCGTCAAGTGACGCCCACTTCTCCAATATTCTTGGTTCCTTATTAACCAAGCCTGCTTTCATCGCGAAATCCGTTTTCGGCAGGTTAATTGAATCCTTGTATTGGCTTCCTGGCTTATCCTTACTCATCTTTTTCTATTTAATTTAATAACTTACACAATCGTAAGCTAGGGTGTTTGGTGTGGAATTAGTATCGATTTTGTGAACGGCGTATTTTAGTGGACTTATGCGTTATAACCAACGCAATTAGTAGCTTAAGGGTCAATCTTTGTGGATTCTTTACACTCAGTGCTAATCCACAGCTAATAAAGACAACTCAAATTGAAAAACAGGTCTCAAAAGCTGATTCTTTAGCCTAGCGGCAAGCCATTAGAATTCTTCGAGCCTCGTCCGCGTCTCTTTTTATTTGTGTCTTCAGGGCCTCTAAAGATTCGAATTTCTTCTCACAACGAATCTGCTTTATAAAATCAACACGTATTTTCATACCGTAAATATCTTTCTCAAAATCAAATAGATGTGCTTCTAACCGCTGCTCTTTTCCATCCACTGTTGGTCGAACCCCAACATTAACCACGCCAGGAATGAGTGCTCGGGAATCATTGCTCGCCCCACTTATAGGGTCTACCGCCACCCTAACTGCATAAACTCCAGCGACGGGAACACGCCTGTCTCCCAAAACAACATTGGCTGTGGGAAACGACAACGTCCTACCGAGCTTTTGGCCTTCGCTGACGATGCCGCTTATAGAATACGGTTGACCTAACAATTCAGCTGCAAGACTTAGCTCATGTTCCTCCAGAGCCTTACGAATTCGGCCACTACTAACCCGTTCTTGCCTAAGCAAGATAGTGTCGTGTTTCTGCACTCTAAAACCACGCTCATCTCCGGCTTTGCGCAACGTATCGAAATCTCCTTCACGTTGGTGTCCGAACCGAAAGTCGTCGCCGACGCTCAAGAACTGTGTCCCCAAACCATCTAACAAAACTTCTTGAATAAAACGCTCAGGACTGTAATGCGAAAACGCATCGTCAAATTCAATGCTCAACACTTGGTCCACACCTAGCTCAAACAATATCTCGGCTTTTTCTTCCAATGTCGAAAGACGAGCGATAGACCCAGGCGCAAAGAATTCTCGCGCCAGAGGCTCAAAAGTCACAATAGTAGACTTTAGCGACAGCTCTTCGGCTTGGTTAAGCAACGTTTGAACGACATGCTGATGGCCTTTGTGCACGCCATCAAAGTTACCGATCGAGACAACCGATGGTCGATTTTGATGCCTTAGTGAGGAGATCCCTTGTATCAGCGACATGATTAATTTTATAAGTTTAAGTTTTGTTAAAAAAAGAAGATATTAATAAATGCACTGAGGGTTTAGTGTTCTGCTTGGCATTATACCGCCCAGTCTGGATCCTGCTCTTCGATATACTCGACCAATTTGCGTCTCGCTGAAAAAAGCGAATCATAGCCTCTAACGTAGCTAATACCCAATTCTGGATATCGCCAACTCAAATAGCCGTCACCAACATCAAACTCCACAACCCATAAGCTACTGGGTAGTGTACCTAGTTGCTCCATCTTAACTTTCCAGCGTTCTACCACGACCTCAAAACCATTCTCGATAGCCGCGCGACGCGGATCATTTGAAAGCATTCGGTCCAGGCGGTAACGAATCGGCACTAGTTCTTGGCGATGACGTTTAGTAATACGCTTAATAAGATCGAGCAACTCGCACGCCTCATCCAGAGAAAATATCTTTGGGTTAGACCCTATGTCTCTAATCGGCATGAGCGAGCGAATGGTCGTATTATTGGTAGATGATGTTCAAACACTAGGCTTTAGTAATAATGCTTGTGGCCGTAAACCTAAGACATGTAATAAGCCAAAATAGGTAATAACCGCGGCTATAACCACACCCACAACATTCCATACGCGTTCGGCCAAATTACGCTCAAACCAGACTTGATCTGCCGCCGTAAAATACCATAAGACTGTGCACATCGCCCCAACGGCAATACCAACGCGTAACATAAACCAAAGCCAACCTGGTTTTGGCATAAAGATTTTACTCTTAATTAATATTCCCGCGAGCAATAACGTATTGACCCAAGCAGCAATCGAAATCGCCAAAGCCAAACCTGTGTGGGCTAAAGGACCTACTAAAGCAATACTCATCACAATATTAACGAATACCGAAACTACGGCCACTTTCATGGGCGTGCGAGTGTCTTGGCGCGCAAAAAAACCGGGTGCCAACACCTTTACAAAAATGAACCCACAAATCCCAATGGAAAAGGCTTGTAGCGCAAATGCTGACTGTTGTACGTCAGCTACCGTAAATTGATTGTAGTTAAACAGTGTGGTCAACAATGGAACCGCTAACATGATCAATGCAAAGGTCGAGGGTACTGCGATCACCACCACCCACCGTAACGCCCAATCCAGCATGTCACTAAAACTTTGTGGGCTCCCCGATGTATGTTCTTTCGAGAGGTTTGGCAATACAACCGTGGCAAGCGCAATCCCAAACACACCAACAGGAAACTCCATAAGTCGGTCAGAATAATACAACCACGTCACACTACCTGTGACCAGAAAGGACGCCAAAAACGTATTCACTAATAAGTTAATTTGCGCAACCGATACGCTGAACACGGCAGGTCCCATTAGCCTCGCGACTCGCATCACAGCGCTATTGCGAAAATCCAATGTAGGCATGACTAAAAAGCCTTCAGTCTTTAAAGCAGGTAATTGGATGAGAAGCTGTAAAACTCCTGCAATCATGACCCCAACCGCGAGCGCTTTAGAGCTGGGTTCCATAACGGGCATGAGTTGCCACATCGCCAGGATCAAGCAGATATTGAGCATGACTGGGGTAACCGCCGGAACAGCAAAGCGGTTCATGGTGTTCAACACACCCGCCGACATCGCAACAATCGAGATGCAAAAGAGGTAAGGAAACATGATCTGCAGCGCACCAACAGTTGCTGCGTATTTGTTTGGATCATCGACGAAGCCCGGTGCCAATAAGGTCACTAAAGCATCGGCATATAAGACCCCCAGCGCAGATAAACCTAAGGTGACAACTCCAAGCAAACCAAAACTTGCTGCGACAAACTGCTTAGCCTCGGTTGTGTTACGTTCACTCAACTCCGAAAAAACCGGCACAAAAGCTTGCGAAAATGCGCCTTCAGCAAAGATCCGGCGTAAAAAATTTGGAATTCTAAACGCCACAAAAAATGCATCGGCCAGCGCTGAAGAACCCAAAACATTGGCCATAATGATGTCGCGCACCAATCCTGAAATCCGCGACACTAAGGTCATCAGACTAACAATGGCTGTGGACTTTAAGAGTTTAGACGACACTGAGGCTATCTCGTGGCAATTGAGTTGCCCTATTCTAAACAGTCTGGCGTCTTTCAGCGAGTTAAAGTCAGACACATATTTAAAGGCGCTGCGATCTGATCATCAAAATCTTGCAAAAACAGGTGGAAACCATGACTTGATAAACGCTTATTTATCCGCCTGCCGTAGCTAGACACCTCGCTTAATGACTAGACCTACCAACCTATTACATAGCGGCTTTTTAAGCCCAGAACAAACTTTATCGCAGTCGCTATGACGAGACTAATACCTAACGCAATCGCTATAGTATAAAACCAAGAGAGTAGCTCAATACTGGGACGAAACTCTGTGATAACCGCGCTATTGGACATTGCCATCAGCACCCATTCATGCAAAAAGTATAAAGCGAAACTCGCCGATGCGACTGTCTTAAGTGCTGGTAGTCGAAACCTCTGCAGGCGCAAGCAAAGCCCAAGAAAGAACAGAGACAAACTTGCTTTCTGCCAAATCATGTAATCGAAACTGGTGAGAGTAAACATGTTCTGCTTATGTAAGTTATCAACCACATCAGAGAAGCTTGCCTGCAAACCTGCAAGAACCAATGCGATTGCCCCAAACACAAGACAGAATCTTTCAATAGGCTGCTTAAGATTTTGCCATTGCAGCCCGACATTTATGCCTAGAAAATACAATGGCGTAAAATAAACAATTGAATGAATGACGTTCAAGTTGGACTCAGGTCGGTGCACGGCGCTCGAAACTAAAAAAGCGAATAACAATAGAACCACTCGCAACCTAGTATTGGCACGGCTATAACTTAAGTAGAGTGGCGATAGAAGAAAAACACAAAAAATAAATGGGATATACCAATATGCACCAGAAATCTTACCGTAGAGAAGGTATGTTCCTAACAATTGGGCATGGTCCCATACATGGTCCCATACATGGTCCCATAAAATATTCGGCAGGCCAGAACCTGACAGCTGATAAAAGGGCAAATCGGCGTCAGACCATAAGTAAAACGCATACCCTAGCGTCGTTATTATTACGTATGGCAGAAGCACGAACTTAGTCTTTGCCGCCATAAAAGTCGACAAACTGAAATCTTTCGCGTATCGATAACACAGAAAAAAACCTGACACGAATACAAACAAAGACGTTCCTCCTTTGACCATAATAACCAGCATCTTCTCTGCAAGCGTGTTTATGTGCCAAGGAACGTTTGAGTGGCCCGCAATGATTATTAAAATAGCAATCGCTCGAAAATAGTCAAATGCAACCACCCTATAACTACTCTCGCGGCAATCGTCGACTTTTGGAATTGCTACTTCAACGTCATTGAGACCAGGACCTTTGAGACTAACTATGACGAACTCTGCATATCTTTAATGAACGCGGTCGATTCATCGATCGATGCTTCCATCTGACGAACAAGTTCTTTGACCTTAGACTCTATTATTAGCGATTCTGAAGACAAACTATTGACCGCTCGTGCATTCAAGTTGTGCTTCAGAAACAAAGTATTATCCTGCAGCACCTGCAGCACCGGCATTACTCGGGCATGCGACTCACGCATCTGCTTATAGATAACACCGTACCGCTTCTTTGTAGTCTCTAGGTTTCGAGCGCTAATGCTCTTTAATTTTGCGCTTTGATATTCCTTTATCTCTGCGTGCCACTCTTCAAACAATGCTTGAGCCACTCGATCAACTGCATCAATCCGACTATCTAGTTCATTAGCTCTGTCTTCACTTAGTGCAACGGCGTTTGCCATCCTTTTGTACTTCTTCTCGAGCCCTCTATTGTCATCGACCTTTATAAGACTGGCTAATTCTTCATAAGCGCTCTGAAACTGCTCTTTTGCCTGCTCTTGAGTTAAGGAGGTTTTCTCAATACGATCGACAAGTATCTCGCGTTTATGGATCCCTACGCTTTCCAACGCCGAGTATTGGACTTTCTGTGCAGTTCCGCACGCCGTGAGGGACACGATGAGTAATAGAGTTAGAAACGGTTTCATTGATAATAACCAAATAGTTAGCTTAGAAACCAATCTTAACAAAACTGGATCTATTGCCGAGTTAAAACGTGTTAAATTTTGTGGGTTAAATACTCAGCCTAAACAAAAATGAACGCATTCTTACGCCTACTCCCTCAAATTATTAGCTCGCAATCCGTTAAAGGCAAAAAACGTTGGCTCGCTGTTCTGCTTAGTCTACTGTCGGCCTATCAATTATTGAGTCCCAACGGTATTGGCGCTGAGTGGGGAGTGCCAAGTTACGACACGTTTTACAAGGAGCCTCGCGACATCCTTATTTCAAGAGTAGAGGCCGCCAGTGATGCACAGAAAAATGGTGTAGAAGAGTTTCGCTCAGCATTGCAACAATTCAAAGATGTGACTGACTTTGACGGCGGTGAACTAGAAATCAAATTCACAAAATTGAGCACAGCCTTTCACGACAGCGAAGATGCTGCTGCACAGGTGAGTTCAAGAATTAGCCGCGTTGTCAGCGCGACAAATCGCTTACTTGATGGTTGGAGTGATGAGCTGAAGCAATATCACGATCCTGCTATTAAGCGAAAGGCAGAAGACCAATTCGACCAAACAAGATTACAAGCCGAAAGACTCATTGCCTCAATGCGTAAAACAGAGTCGAAAACTGTTCCTGTTCTAGCCGCCTTTAAAGACCAAGTATTATTTCTAAAACACAACCTCAACATGCAAGCGATAGGCTCTGCACAAGCGCAAAGTGTAGCAATTGAGAACGATGTAAACGAACTTATTGATGAAATGGAAGCATCTATCAACCAAGCTCGTGAGTTTATTGGTCAATTGGATTCATGATCTAATTTTTCGGGATTTGGCCTGTCTTGAGGGTAAAACAGACATGTCACAGCGTAAAAGGTCGATAATGTGGAAAAAAAGCAATCCTTGGCCATATTCGCTTGACTTCAATTTCCAAAATCTGCATATTTCGCCTTCGATTTTTTGAGGGCTAATACAGTGGCAAATTCTCCACAAGCACGTAAACGTGCAAAACAAAACACCGTTCGTCGATTGCTTAAACATTCGCAACGTTCAACTGTTCGCACAGCGATTAAAAAGCTAGAAACTGCAATCACTGCGGGCGATCAAGCAGCTGCTCAAGAGGCATACAAAGTTTCTGTGTCTATGATTGATAAGGCAACCGTAAAAGGGCTTCATCACAAGAACAGAGCTTCTCGTTTGAAAAGCAGACTGAACAAGCGCGTGAAAGAGATGGCTGCATAAGCAGATCCAGAACGATCATTAGCGGTATGGCTTGCATTGGTTGTCTTAACTGACGCCGCGCAGGTCAGTACAAAAAAGACCCTTTTGGGGTCTTTTTTTGTGTCTGCTTGTTAATTCTAGGACGTTATTACTGAGAGATTATTTTCTGTACAGCCTCAGAACGAGAAAACAGATTAGAATAAAACCAAGTGGTCTCGATGAACAAGTTCAGCGTCAGCAAGTTCGCCTAACATTGAACGAACCGACTCGCTCGATAAGCCCTTAATGCGCTCTGCGTCATTTGACGAGTAATTGGTCAACCCTCGACCAAATTGATTGCCGTCTGGGCCACACAAAGATACTAATGAGCCACGCTCAAACTGGCCTTCCACGGAGCGCAGTCCTACCGGAAGTAGACTGCGGCCAGATTCGCTCAACACCCGCACGGCACCAGCATCCAAAATAAACTGACCTGATATTTTTAACTGATTGGCCATCCATTGCTTCTTAGATGACACGCGTTGCGAAGGAATTAGAAAAGTACCGAGCTCTTCGCCATCGACCAACCTAACCAACACATCGGGTTGTCGGCCACTTGCAATAAAAGTAGCCGCTCCTGATCGAGCAGCGACCTTTGCTGCCTGTAATTTAGTGACCATTCCTCCGCGCCCCAAGCGCGAACCGCCTGTGGCCATATCAAAAATGGTTGAATCATTGACCGAAACCTCAGACAACAACTTTGCTGAAGTGTCCGTTCTGGGGTCCGCGGTATACAGGCCTTCTTGGTCGGTCAAAATAATAAGGGCGTCGGCATCCACAAGATTAGCAACCAAGGCACCCAAGCTGTCGTTGTCGCCAAAACAAATCTCTTCGGTTGCCACCGTATCGTTTTCATTAACAATACTAACAACGCCCAAACTAATCAAACTGGTGAGCGTGGCTCTGGCGTTTAGATATCTATCTCGATTGGCAATATCAGCGTGGGTTAATAAGACTTGTGCGCTCTGCACTTTAAACGCAGAGAACGCATCATCGTACGCACGAACTAGGGCCGCCTGCCCTACTGCGGCAGCCGCTTGCAACATATTAATTTTAGTAGGACGTTCTTGAATATCCAAAGCCGCAAGTCCTGCCACAATAGAACCAGAGCTGACCAAGACAACATCCATGTCGCGCGCTCTAAGTGTTGATATCTGTGCTGCCAGCGATGCAATAAAACCTGGATCTAAACCCTTTCCATCTTCAGTAACTAACGCTGATCCAACCTTAACCACCACTCGACGCGCGGTAGCTAATTCTTTACGTACAATCATGTCTTTGGTTCAGGGTCGCTCGGTATTGATTGTAGTACTTCAGGTTCGCTGGCTCTCTCTACTTCTTCGATATGGCGCATAATTGCATTAACCAATTCTTGAGTGCCTTCGCGGCCAATAGCCGATATCTCGAACACAGGCCCCGTCCAATCCAATTTCTTTAAAAGTGCTTTAACAATATCTTCACGGTCTTCATCTAAGACCGTGTCGGTTTTATTAATAACCAACCATCGGTCCAATAGATTCAGGTGAGTGTCGTACTCTTCACTGTATTGATCTAACTCTCCTGCGATGGAGGTTACATCGTTGAAGAGGTCCGCGTCTTCATCGCCATAGGGTGCAATATCCACCACGTGCAGCAATAGTTTAGTGCGTGCTAAGTGCCGTAAGAACTGAATACCCAGCCCGGCACCTTGTGAAGCGCCTTCGATCAAACCCGGAATATCAGCGACTACAAAGCTACTTCCCATACCAAGACTCACAACGCCAAGTTCAGGATGCAGAGTTGTAAACGGGTAATTCGCCACTTTGGGGGTTGCTTGTGAGATTGCTCTGAGCAAGGTTGATTTACCCGCATTGGG
>Ga0115566_10004936_pt1 | contig 10543 bp, 3 predicted proteins | sample COGITO_mtgs_1204_3_FD_87173 | JGI IMG/M metagenome (GOLD analysis project Ga0115566, IMG submission 87173) | Pelagic marine microbial communities from North Sea - COGITO_mtgs_120405 | ecosystem: Environmental > Aquatic > Marine > Epipelagic | place: Germany:Helgoland, sampling site Kabeltonne...
GCTTGGATTTTGAGAGCGTCATTGAGCTCTTTGATCTGCCGATAAGTCTGGTCAGGCAACTCGATGTAGGGGTCTTCGATTCGACTGGCAATTGAATCGGTATCATTCCCGATTAAGAACGTCCTATCTGGGTTATCTGCAAGGTGTGCTGGCTCACCCGAGCCGTTATTGGAATCCAGTCGCAACACCAACGATTCCAAGTCTCCCCAAGAAAAATTTTCGCTGTTTTCAGTTGGCTCGTTTTGCATGATGTCAACATAGAATTGGAGAATCGATGTATCAGGTTGATCGTCTTTCCGTTTCGGAACCATCATTTCATCCGCTTCAATCCGCAAACTTTGCCCGACTTGAAGACATCAGCTTAAGATTTTGCTTTTTCTTGGCGAAAACGCATCCAAATCGATTAGGATTTTCCCCACGCATGCTTCAGTGAAACTGAGTGTTTTTGAATTGGAATGTCGTCCGATTGCTTAAAAACGCAAACTCATTGAAATAATTGTGTTGGCACAGACTGTGTTTGCATTGTCAAAAGGGCTATTCGGTCGATTACAGCAGTTGACAGCCAAATAGTGAAAAGACATGCTGAAGTCGGTCCTTTTGCCAATTGGTAGCGGGTTAACTAATAATTCCTTCTCGAATTCAATCCATGAGAATTGAACCGCTGGGCGACAAGCTCATCGTTAGTCGTCTTACACCGGAAGAAACCACTTCTGGAGGAATCGTCCTGCCCAATGCAGCGCAAGAAAAACCTAACGAAGGCCGTGTTTTATCCGTCGGACCGGGTCGTCTAAACGACGACGGCACGAGGACGCCGCTTCAAGTCACCGATGGGGACCGGATCCTGTTTTCCAGCTATGGCGGGACCGAAGTCGTTTTTGATGACCAAGAGTATTTGATTTTGAACGAATCTGACGTGCTGGCAGTAATTGAATAGCTGGCAAGATGGTTGGCGGCTCGACCGTCGATTTGTCAGCACTGTTGTCGAAAAAATGAACAGGTGAAGGCTTTGGTTTTTCAAGTCGGTAAGCAAGCCGTGCGAAGGATCAAAAAAGCGGGAGTTTATGACTTCCTCAATTGCATGCCATTGGACGATTTTGCATCGCGAATTCACGACGCCAATTACCACATTGGTTTGTCGCGACTGATTTGAATTTAATCGATCAAAACACCTAAGGAGGTATTTGGTTCTTCACTGGCATCAAAGTTGCTTCCATAACAACGTATAGACGCTCTCCATTTCTGATTTCACACATTCGATCAAAGAAAAGACCATGACGAAAAGTATTTTGTTGATTGGAATTGCCACCGCCAGCATGTGCCTTGCCGCAACGGCATCGGCTCAGACAGAGAAACCTGAGTCTCAATCTTCGGATGCAAAAGTCGATATTTCGGCAAGCCAAACTGATTCGCGAATCGAAATGTTGGAAAAGTCGATCGCTTTCCTTGGAACGCGTCAAGCTGACGATGGTTCGTTCAGCTCACAAACAGGACCGGCAATTACGGCCATTGTCGCGACCGGGCTTTTGAAAAACGGAATTCCGGCAGAGCACCCTATCGTTGCCAAAGCACTCACTTTTCTAACACGGTTCGCACAGCCATCTGGTGGCATTCATCAGAAAGAAACCTTCTATAAAAACTATGAAACCAGCCTATCGCTCATTTGCTTCGCCTCGGCCAATAAGGACGGCAAATACTCAAACATCATTAAAAAAGCAGAAGGCTTTCTCAAAGGCCTGCAATCAAAAGAAGGATCCAGCGATCCGACGGACGTTGCCTATGGTGGAATTGGTTACGGAAGCCATCAGCGTCCAGACCTGTCAAATACATCTGTGCTGGTTGATGCGCTGAAAGCCGCAGGCAACGGCGCAGACGACGATTCAATGAAACGAGCATTGGCTTTTATCTCGCGATGCCAAAACATGGAATCCGAGCATAATACGACTCCCTTCTCCGCAAAGGTCAATGACGGCGGGATGTATTACACGCCTGCAGCAGGTGGAAAAAGCCAAGCTGGAGACACCGAGAATGGTGGTCTGAAAAGCTACGGATCGATGACCTATGCTGGCCTTAAGAGTATGATTTTCGCCGGCGTGAAAAAAGATGATCCGCGTGTCCAGGCAGCGATTGGATGGATCAAGAAAAACTACAGCCTGAAGGCCAATCCAGGTATGGGACGCGGAAACCTTGGTGCACAAGGTCTTTTCTATTACTTTCACATTTTTGGCAAAGCACTCGACGCGATCCAAATCGAAGAATTCACCGATTCCAGTGGAGTCAAGCATCAGTGGCGTAAAGAGTTGCTTGCTGAATTATCCTCTCGCCAAGGGAAAGACGGGTCATGGTTGAACGTCGAAAGCGATCGTTGGATGGAAGGCGATGCAAACTTGGTGACCGGTTATGCTTTGTTAGCTCTCAGTTACTGCGAGCCTCCAAAGAAGAAATAAGGCTCAGGACGGGCGGCTGTTTTAAAGTGACAACCGGCACGTCAATGTTGAACGAAGATTCAACCACGTCTTCCAGAGTGTGGACGTCAGTGTCGGGTTTTCAACGTCGGGTTTTCAGCGTCGGCAGCGTTTAAATCCAGGATCGATAGGTTCTGCAGTAGTCATTGGACAAAATTACCACACACGACAGGTTTCTGGCCGACAACGTATTGGCGAGTAGCGGCACCGACCACCAGATTGCCCGATCGCAAATGACGCAACCATCGCTTTTGCGAAGCTCATTCATTTTGTGGTTTTCTCACGCATCTCAAGAGTCGTAGATCGAGCGTTGATCACAGCTTTCGTTATCGCCGTCTTTACGAATCCGAAACGCATGGACGGCATCATCTTGCCGCTCTTGAAAACCGCGGTAGTCCAATCTGATATGTCCCGGAACTCCGGCAACTCCAGGCCCAAAAAAACAGCCAAGCTTGCCGGCTTGGCTGTGTGGTTTTTCAAAGCAATTTGGAAGCCAACGCAATCATTTCTACCGCTTGGGTGGAATGGCTTCGCGAACTGTTGCTCCCAACTCATCGCTCATGACGAGAATGCTAAATTTGTTCACGTTATCCAAATCATTGGTGCTGAGCGAAGTGTAATCGAAACGGCCACGCAAGTCGGTGTATCCGTCTTTGTAAAAGCGAGACGTGCCATCTTTCATTTGCGCGTAAACTTTGCAGTACGTCTTGGGAACTTGTCGGCCCGATTTTGCATCGGCAACTTTTAATTGACCGAATTTTTCGATCATTTGAACGTTCATCGCATGAGCGTAATAAGCTTGCGATTTAACCTGTTCGCCACCTGAAATTTCCACCAATACATTGCTGCGATCCAACTCTTTGGGCAATGCCCATTTGTGCGTCACACCTGACTCAGGTAGCTCAACCCATTCTGACTTCTTAGGACGAATGTAGGTCAATTCGCCGGAAAACTCTTGCACAAATGGATTACGACTAAAAAGCAATTCAACATCCATGACGTAGTAATTGACCTGAACCCGTTTCATGTTTTGAAAGTTTAACTCAATCTGCTTGGCATCAACTTTGAAATCGAAAGAAGACGTTTTTGCCGCAACACTATCGAGAACATTTTCGCGATTTTCGTTGTCAACCAGGTCCGTTGACTTCCCGTCTATTTCATTCAACTGATTTGCGATTTCAAGGAACGCTTTTCTCCAACGATCGACACGATAATTTGCATACCGGGTCGAGATCGCACGCGCTACATCTGGCTTTTCATTGAACATGTCGAGATAGGCAGCCATGTAATCGTATTGCAGTCGCGTCTTGAGTGATTCTGAATTGACTTCTGCAAAGAACGATTGGGCTTCTGAAATTCGATCTTGCAATATCAAATAGTATGTCAAAGCCATCAAATCGTGATCACCCAGTTTGCGCTTGCAGCCTGCGATCCAAAGCAAGCGATGATACTGAGCGTAAAATCGATTGTTAAGAATTTGTCGCTGCTTGCCTAATTGATGAGCCCGAGCATTAATCAGCGGCTCGTACTCCAAATGCTCATAAGACTTTCTTGCGACCCGGTCGTTGGTTAACAATTCAGCATCAATGTACGGTCCGGTTGTGTTGACAAACGAATCGCTGAAATTCAAAAACTGGCGAATGTTGTCAGCCGCATCATGCTTGACGCCGTAGGCCCACAATGTCGGATTGTAAATGTGATTGCGACCCAAGTATGAAACAATTTGATTGAAGAATGACTTCTCTTTCATGCGCCAAGCGATTTTGTTCATGTCCGTTCGCTGCAAGTTATTCGCATCCAAATAATCGAGCACCTCTTGTTCAGTTCCAAACTGGGAAATGTAGGCCCACGAAGTTTTATCGATCTTGCTCGGTTGATCGACGACATTGAAAACCGTCGATTCGGCGAACGCGATGACCTCTTCATTTTTGGCAACGTTGACTGGGTAATGAGCGTAATCACCGGACTCTGGAAAATAAAAGAAATACTCAATCGACGACGTTCGATACGGATCAAGCTCAAGGTGAACGCTCCGTGTTTCCTTGGTTGACTTAAGAGGCATCGATCCTCTAGGAATCTGCAAAAGCAAATCGATTTTCTGTTTGGCCGAGGTCGGATTAGTCACCACGACTTGGCAGCCATAAGCTGTTTGCTTGATGAATTCATCGGTTACAAATTTGTCCAACCGATCTGGACCTTCATATCGATACCGATCATTCACTTGAAAGAAGTTTTGACTGACCAATACGGACGTTTCTTTGCGTCCATCCTTCGCCGGCCGAATTTGATCGTGGTACATCAAAAGTGGTGAGGCAGCGGTCAAAGTCAATTTATTGTCTTGAGTTTCTGATTTATGCTTACCGGGCTTCCACTCTAGGTCGAGCACCGAAATCGCAAACATCATTTCGGTAAAATTGTTAGACGCTTCCGCAACATTAACCGAATAGAATGGCGAATCGGATTGATGTGCAGCGTAGTCTCTCCAGAATTGGTTCACTTTCACCAATCCCGAATTCTGCTGTTGAATCGGCAATTTGTAATAGTTATTTTCCGCCCACTCCTGAGTCTTATCAACTTGTCGAAATAGCTGCTGCATCTCTTTACGCTGTGACTTCATCGAATTGTCGTACCACAGCTCAGTGTCTTTTCCCTTTTGCCTGCTTCGTCGACTCAAAGAATCCATTTTCTTTTTGGCCTCACTTGGGGCGAACTTATCTGAAAGTTCAGCTGCACCTTCCATTTCCTCGTCGGCTTCGGAGTTTTCAGCAAATCGATTACGACCACCCGATTTGCCACCGGCACGGCCACCGCCGCCACCCATTCCACCGCCACCCATTCCACCGCCACCAAGACCACCCCGTTCTGCTGCTCCAGACGGTGCTGGCTTGGCGCCTGACGTCGGTCGACCGGGCGAATTCTTTGCTACGCTTTTGCCCAATGTTTCGCGCGAGAAATCTTCCATGTTGCCACGAAGCTTCGTTAGCCCACCGGTGATCACGTTGCCTTCGGTTTCCAACGCATTGCCTTGAATCGCGAATCCGAAATACGAATCGAAGCGGGACTGCGGCGTTGGTGAGAGGAAATATGACTCTCGCACATGACGACTGGTGTATTGTGGTTCAGCATCCAAAACCTGGGACATCAAAATCCGCTCAACGGTATTCAGCTGATTGAATTCCCACGGCTTGGCAAAATCACTTAGGTCTGAATTCAATAAGTAATGGTCCAAAAACGTCTTATCTTTTTTGTTCACGATATATGGCTGAACAACTTGCTCAAAGAAATTTGGGTCTTTTTTGAACAAAAAGAAGTTCAATTCGTGGCACCCGTATTTCGAATACAGCTCCAATTTTTCAGCAAACTTTTTATTTTGCCAATCGAGAATGAAGCGGAATTCAGCTAGTTTCGAATCATTTCGAAGTGAAGTGAATAATCGATAGACGTTTGGAAGATTGTCGTACAACTCGAACTCGCCCGTGGCGATGTCGGTGATGTCAAACGTATTATCTTTATCCACAAGGGTGATTTCTTTTTTTCTCGCATACCGTTTCTCTGGATCAAGACCCAACGCCAAACGCAAATCACTCGGTTCCATCGGAGCTTCGCCAAAAGAGATGTCTCGGGCGGCTGAATTGGTCGGTGTGACAGCACAAACATGAATGTGTTGATGGCCCCCAAACAGTTCGTTATCAATTTCAATTCGCCCATTTTCATCCGCCACTAAATTCGTGATCACGATGGAACCAGATTGAAGAAAATCTAAATTCGATTCGTCGGTGTTGGTCATCGCCGAACGTTTTGCTTTACCGCCGCGTCCAAATGCACCCGCTCCGCTACCACTACCGCTACCAAATTGCGTTCCCGCGTCGGCCGATTGGCGGGTTGTTTCGGTCGTTCGAACCGCCCAAGGCTGCAAAAGCAATCCGGGTCGTTTGAGCATGACACCCGGATATTTTTCCGCGTACTTGCGATCCAAAATATACTGGTATTCATCACCGATTTTTCGACCGGCAACATACACCGATCGCGACTGTGGCAACAGCGTCAGGCCCGGTTCCGCATCATTAACCAGTAACTGTTTGAATAGCTCAAATCGAGGAACGTATCGGGTTGCTACCACATGAACGCGAGCAAATTTGTCGGCATTGGTCAGTTGAATCAAGGTTTTGTTTTTATTTCGATCAATGGCCTTAATTTGAATCGGTTTTTGACGTTTTAATTCCAATTGACGATTGCTGTTGATGACCAAACCGTTGAGTTTCTTGCCCTTTGTGATTTTCAAATTGATGTTTTGAACATTCTTTAACACCAATTGATAATCCCCTTTTTTCAATCCGGAGATAGTAAGAATTCCGTCAGTCAATTTGACTTTGTCCAACAGATTACGAACGTAGGTGCCGGAACGCATTTCCAACAGCGCAACATGCTCATGAGTTAACGCGGTGTCAAATTTCGAAAGAGGTACCTCGATCACATCGCCTTCTGCCGCAAAAATGGACGAATAATATGAGTGGTTAGGACGCAATAAATTCCATACGCGACTTGTCCCTTCCGCACCACTCACCGTCACCGAAACAATCTCCGCGAGCGGACCCAATTTGATCCTGCCATTCATTCCTGTTTGAAGGGCGACGCCAACGGGGTCCTTAAAATCTCGATGTTTCACTGAAATTTGTACCGACCGACCGGCACGCATTTCACCCGTTTTCCCAAGCAAATCTACAAAGTACTGCCCGGCAATTTTGGACAGATGCAAGTCTTCGACTTTGACATCGGTATCGATCCGGTTCAGATAGAAACTGTCACTAGCTGATAGGTTGATGTCTTTGGCTTGGCTTAAGTTGCGAAGCTTTCCGGAAAGACGAACCGTCAATCCTTGCAGTCGTTTAGGAACCTTAAAATCGTATTCTGATTCACGATCTTCGAATAACTCAAAGTCTTTTACTTCTTTGGTTGAAATCGACCCATCCAAATCGGTAGAGCTAATCATCAGTCGAACGTCGTCCAGCAGTTTGATCGAGGCAGGAATACCATTGACAGTAATTTGCGGACGAACGATTACGGTCGCTTTTTGACCATTGATCAATGACTCGCGATCGACATAGAAGCCAACGTTCAAACTGTACGATTCAGCTTGATGTGTAAAATTGTCGAACGAGCTGAATTCGCCTTTTGAGATCACCAGTGGAACACGACCTGGCCGAGTGCTGAAGGGGATGTTGATGTTCCCGTTCTCATTCGCCTGATATTGAGAGCCGATCATCCAAACAGACGCATTCTTCACGACGTCATTTTTTTCGTTAACGATCGTGAGTTGATGCCCCGCAGGTGTAACTTCTTCGATGTAGCGTAATCGTCCTTTACGAATTAATGCGCGACTGCTCTTACGATTTCCTATAAAGTCAACAATATAAACGCCGCGCTTATCGAGTTCTTTCAAATCAATTTTTCGCTTGATTCTGCGGAACGGGCTGTCGTCGTATTGGAATGTGTATTCTTTATTAGGGAGCAATCCATCCAATTCAATATTAGTGTCGATTTCGCGTCGTTGATCACGATAGAAATTTGAAGTGTTGATCTCGAAGATTTTTACAATCAACTTTTGTACGTTCTTGACGTTAACTTCAATGGAAACCGCATCGTCGGCATCGTATCGCTCTCGGCTTGTGTAACTAAAATCAAGATCCACACGATCTCTAAGATTTTTGTAATCGACGGCGGAAATGTATGATGCCCACTTTTCTGGATCACCCAAACCGTTGACTATTTTGGTCTCCGCGAAATTTCGTTTCAAATACGAATCGCGGATGTATTTTTCGTATTGCTTGTAATCTTGATCCTCAACGAAGAAATGATGCAGATAACTGCGAATCAGCGGTTCATCGTTCCCAATTGTTGGATAAAGTGTTTGAGTTTTGTAGTTTTGGTTGAAGTTGATTTTGATGTTGTTGAATTCGCGTTGACGATGGTACTTCGTTTCGATGTACGACGCTTCACGAGGAAGTTTGATGTACTCCATAAATCGTTCGCGATCGTATAGGCCAACCGATCGATCAAAAAGCAAACGCTGATAAAGCACATGAGCCTTCAGTGTGTTGTAGGCTGGCTGTAGTCGTTTGGCGAAATCCCATAACTCGGTCAGGTGCGTTTTCTGTGCTTCTTTATCAGAATCAAAATGAACATCCGGATTCGGACGGATCTTCGACAGGTAAATGTTGACAAAATTATTGTTGTCCATCAGTCGTGGTCGAAGGTTCGCGAACTTTAGCAATTGCTGTTTGGTCAAGAGTCGGTGAATCGAAAGCGTACCGAATTCGTGGACATCGTTGGATAAATACGGATTTAGCAATTCAACCAACTTCGGATGATCCGGCGTATTCACGCGTGCCAGAGCATAATACATATCGTTGCGATCCAACTTTTCATCCAATAGCCACGCCAACGCAGATTGTTCGAAACCCTGAATGTTTGAGTACCGGGCCAAGGCTCGTGCCGTCAAAGTTTTGCGCTCGATCAAAACGGGATCAAGGACCGATGGTAGCGAAGGCCCGTCAAGCGTTTCGCGTTGATGATCGAATTTTAAATTGAGGTGAGTCTCAAGATACTCAAGTGACTTTTTTGGATTTTGCGAATACGTCAAAATCATTTGGCGGTTGACGATCTCCCGAGCCTTTGCAGATATACTTTGCTTTGCACGATATTTGTAATCGAATGATTTGATCCAACGATTAAGCATCGCATCGACTTTATCGAACTGCTCGGTGTTCTGATAATGCAGACAATGGAAGTAGTAGTAGTCCTCGGTGCCGGGAATCAGTTCTTTTAAAACCGCTTCCCGATCGGCAGCGAGAGCGAATTTTTCAATAAACCCGATTTCGTCTCCACGAGCAGAATCGAATTGAAATTGAAAACCGAGTAGCAAGCAAAAAAAGGCTAACCAATGATTACGTCTCATGTCTTATCCGAGTATTTGGGAGTTCGGTAATTTTTTTGTCAGACGAAGAAATGCCCGATGGGCGAATTTCGCAAATCGCAAATCGATGGCGAAAACCGCACAATGAACATTATTCACCGGATTTCTCGTGGGCACTAATCATCCGAAATTCGCGTGAAAAGATACGTTTTTATCGCATAAACGCGTCAAACATTCCAAAGCGAAGGGAAACTATGTCCACTAAACAATCAAAACGTATGGATTGTGCTTATGTTTCATGCCCGTTAAAAAAAATTTCGCGTCAAAGATGGAATTGCGAATTCGTCGGTGATACGACGTTTTGCTAGTCGTAGGGTATTCAATAGGAGCCTTAGGCGGACAAGAAAATGCACAGAGAGTATCGATTTGTACTTTTCAATCTCGGATTCTGGACTTGGCTATTCAATCCAGAAGAATTTATTCGAGTGATTCAGCAAGGCTGTATGGGCGGATTTCGGATTCTTCGTCGCGAAATCACATTTGAACCGAGAAAATTCTTTTTCATTTTTAGTCGACCCGCATTCGGGTTCGTTTTTCAAAAAACAGAACAGTTGGAGCCGGACTACGAGTGGGCGATCAATACCTACAAAACTGGATTTTTTACCAAGACCGTCGATACCGCCAGAATGCAGGATGCGATCAATGCATATAGCCAACAGGGGTTCGAGCTGTATTTTTCCATGAAGTATCCTTGCCGATTGTTCTTGATTTTTCCTCGCGAAGCCTATTTCTTTATGTTTCGGCGACGTGTTGACGGTCAAGGACAAAAGCACAATTATCTAGTTCACCAAACGCCCTACAACTTTTTCACCAAGACAATAAAACCTGAACAGTATCAATCCGACTTGAACGAATGGGGGCAGAGCCGCCAGCTCAAGATTACCTATCGCGATGAGCGAAGAATATTTGGATTTTTTGGACAGCCTACTGCTGTTTCGATTTGGGAAGAATCGATCGGCGGGAAACCAGTTACGATGTCGCCGGCTATGGCCTCTGTTCCAAATTCCGGTGGACTTCCTATGGCCAATTTCAACGGTGACAATCCATTCGGCCAATCTTTGCCCAACGCTATGCCGAATCCGGTGCCCAATGCGCCAACGACGGATCC